>Ga0118677_10001160_pt1 | contig 56552 bp, 45 predicted proteins | sample AliMusrvi5mmetaG_FD_86154 | JGI IMG/M metagenome (GOLD analysis project Ga0118677, IMG submission 86154)
GGAGAAAGATCATCCAGTCTCTGCCCTGCTTGATGATATCCTCAGGCGACGAGTCTACAAAAGAGCAATAACAGTACAACCCTATCTGAGCGACTCCTCCAAAGAGGATGAGCGGTGGTTTATCTACAACGCTGACAACAAAATGCGCCGCAAGATGGAGCTGGAGATCTGTGAGTTTCTCAACAAACGCTACCATCTCGGGCTGCACGGTCATGAGGTGCTGATTGATCCGCCCTCAAAGAAGGATATTTTCGATTACGCCGACCTGAAAGAGCTTCGGGTTTACCCGACACGCTCGGAGCACATCCACTACGCCATGCAGTGTACTTCAGAGTATGTCCGGTTTGATGATCTTAATGAGTCGGTCTTTCAGTCAGACTTTATTCTCGCGTTTGAGCGCTATACCAAAAAGTTCAGGCTGCTCTGCCGTCCTGATCTGGTTGAGCGCATTGTAGAGTCACGCGAAGCGATTATGTGCCTGATGGCCAATGATCTTGACCTGTTTCGATAAGACATTACCTATTCTGCTCGTTACCTGAACATCAACCACCTTGCAATTTCAGCCGCAGACGCGGGCAATGAAATCTTCATCAAGAACAACATGACCAGCATTGAAGCAGCCAACCCTGAAAAGGAACAAAAAGAGCGGGAAAACGGACTTTGCAGTTCATGCGGTCTTTGTTCCATTCAGGCATGGCCGGTTGAACAAAGCATCAAAAGCTGTGTATTTAAAAATGGATGGCTTGGCGAGAGGGAGAAGAAGCTGTTCGGACGGGAACGACGTCTTGATGATCCGGTGGAAATGCGTTTTGGCATAACGATTGACCGCTTTACTGCTCAACTGAAAAATCCCTTACCCGGTTCGCAGTGGAACGGCATCATTACCCGAATGGCTATGAGAGCTTTTGAAGAGAAGCTTGTGGACGGAGTTGTGTCGCTGCAGCACACACCTGGCCACCATTTTTTCTCTCAACCTGTCCTGGCCAAAAATCTGGAGGAGATCCATGCGACACGAGGCAATAAACCGGTGCTCTCGCCTGTGTTATCCTCTCTGGAAAGCGCATATCGTCAGGGGATGAAAAAAGTCCTTGTCATCGGAGCAGCATGTCATCTGCACACACTCCGGGATTTTCAGGAGCGCTTCGAATACCTCAGGGAGATCGAGATCCTGACCATCGGGATTCCCTGCGTCGATAATGTCGCTCGTTCAAAATGGCCGTGGATTCTGGAACGAATGTCGCAATCGCCCGATACCGCCTGCTTTATGGAGTTCATGCAGGATTTCAGGATTCACATCAAGCACGAAAACGGCCGCATTGAAAAAGTTCCTTTCTTCAGCCTTCCGGAAGAGCTCTCTAACCCTGCTATTTTTCCCTCTGCATGTATGAGCTGTTTTGACTATCTCAACAGTCTTGCCGACATTACCGTGGGCTATATCGGGGCAGAACTGCTGCCGGAACAAAAGAGACAGTGGATTCTGGTACGGACTGAAACAGGGCGTAAACTGCTGAAACTTATCGAGGCTGAACTTGAACGTTTTCCTGAAACCGGCAAATGGGAGTGCCACTCGTTTGTCCAGAACACCACGAAGCGCATCATCGAAAGCATGAAGGCAGAGAAAAAAGAATATTCTTCAAAAAGCAGGATTCCCCTCTGGCTTGGCCATATCCTTGCCGGTCTGCTTGGTATCATAGGGCCAAAAGGGGTAGGGTTTGCCCACTATTCGGTTGATTTTCATCTGATCAGGCATTACTACTACGTCAAATTCCGTCACCCGGAATTGCTGGAAAAGCTGGTTCCCCGGCATGTAAGGGTTATCCTTGAGGAATACGCGCTTCCCCTTTGAAAGAAGAGAACTTCAGGGAAAGAAGTTCCGTCTCCTGAACGGCGCCTTAAGGAACTTGCCTGCCATTCTTGGTTTGGTAAGCCATCGTATTCTTGGAGATTGAGCGGTCGCGGCAAGCATTTTTTCGGTGAGAAAGGAGGAAACAGTCGCAACATCATCAGCCATGATATTGAAAAATTGCTGTTTTTTGCGGCTTTCCGGTGAACCGTCACTGACCGTACGGCGAAGCATGTCGGTCACCACCATCCCGGGACTGATCGTTCCTATCTGCACTGCAGTGCCGCGAGCCTCATGGGCAAAAGAGCGGGTAAAATAGGTGAGCGCACTTTTGGTCGTGCCGTAAATGGTCATTCCATCAAGCATGAAGCCATCACTGCCAAGCCCCTCCATATTGAAAATCTTCCCTCCACCCTGCTCTTTCATGCGCTGGAAAGGAATAATCGTGCCCGACACCACTCCGTCAATATTGACCCTCAGCACCTGGTTGAGTTCGTTAGAGTCAACCTCCCATGCGTTGCGCATTTCATGACCAATTCCCGCATTGTTGATCCAGATATCAACACGGCCAAAATGGCTGACCGCCTCGTCATAGAGTTGAATGATTCCTTCCTTGCTGCTGATATCGGCTGAAACAGCGGTCAAATGTTCACGATAACCCTGAAGCTGCTCCATGGCTTTGCGAGTACTTTCTGGAGAGCTGCCGTTAAGCACCACGTTGAACCCTCTCTCAAGAAAGCAACAGGCAAGACCAAAGCCTATGCCCCTGGTGCTGCCGGTTATGACTACTGTTTTTGCCATATTACTCTTGCTCTTTCATAAGCACTTTCCCTCAAAGGGTCAATATAAAAAACCAAACATCCAGAGTGGAACCATGTGGTTTTTCCTCCGACGATGTGACCTGTTTCGACAAGAATCGTTTTCTCTAATTTTATATCCGGGAACACAACCTGCGCAATCATTCTTACGGCTTCGGCTTGCCCAGATAGCGCAGTTTGGCTGTATCGAAGCCGAGTGTTCCCGCTTTGGCCACAAGCGCCTTGAGTTGAGCCTGCTCCATGACCGAATCTTTCGACAAAATCCAGAAATATGATTTGTCGCGACCGCACACCATCGCCCAGCGATACCCGGGCCTGTCGAGATCAATCACATTGTAGCTTGCATAAAAAGGGCCGAAAAAGGAGACTTTCAGGGCACCCTGAGTCGTCTTTTTATCATCGAGAAAAACACCGCGCCCCTGAATAGTTTTCCACTCCTGTTTTTTCAGGTCATACCCTTTGTTCAGCACTTTGACACTGCCATCCGGGGCAAGCGAGTAGGTGGCCGACACCGGATCAAGCTCCTTTTCAAACCGGTTATCGAGACGAACGATTTCATGCCATGTCCCGAGATAACGATCAAGAGAAAAATCCTCAACAACCGTGACTCCCTGAGGGATACCGGTACATCCTGCAAGCAGGAGAAAACAGAAGAACAAAAGTTTTTTCATGTGAGACGTTCCGTTTATGATTGTTGCAAAAAAAAATTCCTTTTCAGAGTTTCAGCAATCAGAAGATCAGAATTTCAGGAAGAGGGACTGGAACGCACAACCCGAAAGCCAATATCGTAGTACCAGTTCGCCGGAACGAGGACGTAGCTCCGGGCAGAGCAACGCAGGAAGTCGGGATTAGCGTCCCAGGAGCCGCCGCGCAACGCGCGGGCAGACGTATTTTCTTTGTATTTGTTATCCATCCACTCCCACACATTGCCTGCCATATCGTACAAACCTTCCGGCGTAATACCCTCAGGATAACTGCCAACCGGGGTGGTAGCGCCAACTGTTTCTCCATAATTCGCCAACCGGGATGAAGGTTCCCCTTTCGCTTCAAGCCAGGGATAAGGTCGAACATTCTGCACACGCTTGCCCTGCCGCCCTCCCGACGCCCACTCCCACTCAATCTCGGTCGGCAATCGATAGCGGTTATCTTCACCACCTTCAGCCAACGACAGCCACAAACAGTAAGCCCGAGCAGCATACCAGGTGATACCAACCACCGGCTGATCATCTTCTTTAAAACGCCGATCGTCATCTCTATTCGAACGGAACAGTGCCTCGATATTCTGTTCAGAATTCAAATAGTCGCTATAACCCTCGATCTGCCGCCCCATTGCAGAAAGTTTTTCCCTGAAAAGTGTTACCGGAAGTTGATGAGCTTTACTAAATACATCACCAATATCACCAAATTGCAGATACATTATAAACCTGCGGTACAACCGGTTGGTTACTGGATATTTGGCTACATAAAGATCATTTACAATCTTCTCTTCACCATAGACAGAATAAAGATACCTGCCCCCTTTGATCAGAATGTACTGTGCCCCCGGCTCAATGGCACTTTGAAAAACATCCGGTCGTCGTTGCTGAGTGTCTATATTAAGCAACCTCGTTTCTGCTTGCTGTACCTCCGGGCAAACCGTCATGACAGAGTTATCGGCTGTTATGACAATAACCTCATCAGCTTTCCGGAGTATCTCCAAATCAGCATCAGGGTTCTGTTGTTTAAACTCCTGTGCAGCATCAACAGCCTGCCTGCTGCCGATGGTTAAGAGGCATTCAAGAAGGTAGCGTTGACGATTCTTGATGATTGATGGGTCGAGCAATGTCGGTTCAAGCAACTTTTTACGAAATACAGTAACAGGCTGTAACCGTGCACTGCGAATCATTGTTTTAAGGAAGGTCAACTCACCTTCATCCAGAACATCACTCTTCGTCGAATCAAAAAATGCTTCCATAAAACTGTTAAACCAATCAGCATCGACCTGGGCTATAAAAAACAGCAATGACTCTGCCCACCATTGGTTCCCAACCAGCATAACCAGATTGTTCATACGACCAGCCTCTGAAGTCACACTTTTAAGAAGCTGTATGGCAGCAAGATATTCCTGGAAAGTTTTATGACTGAACTCATAACCCGCACCCAAATCACGAAGCACTCCCGCACGTTCGACAAAATATTTACATACTTTTTCAGAGGAATTGTTGCGATACTTGAGTGCCATCGTGTCAATGATATCCTGCATGATTTCATTCATTTCGACTTTTGGTGCCATTTTATGGCCTTTATCCAGCATCCATAGTGCTATCGGAGCAAGAAGCAGCTTTGCTTCTTCGGCTGGAAGCAACGTAGGAATCTTCCTCCCTTTATCACGGTGATAAAGCAGATAATCGAGAGTAACGCAGTATAGTTTCTCACGATTTTCTGGAAGAGCACCACTTTGTTTCCAGAGAATCGCCATGATCTGCAAAAGCAGGGGGACTCCAGCCAAATCCTTCAACCCCTTATTTTCTTTTTTTTCGAGATACTCAACAAGTTCTTGTGCGGTAATCTTGGCAATCCTCTCGGTCGATACTTCTATTTCCTTTTTGCGTAATTCAGTACATTTCCCTTCGTCTCGCATCTGATCTCGAAAAAAAGCAGCACGAAACCACTTGATTAAAAATTCCATTTGTTGACGAGAAGAAAATCGTTCAACAATGGCTTTCTGCTTTTCGGTTCTCAGTGCGTTCTGCTCTTTTTCGCCATACCCTTTATCGCGTGTCGTCATGACAAAAAAAGCCTTGTCAAACCATTCAGCCTTTTGGGCAACCCATGTACAAACTTTTTCCCGTTGTTCCGGATCACTTATTTCATCAAGACCATCCAGCAGTACAAGAGTACTTTGTCGCTTCAGGCAGTCGTCAAAAAATGAGTGATCAATCTGGGAATAAGATTTTAAACTTTCGGAGAATTTTTCGGGCAGCGATTTTTGCTCCTCACCACGAGCAGCCATATCAAGAAAAGGCAGGTACCTGATGATGATTGGTGAAGAAAATCCCGGAAGTTCGAGTGTATTCAGCATGGCAAAGTGCTGAAGAAGAGTCGTCTTCCCGGAACCAGGCTCTCCTATTATTAGAAGCAAACGAAATTTACTGGCTGCATCCGCAAGTATTTTTTCAGGAGAATCATCAATATCTTCACCTGAATGCTGATACATGCCAATTCCCTCAGCATCTGTCTTACGTTCCGCTGCCACACTTACTGTAAGATGTGGTGGAACAAACGTATCTCGCAAATTGACGGCCTCCTGTGTCTCATCGAAAATACCTTCCGGCATTCCGATAATTGTGCTTTTCTCAAGTTTTATCTTTAACCACTTCCGGTACTCTATTTCATGCTCTTCATACTCTTTATCTTTTTTATTTCGGTCATAATCATCATCAGCAGTTCGATTTGTCTTTTTTTCATTTTTCACGAAAAGATTATTTGGAAATCCCTTAGAGAGATTTAAAAGCAAGGCCCCCAAAGCAATAATCGCCGCCACAGGTAAATAGTCAAGGATACTCTTCTGTTCTCCACCCTTGCCCTTTTCTGCATTGTTCACGCCACCATCACGAGAAGCACCGGTAACCCCCACCACATCCTTTGCTTCTGCCGCACCTAAAGTCCCCTCCACAGCAACAACCGGAGTGGCAACAACCTGCGACTTCGCACTATCACGTTGAGCACAACCAATACCGGAAGCTCCGATGCAAAAAAACACGCAAAGCCAAAGAGCCCTTACCTGCCGGGTAAAAAAAGAAAGTCCCATAGAGATATAGAGTAACCGTTATCGATGTTTTGTATTGCTCTCCAACAGCCCCAACGACTGCAAAAGGTTATGCGTATTGGCCTGACGGGCATGGCCAACCCACCCGGCAAGGCTTTTCTGCTGAGTTTCGGGCTTGTCAAGCAAAACACATTGTATCCGTTTTTTTGCTCTGCGCACATTTTCAGAAGGAAGCTGCCGGTAGGTCTGAAAGACTATCTGCCCGAGAAAGCGCTTCCCTTCTGTTGTCGGATAAAGCTCTGTGCGTTGTGTATTGAGAATCAGCCTGAATTTCATCAAGAACTCTTCTATTGCCGTTTTCCACTCCCACAACTCGGACTTGGCATTTGAGAACAAGACATAATCATCCACGTAGCGAACGTAGCCCTTGCATCGCAACTCCTCTTTAACGTAGTGATCAAAAAAACTGAGGTAGTAGTTGGCAAAAAACTGGCTGGTCAGGTTCCCGATAGGCAGCCCTTTTCTTCGTTCTTGTGGCGTAAAAAGGGTATCGCCCGGAAAATAGTGAAAATGCTCGGTTTGCAGGTTACTGTTATCGATGATGGTATCAATCAACCATAGGGTATCAGCACACGCTATTTTTCTGCGAAGCAGGGATTTGAGTATCTCGTGATCGATGGATGGAAAATATTTTCTGATATCACACTTCAGCGCATAAGCATACTGTGTCAGGTAATGCTGGTAGCGCTCTATTGCTTTGTGTGTTCCTTTGGCCGTTCGGTTGGCGTAGGTGTCGAAAATAAAAGTTCGCTCAAGAATGGGCCCGACCAATGCGATGAGGGCATGATGCACCACCCGATCCCTGAAGGGAGCTGCGCTGATCTGCCTTGGTTTCGGCTTGTAGATGTTGAAGGTCGTGTACAAACCGGGCTGCCAGGTTTTACCCTTCAACTCCTCAATAATCTGCCAGAGATTCTCTTCAAGATGATAGAAATAGCTTAGTACCGACTGGTTTTCACGTTTCCCTTTTGCCGCTTTATGGGCTGACGAAAGCACATTTTCGAAGGTGATGATGCGTTCAAAAAGGTTTTTGCTGGTTTTCATCGTTTTACCAGGAAAAAAACAGGCCGCTTTTTCAATTGCTTACTCAAGCGACCTGTTTTATGGGTACTGTTTGTGCATGCCCCATTGAAAACAATGGCAACATGCCGCAGGAGAAAGAGCCTGGATGTCATGCCCAGAAAACTGTCCGTTATTCCTTGAAAGAACGGCATCATAATGGGCTTTAACACGCATTGAATAAGGGCATGATTGGAACGCACAACCCGAAAGCCAATATTGTTGTTCCTGTTCGCCGGATCGTTGTTGTTCCGGGCAGAGCAACGCAGGTTGTCGGGATTATTGTTCCAGGAGCCGCCGCGCAACGCGCGGGCAGATCAGTTACCGGCTCTTTTCCATCATTCTGAACAAGCGATAATTACCATTTATCACTGACTTCTTCAAGCTTTTTTTATCCAGCCACCGAGCATTTTTCCTAATTCTGCAATCTGGCTGCTTCCAAATTCATAGGAGTTCAAACTGATAAATTTCATGTCAAAACTCAATCGAACAAGAATGCGCAACCGTGTCAGCACCTCGTCAGCCTGCTCCAGCAATGGCCGTTTCTCGTTCCGCATATTGGCAACCGCCACAAGCTCAGTAAACTCCAGCACGGCATTTTCGATGCGAACCGCAATGCTGAACCGGTAGCTTTTCGGAAATTTCCCCGTATGCAGCAGCAGCCATTTCGAAAAGTCGTACGCCTTTTTGACAATCAGCATTTCATGATTCGGCATGAAAAAAATTTCCTTTTCAGAGTTCCAGAAAACAGAGGATCAGAATCTCAGGAAGAGTGACTGGAACGCACAACCCGAAAGCCAACATTGCTGCTCCCGTCCGCCGGATCGACGTAGTACCGGGCAGAGCAACGCAGGAGGTCGGGATAAGCGTACCAGGAGCCGCCGCGCAACGCGCGGGCAGATTTTATATACTCTTCTGATGCATTTTCATCATACAAATCTTCCGTCCACTCCCACACATTACCCGCCATATCGTACAAACCTTCCTGCGTAGCGCCATCGGGATAGCGACCTACAGGGGTTGTGGCTCCCTCATGCTCATTATAATTGGCAAGTTTATTTGTGGGCTCTAAATTCCCCCAAGGATATTGACGACCTTCCGATCCCGCAGTGGCATATTCCCATTCCATTTCTGTTGGCAAATGATAGAGACCTGCATTCCTGCCTTTGCTCTCCAAAAGAGAGAGCCACAGGCAATAAGCTTTTGCTGCATACCAAGTGATGCTGACCACCGGCTGATCATCGCCACCAAACTTGCGGTCTTCATCTTTTAACGATCGAAAAAGGCTGGCAATATCTTGCTTTTCTCCTTCTATATAATTGCAAAACCCGTCATCCCATAAGTTGCGCCTTCCAATATCGGTTATCGCATTCCTGAACGTCGAAAGTGGCAAGCGGGCTTCATACTCTGTCGCCTGTGACGATAAATAGGAGATAAATAAACGGTAAAGCTTGTTGGTAACAGGATATTTCGCAACGTACAGGTCTGGAACGCTTATTATTTTCTGTGCAAGGGAGTACATAAACGCACCACCTTTTATGAGGATATATTCGGCTTCGAGGGAATCGAGAAGCACGTTTGCATGAATACCTTGTTCTTTTGAAAGCCCCGAGCACCTGAACTGCTCAACCACTCCAAGCGCTTCAGGCTTGCCGATAGTGTTCAGACACTCCACAAGGTATCTCTGTCGGTTCAGCGTCGTCTCAGGATCAAGTAACTTCTTCTTCAAGGCTTCGGTCTTCCGCTGCGGGGCTTCCTCAACAAGGGTAACGAGCAAGTCCTGCTGCTTCTGCGTCAAGTTTTCAGTGACTGATGAATCAAAGAGTTCCTTCATAAAGTCATCAAAAACCTCGGCATCTTCAACATGGCCGATAAAAAAGCGGAGCGGTTCCTGCCACCAGTCGTCCCCAAACCGGGAAACAATCGTTTTGAGATAACCTTGGCGGTGCAGGTTTTTCACAAGCTGCACTCCTGCCAGATACTCACGGAATGATTTGTGACGAAATACATACTCCTTCTCGCCATACTCCACCAGCACTCCAGCTCGCTCAACAAGGTTCTTGCAGAACGCCTCTGCGGGAAGGGAATTGTAAAGGGTATCGAGCAACTCCTGCATTTTCAACTGCATGTCAGCTTTGCCGACCTCGTCCTTTTTCAGCTCTTCCTGCATCCAGAGAGAGACGGGACTCAGCACCCGCCGCGCATCCTTTGCGGCAAGCAACGGATAAATCCCCCGTCGCCTGTCACGATAATCAAGCATATAGTTCAATGCCGCATCGTAGAGTTCTGAACGACCTCCTGGCAAAAACTCACGCTCTTTCCAGAGCATAGCCATAATCTGTAACAGTAAGGGGATCCCTGCCAGAACGCGTAAACTTTTGTTGTTATCCTGCCCCAGAAAGGCAAGAATAGCATCTGCTTTTTTGGTAGCCTGCTGGATGGCTCGTTGTTCGTGCTGGACTCTCAAGTCCGACTCTTCTCCTGCACCGAGAGGAATCTCCCGAAAAAATGCAGCTTTGAACCAGAGATGCAAAAACTCTGCTTGCTGCTTCCTCGTAAAATCCATGATATCGGCCCGCAGGTGGCTTGCATCAAGCTCAATGCCGTCCCCTTTCCGGTAACCCGTACTTCGGGAAGTCACCACAAACCGAGCATGAGCAAACCTTGAAACCGTGCGATCAATCCAGTCACAAACCGCTATCCGGTCATGAACATCACTGATTTCATCCAGCCCGTCCAGCAGCACAAGGATTGATGGTTCCTCAAGCCAGCCGGAAAAGATGGATTCTTCAATCTTGAGAAAATGTTTTTCAGACCATACAGAGAGTGCCGCTTGTAATGAGGAATAGCCGCTATCACTCTTGTTGAGTTCACGCAACGGGAGGAAATAAACATTGACTGGTTCACGAAAACCAAACTCCTGATACCGATTGTTATCCAAACAAGAGAGCGCATAATATTTGAGCAAGGTTGTTTTTCCGGAACCTGGATCGCCGATAATGAGCAACAGAGGATGCTGTTGAAAAACAAAACTCATCACCCCTTCAGGCGTGCTGGCTGCTTCTTCCGGTTGCCCTTCACTCCATGTATCTCCACCGTGAAGTCGGGTTTCACAGCGTGATGTACCAGAAAGATTTAAAGAGACAAAGGTATCCTTCAGTCTGACCGAAAAGCTCTCGATTGCAGGAGAGCCAGAAAGATTGATGTTACCGAGTTGCACTTTCAGTGTTGAGTGGTAGCGGTGCAAATCAGCATTATTTTTTACATCCCGCTTTTCTTGCTCTGATGATATGCTTTTGCTGACGGGTTCAGGCTGACAAAACCAGCGGCGAACTTGTCTGTCAAGTTGACTGGTAAATTTTTGGCGAAAATCAGGAGGTGTCTCATATTCCTCACACAACGCGCGTTTTTGTATCAGTTTCCTGAAGTCATCAAGCTTCGCTTCCTGTTCTTTATTTACTTCTTTTCGTGAAAGAGGTGCATTGGAAAAGTAAAGCATAACTTGCTTCCCCATGCTCATCATTCTCTCAACCTCTTCAACCGCACCACCTGGAGCCACTCCAGTATCGGTACCAATTCGTGTCCAGAAAATACCGACAGCAAAATGACAGGGATCGACAATCTGCTCGTTCAAAATTCCCTGAGGTCTGTCGCCACATTCCGGCGCGGCATCTTTTTCCCACAATATCGGCAGAAGCGTCACCCTGCGCTCCTCGGCATTATTATTATTCCATTCGTTAATAACCTCTTTAGCAATTTTTCGTTCAGCGGCGACATCTGACGGTGAAGCCACCAGAACTTTCACAATCCGAAAAGATAAAGGAGACATCGTTTCTTATTTTATGCATTGACTGAGGTAATCTGGTTTTGCCTTGCCACACCTTGATCCGCTATCTGGCTATTCGTGGAGATCCCTCCGTTAAGAATTCACCATAATAACCCCTGAATTCCAACTGCGCTGCTGTCAAAAAAAATCAGGAAATGAAAAGAGCATTCCCCACTTTATCTTTATATTACGTAAACCAAAACATCATTGCACTATGGAACAACAACAGGACAAGTTTTACAAGGGGCTTTTTTTCGGAGCCGCACTGGGCGCCGCAGTCGGGACTATTATGGGGTTGCTTTTTGCTCCCTACAAGGGGAGGGAGACGCAGCAGATTATTTCTGGCAAGGTCAAAAGTATGCTCGACAAGGCCAATGACTTTTACGAGAACAGTGAGCATGACGGAGTCTACAGCAACGAAGCGAAAACCCGCTCTCAGGAGATCATCAATACCGCTCGTGACGAAGCAAAAAAAATTCTGAACGAGGCAAACAATATTATCCGGGATATCAAAGGGTATCCGAAAACCAAGGAAAACTGATTGATGCTGACATACCTCCAGGCGAACACCGCAAAGAGTGGCGTTGAAAAACATGCCATTCTGTTTTTGCACGCCTTTCCGCTCTCTGATGCGATGTGGCAGCCTCAGATTGACATGTTCGGCAAGGCTGGATATACCGTCATAGCGCCGAACTCTTTTGGTATTGACGGGTCTGCGGAAAAAGCGGGATGGACGTTTACCGATTATGCCCATGAGCTGGCGTCGCTTCTGGATTCATTGAAGGTAGAGAACGCAACAGTTGTGGGCCTCTCAATGGGTGGATATCAGGCGTTTGCATTTTACCGGCTCTATCCCGAAAAAACGGCATCGCTGGTACTGTGCGACACCCGTGCTGAAGCTGATGCTCCCGTCGCCCGATCGGCAAGAGAGGAGTTCATCAGCGCCGTGGAAAGCAAGGGTGCCGGAGAGGCTGCAGGACGCATGATACCAAACTATTTTACTGCAAACACCTATTCCATGAGGCCAGACCTGGCTGCACAGGCTGAAGCCATGATCATCAAGCAGTCTCCAGCGGTCATCAACGCTGCCATGCGGGCAATCATGACGCGTTCTGATGCAACATCACTCCTCTCCGCTATTGATTGCCCGGTACTGGTGCTTAACGGAGAGGAAGACAAGCTCACCACAAAGGAGACGGCTGAAAGCATTCATGCCCTTATACCGGGTTCACAGCTTCGGTTGCTGGCTGGAGCCGGTCATATTTCGAACATGGAGCAGCCTGAAGCATTCAACCGCGCGCTGCTTGACCATCTTGTCACACTTCCAGACTCTCAAGCAGTTCAAAAAAGTTAGGGAACGAGACGCCAACCACATCAATATCGGTAATGTCAATCGCGCACCCAGTTGCTTTACTGGCAATGGCAAAGCTCATGGCAATCCTGTGATCGTCAAAGCTGTCCACCACGACCGTGGTTGAAGGGGTCATCTTGCGCCCCTTGACCACAAAACCATCAGGATATTGCTCGCATTCAAAACCAAGCCGCTGAAGGTTAACGACAAGTGCATCAATCCGGTCGCTCTCTTTGGTTCTCAGCTCTGCGGCGTTATGCAGTTCAAACCGACCAGAGGCAAAGGCTGAAAGAACAGCCAGCATCGGTATTTCATCAATGATAAAGGCAACGAGCTGCGAATCGCTGATAGTGAGAGGTTCAAGCCCCGCATTGTTCTGCACAAGAATATCGCCGATGGTTTCACCTCCAATCACACGCTGGTTTTCTATCGATAACCCGGCCCCAGCTTCTGACAGGATACCGAGAAACGCCGCCCTAGTTGGGTTAAGACAGACATCCCGGATGATGATTTCTGAACTGCGGGCAAGCAGGCCAAGCGCAACAATGAAACATGCTGCGGATGGATCGGCTGGAATAAAGAAGGGCTTTGCTGCAACAGCTTTTCTGCCGGGCACCACAATGACCCTTTCGCCGTTGCGTTCGATGCTCTCAAGCCCAAGCATCACTTCGGTATGGTCACGCGAGAGTACTGGCTCGATTATTCTGGTTTCACCGTCAGCATGAAGGGCGGCAAACGCCACCAGTGACTTCACCTGCGCTGAAGGAACTGGCAGCCGATACTCAATCGCCTTGAGCTCTTTTGTTCCCTTGATCAGAATTGGTGCGGTTCCTGTAGCGGAAAGTTCAATGTTGGCACCCATGAGGCGCAGCGGATCGGCAACCCTTTTCATTGGGCGCTTCATCAGGGAACTGTCGCCAATCAACTCGCTGGAAAAAGGCTGTGCGGCCAGGATCCCGGCAAACATGCGCATGGTGCTGCCTGAATTGTTACACATCAACGGAGCTGATGGAGGCTTAAAGCTCCATAATCCTTGAGATTCTATAACTACCCGCCTGATGCGACGACCATAAGCACCCTCTGCCGTTTCCTGCCGAAGCGTTATCCCTGCATCTTTCAGCACGCCGAGAGTTGACTGATTGTCAAATCCTCCGGAAAAGTTTGTTATCTCTGTTGTGCCTTCCGACAGGGCGCCAATAAGGGCCGCGCGATGGGAGATCGACTTGTCTGGCGGCAATGCTGTAACTTCACCTTTGAAAACTCTCATGAGTCAGTGGATTGGTGTTGACAAAAAAAAAGCAACTCCCCAGAAGGAGCTGCCTTGTGTAACTTTTTCGATCAATACGATCATGAATTGCGTTCTTCGTTTGCCCGCTGGGCTCTCCGTCTGCTTCTTGAGCGCTTCAAACGGCCATCCACTGAAGGTTTAACAAAGTATGCGTTTGCACGAAACTCCTTTAATATACCTGCTCGCTCGTACTTCTTCTTGAAGCGTTTCAGCATCTTGTCGATTGATTCATTATCATTTATCTGCACACTGACCAATGTAAATTCACCCCCTTTTAAAAGATCAACAATCTTCAGACTCAACGTCTTAGTTTAAGTTTAATAATATCAGTAACGCTTTCCGAATTTTTTCCATTTGCAGCATTTATCTGCACGTTTTCGAGAAGCTGTTTTCTGCCACTTTTACAGAATTCTACGATAATGATAAATGCGCCACTACCTGTCGCCTGTTTTTCCCTTACTACTCCAACTTCGCCAAGAGCCTGATGATAGAGAGCATCGCCTTTCGCATAAATACCGTGCGGAGAATAGATCTGACACTCTTCAGCATTCAGTTCACCAGGGCTGACTTCCCTGTCAATCTGTATCTGCCACTCCTTAAGGAGGTATACCTGATGACACTCGGAACAACGAATCCAGTACTGATTTTCAGCCGCTGGGGGAACGTTGACCGCACCATTCTTACCCTCTTTATGCTTTTTAACCGGAGTTGAGGTCAAAAAATCGTCATATTTCGGCTTATCGCTCGGCATCCATTCACCGACAAACACTTTTTCAGTAATCTGACCGCATCCTTCACAGAAGCAAGCCTTGATCTTACCCTCCAAAATAAACTGCCTTTTTTTGGACTCTACCTTCATATAATACGTGCTGGTTGTTAACTCGACTTAGCGTCGTCAGGATCTTCACTGTTTTTCTCCAGCCTCATGGCGCAATATAGTGCCTGGCGCCTGAAAAAAAAGGAATGTTCTTAACTTGCTTCATTATAGTAAATCCCGCAAATAAAACAACCAGATAATGTTACGGAGCTTATTTATGGGTCAATGCATCTATAAGATCTGATTTTGTAATCAGTTGAAGCCTTCCATCCGACATATTTATCAGTACGCCGGATGCGTTTTGCTGTAATTTTGCGGATAATTCAGAAATTGTGGCATCCAGGGTACAGACAGGAAATGGCTTCTCCATGAATCCGACAACCTTTGAATTCATCGCATCGTCGTTTTCAATGAGTATGGAAAGAATCTTGTTTTCGCTGATACTCCCAATCGGAGCATTATAGGAGACAATAGGAAGCTGGGAAACATCGTTCTGCTTCATCATTTCGAACACTTCAGCAAGCGTATGTTCCGGCCAGGCAAAAATCAGATCGTGGCGCGCTTTCAACTGGAGAATATCCTCTGCGGTAATCTGCTCAAGAGCCGATTTCGTTTTCCGGTAAAAACCCCGTTTCCGCATCCACTCATCCCGGTACATCTTGCTGAGATAGTAACCCCCAAAATCATTCATCACCACAACAACACAGTCGTTCTCGCCGTATCCCGCAGAAGCCTGAAGCGCTGCGGCCATTACCGCACCCGATGCTCCTCCGGCAAAAACAGCTTCCATCCGCAAAAGCTCCCTGCCACAGTTGAATGCCTCATAATCGCTTACCTGCATCACTTCATCGATTACCGACGGATCCCAAAAAACGGAAGCCTGTTGAGAACCTATCTCTTCAAGTTCGGAAAAAGCCGGAATTCCCGGTTTTCCATCTTTGAAAAGACCGGCATAAATTGAACCCTGCGACTCAACGCCGACAATACGGATAGCGGGATTCTTTGCTTTCAGAAAGCGACCTATCCCGAAAACCATTGCCCCTGAACCCATAGGCACAAACACATGGGTAACTCGCCCGTCCGTCTGGCGAAAAATTTCGTTGCCAGTTGCGTCGCTGTGAACCTTGAGGCTGAGAGGGTTCTCATACATTCCGGTAAAAAAGGCATTGGGAATGCTTTTTACCAGACTTTCGGCCACATTCATGCAACTGCGTTGCTCGCCGGGCAACGCATCTGAAGGGGTGATAACCAGTTCGGCACCAATGGCCCTGAGCATATCCTGTTTTTCGCGAGATATTATATCGGGGACAGCCAGAAGCAGCTTGTAGCCTCGGCTCACACTGGCCATTGCCAGAGCAATCCCGCTATTGCCGAAACTCCAGTCCACAAGAGTCATGCCTGGATGAATCAGATGACGCTCTTCAGCATCATTGACAATTGTACACGCCACCCGGTAATAGTGCGACCATGCGGGATTCATGTACTCAAGTTTAGCCATGACCTTTGGCTTTATATGTCGGGTCATCTGTTTGAGAAGAACCAGAGGCGTTTCTGCTGGAAGCCCGAAGATATCGTGGTTCGGCATGATAGTAACAGAAAAATGAATTAAAGTGACAAGAAACCCTCGTCACATTCAACGGAAAATATACATTAATTGATTAATTCATGACACCAGAGAAATAAGCGCCTTTCATGTTTGAAAATCAGGGACAAAATATGTTTTTTTTGATGGGCGTTCCAACTGCCGAAAAACGCACTGCTCAAATCTCTTTAGACAAAAAACCTTTTAACTGCAAAACGGCCCGCGCGTTATGAACGAATACAAAGCAGGCTTTTCGACAAGGGAAATTCCTGCAGAAAATATGACCGAGGCTCGTATCTCTTTGGAGCACCTTGTCTGGAATGCACGCCTGATCCGTGAAAGAATGAACGGGAAGGCCCGTATCATGGGCATCGTCAAGGCAAATGGCTATGGCCATAACGTCCACAAGGTAGCCGGAGCGCTTGAAGCTTCAGGAGTAAGAGATTTTGGTGTGGCCAACATTCATGAAGCTCTGGAGCTGAAAACCGGAGGCGCGCTGAAAGAATCGGCAACGATTCTGGCCTTTTCCTCACCGCTGACCTCCCAGATTGAATTTTTTCTGAAATACGGGATTGACATGACCCTCTGCGACAGCGAAACGCTTCATGCCGCCAGGGAAATTGCTGCCGCGCATCATAAAACGCTTGCTGTTCAGGTCAAAGTCGATACGGGTATGGGCCGGCTCGGCATCTTGCCTTCATCAGCGATGGAGCTTCTCAGAACAATCGATCGTTCACCCTTCCTTGAGCTTACTGGTATCTACACCCACTTTGCCGAAAGTGCAACACCCCGGGGGTTCACCCATCAACAGCTTTCGGCATTCAGGAATTTGACCGCAGAATATGAACACGCTTCAGGCCGAACGGTCTGCAAACACGCGGCCAACAGCGGGGCAATCCTTTCGGCTGAGGAGTCGTGGCTTGATATGGTCAGGCCCGGCATCCTGCTTTACGGTTATCATCCCGCAAAAAACACCTCTTGCCGTCTTGCGGTAAAACCGGTGATGCAGGTCGAGTCTAAAGTGATTTTTATCAAACAGGTAACGGCTGGAATCACCGTCAGCTATAACCGAACCTGGAGAGCTCCGGAAGCAAGCTCTATTGCAACCATAGCGGCAGGATATGCCGACGGTTATTCAAGAGCCCTGTCCGGCCGGGCAACGGTCATGATCAACGGAAAATCTTATCCGCAGGTCGGCACGGTCACGATGGACCAGATCATGGTTGACCTCGGCACAAAGCACGATGTCAAAAAAGGAGACAAAGCCATTCTCTTTGGATGGGAGGGGCTGTCAGCCGAAGAAATTGCTGATATTACCGGCACCATCAGCTACGAAACGCTCTGTTCGGTCTCTTCCAGAGTTAAACGGATCTTTGTATGAAGCTTTTCGAAAAATTGGCCATCAAACTCAGTTTGACCAAAGCAGAAATAACGCTGGTCTCGGCTCTGCTGGGATTTTTGGTGCTTGGGGGAGTCCTGAAAAATATCCGTTCGGTAGAAAAGGCAGAGACACTTGTCAAAAAAGTCGAAACCGCCCGATACCGTGAAGAGGAGGTTGACAGCCTTCTTGCTCTTGCTTCTTTGGCTCAGGCTACGGTCAGGGAGGATGTCATGCTGGGTGCGAAAACAGGTAAAGAGAAACCTGGAACTCAAAAGAGAGCATCACAACACTCGTCAGAAAAAAAGCTCTTTAATGGAACCCTCTCTTTCAATAAAGCGAGCAAAGGGCAGTTGCAGAAGATTCCCGGAGTCGGGCCGGTCATGGCCGAACGACTGATTACCTTCAGAACCGCAAAAGGGGGAAAAGTTCACGACTTCCAGGAGTTTCTTGAGGTCAAGGGGGTAGGCGAAAAAAAGCTCGAATTTCTTAAAAAATATTTCACCCTCGAATAATGGAGCACAGAGTAAGCAAGAGCATTATCGCCTGCGCCATCGACCATGCGGAATCGGCTGTTGTCCGGCTTAAAACATCCGGCAGTAACGGGTACACTCTCTCTGGCTGTAAAACTCTGCCTCATGGCCTCCAGAGCCTTGCGTCAGGGAAAGAGAAGCGGCTTCTCAGCAAGCTGAAAGGCTACTGCAGCGCATGGAGGGAAGATGAGCTTGCGCTCTGTGTCGTCACGGAAAGCTTGATGCCCCTCCCTGCCTGCTTTCCCGCAGATGCAACCACTGAGGAGTCGCGAGAGTATTGCTGCATTGAGGCGGAGCATTTTTTAAACCGACCCGAAGGGTACGGTTGCGATATCGCAAGGTATGCCAATGGTCATGCAACTGGCAATAACAAGCTTCTGCTCTTCTACCCTGTTGATCCATGCAGGAGGATTGCAAAATACTTGTCTGATGAGCACCAGATACTTTTTGCGGGTACAGCGCAACTCCCCCTTGTCCATCTCTCAAAATTCACGAAGGAGCCGCAGGTTATCCTTGAACTTGAAAACAGCTTTGTACTCTTTACCATATCGCGCAATGGAGAGATAGAAAAGATCTCGTTCCATCAGGTAAATAATCAGGAAGAGGCTGAATATTTCGCCATGAAAGAGCTGATGGAAAACCCGATCTGCCGACAAACAGCGGTGCAAGTAATGGGAACAAGAGCCGACAAGGCTATGATGTCGCTGATCGGTGCAGAAACATCGTATCCCCTGAAGCCACTCAGCATACTGCCATCAATGTCGATAAGTAATCCGCAACGATTGAACACTTCATCGCCAGCGGTGGTTAAAGCCATCAGCGCGGCGGTGATGACGCTGGAGCAGCAGCTTTGAACATGGGTTGGACGACCTTGCGGCACTGATGGACAAGCGGCAAGCTTTTTTGCTTTCAATCGAGAAGAAGCCACTCACTGGCGAGAGTGATGGTTTGATTTATCACTATAGTGACCGTTTCAAAAGGATAATATAGATGATTATTTTCTCTTTTCCGCTCACAGACAGCTCATAATTACAAGGGGCAGGCAACGTGCTCCATCAGAAACTCAGGAGCAAAATCAGCTCCGTTGCTCCAGCTCAAGGTGCGGCCTTCCAAGGTGAAGGAGCTGAAAAAATCCTTGTCTTTGAGTGGCTCAAACAGTTCGCCATACAGCTCGGAAAAGAAGAGATTAATCTCCCTCAGCCACAAAAGCCACCAGCAGGGCGCTGATGGCTCTTTCAGCATAAACGGGCAGTTGCTAACATCGAGCAGCAATCACCTCGGCAATCTGCACCGCATTGGTGGCGGCGCCTTTGCGGAGGTTATCGGCCACAATCCACATGTTCAGCGTACGGGGATGCCAGTAGTCGCGGCGAATCCTGCCCACAAAGACCTCGTCACGTTCGTATGAGGTGAGCGGCATGGGGTAGATGCGTGCCGAAGGGTCGTCCTGCAAAATAATGCCCGGCGAGGTGCGCAGAAGCTCCCGCAGCTCGTCAATATCAAAATCCCGCTTGAGCTCGATGTTGAGCGACTCACCGTGGCCGCCATAGACCGGAATGCGGACAGTGGTAGGAGAGACACTGATAGCATCGTCGCCCATGATCTTGCGGGTCTCGTTCACCATCTTCATCTCCTCCTTGGTGTAGCCGTTATCCGTAAAGACATCAATCTGCGGCACAGCATTGAAGGCAATCTGGTGAAAGTGGGTAAACTCATCCTGCTTCTTGCCAGCAAGTTCGCTCTCGAGGGCATCGCGTCCAACCTTCCCTTTGCCCGTAACTGACTGGTAGGTTGAAACAACAACCCTCTTCAACCCGAAGCGGTCATGCAGCGGCTTGAGCACTACCACCATCTGGATAGTTGAACAGTTGGGGTTGGCAATAATCGGCTCAGGGGTGCCATCACCCTTGAAAATATCTCCGGGGTTCACCTCTGGGACGACAAGCGGGACATCGGAATCCATGCGGAAGGCAGATGAGTTGTCGATAACAACCGCACCTTCCCCTGCCGCAATCTGCGCCCACTCGCGGCTCGCTTTTGCGCCCGCCGAAAAAAGCGCGATATCGACACCTTTGAATGCCTCTTTTGAGGGTTCATGAATAATGAACTCACGACCCTTGAAGGTTATCACCTGGCCCGCGCTTCTGGATGAAGCAAGCGGGACAATGTCACTTACCGGAAAATTTCTCTCTTCCAGAACCTTGATCATGGTGCGGCCAACCAAGCCAGTTGCGCCAAGTACCGCTACGCGACAGCGGAAATCCGAACTGCTCATAACTTGTTTTATAGTTTTAACTTAATAATTCAGTACCAGTTTATCTGAATGGTCATTCAACGTCTCAGTATCATCAAAAATCTTTCCATCCCGTGCATATCCCTCACACTCCGCCTCGTAGTCGAGAAGAATCTGGATAACCTGCTCCCACCCATCCTCACGCACCAACTTGTTGCGCACCCGCGAAACCATCGGCAGCGCCTTCAGGTAGGTGGAATAGTGACGGCGCATCTCAAGATTTCCATACTTCTCCCCCTTGAACTGAACCGAGAGCGTCAGGTGATCGATTGCCGCATGTATCCTTTGACGGAAATCGGGATTCGGCATCGGCTTGCCGGTTTTGATGAGCTGCTTTGCCTGTTCAAAGATAAAGGGGTTGCCAATTGAGCCTCGGCCAATCATCACCCCGTCAGCTCCGGTCTCGGCAAACATTGCCACCGCATCTTCGGCTGACCAGATATCGCCATTGGCAATAATGGGGATCCGTGCATGCTCTTTTGCTGCACGAATCCAGTTCCAGTCTGCCCTCCCCTTGTACATCTGGCTCCGCGTGCGGCCATGCAGCGCCAACGCCTGAATACCGGCATCCTCCATGCGTGGCAGGATATCAAGAATGTTAATCGATTCAAGATCCCAACCTATCCTTGTTTTAGCGGTCACAGGAAGAGTAACTGCCTTCACAACCGCTTCACAAATCTCTGCCATCTTCTCCGGCTCTCTGAGCAGCGCCGCTCCTGCGCCTTTGCCTGCAACCTTTTTGGTCGGGCATCCAAAATTTATATCGAGATAGTCGGGGCCATACTCCTCGGCAATCACCGCAGCCTCAACCATCGAATCAACATTGCTGCCGAAAATCTGGATGGCAAACGGTCTTTCAACGGCATCGGTCTGCAACTTGCGCAAGGACTTTTCAACACCTCTGCGCAGGGCTTCTGCGCTGATAAACTCGGTATAGACGATATCGGCCCCATGGCGCTTGCAGAGTTGCCTGAAGGCCCTGTCAGTCACGTCTTCCATCGGGGCAAGAATAACAGGGCGGTCTATATCAAGAATCCCGATTTTCATTCTGACCCGGTAATAATCTCCGCTGGTCCGATCATCAATTCCTTGACCTGCGCATGAATCTTTTTATACAGCTGAGGATCTTCACGAAGCGCTTTTTTCACCGTTTCACGCCCCTGCCCAAGCTTTTCCTGACCATAACTGAACCATGAACCTGCCTTTTTGATCACCCCGAATTCAACACCAAGATCGATAAGCTCGCCTATTGCTGAAATGCCTTCTCCGTAGAGAATATCGAACTCGGCAGTCTTGAAGGGAGGCGCCACTTTGTTTTTAACAACCTTGACCCTAGTGCGGTTTCCGGTACTCTCATCACCATCCTTGATCTGGGCAATTTTACGAATATCAAGACGTACTGAAGCATAAAACTTCAGAGCCTTGCCGCCAGTCGTTGTTTCCGGGCTGCCATACATAACTCCGATTTTATCGCGAAGTTGATTGATGAATATACAGACTGCGCACGATTTTGAGATAGCGCCGGTAAGTTTGCGCAGTGCCTGACTCATAAGCCGGGCCTGCAATCCCATGACACTGTCACCCATCTCTCCTTCAAGCTCAGCCTGCGGCACCAGAGCCGCAACGGAATCGACTACAACAACATCAATTGCGCCACTCCTGACAAGGGTTTCGACAATGGAAAGCGCCTGTTCGCCTGATTCCGGCTGGCTGATGAGGAGAGCGTTGATGTCAACACCGAGCTTGCGTGCGTAGGTCGGATCAAACGCATGTTCGGCATCGACGATAGCCGCTATGCCACCCTCTTTCTGAGCTTCAGCAATAACATGTAAAGCAAGGGTTGTTTTGCCCGAAGATTCCGGGCCGTAAATTTCTGTTACCCTTCCGCGCGGCAACCCGCCAACGCCGAGTGCAAAATCAAGCGCCATCGATCCTGTTGAAATCGACTGCACCGTCAACCCCGCCGAACCATCTCCCATCCGCATGATAGCTCCCTTGCCGAACTGTTTTTCGAGGGCTTCGACCGCCAGGTTAAGTTGTTTAAGTTTTGCCGGATCAACAACGACTGAATTCTGTTCTGTTTTCTGAGTATCCATAATTAAACAAGCATGATAAAATTGGAGAAAACGGAATCTTTTCAGGTTATAATGGTCTTGAGCGTTTCCGGCAGATCCCGGTAACGCAAACTCAATTCCTGTACAGACCTCATGTTACTGTATTCAAGCTTCCTTGAAGATATGCGAATGCTCTCCAAACTGATAAAGGAGGGACGGTTCGACAGCATCGACCAGCATTCACCGCCGAGACCGGCAAGCAACCCCAGGCCATCAGGCACCATAAATGTTTGTCCAGTGCGACTGCCTTCAAAACTCTTGATACGAGAGACAAGCTCTTGAAAAGAAAGGTTATGGCCGACAACTATATAGCGTTCTCCTGAACGGCCCTTTTCCCACGCTGCAATATGCGCATCGGCCACATCACGAACGTCAACAAAGCCAGTGCTTCCTGAAGGAAAGAGCGGCAATCTGCCTTGATAAATCAAACGCAGTACTTCGTTCGAGGAACTGACCGACGACAGGTTCTGTGGGTCAACGCCGATCACGACACCAGGATTGACCAGCACAACATCAAGCCCCTCTGCAAAACCACGAAGCCCCTCAAGTTCAGCCAGATGCTTGGCTTCCATATAACCGTTCCTGCGCTGCCACTCCTGAAAAGATGTTGATTCACTGGCTGAGGAACCATCCTCTGGAACACCGACGGCAGCGATTGAGCTGGTCAGAACAAGTCTTCGGACATTATTGAAAAGAGAAGCATTGACGACGTTCCTTGTCCCGAGCACATTGGTTTCATAAAGAGCATTACGAAAATTCCTTGTATAGGAAATCAGTCCTGCACAATGAAACACCGTCTCCGCTCCTTTGAACGCCTCATTGAGAGCGAGAGGATCAAGAATGTCAGCCCATACAATATCAACCGGCAAGCTCATCAAAAACGAGCAGTCCGAGCTTTTGCGTGCAATCACCCTGCATTTCACCTCTCTGGAATACCTTGAGAGCAGCGCAAGAACGACCTGGGATCCTATATATCCGGTAGCCCCGGTTATGACAATTGATGACTTGAGCATTAAACGCTGAATATTTCCGCCTTTTCTGTTCGCTATACTTGACCACTTGAACCTTTCGTGAACAACTGCCTTTTTTGCCCAAAAGAAAAATGCGCTATTTTTTCGTCAATAACTAAAAAAAAGAGTATAGCTATAATCATATAAATGAAGACATATCTTCACTGTTCATAAAAATAAGAATTAAAACTACATTGCACCCAATTCCGATCACAAGCTTCAGAAAATTATTTCAGTAATGACGAAAGAAAATTCGCAGCCTCTGGCAGTACCCTTTTCAGTTCATCAGGATGTTCTTGCAAACGGGTTGAGAATCGTCACTGATACCGTTCCATACGTACAAAGCATTACCCTCGGCATCCAGATTGATGCCGGGTCACGCGATGATCCCGAGAAGAGCCAGGGACTTGCTCATTTCATTGAACATGCACTTTTTAAAGGAACCCGGCGGCGCACCTACATCGACATTGCCAGAAACATTGAGAAAAACGGTGGTTACCTTGATGCCTACACGACCAAGGAACACACCTGTATCTATCTTCGCTGTCTGGCAGAACACCTTGAACCCTCTTTTGACTTGCTCTCTGATCTTGTCTGTGACCCGATTTTTCCTCTTGAGGAGATCGATAAGGAAAAAGAGGTTGTTATTGAGGAGATCAGCAGCGTTAATGACACTCCAGAAGAACTTGTTTTTGAGGAGTTCGACCTGCGTTCTTTTCCAAGCCACCCGCTTGGCAAACCGATCCTCGGGACAGAAGAGAGCGTTGAAGCCTTTACTGATGATGATCTGAAAAACTTCATGCGCCAACATTACATACCAAAAAAAATGTTGCTCTCGGCAACCGGCAATGTTTGTCACGACGAAATCATGCGGTTGAGCGAACGTTTTCTCGGAGCGCTTGGAGAATCGTCCGGTAACGAATATGTTCGCCAGCCATTCCTTGCTGAACATTACACGCCATTTACACTCTCGCTGAAAAAACGGGTCTACCAGGCACAGATTGTACTCGGAACAGCTATACCACGGCATGATCCGCTCTATTACAGCTTGATGGTTCTCAACTCCATGCTCGGTAACGGCATGAGCTCCATCCTGAATCTGGAACTTCGGGAGAAACGGGGGCTGGCTTACAACGTTTATTCATCTGTCACCTATTTTGACGATCTGACCGCAATTAATATTTATGCGGGTACCGACAGCAACAAAACGAAGGTCACTCTGGAACTCATCAAAGAGCTGCTCCAGAGCAATGCACTGAAAAATCCTGACCCGGAAGAGGTGCAGGCCGCGAAAACAAAGCTGCTCGGATCCCATATTATGGGCATGGAAAAAATGACTCGCAGAATGTCACAGACCGCTTCGGACCTTTCCTACTTCGGACGGTACATAGAACCTGAGGAAAAAACAGCCGCTATCGAAGCGGTCACGGTTGAAGATATCTCCGAAGCTGCCTTACAAATACTGCATGATGCACCTTATTCTACACTGATCTATAAACCAGGCCGATAAAGCACGAGACAAGCGCTATTTTAATAAAACAGGAATTATTCGTACCTTGTATACTTTTAATTTTTCACAATGACTCATTAACCAAGAGAGCCTTGCAAAAGAATATCAAGAACGTCAGCGAAACCGAACAGGTACTGGAAATTATTCTTTCCCCTGAAGAGTTTGGCGCCGAATATAAACAGGAACTGGGAGAAGCAAAGAGAAGCGTACAGATCAAGGGGTTCAGAAAAGGCCACGCACCTGAAAGTCTGATAAAAAAACTGGCTGGGCCCTCTATTGAGACGACCATAGCCGAGAAAATGGCATCAAAATATTTTGGAGAAATTGCTGATGCCGAAAATATCAAGCCTGCCAGCCGTGCCCAGATCATCGACTTCTCCTTTTCGCCAGATCAACTGACAATCCAGCTCTCCTACGAAATCCATCCCGAATTCGAACTCAAGGATTTCAGCGACTATACCTTTACCAAGGCCCATTATACCATTACAGATGAGGATGTCGACCGCGAAATAAAACTTGTTCTAAAAAGTCACGGAACGTTGATCAGTGTCGATGAGGCTGCATCATCAACTGACACTGTTATCGGCGATGTCGTCAGACTCAACGAGGCTGGGGAACCTGATGAGGATCAAAAGACTGAAAACCATCACTTTACCCTGGAGTATCTTCCTGAAGAAAACCCTTTCCGCAAAGCCTTGACAGGTAAGAAAGCTGGCGAAGTTGTCGAAGTTGAAAATGAACAGCAAGATGCTGATGCAAAAAATTCCCGCTTCCGTGTTGCAATCAGTGAAATCAAACGACTTGAGCTTCCCGAACTGACCGATGAGCTGGTTAAAGAGATAACCGGTGAACGGTTCGAATCAGTAGCAGATTTCACCGCAGACGTCCGAATCCAGCTTGAACAGCACTTTACAATGAAGTCTGAAGAAGAGTTCATCGAGTCCATCTCGGCAAAACTGATTGAAGAAAATCCTGTGCCTGCTCCAAAGTCCATGATTGAATCTTTCTCGAACATGCTTGTTGAAAATGCCAAACGCCAGTTTGGCGGCAGCTTCCCGAAAGAGCTGGACGAAAAACAGTTTCATATTGCCATGAGGCCGAATGCAGAAAAACACGCTCAATGGCTTCTTATCAGCCAGAAAATAGCTGAGCTAAACAAGCTGGAAGTATCAGACGACGACATAAAGGCATTCGCTGAAAAAGAGTCAGGGAAAAATGAATCCATGACTGTCGAAGATCTCCTGAACACCTATATGTCAGCGGAATTCAGGGATTACATTACCGATACCATCCTGAAAGAGAAGATCTACGATATTATTAAATCGAAGGTAACGATCACCGAGGAAGAGAAGCCTCTTCCCGTTCAGAAAGGCTGACTTTTCGAACACATACAGAGTAAAAAAGCAGGAGTTTCTGAATAAAGCTCCTGCTTATTTTGCTTTTATAACCCTTCAATCAGTGCCGTAGCAACTGCAGCATGACGATCGTGAGCAATCGAAACCTTGATTGAGCAACCAAAAGGAATGCGTTGCGCATGAGCTGGCCGCACATAAGGCTTGCCCTGTTCATTATTGAGTATTTCAAAACTCTTCCAGTGAACCCCCCCGGAAAACCCTGTGCCAAGAGCCTTGACAACTGCCTCCTTGGCTGCGAAACGGCCAGCAATGCTGGCAATCACCTGGGGTTTCTGTAAACAGAGAGTTATCTCTTCTTCAGACAGAAACCGTTGGAGAAACTTCATGCCATAACGACTGTATAAAGTTTCAATCCGATCAAGATCAACAATGTCTATTCCAACTTCCATATTTCCGCCGATTCAGACAAGCCTGATTGTCATAGAAAGATCAAGCGCCTTGACGCTGTGCGTCAGTTCACCGATAGAAATAAAATCAACGCCGGTTTCAGCCACCTCAACCACATTGTGCATCCCGATATTACCTGACGCTTCAAGAAGAACAGTACTGCAAGCGGTTTTGACATAATCGACGGCCTCTTTCAGCAGATCAGGTGTAAAGTTATCAAGCAGAATAATATCCGGCAAACATACCAAAGCTTTACTCAACTCATCCATGGAGCGAACTTCGGTTTCGATCTTCACATTGAGTTGTTGCTTGTCACGGTATATCTGTGCACGACGAATAGCCGAAGCAATGCCACCGGAAGCATCAATATGGTTATCCTTAATGAGGATCAAATCGAAGAGCCCAAAACGGTGGTTTTGACCTCCGCCAATTTTGACCGCCTCTTTGTCAAAATAGCGCAACCCTGGAGCTGTTTTCCGGGTATCAAGAATTTTTACCCCGGTATGGCTTACCTTATCAACATAACCCCTCGTTCTGGTAGCTATTCCGGACATGCGCTGCATAAAATTAAGTGCGGTGCGTTCTCCGACAAGAAGCGGAGCCAGCTTGCCCGTCGCTTCAAGTATCACTTCTCCACAGAGCACAGCGTCCCCATCCTTACGATAAAGTTGGACAGAAAGCCCTGGATCACAAGCTGCAAAAACCTGCACGACAACATCCAGACCGGCCACAACACCGTTCTCTTTTGCTTTCATAACCGCGCCACCCTCTTGACTGGGATCTATCGTTGCCAGAGTGGTAATATCACCCGTATAACGATCTTCTTCAAGGGCAAGCATAATAGCCCTTGCACGGCATCCCTCGTAAAAATCGAGACGCGCACTGTTATTCATAATTACCGCTTCCTGATATATTGAAAAATAAGTACAATGCATTAAAGTTAGTGAATTTTATACTCTTTTTGGAGTCTTGAGGTCACCAGTCCTGAAAGAGCCCTCGACTTTCCATCGAGGCGTGATTTTATGCCCCCTTTGTAGAACGAGATGGAGAATTGTTATATTGTAAGTAATCATGAAATAGATAGTGGGCAGGTTATCAATTTATAAAATAATCTCGAAACGCTGCCCGGTTTCGGGGCTTTTTTGGGTTACGAAAATATGGATATCAATAACATCAAGTTTAAGGCATTATTTCAGGATGTAGCCTCACTGCAAAATATTTGGCGCTTCTCTACAGTAAATACTCGAGACGTCGATTTTCTTAATTTCAGACAACGTTCTGAATGGCTTCAGTTTACCGGCCTGCACGACAAGGATGGTCATGAAATTTTTGAGGGAGATCTTCTACAGTGGGCAAACTATATTGTTGAAGTTGTTTTTGAAGCTGGAAGTTTTAAAGTTTTGAATGAGGGAAACGCCGACATGCTCTTGTGGTATTGCTTGCCCGAATGTACAGTTATCGGCAACAAATACGAAAAGAGGGCCAAGTCATAATGAAACGGCACGCCAAATCATGCGTCCGGCTCGTTAACATGGTTTTTTATGCCCACCACGGAGTCCGCAAGGAAGAACACACGGTGGGTGCCAAATATGAAGTTGATGTTGAGCTCTCTTTTGATTTCACCGAGGCAGCAATAAACGATGACATCACTAAAACCGTGGATTACGGCACCGTGTACAGAAAAATAAAGGAGGCATTAACCACGAAAAAATACTTTCTCATTGAAGCGGTCGCCTATGAGATTGCCCAAGATCTCCTCCGGGACTTTTCGGTACTTGACAAAGTTGCCATAAATGTTCGCAAGCGCAATCCTCCCGTTGACGGTATCTGCGATTATGCAGAGGCCGATTACTCCACATCCCGTCTCTGAAATCATGCTGGCTCATAAGGTATTTATCGGCATGGGCTCCAATATCGGGGATCGCCTCTGCCATCTTCAGGAAGCCGTAAGCCTGCTTGCCCTTCTTGATGAGACATCAGTATGTGCGGTATCATCAATTTATATGACCGAACCAATCGGCGAGACTGAACAAAATCGGTTTTATAACGGTGTTATCTTGCTTGATACCTCATTTTCACCTGAAGAGCTTCGTCTGCAGTGCAAAACTATTGAACAGGAACTAGGGCGCCCTGACACCTATTCTCGTTGGAGCCCAAGGGTGATTGACCTCGACATTCTGCTTTATGACAACACGTGCATCTACTCTGAAACACTCACAATACCCCATACAGAGCTTCATCGCCGAAAATTTGTCCTTATCCCACTGCTCGACATTGCCAATCCTGTGCATCCCGTTATGCAGAAAACCATTCAGCAACTCCTCAACTGCTGCCCTGATCGCTCAGTACTGGTAAGAATAACAGAAAGCGGAGGGATAAAAAAAAAGACGGACTTGCCTCTATAGGAATCCGCCTCTAATAGCTTGCCGTATCTCAAAAGAGCTGATTGAGTTCTCTCAGTTGGCAAAAGTAATGTTAAGATTGCCTTCTATAAAATCAGCGCCTTCCGTTTTTCGGCCTACAAGCACGTTGGGAAGAATAATGCTTTTGCGAAAATTATTGATATCTACCAGCAGTTCATCGCCTTTGATATTCACATTGAGCTTCTTCACCTCAACATTTGGCAGGTAAAGGCTCAGAACATATTTCCCGTTAATTTTCTCCAGCATCTGGGTTTTGTCGCTACTGTAAAGAATATCAGCAGGATTTTTGTCGCCAAACATTTCTTTGCTCAACTCATAAAGCCTGTCGGTATTGATAATTTCTGCCGTAGACTGTTTTACTCTGAAAATAGGGACAGGATAAAAACAGTTTTCAATCACTTTGAGATACTTGCTCTGAATATCTATAAGACTCTGCAGATAGCTGTCGGAGGAGCTTGAAGGAAGGATCTTGTTGACCACAGCAGCATCAAGCTTATAGCCGAAAAGATTGAGATAGGTCTGTACCCGTAACGCTTCCTTGATAACCATATTTTCAGGATTAAGAACAACTCGAAAGGTAGTAATCGCTTTATCCTGAAGCATGGCGTGGAGCTCTTTCATGTGCGCATTCACCTCAGGCATAAGCTTGAAGATGTTTTTCTTCGGCATAAACCTGCTCAGGAGAGGAGCTGCAAAACCAATAGCTTTTGAATGCCACCCACCAATTTTATCAGCATACCAGCCATAAGATTCAGGCATACCAAGCAAACGCATGGTCTCCCCGGTTGGAGCTGCATCAACAACTACGACATCATAATTACCTGACTTGGCGGCTTTCCAGATATAGCGAAGACTGATCATCTCCTCCATACCAGGCATAATGGCAAGCTCTTCAGCAACAACTTCATTAGCACCGTCATGCATTAAAATCGACGAAAAATAGGAGTACAGCTCAGTCCAGTTTTCCCTGATTTCTGCAAGAACATTCACCTCCATAGCAAAGAGATTTTTTTCAACCTCCACAGGCGTGGAAGAGAGTTCAGCATTCAACGCATCGGCAAGACTGTGAGCTACATCAGTACTCATAATCAAAACCCTTTGTCCTCGTCGGGCAATTGCGGTTGCAGATGAAGCTGAAACGGTAGTTTTTCCTACTCCTCCTTTACCCAAGTAAAGAATAATTCTCATGTTGATAATAAAACTATTGAGTGAACTTGATCTTGACTAAAATCCTTTTTATGGCGGAAGTTACTCCTTCGTTATCGTGTTCATTGCCAGTAAGCTGGCTTGCATCAAAGTTTTTGGTGTCCGACGCATCCTCACCAGAATGTACTGCTTAAATATTCTTGTCAGGCGACTGAACATTGCCTGCTGCCGAATCCGATCTGATCATGATTTTTTTTCTTGAAACACTTTCAACAGCACCTGGGATACCAGCATCGACTGGTTTTGATGAAATATCATCCATACTCATCATATTTTTCACAATTGATGGTATGTTTTCGTCAAGAGATTTGATTGTAATATTTTTACGTGTTGGAACTCCTTCAAGGTCATCTTCTTTCTGTTTTTTCTCCCCGGAAACCACTGAACTCTTATCTTTTGCACTCCCTGCATCATTGCTGCCGAAACAATCAGCATTCAAGGTCATCTCATCATCGCTTGTTATGTGAATGCTCTTTCTTTTGAAAGAATTGTCATCACCGTCATCTGCATTACGACGACGTGCTTTTGTCAAGTCATCATTTGACTCGGTATGATCAGCTTTTTGAGAAGACCTTTGTGTTCTTCTCTTCGAGGTCTCGCCAAAACTGGAGGAAAGCCGCAAGAGCTTTCCAACCGATCCGATCATTCCGTCATTTCTTACGGCAGTTTTAACAATATTTATGACAAAGCGCTCAGCCTGAGGATTATCAGCTATGCTGTTCAGCAACTCATTGAGGGCATTGAGCATGCCGGGAACATGCTGCAGGTCATTCTTGACCTGATCACGAATCTTGAACGGAGCATCTCCGATCAGCTCCTTTATTGAGCCCGCAATTCTTTTCAAAGTCGCAGGATCTGCAGGAAGCATATTTTCAATTCCCTTGATGGCATCCGCCGGAGAAAACCCTTCGTGTTTATGCTCTCCAGCCTGTTGGGGGGAACGTTCATCGGGCACATAACCAAGACTTGCTTTATACTGCTCCAACAGATCCTGGCCATAACCAATATGACTTTCCTGTTGAACAGGATCAGGAGCGTCAAATCGGAAAGAAATTGCCTGAGGCACACAAACTCCCCTTGCGGCCTGCAAAATAAGTGCAGAGACGTCATCAGGAAGATTTTTTCGGTAATTAAGGCCGAGACGCTCTTCTATGATAGACTCCATGAGTGTATGAAGTCTGGTCATCAAGTCAGCCTCCCGCAGTTCAACCATATCAAATATCACATAAACAGGCTCCTTCTCCTCGCGACGTATCTTAAGATTAAGAGTCGCAAAATCATGATCTTTATTTCGGCTGTTCACAGAAACAGATCCAAGGTTAAACCTGTCAAGGTAATCCTTGTTCAAACCTCTTGCCCAGAGGTAAACAGCCTTGTCGGTATAGATCAGGTAGTCCTGAAAAGCAATATTACCAACTCGTTCCTGATGTGATTCATAAAAAACACCTTCAAAAAATGCAATCGGATTTTCACCGGCACTCATGAGGCCTTTCTGAAAAAACTCAGTTACATCACTCTGTTCGGTTTGACCCGAAACGTACACAGAAACATTAGCCATTACCCATACCCATTCACTTAATACTTAAAGCCGCTTGAAATTAAATTTATGAAAATTTTATTATAAACAGAAATTACTCAATCAATCGAGAGAGGTCGGCTTTTTGAGAAAATAAAAAAGGCAGTGAAAGTGTTGAGCTTTTCACTGCCTGTGCAAGGAGCATAAAAGGTATGCTTACTTGGCGAACTTTGATTCAACAGCTTTTGTCGGAACAGCATAACCTGAAACTTCAGGTGATGATCCACGAAGGCTTGTGCCTCCACCCATGCTGCCATAGGCATTGCGATTGATTCTCATTGTGCCCTTGCCCAAAGAATCAAACAACATCCCTACAGTTTCCCAGTGCCCTTCAACCATGACCTCAAAAATACGTCCGGCTGCGGCCAGGATATCGGTAAAAACGCCACCACCACTCATAGTTCCTCCTCGAAATTTAATTATTGGAAAGTTGTCAGAATTAAAAACAGAATTCTTCAATTAATTTACGGTAATAAAAAACAAAAACAAGAAAAAGATTTTCTCTTTTGAACGGAGCAACCTCCGACAACAGAGTGAACCTATTTATTTTCTTACAGGTCCCTTCTGAAAGGAACCAGCAAAATTCTTAACGACTTCAGATGCGGATACCCCTACATCGCCAACAACTGTCGCAGCATTTCCTGTTGCATTCTCAACGGTCTCAACGGCGCTGACATACAATTCACTAGCGGTTCTTGATGCGTCTTTAACGGTAATGGCGACTCTGTCAATAGTTTCACTGACAACTCCGCCTGTACTGCCAAGCAGATTACCAATACCTGAAGCATCAATAACAGCACCCACAGTACCGGTAACCGTATCAAAGAGATTGCCTGCAAGATTCAGACCGCCAACAACAGCGCTCTGCCCGGTTAAGAGCACGCTTTCTGCAAGAAAGGTTAGACGATCAGTAAAGTCAAGTTCTTTAAAATCATGACGCAGTTTCTGGTAAGACTCAGACATATTTTTCTCCATTGAAGTGAGGCTCTATAAAGCAAGGCCCCTGTTACATTAAAACCAACTGAATTACTTTAGTGAAATTTAAACATAAATATCTATCAAAACAAATAAGTCATTATCCTCTATCGTACGCTTTTTGTTCCTTTTGTGACCGCGTGTGGTTTTGACGATCAAGATCAAAGGGAATGTGAAGCCATTTGTCTTTGAAGACAGCATCCCCCGGTTCCAACCCCGTCAGACTGATCGGAAGTGTGATGATTTTACGCTGATTACCAATTTGCACAAATAACTCATCGCCGGTTACCCATACGTCGATATCCACAGGATTGGCAAACATCAGCTTTAACTGCACCTCGTAAACATCACCACTACGGACAAACTTAATTGGCGGTTCATCATACATCATATCAGATGGATCGGTATCACCGTACATATCCCTGGCAAACATCTCAAGTGATTTAAGTCCGACAATTTCCTGTTCATACATCCTGAGTTTTTTAACCGGAAGCGGAGAAAAACCTTCCTCTATCTCTCCGAGGTATTTCTGCTGGATAGCTTTCCAATTTTCAAGGTATCCACTATCCTCGTTCGTATCAAGCAGCCTGTTGACAAGCACCATATCCACTTTGAACCCATAGAGGTTCAGATAGGTGAGGGCTCGCATGGTCTCTTTGATCGACATCTTCTCAGCATTCATGACCAGCCGCACTGTCGATTTCTGATTATCGGTGAGGATCTCGCGGATATCCTCAAGCTCATCAAAAACCTGGTCAACCGACTCAATAGCATCAGCCGGTGGAATAAAAAATGCAATTTTATCAGACATTTTTGAAAGAGGCTTGCTCAGCGGCTTGATTAGATACTTATTGACATTTTTCACCGCTTTCATGCCCCATGCAAGGGTATCGGGAAGGGAGAGCAACCTCAGGGTTTCACCCGTAGGCGCCGTATCAAGCACAAGAACATCATAAAGCCCGGAAGCTTTATAGCGCTTTATCCGCAAGAGGGAAAAAAGCTCTTCCATGCCTGGCAGGATAGTCATTTCATCTGCCATAACCCCGGAAATGCCCTGAGCCATAAAAATCTTTGTGTAGTACTTCTGGACGGACTGCCAGTTCTGCTTGAGATCAACATAAGGATTGACTTCAATGGCATGAAGATTCTCTTTAACCTTTGTAGGTTCAGCGCCAAGAGGCAGGTTAAACGAATCCGACAGACTATGTGCCGGATCAGTTGAAAGAACAAGAGTACGATAGCCAAGCTCCGACAAGCGGACGGCCGTAGCCGCAGAGACGCTGGTTTTACCTACCCCGCCTTTACCTGTAAAAGTTAAAATACGCATGAACCGGACATTGGATTTTGGAATGCTGAGGAAAAATCAGATTAAACTAAATTTCAAGATATAACTCTAAGCTGACACTACAAAAGATCTAACATACACACTTTAATTTAACCGGCCATATTATAAATTTTCTTGTTTTCAAAGCTATGCTGCTCCCGAGAGCAATAACGCATGAGTTTAGAGCAAGGATACTAAAGGAATGACTGAAAACTGCTTGCAAATGAGTCCTCTGCTCGTTTAATTAAGGTACATTATTTTTCATTACCTATCTGTAAATGAGCCTTACTATGCTCGAAACAAACTCTCCAGTCGATATCCGGGCAACCGTTGTACAGACATACCGGATCAGCGGTGATGTCAGCATTATAACTCTTGAGTGCCCTGCAATTGCGGCTTTGGCAAAACCCGGGAACTTTATCAATATCAAGGTGACCAATGCAACACAGCCATTACTCAGAAGACCATTTTCCATTCATAACGTTCGGGGAACCCTCATCGATATCATGGTAAAATCAATTGGCGCCGGTTCTACTCTTTTATGTGAAACCTCTGTGGGCGCAACGGTAATGGTGCTTGGCCCGCTTGGAAACAGTTTTGACCAAACCGACGATAAATTCCATACCGCAGTACTTGTATCAGGCGGAATCGGCACTGCTCCCATGCTTTTTCTTGAAAAAAAACTTGCCACAGAAGGCCGAAAGGTCATTAACCTGATTGGAGGAAGAACGAAAGATGACCTGCTCTCGCAAAACCTTACCAACTGCCGATTTGCAACTGATGACGGATCCTCAGGGTTCAAGGGCACTGTCGTCGATCTGCTCCGCTCCGAACTTCCCGATCTGAAAAATGAGGGATCCCTCAAAGTTTTTGCATGTGGGCCAAATCCAATGCTGAAAGCACTTGCTCACTTTTGCCATGAACACCAACTGGCATGCGAGATATCACTTGAATCGGTAATGGGCTGCGGCATCGGCATTTGCTATGGCTGCAGCGTTGAAATCAAGGCACAGGATGGAGGCACCCGAACTATACTGCTCTGCCAGGAAGGCCCCGTCATAGACGCAAAACTTTATATTGCATAAGACGTATATTTATTGTATTGTTGCGAGCGATTTATTACCATAACCGACATAAAGGGAAGATATTTCCCGGACGCTTTTTCAACGAATCTCCAACTACCATGGCAAAAGGACTCAACAAAGTAATGCTGATCGGCCATCTCGGCAACGACCCTGAATTAAGGACAACGACCTCTGGTCAGTCGGTGGCCAATTTTACTTTAGCTACCAATGAAAACTTCAAGGACAGCAATGGTAATTTGCAGGAAAGAACTGAATGGCACAGAATTATCACATGGGGCAAACTCGCCGAAATATGCAACCAGTACTTGAAAAAAGGACAACAGGTCTACCTTGAAGGTCGTTTGCAGACCAGAAGCTGGGACGATGCCAAAAGCGGTGAAAAGAAATATGCAACAGAGATTGTCTGCTTCGACATGAATATGCTCGGCGGAAAGCGGGAGCAGGGTGTCGGACAAAACAGCAATGAAGGTGTTTCGCAGTCTTACGATCGCCCACAGAACTCCTCATATAATCTGCCTCAAACCGCTCCTCCATCAGTACCTATGCTTGAAAACGAAAAGGACGACCTGCCTTTCTGAACGATCTTTAATTTTCAGGGCGTGCTGCGGCGCGCCCCATGATGCCTGACATCACCAATGGATGCACTAAAAAAAAATATTCTGGCTGGCGCCATTTCACCGGTTTATTTCTTGTACGGCCCTGAAAGCTATCTCAAGGAAGAACTTGCTGGCATGATCAGAGCTTCAATTTTTCCCTCGGAAAGCGATGCGGCAAGCAACACGCATATCCTCTACGGCCCTGATTTGACTCATGGAGAGCTGGTATCGAAGGCTTCCGAATACCCGATGTTCACCTCAAAACAGCTTATCGTTGTCCGGCAATTTGAAAAGATCAAAAAGCCCACGACAAAAGAGATGCAAAAACAGCACGACGAAAAATTCAGCCGCTACATCGCTAATCCGGCGGAGTTTACAGTTTTGGTACTCGATGCCGATCAGATTGAAAAAAAAGAGATTGAAAAACTTCCCTTCAGTACACTGAAAAAATATCGCCACGAGTTTCCTGTCATCAAGGCTCCGGACCTTTTCGCCTCCAACAGGGCAAAAATGTCCGGATGGGAATTTGATCCCGACGCGCTTAAGGCTTTTACTGCCTATATCCAGCCATCTGCACGTGAAATATGCCAGGAAATTGAAAAATTAATCTTGTACACTTCCGCCCGAAGCGGCGAAAAGCGGATTACGGCGCCCGATGTCTATGATTGCGTCGGAATCTCTCGAACCTATAACGTCTTTGAGCTTGAAAAAGCCCTTTCAGCACGTAGCCTGAGACTCTGCAGCGGCATCTCCCTCATGATTATGGATCAAGAGGGGCAAAAAGAGGGGCTTGGCAATATAGTCCGCTTCCTGACGACCTTTTATATCCGGCTCTGGAAACTCTCGCTGCCCGAAGTACAACGGCTACCCCAGGCAGAAATCGCAAAAATTCTTGGCTTGTATGGCAAGCAGGAGTACTTCGTAAAAAACTACCTTGCCTACACCCGATCTTTTTCGTTGCAGGATGCCGAGCACGCAATCGCTGCACTGCGGGATACCGATGCCGCACTCAAAGGACTGCTTCCCTACCCTGATGAAAAATATCTGCTCCTTCAGCTTATGCAGAAACTTCTGGGACAGCATTTACAACCACCCTTCCCGCTGGTACCATAAAATCGTTTTTTGGACACCTTCAGCAAGAGTGGTTTCTGCAGTAAATCCAAGATCATGTTGAGCCTGCTCTGGAGAGCACACCCAATAGTTCTGCAAGAGTTCATTGACCTTATCACGGTTGATCAACGCCAGCTTTCCCCGTAGCGATCCGATAGCTCCCATCACCGTACCAATAAAAAAAACGAGAGGAGCTGGCAGAGAAATTCTGAACAGCTTCGTAAAGCCGAGCACTGGTCGGGCAGCGGCAATCACCTCATCCCATGACGATGAGCAGGATGAAGTGATATAATAAACCCGGCCAACAGCCTTCTCCAAACGAGCTGCAGCCAGAATACCTTTGACAAGATCGTCAACATATATCATGCTGAAGCGCTGTGTCGCGGCACTGCTGGTCGACACGAAAAGTCCTTTGGCAAGCATCTGAAAAACCTGAAGCACATCCCGATCCCCAGGCCCGTAGACTGCAGGAGGACGTACAATGGTAACCGGAATAAGGTTCGAACTTTCCATACATAAGGCTTCAGCCCTTAACTTGCTGCGACCGTATGCGCTCACCGGACGAGAAGGATCAGACTCTTTGACACCTTGTATGCCTTCTGAAGCCGGACCGGCAACCGTAAGCGACGAGACGAAAAGAAATCGCTTGAGCTCCGGATTATGCTTTCTGGTTGCAGCAAGCAAATTCCTCACCGGCATCACATTACCCATATCATACCCTTTCTCATCAAGAGCTTTCGTTACTCCCGCGAGGTGCACAATCCGGTCAACATCACGCACCGCTCGACCGAGAGACTCCATATCGCTGAAACTGCCCCGAACAACCTCCACACTTTCAGGCATAGCGTCGACTGGGCTTTCAGTGCGAAGAAAAACCTTTACCCTCTCCCCTTCTTCCACAAGACGCATCAGGACTCGTGCGCCAATAAAACCAGTCGACCCCGTAACAAGTATTTTTTCACTCATAAACACCTTATAACCTTTATCTATTCAGGACATTCCAACTGCTCATTCCCCCTGTGGGCTTTTCCTGCAGCAAAAAAACGGAACCTGTTATAACAGAAAAAAATAAAATATTTAATACATTTCGGTTTCTAAGCATAATCTGCTTCCTTGAAAACCGTGAAAACCGGTCATCGTAAGAGATAAACAAAAACGAAACGACCGTATAAACAAGAAATTCCAGCTTTATTGTGTAATGACTGAAGTAAAATTGTATTCCTGTGGAGAAAACCAAAGATTTATTCCAAAAATGCATTGAGTATACTATTGCCGATGAGGTAAAGTCTCAGGGCATATATCCTTTTTTTCATCCGATAGACGAAAATGAAGGTCCGGTCGTCTCTTTTGGCGGACGCAAGCTGGTTATGGCTGGCTCAAACAATTATCTTGGCCTTACTGCCGACCAGAGAGTAAAGTCTGCCTCAATTCAAGCCATCAAAAAGTACGGCACAAGTTGCAGCGGCTCACGTTACATGACCGGCACTGTGAACCTGCACGTCGAACTGGAAGAAAAACTTGCTGACTTTTTTGAAAAGGAACGCTGCCTGCTGTTCAGCACCGGCTACCAAACAGGGCAGGGGATCATCCCGACGCTTGTTCAACGGGGCGAATATATTGTCTCAGACCGCGACAACCACGCAAGCCTTGTGGCTGCATCAATCATGGCGCAGGGAGCTGGAGCAAACCAGGTACGCTATAATCACAAAAATATGGAAGATCTGGAGAGAGTTCTTCAGACTATCCCGGAAACTGCAAGCCGACTGATCGTTTCTGATGGAGTATTCTCGGTTTCGGGTGAAATTGTTGATCTCCCGAATCTTGTGAAACTGGCAAAGAAATATGGCGCACGCATTCTCATTGACGATGCTCATGCCGTCGGCGTGATAGGCAAAAATGGCCGAGGCACTCCATCGGAGTTTGGCCTTGTCAACGAGGTTGACCTCATCATGGGGACCTTCTCAAAAACCTTTGGTTCACTCGGAGGTTACGTCGTGGGAGACCGTGCCGTCATCAACTATATCAAGCACAACGCAGCATCCCTTATCTTCAGCGCGTCACCAACCCCGGCAAGTGTTGCCGCCGTGCTGACTACCCTCGAAATTATCCGCACCGAGCCCGAACTCATGGATCGCCTTTTTTCAAATACGGATTACGTTCGCCAGGCACTGCTTAACGCTGGATTTACTCTTATGCCATCGCGCACAGCTATCGTCACCGTGTTGATAAAAGACCAGATAAAAACTCTTCTCTTCTGGAAAAAACTTTTTGATGCCGGTGTTTACGTAAACGCCTTCATCCGGCCTGGCGTCATGCCCGGTCATGAAGCGCTTCGCACCAGCTTTATGGCAACCCACGAACGCATACATCTCGACAAAGTCATCACCGAATTCTGCACCATCGGCAGGGGACTGGGTGTGATCTAAAGCGTTCACCCTTTACCATCTTTTATTGAGCAATCCCCGGAAATCACCGGGGATTTGTTGTTTCACCGATTAAGGTGCAAACCGTCCACAAGACTACCCCATTTTACCTTCAATATTTGGACATTTCTATTATTTTTTTCATAGATTAAATGTGTTGGGCTATTATGCCGCTATTGCATTCCTGTTCTGGTTGCAAATGGAAAGGTTTTTGTGATTTATGAAAACAAGCAAGGTAACAAGAGGCATAGATCCTGTTTTTATTTGTTCGTATCATTGCAACTAAACCACATACAATCATGAAAACAAAACATGTACAAGCGTATCGCTTCGTCCGTTTTGTTCTGTCTGCATTCTGCCTGATGACATTGCTGGTGCCACTCCCCTCTTATGGAGCTGACACCGGAACGGTTAAGGGCAAAGTCATCGACAAAGCTGACGGTGAAGGTGTTTACGGCGCTTCGGTTACCATTGCCGGTACCACCATTGGTACAGCAACCGACATGAATGGCAACTTTACCCTTCAGAACGTCCCCGCAAAATCCCAGAAAGTCTCAGTATCCATAGTCGGCTACGCCCCTGCAAGCCAGGTTGTGACTGTCAGCTCAGGCCAGACCGCCGTGGTGAGCCTGCAGCTCGGCCAAACCACTATCATGGCCTCAGAGGTCGTGGTTGGCGCATCGCTTTACAAACAGGATCGGCTTGATGTTCCGGTGACTGTAAACGTGGTGTCGCAGGAAAAGATCAAGCAGGAAACTAACCCTACGCTTGACAGGGTAATCGAGGATGTTCCTGGTGTAGTGGTCAACCGCGCTGGCGGCCAAGCCACTTCTACTGTACAGATCCGTGGTTCAAACACTTTCCAGGGAGGAGCTATCGGTACCCGAGTACAGGGTCTCTATGATGGATTTCCAATCAACACTCCAGAAACTGGCGAAGTTGTCTGGGCCACCGTCAACATGAATGCTGCTGACAAGGTAGAGATTCTAAAGGGCGCTGCTGCAACCCTTTATGGCTCAGGCGCAATGGGCGGTGTAGTGAACGTTTTCGGCCATCTTCCTGATAAATTTGAAGTAAAAGCAGGTATGAGCGGTGGATTCTACGACTCTCCTCCTTCCAACGACCAAAGCGTCTACCGTAACGGTTATACCCCCTGGTTCTGGAACAGCTATGTTGGTCTTGGCAACAAGAGTGGCAAATGGAATTACAATTTGCTCTATACCCACAGCAATGATGATGGCTATAAATCAAATTCATCAGCAAAACTCAACGATGTCAAATTGAAGGCAAAGTATGACATTGATGCAAAACAGTACCTGCAGCTCAGCGCCTTCTATGCAGAAACAAATGGTGGATATACCACAATCTGGCCATATACAATTGTGTACGACGCGACAAGAATCCCTCCTGTTCGCTTTAATGCGATTGCCAATCGTGCCTACGATCTTCCCGATGCGGTATACAATGATGATACGATCAAACGCAAGAATGCTTTGAGCGGAATAAACTATGTCAACCTTTTGAGCGACAAACTCAGTCTTGACGCCCGGTTATATTACACTCACAATGAATCACTTGTCAGCTATAACCCTACAGGCGCGACGCAAACCTACATCTATAATGTGGCTATAAATCCTTTTGCGTCTATTCCTTACCCGCTTTACAGCAGGACACCGGGAGAGTTCAACCAAACCAAGTCAGACCGTTATGGATCGGGTGTAAAACTTGACTGGCGAGCTACCGACATGCACCGTATGCTCTTCGGACTTGACGGCAACTTGACGGATGTTGCATCAACACAATATGTTGCCGAATTACCAGTCAAGGGAACACTTGGCAATATCCAGGAAAAAAACTTTGCAGCTTTTCTGCAGGATGAGGTTAAACTTGCTGACCCACTGACCGCACTTCTCTCAGCCCGTTATGACTGGAGCGGCATTAATTCCAAAAACGTTACCTATCGGGATTACACCGTAAAAGGCTTCCCGGTAACAACGACGCCAATATTAAACTCTTCGGTTAACGCAATCAGTCCCCGAATTGCTTTGAACTATAAGGTCGCAGATGACCTCTCGTTACGCACATCATGGGGCAAGAGCTTCCGCGCTCCAACTCTGGCCGAGCGCTTTGTTCGTGACGCAGGCATTATTGGTAACGGCAACCCAAATCCGGCGATTGACAAAGAAACCATGACAGCCTATGAGTTAGGTGTCTACAAGCAATTCAGCGACAAGGTTTCACTTGATATCGCAGGTTACCTCAATAATTATGACAATCTCATTGAATCCAGAACACTACCGGGTACGACGGTATTTCAATACCAAAACGTCGCAAAAGCCCGCATCTGGGGTATCGAAACCGGCCTGAATATCCGACCGAACGATGCTTGGACAATGAGCCTCGGTTACACTTACATGAACGCAAAAGACAAGAGCGCTTCACCTGCCGCACTGACTGCTTCAAACCCCGATCCAACATGGCTGGCCTACCGTCCAGAGCACACTACTTCAGCAAGTGCGACCTGGAAAACCACAACCAAGCTCAGCCTGAATTTAAACGGGCGGTATGTCAGCAAATACAAGGCTGTCAGTTCGATCTATGCCGCCAATGTCAATGGAGACAATTACCCCGGCGGATTCATCGTAACAAACGCTGGCGCAAAGTATCAGTTTGATAAAACCATCAGCGCAAGCATTCTCTGCCGCAACATCGGCAACGTGCAGTATGAAGAGGCCGAGTGGTTCCGTGCTCCCGGACGCAGCTATATTGCTGGCGTAGATTTCACCTTCTAATAGAAAATCCATCAGCAACAAATCATGATAACCCAGCCAGCCCCTGAAATTATAAGGGGCTGGCTCTTTTTTTAATCGTTAGTTTACATCGCGGGATTTTATTACATTTTGCAATCCTTTTAAAACCGCAAACAAACGCACATCTTTTGTAATTCTATGCACGATAAAATCAGAATTGCCGCTATTGTCGGTATGGAACAATGCAATCAGCGGGTATGGCGCGAGGTGACCTCCAAAATAGCCGATCATGCCGAATTAACCCAATGGACCGATCAAGACCTCGAACATCAAAATCCGGAAGCCGCCGAAGCTATACACAACGCTGACTGTATTTTCACTACCCTCATCCAGTTCAAGGGCCAGGCAGACTGGCTGCAGGAACAGGTCGACAAGTCTAAGGTAAAGGTTGTTTTTGCCTATGAGTCGATGCCTGAAGTGATGCAGATGACGAAAATTGGCAATTATGTGGTCTCGGGCGACGGAAGCGGTATGCCTGATATTGTCAAAAAAGTTGCGAAGATGCTGGTGAAGGGACGCGACGAAGATGCGCTTTACGGCTATATGAAGCTGCTTAAAATCATGCGCACCATGCTGCCCCTGATCCCGAAAAAGGCAAAGGATTTCAAGAACTGGATGCAGGTTTATACCTACTGGATGAACCCCACCACAGAGAATCTGGCTTCGATGTTTAACTACATCATGGCAGAATACTTTGAGGTTGGCGTCAAGGTTGAAAAGGTACAGGAAGTACCAACCATGGGCTTCTACCATCCTGATGCTCCGGAGTACCTGAAAGATCTGCACCATTACGAAAAATGGCTCCACAAACACGACCGAAACGCAACAAAAAAGCACAACATTGGACTGCTCTTCTTCCGCAAACACTTGCTGCAGGAAAAAGAATATATCGACAATACCATCCGAGCCATAGCGGCCAAGGGACTCAATCCCCTACCGGTTTTTGTCATGGGTGTTGAAGGTCACGTTGCCGCCAGAGAGTGGTTTACGCATAACAACATCGACATGCTGGTTAACATGATGGGCTTCGGCTTTGTGGGCGGCCCCGCAGGCGCAACCACACCAGGGGCTTCATCAGTAGCAAGAGAAGAGATTCTCGGCAAAATCAATGCGCCTTATGTGGTTTCACAGCCGCTCTTTATTCAGGATTTTGCCTCATGGAAGTCCCAGGGGGTTATACCACTGCAATCGGCCATGACCTATTCTCTGCCTGAAATGGACGGCGCTGTCTGCCCGGTAGTACTCGGCGCCATCAAGGATGGACGCTTGCAGACCGTTCCTGATCGTCTGGAACGACTTGCCGGACTTGCCAAAAAGTTTTCAGAGCTGCGCCAAGTTCCTAATAAAGATAAAAAAGTTGCCCTGGTGGTTTATGACTATCCTCCAGGCATGGGCAAAAAAGCCAGCGCCGCCTTGCTTGATGTACCAAAGAGTATCTATAATATTATCCAGACGCTTCGCGCTGAAGGGTACAACGTCGGTGAGTTGCCTGAATCGCCTGAAGCGCTGCTTGCTATGCTCGACAAGGCAACCGATTACGAAATACAGGCGCACGAGCAAGAGTGCTTTTCCATAGACCGTGAACAGTTCAACAGTATCACCAGCGGCAGGGAACGCGAACGCATTGAAGGACGCTGGAGCGGCTTCCCCGGAGAGATAGCCCCGATCAAACCTGACAAGCTTTTTATCGGCGGCATCACTCTCGGCAATATCTTTATCGGCGTACAGCCGCGCCTTGGTATTCAGGGCGATCCGATGCGCCTGCTTTTTGATAAAGAGAACACTCCGCACCATCAGTATATTGCTTTCTATCGCTGGATAAGCCGAGTCTTTGGTGCCAATGCTCTGGTACACATCGGTATGCACGGCACAGCAGAATGGATGCCCGGCCTGCAGCTTGGCGTCACCGGCGACTGCTGGTCAGATGCACTGCTCGGTGAGGTTCCCCATTTCTATATCTACCCGATCAATAACCCGAGCGAGGCCAACATTGCCAAACGTCGCGGTTACGCCACCATGATTTCGCACAACATCCCTCCTCTGGCAAGGGCTGGTCTCTACAAGGAGCTGCCTGCATTCAAGGAGATGCTGAACGATTATCGCGAACGCGGGCTTGAGACAACTGCAGATGCTGAGACCGAAGAGGTCATCATCACCAAGGCACAGCAGCTCAACCTGACTGACGACTGTCCGCGCGTTCAGGGCGAAGACTTTCAGGACTATATCAGTCGCCTCTACACCTATATGATGGAGCTGGAGGGACGTCTGATTTCCAACTCGCTGCACGTTTTTGGTGAAACACCGAAGCTTGAAACCCAGGTAACCACCATCACCGAATATCTGAAGGTGCGCGGCAATGAACGGTCGCTGCCATCGGTCATCATGCAGGCCATTGGTGAAGACAGAAATTACGGTGATTACGCATCGCTTGCCACCCGTGCCCGAAAGGGTGAACAAGTGGCTCTCAAGGCTCGTGAAACGGTAGACGAGCATACCAGAGCATTTATCGAGAAAAGCATTTTCGGCCAAACCAATCCGACAACTGTTTTCAGCCAGATGACCGGCGGCGGAAAGGCAACAGCGGAGATGGCAGAGGCTATCAACAGCGCACTGCAGGACGGCCTGGCCCTGAAAAAAGCCCTTGAAGACAACCGCAATGAGATGAAAGGCTTTCTGAGAGCCCTCTGCGGTGAGTACATTCCTTCAGGTTCAGGCGGTGATCTTGTGCGCGACGGCGCAGGCATTCTGCCGACCGGACGCAACATTCACGCTATTGACCCGTGGCGTATTCCTTCTGAGCTTGCCTTCAAGCGCGGCAAACAGATTGCCGAGAGCATCCTGAACCGCCATGTTGAAGAGAACAACGGCGAGTACCCTGAGACAATCGCACAGGTACTCTGGGGACTTGATACTATCAAGAGCAAGGGCGAAGCGGTTGCCGTGATCATTCACCTGATGGGCGCAGAGCCCGCCTATGACGCCCAAGGCAAAATCAGCCACTACCGTCTGGTACCGCTTGAAAAGCTTGGACGCCCGAGAATTGACGTGCTGATCCAGATCAGCTCTATTTTCCGCGACACCTTCGGCGTACTGGTCGATCATCTCGACAAACTGGTCAAGGATGCCGCAAGAGCAATCGAGCCTCACGAGATGAACCATATCAAAAAACATGTTGACGCCGCTCTGAAAGAGGGCAAGGATTTCGAGAGCGCCACATCGCGTCTTTTCACCCAGGCTCCAGGCGCCTACGGTTCTCAGGTAGAGGAGTTGGTCGAAGATTCAGCATGGGAGTCAGAAGAGGATCTCGACAACATGTTCATCAAGCGCACCGGTTTCGCTTACGGCGGCAACCGCTACGGCGATCAGCAGACGGATATTCTGAAAGGGCTCCTCAGCACCGTTGATCGCGTTGTGCAGCAGGTTGACTCGGCTGAGTTCGGCATTACCGATATTGATCGCTACTTCTCTTCGTCGGGAGCGCTACAACTTTCAGCACGCCGCCGCAACCCGAAGGGCGACAATGTAAAGTTAAACTATGTCGAGACCTTTACTGCGGATGTAAAGATAGATGATGCCGACAAGGCGCTGAAGGTGGAGTTCCGCAGCAAACTGCTCAACCCGAAATGGTTCGAGACCATGCTTGACCAGGGGCACAGTGGCGCTGCAGAAATCAGCAACCGCTTTACCTACATGCTCGGCTGGGATGCCGTAACCAAGGGCGTTGACGACTGGGTCTACAAGGAGGCTGCTGAGACCTACGCCATGGATCCAAAAATGCGCGAGCGACTCATGAAGGTGAATCCGAAAGCCTTCAAAAACATTGTCGGCCGTATGCTCGAAGCAAGTGGACGAGGCATGTGGAGTGCTGACCCTGACATGATCGAAAAACTGCAGGAGATCTACTCGGACCTTGAAGACCGCCTTGAGGGAATTGAGGTTTAACTGATTCTTTAGCTGATAGTTGCAAACTCAAAAAAGCACGGCTCACTCCCGTGCTTTTTTTGCTCCAATTGACAAGAGTCTCCACGGTTTTCTTTTTGCTGATTCGTTTGGTATATTCCACAAAATATTTACCTATGAACATTGACAAATGCATTTTTTCCAACCATAAGGAATAGATTCACAGTTCAACTATACCGGACGGTTCAGTATGAAATAACGAATACTGAGGGTCATCACGTGTTATAGACTGATTAAAAACTTATGCATTTTGTGTTCCTTACCATGGAGGCCACCAACAACAGCGCACTCAAGGCTGCTGCTGGTGAGTTGAACAGAAAGTTCAACGTCGGTCTGGAGGTTTCAGTCTTCAGCCTTGGCCTCCATAACAGCAAACAACTTTGGGAAACGCTGGAAAAGACGCTACCGAAAGCGGATTTTGTCTTCGGTTCGATGCTGTTCAGCGAAGAGATTGTTCGACCGCTGGAGAAGTTGCTTGAAGGATTGAGCTGCCCCGTCTGCATGATCACCAGCAACCCCGCCTTGATCACCCAGACAAGAGTTGGAAAGTTTTCGCTCCGCAAGCCCATCAAAGAAGATTCAAAGGAGACGAATGTCTTCAAACAATGGGCGGCAAAATTGATGCCCAAACAAAGCCACGGTGAGAGCCAGCGGCAGCTTGCGATGGTACGAAGTGTCAGCAAGGTGATGAAATACATTCCCGGCAAAGCACGCGATATCCACACCTTCATTGCGGCCCACCAATTCTGGCTCAACGGTTCACAGGAAAACATGGAGCGTTTTCTCTCCCTTCTGGTGGAACGTTACGTTCCCGGCTGGAAAGGAAAACTGCCACAAGAAGACCCACTTTTTTATCCAGATGCAGCTCTATGCCACCCCGAAGCCTCAGAACCATTTTTTTCTGCACAACAGTTTCTTGTGTGGCAGCGGAAAAACAAGTCGAAGCTGAACAACGGAGAGGTAATTATTCTTGCCATGCGCTCGACCGTACTCGGCAAGAACATGGATCACCTGAACTATCTTGTACGAGCACTCGAATCAAAAGGAATAAAAAGCTGTATTGCCTACAGTGGAGGCCTCGATTTCAGGCCTGCACTTGAGCGCTTTTTTGATCCAGCAACTCCCGGGGCCCTCAAACCTTCGCTCTTGATAAATTCCACAGGCTTTTCACTTGTCGGCGGCCCCGCCGAAAACAAGGCCCCAGAGGCGGTTGTCGTGCTGAAAAAGCTTGATATTCCCTGCCTCAATCTTATTCCACTCTCCTTTCAGCCTGTTGAACAGTGGCGTGAAAGTAATCATGGTCTGACACCACTCCAGACGGCACTGAGTGTAGCAGTCACCGAACTGGATGGCACCATTGAACCGCTGATTTACGCTGGCACCGAGAGTGGAAGTGACCGCACCGTACCTCTTGAAGATGAGGTGCGCATCATTACAGGACGGGTACAGCGGCTGCTCAGACTGCAGGAGAAAAATAACGCCGACAAAAAGATTGCCATTATTCTCTTTAATTTTCCGCCCAATCTCGGCAATGCGGGAACGGCGGCATACCTCAATGTTTTTGAGAGCCTTCACCGCCTCCTGAAGGAGATGAACACGGCAGGTTACCAGGTTGAGATACCAGAAACAACTGAGGCACTGAGAGATCGCCTGCTGGAAGGAAACCGGCTGATCTACGGAACCGACGGCAATGTTGAGTCGCATTTACCTTTAGAGGAGTACCGCAAGCTCTTCCCCGCCTACGAGAAAATTGAACCTTTCTGGGGTGATGCTCCGGGTGAAATCCTCAATGACCGTACTCGCTTTCATATTCTCGGCTGTTCACTTGGCAACATTTTTATCGGCCAGCAGCCAAGTTTCGGTTATGAACGCGACCCTATGCGATTGCTCATGGCCAAAGATGCCGCGCCAAACCACGCCTTTGCTGCCTTCTACACCTGGATTGAGCAGAGTTTTGATGCCGATGCCGTCCTGCACTTCGGCACGCATGGTGCCCTTGAGTTCATGCCGGGCAAACAGGTAGGACTCTCCAGCTCCTGCTGGCCAAAAAAGCTGATCGGCAGCCTGCCCAACTTTTACTGCTATTGCGTCAATAACCCGAGCGAAGGCGCCATTGCCAAGCGACGGGGATTTGCCACACTGGTGAGCTACCTCTCGCCACCTCTTGAACATGCAGGACTCTACAAAGGACTAAGGAAACTCAAGGATCTGGTCGCGAGCTTCAGATCCTCACCATCGGAGGAGGTGTTTGAATCGATCCGGGAACTTGCTCTTGCTCTCGAAATTGACGGCTGCCAGGATGAGAGAGAAGCTGAAGAGTATATCACCCGACTGCACAGTGAACTCTACGCGATTGAGGAACGCATGATCCCTCTCGGACTGCATATCATGGGGGAAGCACCTTCACCGGAAAGTGTCGGCGATCATCTGGCACTTCTGGCAGAGCACAGCCGCCCGGAACTTGAGGGAAAATCCCTGCCTGAGCTTGTATGCAATCATTTGGGCTACGATTACAACCAGTTAATGGACAATCTTGGAAGTAATCGGGATGCTCAACAACGATGGCAGAAGGTATCAACAATAAGTCGTGAAGCTGTTAAGCGCTTTACGGGGCACTTCGACACAAACAGCACGCTGCCGATGTCGATGCTGCTTGAAGGAAGCTTTATTGTCAGAAAGGAGGAGTCCGATAATTTTCTGCACCGCGAAGCGGGGATTAAACCCGCAGAACTCAATCGACTGTGGCAATTTTTAAATGTCGTGCTCATAAATCTTGCTGAAAACAATGAGCTGAAGGCTGTTCTGCATGCTCTTGACGGAAAGTATACCCCGCCATCACCCGGCAATGACCTTGTTCGAAACCCAGACATTGTACCCACAGGCAGAAATATTCACAGCCTTGATCCCTACACTATTCCCACAACCTTCGCGCAGCAGGCCGGAAAGCTCTCGGCCGAAGAGCTGCTTCTGCAGTACCGAAAAGAGAGCGGAGAGAACCCGGAATCCATAGCCCTGATCCTCTGGGGAACTGATAACCTGAAAAGCGATGGCGAAGGGGTTGCTCAGGCACTTGCGCTAATGGGTGTGAAGGCTAAAACCGATGAACTGGGCAAAATAGGCGATGTTGAGCTTGTTCCGCTTGCTGAACTTGGACGTCCCCGCATTGACGTCGTTATGACCATCAGCGGTATTTTCAGGGATCTGCTCTCCGTGCAGGTTAAACTGCTCGACAAGGCGGCCCGTCTGGCAGCCGCCGCTGATGAACCCCTTGAGATGAACTTTATACGAAAACATGTACAGTATGAAATGTCCGAAAGAGGATGTACCTTCGAGGAGGCCTCCAACAGGGTCTATTCAAATGCACCCGGAAACTACGGTGCCAATGTGAATCATCTGGTTGAAAGCAGCACCTGGGAGGAGGATAACCAGCTTGCTGAAGCCTTTGTCAGTCGCAAAAGTTTTGCCGTAACCCCCGACGGACAGTGGCAGGAGTGCCCGGAAGCACTTCGCTCAGCACTAAAGCATGTCACCCTCACCTTCCAGAATATCGACAGTTATGAAATCGGTATTTCTGATATTGATCATTATTATGAGTATCTTGGCGGAGTTTCAAAAACCGTAGAACACCTCAGCAAGGCAAAGCCAAAGGTGATGGTGGGAGATATTGATGGCACAGGAAAAAAACAGCGCATCTGTTCACTTGAAAAGATGGTCTCACTTGAGTCACGAACAAAATTGCTGAATCCAAAATGGTATGAAGCAATGCTTGAACACGGCTATGAAGGGGTCAGAGAGATTGACTCCCATCTCAGCAACACCTACGGATGGAGCGCTACCGCATCAGCAGTTAAAAACTGGACGTATGATCAGTTCAATGAAACCTTTCTGCATGACAAAGCCATGCTTGAACGACTTGCCAGCCTGAATCCCCATGCTACCATGTCGATGACAAAGAGGCTGCTCGAAGCTCATTCCCGAGGATTCTGGGAAGCTGAAGAGAGCGCCATTGAAGAGCTGCAGGAGTTGTACGCAGATCTTGAATCAAGAATTGAGGGGGTTCATCATTGAACCTGCCTGCATCACAATATTTTACAGAATCAAACAATACAACCGTCAAAACTTATACTATGAGCAGCTCCACTTTCAATGCTGAAGAACACAAGAAAATGCTCCGTTCATATTTCAACGGCCAGGGCTTTCAGCGATGGGCATCAATCTACGGAGATGATAAACTCTCTTCCGTACGCAATACTGTCCGTCAGGGCCATGCCGTCATGATGGACAAGGCATTCGACTGGCTACAGCAGCTCGGGCTGCCGAATGGCGCGACCGTGCTTGATGCCGGTTGCGGAACAGGGCTTTTCAGTATCAGACTTGCCAAGGCGGGCTACAAGGTAAAATCGGTCGATATTGCTTCACAGATGGTTGACAAGGCAAAAGCTGAAGCCATCAAACAAGGTGTACAAAAAAATATCGAATTTGACGTCAACACCATTGAATCAGTAAGCGGAATATACGATGCCGTCGTCTGCTTTGATGTTCTAATCCATTACCCGGCAGAGGGGTTTGCCCAGGCTTTCCAGAATTTGAGCAGCCTTACAAAAGGCTCGATTATTTTCACTTATGCGCCTTACAATAAAATTCTTGCTTTCCAGCACTGGATTGGCGGCTATTTTCCGAAAAAAGAGCGCCGCACAACCATACAGATGATTCGTGATGAAGAGATGCAGAAAGCAATGAACACTGCGGGTATGCAGGTAAAAACCAGAGAAAAGATCAGCTTTGGATTTTATCATACCATGCTGATGAACGCTTCACACAAGTAAAGGCGTTAAACGAAAACCCTATGAAAATTCTATAAATTAATTGTAAATTTGGAAACAAGGACTTTTTATTAAATTCAAGGCGAAGTTTATGTTGATTCGCTCAGTGAAATACCTTTTTTGAAAAAAATATATCTGGAGGATGGAGACCGATGAAAATACTGATGGTTCAACCAAATTATCATTCAGGTGGGGCCGAAATTGCCGGGAACTGGACGCCAAGCTGGGTCGCCTATATCGGTGGCGCCCTTAAACAGGCAGGATTCGATCAGGTGAAATTTGTTGACGCCATGGCCGACGACATCCCTGACGACCAGATTGAGGAGATCATCCGCAAGAACATGCCGGATGTGGTGATGACAACCAATATCACTCCTTCTATCTTCAAAGCACAGGCTATCATGAAGCTTGCCAAGAAGGTGAATCCGAAGATCAGAACGATCATGGGTGGCATCCATTCAACCTTCATGTATCCACAGGTACTCAGCGAAGCACCTGAAACCGATTATGTAGTTCGCGGTGAAGGTGAAGAGGTGACGGTGAACCTCATCAAGGAGATCGCAGCAGGGACTGACAAGCAGAACCGCGGAGAGATTACCGGCATCGCTTATATCGACGACGACGGCAAGGTGTTCGCAACGGCTGCACATCCGGTGATTGAGGATCTTGATACCCTTACCCCCGACTGGAGCCTTTACGACTGGGATAAATACATTTACACCCCTCTGAACTGCCGCCTTGCGGTTCCAAACTTTGCAAGAGGATGTCCCTTTACCTGCACCTTCTGCTCACAGTGGCAGTTCTGGCGCCGCTACCGTGCTCGCAGTCCCAAGCTGTTCGTCGATGAAATTGAGGTACTGGTCAAACAGCACAAAGTGGGCTTTTTCATTCTTGCTGATGAAGAGCCAACCATCAACAAGCAGAAGTTTGTTTCGCTTTGCCAGGAACTTATCGACCGTAAACTTGATGTTACATGGGGTATCAACACCCGCGTGACCGACATCATGCGCGATGCAGATCTGCTGCCATTCTTCCGCAAGGCAGGTCTCGTCCATGTTTCGCTTGGCACCGAAGCTGCCAGCCAAATGAACCTGAACCGCTTCCGCAAAGAGACTACCATTGAGGAAAACAAGCTTGCCATCAAGTTGCTCCAGAAAAATGGAATTGTGGCTGAAGCACAGTTCGTTATGGGTCTTGAGCACGAAACCCCTGAAACCATTGAAGAGACCTACCAGCTCTGTAAAGACTGGGATCCTGATATGGCCAACTGGACCATCTACACACCATGGCCTTTCTCCGACCTCTTTAAAGAGCTTGGCGACAGGGTAGAGGTGCGCGACTACTCCAAGTACAACTTTGTTACACCGATCATCAAGCCCGACAACATGGAGCGTGAGGATGTGCTGAAGCTTGTGCTGAAATCTTATGCACGCTTCTACGCACGCAAAACCTTTTTTGGCTACCCATGGATCAAGGATCCTTACGTCCGCAAATACATGCTTGGCTGTTTGAAAGCGTTCGCACAGACCACCATTACCAAACGCTTCTACGACATCGACCGCGTCAAGACCAAGAACCGCAAAATCGAGATCGACCTTGGCTTCGACAAGGCAAGAATTCTGACGCAGAACGAGGTAAAGAACCTCAAGGAGCTGCGTCCGGAGATGGTTGCCGACATGAGCTTCGGTCTGAAAGAGGCTGGCTACCAGCGTGAGCATGACGAGCACAACTGGGACGAGTTCGATGAGAGCACCATCAAGGATCGTAACTCTTCGACTGTGCGTAACTGCTGAGTTGCTGCGGGGTTGATTGAATACAAGAATGCCCTCCGTTGTACGGGGGGTTTTTCTTTTTATGTCTCGAAAAGAGGAAATAGCAGACTTCCCCGCTTACTGATACTCCGGCTCCTGATAGGTCAAACCAAACACCGTATCCATCATCCACCGCTTGAACGAATCGTTATCGGTAAAATGCTTGAAAAGCTCGGTATCATCCTTCATCATGGAGACGATCACTCGCCCCAGCGCCTTGTCGTGCTCTATGCGGGCATTCTGTTTGTCGGGGTTTTTCATGGCGTTCTGGTAGGCGGTGTCGGCAGCAACACGCTCGGGAATTTCCCCTGTAATTTTCTTGTAGATCCTGTCAGCATTTGACCATGAAATATTGCCAAACTGGTCGTTGAAGGTTTTGAGGATATTCGAGAGCAAATCGAGTTCCGGCTCCGGCTTGCGTCTTCCTCCGCTTGATGGAATAGGCTCAATCTCCGCATCTGCATCAGGAAGCAGAATCTGCATCATCGCCTGCTTTTCAGCACGATAACTCTCCATGTCAATCGCTTCGAGAATCCCTTTCGAGAGATCTTCTTCAACTGGCGCTGGCAGTTTTGGCACAAGAAAGTTCAAAAAAATTGAAAGTTTCTCCCACTCGGCGTTGGTGTAGGGCAAAATCTGGGCAAGAAAACCGTACATCCGGGTAAATGTTTTCGCCTTGCCCTTGAAGTCCACCTGTCCATCCTCATCAAGCTCTGCCCGGTACACGGCAACACAACTGTCAAGAATCGGATCAAGCTTGTTACGGTCAGCACCGTTGATATAGAGTTCTACAAGATGATCCCGCCCGGTATCGTCATACACCTGATAGCCATCAAGCATCACCTTGAGATCATGCAGCTTGTCAGGATCAGTCTCATCAGAGAGAATGGTGGTTCGATAATAGTCGGCAAAAGCTTTCTGGATCGAATCCGCATCGTTCATGAAGTCGAGCACAAAAACATCGTGCTTCTGCGGATGAGCACGGTTCAGGCGCGAGAGCGCCTGCACGGCCTTGATACCCGAGAGCACCTTGTCCACATACATCGTGTGGAGCAGCGGCTCATCATACCCGGTCTGAAACTTGTCGGCACAGATGAGAAAGCGATAAGGATCATTCTGAATTTCATCGGAAATGCGAGATGAGGGAAAGCCGTTCAGCGAAGCCTCCGTCACCTTTGTGCCGCCAAAGTCATGTTCACCCGAAAAGGCAACAATCGCCTTCCAGAGACTTTTCCGCTCAACAAGGTAATTGCTGATGGCGTGGTAGTACTGAATCGCACGCTCAATACCACTTGTCACCACCATTGCCCGCGCCTTTCCGCCAATCTTGCCGGACGTCAGCACCTGTTCATGAAAGTGGTCAACCATAATCTCTGCCTTGAGCCTGATGGCGTGGTCGTGGCCTTCAACGTAGCGGCGCAGCTTCTTCCTTGCCCGGTTGGTGTCGAACTTCGGGTCGTCAGTAACTGTTTTGGAGAGCTTGTAATAACTCAAAACCGGTGTATAGTACTTGAGAACATCAAGAATAAACCCCTCCTGGATGGCCTGCTTCATCGTATAGCTGTGGAACGGTCTGTGCCTAACCGTGCCATCAGGCTGAGGAACCGGGTCGCCGAAAATCTCCAGCGTCTTGTTCTTTGGTGTTGCAGTAAAGGCAAAATAGCTCGTTCCGGGCAGCAGCTTTTTGGCCTCCATCAACCTGTTGATCTTATCCTCCGTACCCTCCTCTTCCTCCGCCGCGCCAGCCATACCGAGAGCCATTGACACTGCCGCAGAGGTTCGTCCGCCCTGACTTGAATGCGCCTCGTCGATAATGATGGCAAAGCGCCTCCCCCGCTGCTCACTGCCAATTTCATCAAGGATATAGGGGAACTTCTGTACCGTTGAGATGATGATTTTCTTCCCTGCAGTGATGAACTTCCGCAAGTCACCCGACCGTTCTGCGTGGCCAACCGTCGCGCCAACCTGCGCAAACTGCCTGATAGTATCCCTGATCTGCTGGTCAAGAAGCCGCCGGTCAGTCACCACAATAATGGAGTCAAAAACAGGTGCATCATTGTTGGCAAGCCCAATCAATTGATGGGCAAGCCACGCAATAGAGTTTGACTTGCCGCTTCCCGCTGAGTGCTGGATAAGGTAGCGCCTCCCAGCGCCGTTGGCCGCGCAATCGGCCAGCAGCTTGCGCACCACATCAAGCTGGTGGAATCGTGGCCACACCTGCATGGCGCTCTTTTTGCCGGTTTTCTCGTGTTTGCTCTCAACAACCTGGGCATAGTTCTCAATAATATCGGTAAGCCCGGCACGGGTGAGGATCTGCTTCCAGAGATAGTCGCTCTTCAGACCATTGGGGTTGGGCGGATTACCGGCGCCATCATTCCAGCCAAGATTGAAAGGCAGAAACCACGATGCCTTGCCTTTCAGGTACGTGCAAAAACGCACCTCATGATCATCCACCGCAAAATGAACAATGCAGCGGCCAAACTCAAAGAGTTTCTCACGCGGATCGCGATCCCGCCGATACTGCTGAACCGCATCCTCGGCGTTCTGCTTGGTGAGGCTGTTTTTCAACTCAAAGGTCGCCACCGGCAATCCGTTAATAAAGAGCCCAAGATCAAGCGACCGTTGCGTCTCGGCGCGGCTGTAACGCAACTGGCGGGTGACGCTGAAACGGTTGGCACTATATCGATCCTGAGCCTTGCTATTGCCCGGCGATGGAGTACCATAAAAAAGGTCAATATGGTGCGCGCCATGCTTGAGACCATGTCGAAGCAGGTTGATGGTGCCCCGCTTGCTGATATCGCCCTGAAGACGGGCAAGAAATTTGCGCCGAACCGGGCCGTCGGTGTCAAGACCTATGGCTTCAGCCATTTCAGGCTGGGTGTCGCGCAGAAAAAGAGTGAGCTGTACAAGATCGACGCAATATTCCCGATCATAGGCCTCCGGCATTCCGCCAATCCAGCCAACACCATAAGTCGCTGGCCGATCCTGCATTTCGCCCGTCGGCGCCGAATCGCAGGGATGGCCGGTCAACGCTGTGCAGATCAGCCGCTCAAGTCCACTTTCACTGGTATCGGTAGTCATAGGATAGCGCGGTTATCAATTACCCATCAATTAAAAACTAGCCAGATATCTTGTTTACTATCAACAGTTTACATTTTTCGGTAGCAGGCATTTCAGCCATTCTGTCAATTACCCGTCAATTAAGATTCATGCCCAGTAAGGCACATACTTCATCAACTTCCGCGAAGCATCTTCATTGAAAGGTTTTATGACTTCGGCATCTACTGCTTCCCGAATGTAGCGTGACACAGCAGCCTTATTTTTCTCCTCAACACCAAATCTTTGCCGAAGAGATGTATTCGTCAGGAACTCTCTACTGACATATTTGAGACAAGCAT
>Ga0118677_10001163_pt1 | contig 56520 bp, 48 predicted proteins | sample AliMusrvi5mmetaG_FD_86154 | JGI IMG/M metagenome (GOLD analysis project Ga0118677, IMG submission 86154)
ATCAAACCATCGACTTCGAGGGCCGAAATTACGAGATCGCCACCACCGCCAAGAAGTCGGTCACGATCATACAACACCCAAACCACAAATTCTGGGTTGTCGAGCACCCCCCGAAGAACGTGTGGCCCCCAATTTTAGGCACTTTCGGCCTCTAACGAACTGTCCGGTTTTGAACAGGCGAGAAATCCGGTTTTGAACAGTCGCCGACAGGGAACTGGTAAAAACTTGCCATGAACGCCGTGACTCGATAGCTTTTGAAATCTGGGCCTTACCAGTTACTTCCGTTTATGAAAATTCCGCTTTCTGTCCTTGTTTTAGTCCCGACGTTACTCCTACTCGGAGCCACTCGGTCTGATGCCATCATTTTCCTTGAATCGGGGGATCCAGCATTCCACACGAGTACTCCAGGAGACAACTCGGGGTGGCAATACGAGGGGCAGTTTATGTATTTTCTTGGGGTGCCTATTGCCCCCTATTTTTTCGTCACCGCCAAGCACATAGGCGGTTCCGTCGGTTACACCTTCACGCTTCACGGGGACACTTACGTTACCATAGGGTATCAGGATTGTGGCACGACTGACTTGCGAGTTTGGGAGGTGGATCACTCCAAGCCGTTTTTAACATATGCGCCGATTTCCAGCGGGACAGTTGATGTGTCCTCCACGGCGACAGTAATGGGTCGTGGGACGCAGCGTGGCAGTGCTTATAGTTTAGGGAGTGTTGCAAAGGGATGGTTGTGGGGGGGGGCTGACAGCGTGCAACGCTGGGGCCGGAATGTCGTGGAAGGAGTTGTCACAGATCCCTCCTATGGCGACTTGCTCTATTGTAATTTCGACAACCCTGGGATTCCCGGTGAGTGTCATTTATCAACAGGTGATTCCTCGGGCGGACTGTTTGTTTTGGAAAACGGACTGTGGAGGTTGGCTGGACTCAACCTGGCAGTGGATGGTCCGTTCAGCGAGAGTTCCAGTGGATCCAGTCAGTTTTATGCGGCCCTGTTTGATTGCAGCGGGTTGTATGTGGAGACATCGCCTGGGGTGTGGTCTATCATTCCAAGTGGGGGCGGAGATGTGCAAAGCAGTTTTTATAGCACGCAGATTTCGGCCCATACGACTTGGATTCAGAGTGTGACGGGTCTGACTGGCGCACTGGCACCCGAGAGTTTTTTCCAATGGGAGCACTGGTATTACACTCCCGCACAGTTGGCGGACTCCACCGTTTCCGGTCCTCTGGCAGATTCGGATGGGGACGGTATTAACACCTTGCTGGAATATGCCTTCAATCTGGATCCCACGTATAGTGAAAACGTGACCATGACGCCGGGGAGCGGGCTGCGCGGACTGCCTGTGGTAAATACCGCTCCCGGTGTGGGAGGGAATTACCTAACAGTGGAATTCGTGCGTCGCACCTCAACCGGCGGCGCAGATGTCACCTACATTCCGCAGTTTTCCGATGATCTGATCACGTGGTATAATGTGGGGACCGAGTCCGTTACGTCTATCAATTCCCGTTGGGACCGGGTGGTGATAACCGATACTGTGCTGACGACATCTACCAGTAGACGCTTTGTCCGGGTTAAAGTGGTTCTTGCTGACTGAGAAACAGGGGGAGCTCACCAGAGAGATTGGCCGCTTCCTCTTCCACGCGCTTGCGGGCGGTCTCGAGGTATTGTGCGTCGAGTTCGATGCCGGAGAAGTTTTTAACTCCCATCCGTAGTGCTGCCACCGCCGAGGTGCCGATGCCGAGGAATGGATCTAGCATGCGAGTGGCAGTGCCCTTGCCGTGAAGAAGGATGCATTGCCCGACGAGTGCGACGGGGAAAGTAGCCGGGTGCGGGCGCTCATTTTCCCGCGACTGGATCGTTTCATAGGGGATGAACCAGGTGTTGCCTCGGCAGCGGAGATCCGCTCCGCCAGTGTGGCCCCAGCGAGTGATGTTGGATTTGTGCACGTACGGCACACCCGCAGCGCGGCGGTCGAGTTCCACATTCCCTTTTTTTGTCAGATGAAAGACATATTCATGGCAGTCATTGACATAACGCTTCGAGTTGATCGGTTTGAAATGCCCGGCGCTGATCGTATCGCCAGATGGGGTTTCTACCGTAATGGATTTGATCCAGTGAAATGTGTTTTGAAGCGTGAACAAAGGCTCGACTCCATCGGTTAAATAAAGAATCAGCTGGTGTGGCAGGAGTGGATTGGATGGGCTGGCACCGATATTCAAGAAGAACGACGCATCGTCCGCCATCACGCGTTTCACTTCTGTTGCCCAGCAGCGGCACCAATGCAGGAACTCCTCACGAGGGGCAGTGTCCTTGAAGCTCTTGTAGGCGATGCCCAGATTGTAGGGCGGCGATGTGACGACCAGATCAACCGACGAGGTGTCCATAGCCAGAAGGCAGAGCAGGCAATCTCCTTGGAGCAGGTTCATGGCCACGCTTTATGCACACACTCCTGAGTTTTGGTCAACTGCTCTTGATTTGCCATCCGTTGTTTTCCCAATGTCACGCGATACTAACGATGATGTGCCAAATGGAAATAGCCTCCTAGCCAAGGCACAGGGGCGGGAGAGACTAGCCCGCACTTCATATTGCGGCAGTTCTTGTTTCTACTGCGATGGATGCAAGTGGGAAAATTCAACGACTTGATACCGACTGGAATTCTGATTCAAAGGGTGTAGGCGACCGCTCCTTTTTCGTCGATAGCGAGGTGGTTTGTCAGGCGTAGTTCCTCTACCACTTTTTCTGAAGCGTCATCGGTGGACTCCTTGCCAAGAGCGCTTTTGGCAAGGCTCAAGAGTGACTTCTTGCGTTTGGGAAGTCCTTTTTCCGGGGCTTTTTTCAAGGTCTCCAGAACTTTTTTCGCGGCTGCGGATGGAATGTTGGAAAGTGGTGCTGGTATCCGAGAGCTTGGTGCTGGTAGCGATGTAAAAGGAAGCGTGCTCCAATCCGAATGCCGCTTCACCACGACCCGTTTGGATTCCAGCAACGCGACCAGGGAATCAAACCCCGCGTCTTTGGAAATGATGTGGAAATGCGCCATAGGTTCGGACAGGACCGCTTGGCCTAGGTGATAGGCCAGCACGAAATCCAAGGCGTTCTTTCCTGCCTTTGGGCTGCGGATGAGGTTGACGGTTTGCGCGTTCTCTAGCATTTTAGCAACAAGTTCGATATCCAGCCGCTTGTTCTGCTGTCCGAAGAACAGGTGAAATGTCAGATTCCTGTCCCCTAGACGAGAATGGTCAATGGTTTTGACGTTCTCGAAATCGACGAACACATGGTTCACAGGTTGGTGCTGGGAAGGTCCGGATTTCATGGGCGTATATTGGGATTACTGGGGCATAGCCTGCAGTGGTTTGCCCACGGTTGCGCGCAGGTCCTGGATGACCAGTTGCAGGCTGGTGCGGTTGCGAAAGGTATTTCGGTCGATAGTGAAGGCTATATCCCATGGTGGGTCGGGCAGTGGATATTCACCTCCACCGAAGAAGACCGCATCTTGCTCGTGATAGCCCTGGCGCAGCATGAAACGCATGTGGTTGTTTTTCATGTGCAGTGGCGGTCGGCTAGGCGTGACGTCACACGCGATGAACACCGGCTGCGGGTTGCCGTTTCCGAAAGGCTGTAATAGGTCATAACTGGCGAGGAATTCCAACGACAACTGATCGAAGGAAATATCCGCGTCATACATCAGCTTGGGCTGACGTTGCTCTAGGTTGGTATGTTCCAGCACATATGCAGCGAAGTTTTTCCGGAATTCATCGAGGTTTTCTTCACGGATCGAAAGTCCTGCGGCCATCGCGTGTCCTCCTCCGGCGATCAGATCAACGTTGCAGGCACGGATCGCTTCGACTAGAGAGATGCCGTCGATGCTACGTCCGGATCCCTTACCAATGCCATCATCGTCAATTGCAATGATGAACGTAGGTTTGTAATACTGGCGCATCAGACGCGAGGCGACGATGCCCACTACTCCATGGTGCCACGAACGCGATCCCAATACGATGACTGGATCTCGAAGCGGATCAAAGTCCCGGGAGAGCATGTCAGAGGCTTCACGGCGGATCAGGCTCTCGTGGTTTTGGCGCTGTTTGTTATAGGCGTCGAGTTTTTGGGCGAGTTCGTTGGCTTGCCGCCGGGAGTCAGTTGTCAAGGTTGCCAGTGCGTCTTCTGGTGCGTCCATGCGTCCTGCGGCGTTGAGCCGCGGGCTGATGCGGAAGCCGACATCCATCGATGTTGCGGTGCCGTTCATGCCTGTGACGTCCTGCAGCGCGCGCAGGCCAGGGTTTAGTGTGTTAGGCAGATGTTTGAGCCCGTGGCGTACCATCAGACGGTTCTCTCCAATCATTGGCACGATGTCGGAAATGGTTGCCACGGCCACCAGATCGATCAATTCCTTGAGTTCGAGTTCCGTCGGGCGGGTTTTGATTAGCGCGTGGCCTAGTTTGAAGACTACCCCGGCGGCGCAGAGATATGTGAACTCGGAACCGCATTTCGGATTCACCAGTGCGCAACAATCCGGAAGTGTGTGGGCGGGCGGTTCGTGGTGGTCGACAATGACTACATCGATTCCATCTGCTTTAAGGGCGGCGACTTCTTGGATGGAGACCGTGCCGCAATCCACAGTGATCATCAGATCTGGCTTGGGGCCTTCCTGCATGCAGCGTTCCAGAGCCAAAGTACTTAGGCCGTATCCTTCAGGGCCGCGTTTAGGAATAAAATGACGTGGCTCCATACCATAGGATACAAGAATTTTGTGCATCAGGGTGATTGATGCCACGCCATCGACATCATAGTCGCCATAGATGCATATTTTCTCTTTCCGATCGACAGCCTGCAGTATCCGGTCCACCGCTCGTTTCATATCGGGGATCAGAAAGGGATCAGCCAGATCCTTGAGGCGGGGGTTCAGGAAGGTTTCAAGATCTGTGCCTGTGGGAAGGCGGCGTTGCAGGATCAGGTGTTTCAAAATGGGCGGAAAAGAACCCGGCGCACCGTTTTCTTGTTTTTGGAACGGTTCGCCGCGCGGAATCCATCTGAAAGGCTGGGTTCGCATGAAGTGGCCCGAATCCTAGGGAGGATGGCGGAACGGTTCAAGATTGAAACGAAAAGATCGTAGATTGCGGGATCGTCAATGAACGGGCAATAAGGAGTCCTCGTGTTCAAAAAATCCGCCCTGACATCCATTGTCTCAAATTGGAAGCCACTAAGCTCTGCGTCTGGATCGTAATCTATGCCACCTGTCATAGAACCCCGTTATTCCACGGCAAACCCCGAATTGAAGCACTGCACTTGTGCTGTCGCGCAATAGGCGCGTCTCAGATGATACTTGAATAGGAAACTGATTGTGACTTGGACATGGTGCTATAGGCTGAGGCGGTGTTGGCTGGCTACCCATGAGGTTTGGCCGGGACTGACGCCGTTGGCGACGGCATGGGTGTTCCATTGAGTGACAGCATCCATGACTTCATCGATGATATTCCGCGCGTTATCAATGTGATGTTGAGATGCGAGTTTTAGAAAATCGTTGAGGTTGATTTGGGTGGCCTTGCCGTTCACGCGGGCTGCGCGGAAACCGGAGGCGAGAGGATAAGAGGAGATGGTGAGGTCAAAGGCGGGGGCGGGCGTCCAGCGTCCTCCAGCATCCATGAGGAAGGCGTGGTTTCTTCCGTGATCATCGTCATTTGCGGCGACCACATTGAACACAGCGCGTCGAAACACCTCTACCACGTCGGAATGATTGTTGGTGAGAGTGCGGGTGACTTCAATAAGATCGCCGTATTCGATGCCGTTGCGCAGCGGTGTGTGGGTAAGGCCGGAATAAGAATGCAGGTGGAGGCGTTCACCGTTATCCTTGCGGTCAAAACGCCGGGTGAGGAAATGACAGCCACTTGATGATTCTAACAGACTCGTATGGGGCACTGTGATGCCTGCTGCGCGGGCCATGTCCGCATAGGCGGCTTCGATTCGGCCTTGTTGCAGGACAGGCTCAGTGTCAAATTTGACCAACCACGGATGAAAACCTAGGGGAGCCGGATCTTCCAGGCGGATTTCCAATAGATTTTCGGAGATGGCGAGCAGGGCCTTAGGTTGTGCGCCTCCTGGTGACATCCCGGTGTGCAGGAGGGCTGCAAGGACCTCCCCGGTCTCTCCTTTAAGCATTTTGCAGGCGGCATCCACGAGGGCACCAATCTCCGTGACCATGTGGTCGTTGAAGTCGGATTCATCTGAGCATGGGAGAAATGAGAGAGCTCCCATTTTACGGTCTCCCTGACAGGAAAGTTTGCGCAGCGCTGTGACCCGTGACCACGGAACGCCGAGACTTTCAAAATACCGCTGCATGAGGCGCTCACCCCACCAATCGGGCAGGACATCTTGAAAGAGTCCATGAAGTTCACCGAAATCGGGAGTTGGGGTGTTGACTGCGCCGTTGGTGGAATTGGGCAGGTAGAAGGGTGATAGTTCGCGAGGGCCGTTTTTCCATGCGCTTTCATATTCAAAAAACACGGACCCCCGCACGGTCTGGTAGAGTGTGCCGATTTTTGACGGGGTGGCCCCGCTCCAGTGGACCTCAAGTTCCATGACTGTCTCCTTTCTTTTTGCGGCGGGGTGCGCGTTGCCGCTCGCTTCGTTTAACGGCGTCGATGGATTCCATTGTGGTAGGGTATGCGAAGAGGTTCCGCAATTCCGCATCGACGCCGAGTGTGACCGCGATCCTGGCGAGACGCTGGATGGAGCCCCGGCCCGTGGATTCAAGCAATTTCAGGGTTGAAACGGCGACTCCTGCGCGTTCGGATAATTCTTCCTGTGTCCAACCCTTCGCCAGCCTCAATATCCGTAAACGCTCGCCGATCTGGCCAGTCAAATAGGCCGGGTTCCTCTGATTAAAGGATGATATATTGTCCACAGATTCAATAAATATCAATTAAAGATAAAATAGCAACGATTATTTTGAATCATTTCTTAAGGAGATGAGGAGACTCTGGAGGACGTTTAACGAGGGAGAGAAGGAATCATCAGGCAGTTGATTTAACTGGCGTTCGATTTTCGGGTAGTAGGCATCGATGCGACTTTTGCATTGCTTGAGGCTCTCTCCGGGCAGTTTCTCGAGGTAAGGAGCATGGAGCGGAAGCGATGTGTGCCATGGGAATCCAAGCGGCGATATAGAATTTGCGATCCTTGCTGACCCCTTGGAACACATACTCCAAATTCGAGTTGTCAATCCCATCACTCTCTTGAGCGTATTGGGTGATGAATTGAATTCCGCTGCACCACGGAGTTTTAACGACTTGGACCTTGGAATGGATGGTTTGAGTATAATCAACGCAAGACAAATCAGGCAGACATTCCTCGGTCTTCAGATGAGGTGTTTTTCCCTTGATGATAGACTGAATCTCATCGGTGCAGTGAGCAAGGGCAGGATAAGCCGCTTTGTAATCAGGAACCGTCGCATCCCGAAGGGGGATGAACTGGATTCTTGCCTTTCGAGAATAATCCCATTGTAGCAGCGGCAGTAATTTGGAGGGTTGGCTTGTCAAGGTGAACATGATGCTTTCCGGAGCGTTGCCTATCGGAATGCCCGTGCCGATCTCCTGCGATGTTAGGCGTGGTTCGTGCCTTACCCCCCCCCAATTATTGAAATTCGCCGGAGAATACTCGAAGGCAAAGCCCATGGATTCCACAGGGAGAAGCTTGGATGCGCTGTTTCCATCAGGTTTCCCGGATTCCTGGGTTGGGCGTTGATCCACTACTGGAGCTTCGACGGCGGGCTGGGAGGGCGGGCTAACAGGTTCCAGAGGCTCCGCATCGGTTTCCCTGCATACGGTCAAGCGCTGGAGTTCCCCGCTGTAGTCTTGTCTCAAGTCAAAGGTTCCTTCCACGGTGAACTTTTTCTCGTTGATGAGTGAGATATGTTTGGAATCGGCAAAAGTGGACGGGTCTGCCAGTTTCAACGTATGACTATAACTATAGGGTTGAAGACCAAAATTCTCCCTGCTTGCAGCAATGACGCTATCCTCATCCTCATCCTCATTGGGATACGCCAGTCTGATTCTCTTGCCATCGAATTTTTTCGGATCCTTCAAGAGTGTTGAGAGGTCAATGACCCTGGCCTTGACGGTGTCGCCTTCGACGGTTTTGCGTGATATATTTCTGGTAGATTCCGGGGCGTGTTTCTTTAGAATGCCGTCCAGGAACGTCTGCCACTTCATTCTGTCCGCCATGTCTTGTGCGGCTGATATCTTGTGTTTCTTGCCGTCCAGGTCAATCCGCCCGAATACAAGCGGATCGCCTAACTCCAGACTTTTCAACGGCAACTTGCGCGCTTCCTCCAGAAAGTTTTCGTAGTCCTTGCGGGAGATGGATCCCTGGTAAGTCTTGTTGTTGATTGTGAACTCATCCTGGTTGATGCCGAAGATCTGATATTCGATGGAATAGTCCAGGTGTGGATTCTGGAAATGGACCGCATCGATCATGATTTTCCGTTCGACATCGTATTGAAGTTTTTCGTTCCTGATACGATCGTAAACTTGGAACTGAAATCCATACTGAGCCAGACAGGTTCCTCCTGCGTAAATGAGAAAGAGGATGATCTTTACAGTGGTCATAGATTATAAATGGCAATAACAACACGGAAGGGTGCTTTTCCGCGCTGGTCGTTCACGAAGCGTTTCTAGCGGATTCGTGCTTGCGAATCAAGCGAATTCCGGGTGGGTCGGGTGGTTTGTACAGGCGTGCCGGGGAGGGGAAATCGAGTCTCCAGACTCATATCTTCCGACTTTTCATGGCCGGGCATCCCCGTGGGGGCTCCTTATTGTGCGTTCCCTCCGCCCTAGCCTTTTCAGGAGGAGTGAGTCGGAGCCATGCGGCCCCAGCGGGCGGCATCCAGCGCGGTCTTGAGCGCGCTAACAGCTTCCGGTGGGTGGGCGGCAGAGAGGCTGATGCGGAGCCGGGCAGTGCCACGTGGGACAGTGGGGAAACGGATGGCAGGAACCAGGAAACCGGCGTCCGCTAAGGACGAGGATTCTGTTAGTGCGGCATCATTGGAGCCGAGGATGTGTGGAATGATGGGGGTGGGGGAGTTTGCCAGTTGTGAAATGTTAGCGCGAAGTTTTTCCCGCAGTATCGCACCTTCGCCTGATCCGATCAGGCGCAGTGCTGCCAGTGCTGCATGGGCGAGTGCTGGTGGCGGGGCGGTGGAGTAGATGAAGGAACGGGATTTGTTGAGCAAAAGATCGATCCACTCTCGGGATGCTGCGAGGTATCCTCCTGACAGTCCGGCGGCCTTGCTGAGGGTGCCCATCTGGAAGGTCACGTGTTGTTGAAGGCCCTCGCGTTCGGCCAGTCCCATGCCGGATTCTCCCAGCACACCGAACGCGTGGGCTTCATCTAATAATATTAAGGCATCGTGGGATCCGGCCAGCTCCACGATTCCGCGCAGCGGGCAGATGTCGCCATCCATGCTGAAGACTGATTCCGTGGCAATGAGAATGCGTGCGTCAGGGGACTTGGCTCGGATGGTAATGAGAAGTCGCTCCAGCTTGCGCAGATCATTGTGTGGGAAGACGCGGATGGTGGCACCTGATAGGCGGGCGGCATCGACTAGACAGGCGTGGGAAAGTTTGTCTAACACAACGAAGTCCGTTTTGCCAGTGATGGCGGGGATTACGCCGAGCGGGGTTGCAAAACCTGAGGAGAATACGAGGGCAGCTTCGGTTTGTTTGGCTTCGGCCAGTGCTTCTTCCAGCAACCGGTGGGGCGGTAGCGTGCCGCAGACGAGTCTGGATGCTGTGGAACCCGCCCCATAACGGTTCACTCCTTCGATCATCGCTGCTTCTATCTGCGGGTGACGGGCAAGGCCGAGGTAATCGTTGGAGGAGAAGTTCCAGAGGGTTTTGCCCGCGCGGATCACCTGTGGGCCGGCGGGTGAATCCAGCGCTCGTAGCGTGCGTAACAGCCCTTCCTTGTGCAATTTGGCAAGTTCTTCCGAGGGAGTTGGCATTTGCTAGAGATGGAAGAAAGTGGATAAGTAATCTAGGCATGGTGACTGAGACCATGGATTGCCCCGCTTGAGATTTGAGGATCACGCTCCCCCAGCCGGGCGTTCGAGCGCCCAGCGCAGGAGTTTGGTGGAGTCCTTCCATATGTTAGGGGTGTTGGAATGCAGGACCACCACGATCGCGGAGCGTCCGTCCAACGAGCCGCTGGCGACCAAGCAGCGCCCTGACGCGTCTGTGGTTCCGGTTTTCAGTCCGTTGCAATAGGGAAGTATTTTGAGAACCCTGTTAGTATTTTCAATCTGCCGGGTGTGGCCGTCGTTGAAGCGGAAGGTAAATTCGCGCGTGGCGGTGTAGGAGCGTATGAGCGGGCTGCGGTAGGCGTAGCGCGCGGCGATGGCCATGTCGCGTGCGGTCGAGTATTGGCCAGGTAGAGTAAGGCCATGGGGGTTTTTGAAATAGGAGTTTCGCATGCCGAGAGCGGCGGCCTTGCGGTTCATCAATTCGGCGAAGGCCGGGATGTCTCCTCCCACATCACGGGCGAGGGCTTGGGCGACATCATTGGCGCTCTTGACCATCAGGACTTTAAGCAACTCGCGGCGGGTGTAAACCTCGCCTGGTTTGAGTCCGAGTTTGGTAGGTTCGCAGTTACCATCGACGGCGTGGATGGTGACGTTTTGATCGATATTGCCGCCGTCCAGCACGCAAAGAGCGGTGATGATTTTCTGGGTGCTGGCCACAGCCCTGGGAACATCGGCATTTTTGGCAAAGATCACGCGTCCTGTGACGGCATCAATAACGATGGCGCTCTCGCCGGCTATGGGTGGTGGTGGTGTGGGCGGGATGGACATCGCCCGCTGGGATTCGAGCGTAATGTTGTCCGGTTGTTCTTGAGGAATGGCGCGGGGGATCTTCTGCGGAGGCGGGTTACCACCACAGGCGGTGACCAGCGACGCTGTGATGGCGAGGATAGCGAGGCGGACGCACAACAATCTGCACATGCCCAGAATGATTCTCATGGAAGCACCGGGATCAAGCCATGAATGATCCCGTTAGAGTCCAAATTGCCCATGGCTATTGGACTTTTGGCGGGAGCAGGCTGCCCTCAGGCTCGGTTCCTTGTTCCGGCAGTTTGGGTTCCTTGAAATCTACGGGGCCGCCGAAGATCCAGAAGCCACCCTTGCGGGAATTCTGATAGGCGAGTGCGCGTTCGCGTCCGGTTGGCAATTCTCGAAGGTCCTTTTCACGCACTTTCACGATTTTCACACCTGATCCTGGAAGCAGGTTCGCAAACGAGAAATCCTGGAATTTTGAGAAGAAGGAGGACTTGGCGGAAGATGTGGTAGCATTGCCCGCAGTGGCAGTCTGTTTGCTGCCGACGTGTGGTCCTCCCGCACAACCGATCAGAACAAAACTGACGAGAATCAGGTGGATGTGGAATAGCCGTTTCATGGCCGTTTGCCGGACTACAAAGGATGAATTTAACACCATAGCGGAGTCTGTCCACACCGCATTTATGACAATTCCGTTACTATAGGCGCCTCATGAGGATAAGGAAATTGCGGACCGGACGGTTCCACGGAGTGCGCCGTGTAATGGGGTCGCCGGGAATAGCATCGGAGATCCAAAGATCCGCAGATCGTCCGCCATCGAGATTGAGGGCGTGTCGCACTGGCCAACCAGCGGGCTGGCTATGGTTGAGGGTGGAAGCCAGTTGTGACAGGGTGCAGGCGGAACTGCGGCCTATCCACCAACGGCTGCCACCGTCCCAGAGAAGCACCGTGCGGATGCTGGACTTAGCAGCGTCCAGTCCTGAAACCGTGCTTCCGTTTTCCACCAGCATGGGACCCGCTTGGATTAATTCGTGAACAGAGGCAACTCCTAAGCGTCCGGTTTTTTCCCGGCGGGTGATCGCGGACTGTCCGGATGCGAGCTCCAGCCACAAACCGCTTCCCAGCGATGATGTGGAGTTCCAAGTTCCGCTGGGTTTTCCATTGGAGACCACCCATCCGAGCGGCTTGCCTTCTGGTGTGAAAAATCCTGCGTTCACAGCGGCTAGGCCGCCCATGGAGTGGCAGGCATCAGCCGCATCTGCAAACCTGGTGCCGGGACCTCCTGGTTGATCCACAACAACCAGCCTGTAATTGCGCGAATCAAACGCCACACCCTCGAAAACGATGTCGCAAACATCGGATGTGGTAGCCCGCGCGGGTTCCAGCTTAGAGGTAGGTATGTCGGGATGCGGATTCCTGACCTGCTGCGGGGCTCGGATGGAGTGATGTGCGGTCGGTGCCTTGACCACAGACTCCCGAACTGGGGAGCAATTCGCCAAAAACAAAGCTGAAAACAGCCCTAGCCACGGGAAGTTCCTTCGCAACATCAGGCTGGGTGGATTCATTGGGTGCGCGCGGAAAAGAATGAGAATACGAGTGAGTCAGAGCAAATTTGCCTGTCACCGTGCCCGAACGAACTGCACGAGAACCTGAGGCGGCAAGTACGAATTCATATTTTTGTGCCGCGGACCTTGCAGCAGGCTGCGCAGGGATTTAGTCTCTGCCGCGATGAGAAACCCATCGGAAAAACAATTGATGAAAGGGGTTTCCCGGTCGTTTTACCTTTCACTGCGGCTATTGCCCACGCCCATGCGCCCGGCAGCGGGCTTGGGGTATTTGCTTGCCCGCACGAGTGACACTCTGGCGGACACGGATTCTATAGCCAGTGAGATTCGCATGGGTTGTCTTGAAGGTTTTGCCCGCGCACTCGCGGGGGGGGATTTGCCGCGCTGGCCCGTTGCGGTGCTGAATGCCACAAGCAACCTGCGCGAGCGGCATTTATTAGAAGGTTCTGGCGATCTTTTAAACCAACTGCGGCTTTTACCCGCACGTGAGGCGGAACTGGTGCGGGAGGTCACGTCCATCATCGTTAGCGGACAGAAGCTCGACTTGGAGCGATTCTGCGGAGCGGATGCCACGAATCCCATAGCCTTGGCGGACGATGCCGCGCTCGAGGATTACACGTACCGAGTGGCCGGTTGTGTCGGCGCGTTCTGGACCAGACTCGGATTCCTAACTCTTGGCGGGCGGTTCTCACAAACCCCGGAGGATACTCTGATCGAATGGGGCATCTCCTATGGCAAGGGTCTGCAACTTGTAAACATCCTGCGGGATCTTCCTGCGGATCTGGCGCATGGCAGGTGTTATCTCCCGGTGGTGGATGTGCACGACCGGGATCTTTTATTAGATTCTCACCGGAGATGGCTCGCAAGGGCGTGTGAATCTGTCCAGTCGGGCTTCGAATACTCGGAAACTCTGGTTTCCAGAAGACTGCGAGCTGCTAGTATGCTGCCTGCAATGATCGCCATGAAAACCCTGGAACGCATGCACAGTGCAGATTGGGAAACATTGTGCGCTCGTGTCAAGGTGCCCCGCAGGGAAGTATATGTGCTCCTACTGAAGGCTCTGGTGGGCAAGGGCGGACAGGTGCCAGATTGAGAATCCGTTAGTTGCGAGATGTCGGGCTGGCGGGTGAGATCGCATCGATGGCAGCTAGCAGAGCTTCGTCGGGAATGGGTGAGTTCAGGGCGTTTAGGGTGTCATCGAGCTGGGCGACGCTTCGCGCTCCGATTAGGGATGATGTCACGGCTTGGGAACGCAGCGACCAACGCATGGCCAGATGATGCAGCGGCATACCGTGTGCGGTGGCCAGTTCTCCTAGTGCTCGGATTTTTTCCTGTTGGGCCAACACTTGTTCGGGTTTGAGAAATCCTTCCGGTCTTGCGGCACGTGAGCCTTCCGGGATGCCGTCGAGATACTTCGGGGTGAGCATACCCTGGGCCAACGGGCTGAACACTATGCATCCGATGCCCTCGTCCAGCAGCCAGTCCAGGATGCCGTCGGCTTCCACCTCACGCTGGAGGATGGAATAAGGTGGCTGGTAGATCAGGCTGCGCACGCCCATGTCTGCGAGGATCTTAACAGCCTTCTTAAGGCGCTTGAGCGGATATTTTGAAATGCCGGCATAGATTGCTTTGCCGCTTTGCACGGCGGTTGCCAGTGCGGACATTGTTTCCTCCAGGCGGGTGTTCGGATCCGGGCAATGGGAGTAGAAAATGTCCACATAGTTGAGACGCAGGCGTTTAAGCGATTGGTCGAGTGAGGCGAGCAGATGCTTGCGCGAACCATTGAGCCCGTAGGGGCCGTCCCACATGTCGTGGCCGGCTTTGGTGGAGATCAAGAGTTCGTCACGGTGGCATACAAAGTCGCTAACCAAGATGCGTCCGATGTTTTCTTCCGCAGACCCCGGCGGTGGGCCGTAGTTGTTGGCTAGATCGAAATGGGTGATACCGCAGTCAAATGCGCGGCGCATGATGCGGCGCGATTCCTCGAAATCATCGACATACCCAAAGTTATGCCAGAAACCGAGTGAAATGGCGGGCAGGAGGAGGCCGGAATCTCCGCAGCGCCGGTAGGGCATGCGGCCATCGTAACGGGCAGTATCAAACATGTCAGAAGCTTGCCAGCACATAGGCAGCTTGCCAAGTCTGAAGAATCGCAGCGCGGAGTGACTTATTACAAAAAAACCGCCGGTGGATTTCTCCGCCGACGGTATGGAAAACGAGTGTGTTAGGGCCGTGGTTCAGAAGTTCTGGGTGCGGCTGTAACGATAGTAGGTTTGGGGTCCGAGTTCGGGCGGGAATTCGGAGAGACCGTCATGCACATTCATCTCGATGCGATTGTCTTCTCCGCAACGCTCATAGGGAGGCTTGAAGGTGCCGCGATAAGTCGGGCATGTGAAGGTGAAGAGTTCATAGAAGCCGTAACCGAGGCGACGAAGCGCGCGGCTCGTTCCATCCACGACACCATAACTGTAGCCGGCCTTACGTCCCAATTCTTCATCCTTGCGGACGATCTGTGATGGAATTTCCGAAATGCCGTAAATGATATTGCTGAGGGCACGACCCAACTTGCGGGTGGAGGTGAATTCCGATCCGGGAGGTGCCTGGATATCGGCCGAGACTATGGCTGTGAGTGAGACAAACGCGCAAGCGATGGCGAGGAGTTTTTTCATGCTGGGAGGAGGTTAATGGGGGTAGGTGGGGGTTGGCAACGGGAAATTTCGGAAATTTGTATGAATTTGAAAAATGGCACCAATATAGAGGTACGCTTGTTCAAAGCTCAAAGCTCAGCACCCGGATGATGCCAGGCGTATTGCGGAGTTTTTCGAGCAAAGCGATGGGTGGTTCAGTATCGACCTCGATGACGGTTACCGCGCGGGTGTGGTCCGCATTACGGCTCAGCGCCATGTTGGCGATGTTGACCGAGGAGTTGCCCAGCGAGGTGCCGATAAGGCCAACAATGCCAGGGCGGTCGTCGTTTTCCACAAACAGGAAACGACCCTGCGGATTAGTTTCCACATTATGACCGGAGATGTGGACGATGCGAGCGGACTTCCCGTAGAAAGTGCCAGCCACAGTGCAGATTTCGCCGGACTTAACAGCGGAAACCTCTATCAATTCAGTGCAGTTAGTGGCTAGAGCCACGGTAGATTCGGTGATTTGCAGGCCTAGGGTTTTGGCTACAGCCGGTGCGTTGACGAGATTTACCTGTGCCTCATCGTGGGCCGCAGCGAGGTATCCGGTTAGAACCATGCGGGTGATGAGTTCGGTGTCCAGCGTGGAGACCGGGCCTAGGTAGGACACGCGGATGGCATCGCATTGGGAGGGAGCTATTTTAGAGAGTAACTTGCCGAGTGAGTTGGCGAGGTCGAGGTAGGGTCCCACGCTTTCGAGCGTGCGGCTGTCCAGATTTGGCATGTTTACGGCGTTGCGGATTTCTCCGGTGACAAGGAAATCGCGCACTTGTTGGGCCACTTCGATGCCGACGTTTTCCTGAGCTTCTGCGGTGGAGGCACCCAGGTGCGGTGTGAAGACACATTTTTTTGTGCCTAGCAGTGGGAATTCTGCGGTGGGTGGCTCGGTTTCATAAACATCGAGCGCGATGCCCGCGAGGTGGCCGGAATCTAATAAAACCTTGGCAGCGGCTTCGTCCACCAAGCCGCCGCGGGCGCAGTTGACGACTAGCGCACCCGGGTTGAGCAGGCGCATGCTGGCGTCGTTGAGGAGGTGTTGGGTCTCCGGCGTGAGCGGCATATGGAGAGTAACGACATCCGCCCCGGTGAGTGCTTCACCAGCATTTTGGGCGAGTTCGACTTTGAGTGACTGGGCGCGGGCTGCGGTAAGGAAGGGATCATAAGCAACCACAGTCATGCCGAAGGCTTGGGCACGTTTGGCGAACTCCGTGCCGATGCGGCCCATGCCTAGGATGGCAAGGCGTTTGCCGTTGAGTTCCACGCCTTCAAAGGATTTGCGATCCCATTTTCCGGCGATGATGGAGGCATGGGCCTGAGGGATGTTTCGTGCCAGCGAGAGCATCAGCGTAAACGCATGCTCGGCGGTGGAAATCGTATTGCCGCTGGGGGTGTTCATCACGACAACGCCGTGATCGGTGGCGGCATTGCGGTCAATGTTGTCCACTCCCACTCCGGCACGGCCGATGACCTTGAGGTTTTTCGCGGCTGCAAATACCTGAGGCGTGACTTTCGTTTGGGATCGGACGACGAGACCGTGGTAGTCACCTATGATTTTGAGGAGTTCTTCCGGTTTGAGGCCGGTGTTCACATCCACGGTGATTCCCTCGGCATTGCGCAGGGCGTCCACGCCCTTTTCCGAGATGGGGTCTGATACCAGAACGCGATAGTTTGCCATACGCTGCGGGATTAAACCACAGCTCACTAACTGGCAAGAGTTTGCGAAAAAAATACGCTTTCATCCGTGTTTAGGAAGAATGACGGCTGTGGGCTTGCCGAACTCCTTCGAAACCCCTATTCCAGCCGCCATGATTCCAACGTTCAGTGAAACACCCGCGATCGGAGTGATCGGAGGCAGCGGATTGTATGATATGGAGGGCTTGGAGCGCGTCGAACTCATGGAGATTCAGACTCCCTTCGGGATGCCATCGGACAAGGTGGTTTCCGGCTGGCTCGGCGGGCGGCGAGTTTATTTTCTGCCACGTCATGGCCTTGGACACCGCTTGCTGCCGCATGAAATCAACCACCGCGCCAATATCTGGGCCTTGCGGTCGCTGGGGGTGCGCTGGTTGATCTCGGTCACAGCGGTTGGCAGTCTGCGTGAGGAAATGGCACCGCGTGACATCGTGGTGCCGGACCAGCTCATTGACCGCACAGGCACTGGAGCCAAACACACGTTTTTTGGCCAGGGGATTGCCGCCCATGTTGGCTTTGCCGATCCGTATTGCGGGGATCTTCGCCGGATGTTGTTGGAGGCCGCGCATTCGAGCGGTGTGAAGACTCATGACCGGGGAACCTACCTGTGCATGAACGGTCCGGCGTTTTCCACGCGGGCGGAGGCAGCGATGCATCGTATGTTAGGAGCTGACATCATCGGTATGACCAATGCGCCTGAAGCGCGTCTTAGCCGCGAGGCAGAAATCGCGTCGGCGGCACTTGCGTTAGTCACGGATTATGATTGCTGGAAACAGGATGAGGAAGCTGTGGATGTGGAGACAGTGATTGCCAATCTCAATGCGAACAGCGCGGTGGCCAAACAAATCGTGCGGGCGGTCATCGCCATGATTCCCGAAACTTTGGAAAGCCCGTGTCATCGGATTTTGGATACTGCGGTGTTCACGCCCCGCGAGATGTGGCCGCACAAGACGGCTGAGGATCTGGCACCTATCCTTGGGCGCTTATACTGATTGCCAAAGGTTATTGCCGAAACGGGGTGTGACAAGGGTATGGTTTTGATAAGAAATTGTGCCGCTGCGCGGTATCTGGATTCCGATTCCGGCCCGGAAACACCGGTACAGGCGTTGTTCATCGGTCGAGGATGTTCTTCCACTCCCTCCATCACGACTTGGACCCGACGCTTCCTCGCTCGGCCTTTCGGCAATCTCTTTTGCAACCAGTATAAGTTCCAAGGAAATGTGAGGCACCTGACAAACCGCCGCTTCTTCGCTTTACCCCGGCGCGTGCGGCAGTTATTTCCATGGCGCGATGCACGGATTTTCCTACAAAAACGGTTCCCTATATTGTGAAGACGTCGAGCTTGCAGAGTTGGCGGTGGAGCATGGCACTCCGCTTTACGTCTATTCTGCAGAGACGATTCTGGGCCACTACCGCCGCTTGGATGCTGCTTTGGTCGGCGTGGACCATGAAGTGGCTTATGCGGTGAAGGCCAATTCCAATCTGTCCGTGCTCAGGTTGTTGGCTCAGGAGGGGGCCGGATTCGACATTGTTTCCGGTGGTGAGTTGTTTCGGGTTGTCAAGGCAGGGGGGGATCCCGCCCGCTGCACCTTTGCCGGTGTTGGCAAGACCCGCGCGGAAATTGTTTATGCGCTGCAACAAGGGATCTATTCCTTCAACGTCGAGAGTGGAGAGGAACTGCGGTATCTCAATCAGGTGGCGGGCGAACTCGGAGTGACAGCCCCCGTGGCGGTGCGGGTGAATCCCAATATTGACGCGCACACCCACAAGTACATCTCCACAGGAAAGTCAGAAAACAAGTTCGGCGTGGATTTTGAAGCGATACCCGGGCTTTATGATCAGGCAGCAGAGCTGCCGTACATCCGGCTGAGGGGTCTGCAGATGCACATCGGCTCGCAACTCACTTCCATTAAGCCCTTCATCGAGGCGGTGGAAAAGGTGGCGCCTCTTGCACGCTTGCTACAGGACCGCCATGGCATCGAGTTTTGGTCCATAGGTGGTGGTATCGGCATCGTCTATCAAGATTCGCTGGCATCTGGCGGCGCGGATTGGTGGCAGGCCCAGCCGGAGGAGGGAGGTCAGCTTACTATAGAACGTTATGGGATGGAACTCGTGCCGCGGCTCAAGGATTGCGGCTTGAAGATTTTATTGGAACCGGGTCGTTTGATTGTTGGCAATGCCGGGGTGCTGCTCACCCGTTGCCTGTATGAGAAAAAAGGCACGGCTAAGACTTTCAAGATCGTGGATGCCGGGATGAACGACCTCATCCGCCCGGCCCTTTATGAAGGGCACCATGAAATTGTCCCGCTCAAACAACCTGCCGCTGATGCACGCATCACCGTGGACGTGGTAGGGCCAATCTGTGAAAGTGGGGATTTTTTCTGTCAGAACCGCGAGTTGCCGGATTTCCAACCTGGCGACTTCATCGCGCTAATGTCAGCGGGGGCTTATGGCTTTGCCATGGCATCCAACTACAACAGCCGCCCACTGCCCGCAGAGATCCTCGTTCATGGCTCGAAGGCTGCAGTGATCCGCAAGCGCCAGACACTTGAGGATGTGATCTCGGGGGAGGAATAGCGCTGTGGCAGAGACGCTCTGGCAGCAGTGCTTTTCCGTTGCGCACAGTTGAATTACTAAGGAGCCTGTCAGCACGTGCCGCGTTCCATCTATATCCAGTTGCATCTGCTGATCGCTTTGTTCGCTACGACGGCGATCATTGGGCGTTTGGCATCATTCTCCGCACCGGGCTTGGTGATTTGGAGGACCTCGCTAGCAGCGCTGGGAGCCGCAGTGCTAGTGGTCGCCATGCGTCCGCAGGGGGACCGTTTTCCCGGGGTTGGCAGGGTTCTGCGGTTGGTAGGCATTGGCTGCCTTGTCGGTTTGCACTGGATGTGTTTTTTCGGGGCCATCAAGTTGGCCAACATTTCCATCTGTCTAGCGGGCATGGCAACCACCACATTCTTCACAGCGTTTTCCGAGCCATTACTGGATCGCCGTATGGTGCGCCCAGTGGAGGTGGTGCTGGGTTTGCTCGTGTTGTCGGGCCTATTGTTGGTGGCCGGTTTTGAGCATGGCTTCTTGGCGGGGCTGGGAGTTGCCCTGCTGGGTGCCATGCTGGCGGCGATATTCCCAGTCCTTAACCGGCACCTTGTCAACCAAGGCCGCATGGACCCACTAGTGATGGTGGTTTGGGAAATGGTGGGTGCCTGCCTGATCTGTCTAGTGACTTTGCCATGGCTCGATGGGGCAGGGGCCTACGGGCGTTTGCTGGAATTCAGGGGTTTGGATTGGTTGTGGGTGCTGCTGCTCGCATGGCTATGCACGGTGTTTGCTCATGCGTTCCATATCCGCCTCCTGCGCTACATGAGCGCCTATACAGGAAGTATGGCGGGCAATCTGGAGCCAGTTTACGGCATTATCGCCGCAGCAGTTTTGTTTCAGGAACACCGCCAGCTCCATCCGGGGTTTTTCATCGGGACCGCTACAATCCTATTGGCCAACATCGCCCATCCCCTGACGCTTTCGCGGCTCACTCCCCCAGAAAAACGAATTTCTCCGCCATGCGGTTGAGCAAGCGGCTGGTTTAGCCTTGGCTAGGATGGCGAAAAGATTGGAGGAGGGCGGAGCGTTATGCCACGCTCGATTCCGGCCAGAACGCTCGGAAAAATCCCAGAAGATTATTAAGAAATGTGAAATACTTCTTGGATTTGCCTTGTTCTGGCAGTATTTTGGACCGGTTTTTCGGTGGTCGATTTTTCTTGATGGCTCATTTCGAATGGATTACGAATGCCGCGCCCTGACGGCGCACCAAGGTGCCAGACGGCGGAATAACAATCGACTAACACGATGAACCTGACCCGGAACACCAAGTCCGTGGCCCTGGCAATCGCCGGAGTCATTCTTCTTCCCAGTTGTGCAACGCAAGGGAACGCTAACGCCCAAGGCAATCCGTCTTATGCGGTCAAGGCAGTCGAGAACGGTAAGGCCTCATGGTATTCCGTGGGGACCAACTCTGGGACGCGCACAGCCAGTGGCCTGCGACTCTCCAATCAAGCCGCCACCGCAGCGCACAAGACCCTGCCGCTGGGCACCAAGGTCCGCGTGACCAACCAGCTCAATGGCAAGTCCGAGATTGTGACTATTACGGATCGCGGCCCTTATGTCCGCGGACGCATTATCGATCTCACGATCGGCTGTGCTCAGCGCCTCGGCTTCTTTGGTTCTGGCGTGGCTCCGGTGAAAGTCGAGGTTCTCGGCTACATCAAGAGTTAGTGACCCTGTGAGCGGCTTGTTGATCAAACGTCAGGGACTATGCTGATTAGCAAAAGCGCTTGCCCTGAGCCATTTGGCACAGGGTTCATGACGCGATGGGGGAGTGGGATAAAAAGAAAAAGGCGACGAGTATGAGCCCGCCGCCTTTCTGTGACCTGCTTGAGGCAGGTTTAAGGAGTTTGGACAACCTTCAAGCGTGCGAAGACCTTGGTCGGTCCGCTGCTTGGGAAGGTGTATACGACGCTATCCACATAATTCACATAGGATCCCAAGGTCGGAGCCGCCCAAGTGACCAGATCGGTGGATTCCTCGATTGAGTAGGCGATGTTGGAATCATCTTGAGCCATCGTGCCTTTGTTGAACGCGAGCGTATTGCCTGAGAGCGAACCCACCGGGTGTCCGGAAACCGTAGGATCCAGCCCCAGCGCGTATTTAACTAGGTTACTGATGCCATCATGGCTCGGATTGCCAGCAGGAGTGCTGTCGGACAGACCAGGATACCCGGCTATCCATGTGCTAAACGTGGCAGAAGCGGCTTGGGTCAGTTCCACATAGTTGCCATTGATGGTGATCCACGCTACGCGGGCAGCACCGGTGTTGGCGGCACAAGTCACAGTCACAGTGCCGCTGTTGGCACCAGCAGCGGTGCTGACCACTGCCCAGGAAGAGTCGCTGTGGGCGTTCCACACCTCGTTGGAAGTGACCGAGATAGTGGCTGTCGAGTTGGCAGCGGCTGCAGCGCTGGCAGTGGTGGGAGTGCTGGTGGATGTGGCACCGGCTGTGATGGAGAAATCACGGACTTCTATACCAGTGGTATTACCCAAGCTTAGATTTACGCCGTGTAGGGTACTCCAAGTGTTGGTAGAGACTTCATTTTCCCGATGAATGTTCTGATTCGCCGCGCCCACTTGGATCCATCCTGAGTTTTTCGTCACATCTCTCCAATAGCAGGTAGCCGAGCCTTGGCCGCCATTACCCATGGGATTGACCACCATTTTCATGGTGTACCAATCCGTCAGGCTAGCGCCTGAAATATAGGTCGAGGGCTGGAACCAAACAAACCCGGTATTATCAAGCGATGTGCTCCCCACTCCAAAGTAGGTGAACGCAAAGCTCGAGATACTGCTGTTTCCACCAATCGTAAGGCCCATACCGACTCCCAAATGGTTGGCTGGAACGCTCCAGAAGGGATCCTGGCCATCCGTGTGTTGGCGGAAAGAGAACCCACCGCCAGCGGTTGGGACAGGTGCCACACAATTTGAGGCATTGAAGGTGACTTGGAGGACACTGGTGACGCCGTCTGCATTGTAGTGCGACACAAAGTCCTTGCCGTTGTAACCTGCTCCGGAACCATTGATGCTGTTTGATGTGCCATAAGGATTAGCATTCAATCCATTGTAATCGTTGTGCATCACCTTTTGTCCCGTAAAGATGCCCAAATTTGAATTCCAGACGGTGGTTTTTGTGTCGGGGGTGGAACCGATGTCTCCACCTATCCAGTGGTCTTGCAGCGGATTATTACCATAACCAGCCCAAGGATTGCTGATGCTACCCAGATAGGCCGGGCTGCCACCGGCACCGGTGCTCAGGGCGCTCATGTCATAGGTGATATTGGTTCCGGTGGAGTATGCAGGATTGACCGCTTGGATCACCGTGCTGGTTTGTCCATTGACGGTGATCGTCGCGGTGCGGACTGAGGAAGTCGTGTTGGCTGCGCATGTCACCGTGACGGTCTTGTTGAAGTAGTTCCCGGAGCTGGGGCTGACAACGGCCCATGCAGAGTCGCTCGATGCGGTCCACGTGCCGGCTGTATCAACGGCGATGGTGGTAGTCGTATTTGCGGGATAGTCCACGGTGGCAGAAGCGGGTGAAATGGTCGTGCCCGTCGCGGATTTGATGCCAAAGGCCCTAACCTCCACGCCGTTGGTTACAGAAAGGTTAACACCCGTGAGGGCGGTCCAGGCGTTTGTGGAAACTTCATTCGCAATGCGTCCAACAGCGATGTTTGACGCTCCAAACTGCACCCATGCGGAGTTGGTTGTTTCGTCCTTCCAATAGCAGGTGGCTCCGCCGTCACCACTATTGGCCGTGGGATCCACCACCATTTTCGCGCTGAACCAGTCGGTCAATGCCGCACTGCTTCCAAAATACCAAGAGGGAACAGACCAACCCGTGCTGTTGATGAAAGTTTGCCCCACACCGAAGTATCCAATGTTGATGCTGGTTCCGCCTCCACCAATCTGGAGGTTCATCCCCACACCATTATCGCTAGCTGGATTGCTGAAGAAATAATCCAATCCATTGTGATGCTGGAAGAAGTTAAAGCCGCCACCTGTGCCCAGCGGGGTCACGTTGTTGGTGAGGTTAAAGGTGATCAGCATGGTGGTCACCACACCTGTCTGGTTGTAGGCGACTCCGAAGTTTTTGCCATTGTAGTTGCCACCGGAACCGGCATTGTTGCCAGGGTTGGGATGATTATAATTGGGGCTTGGATTTGGATTAAGCCCATTGTAGCCACCATGCATGACCTTCTGGCCGGAATAGATGCCCAAATTGGTGTTCCACACAGTGGAGGCTGTGGCGGGTTGATAGGCTGGATCCAGACCTACCCAGTTATCCTGCAGCGGGTTGCTGGCGTAGCCGTTGGAGATATTGCCCAGATAGGCGGGGGTTCCGCCGCTTCCGGTGCTCAATGCGCTCATGTCATAAATGACATCGGTAGCCCCGGCTTGCGGAGCGAATAGTCCCAGGGCCATGGAGGCACCGAGGCAGATTTTTGTTAAACGTGTGTTCATGGTTTTATGGTTTGTTCGTTTGGGTATTTGTCGGGAACAGACTGGATTCCCAACGGGGGAGGCTGGGGTTCAATATCCTTGCATAGTGGGCGATTCTGCTTGGGCGTCAATCCATAATTCCACAAATGATCAATTTTTTGGTCTTTGGGGTGAAGATGTCAATCATACAATAGTATTATACAGGGCACCTACCTCAAATGTAGGTGCCCTGAGTATTATACGGCTATGTTGGATGGAAGAGGGCATAAGGGCAGGGGAGGGAGAGGTCGAAATGCCCAAACTGGAGTTTCGGCTCCGGAATTTGAGTTCAAACTGCGCAGTAGCACAAATTCGCATTCTAGTAGTACATTGGCGGTAGTGACCTTTAGCATCCGGTTTATGGGTGAGTTCGCCCTTGTACGTTCAGCCGGTTTCCCTCTTTGGTCTTTCGACAAGCTCTTTTGGCACCAGTATAAGACCCCGATTGGCACTGGAAGTTTCTCCCGGTAGGTGGCAGGATCACGGTATGCCTCCCGTCACTCCCATTCTCGAGGCCGATTGCCTGGTCAAGGCATTCGGAGACCTCACTGCCCTAGACGGGCTGTCGTTTGCGGTGGCCCCGGGCGAGTCGCTCGGCTTGTTGGGGGTCAATGGAGCGGGCAAGACCACAGCCATGAACCTGCTGCTGGGCCTGACCACCCCCACTTCGGGGATGGTGCGTATCTTCGGCCTGGACTTGTGGAAACACCGGATCGAAATCTTGCGCCAGATCAACTTTTCCTCGGCCTACACCAGCCTGCCGTCCAACCTGTTGGTGTGGCAGAATCTAACGGTATTCGCCAAGCTCTACGGAGTGACCCGGCCCAAGCAACGGATCGAGGAACTGTTGGAGTTGCTCGACATCACCCACTTGCGCAAGTCGGTGACGGGCAAGCTCTCGGCGGGTGAGTCGACGCGTGTCAATCTGGCGAAGGCGCTGCTCAACGAGCCACGCTTGCTTTTGCTAGACGAGCCGACTGCCTCGCTCGATCCCGACATAGCGGATCGGGTGCGCAAGCTGTTGCGCAAACTCCAGAAGGAACGCGGCCTGTCGATTCTCTACACCTCGCATAACATGCGCGACATCGAGGAGGTATGCGACCGCCTAGTGTTCCTGCATGGCGGTAAGGTGCTGGCTGAGGGCACCCCCGGCCACATCTATGAGCGCTTCAACCGCACCTCGCTAGAGGACCTGTTCATCGGCGTGGCCCGCGGAGAGGTCGATGCCATAGGCCTCAAGTGAGATCACCCCTCAATTTTCAACCACTTATGCCTTTTTCCTTCAATTCCGTTTCCGCGCTAGTGCTGCGGTATGTGTTTCTCTACACCCGCCACCCGGTGCGCCTCGTGGAGCTGGTTTTCTGGCCGCTGGTGGACCTGCTAGTGTGGGGGTTTCTATCTATCTACCTGCAAAGACAGTCCGCTGGCGCGTTTCCTACTACCATGACGTTTTTGCTGGGCGGGATGATCCTGTGGGACGTGTTGTTCCGCTCGCAGCAGGGGGTGGCGATCTCGTTTCTGGAGGACGTGTGGACGCGCAATCTGCTCAATGTGTTTGTGGCACCGGTGCGCACTGTGGAATACGTGGCAGCTACCTGCCTAGTGGGTGTGTTGCGCGTCGGTGTTACGCTGGTGGTACTGGCCGTGGTGGCGGCGGTGGCCTACGGCTTCAAGCTCACGGCCTTTGGGATAGGGTTGTTGCCGTTTCTGGCCAATCTGATGTTGTTTGGTTGGTTCTTGGGGATGGTCTCCACGGCGCTGATCATGCGCTGGGGCCAGGCGGCCGAGAGCTTGGCTTGGGCGATACCGTTTTTCATTCAGCCGCTGGCGGCGGTGTTCTATCCGGTTTCGGTGTTGCCGGGGTGGCTCCAGCCGATAGCTAATGCCTTGCCCTGCACTGCGGTGTTCGAGGGCATGCGCACCGTGCTTGCCGGGCAGCCTGCACCGTGGGGGCTGATGCGTCACGCGTTGCTGCTCAATCTTGTTTGGGGCGCGGTGGCGGGATTGTTCTTCGCTGCCAACCTCCGCTATGTGAGAAAGACCGGCCTGCTGGTCAAGGTAGCCACGCAGTGAGGTGGGCCTGAGGGGATGGATTATTAGTTATTAGGGAAAAGGATTAAACGCGGAGGCGTGGAGGGCGCAAAGGAAGATATTGATAGAAGAGGAATAGATGGACGATTGATGGTTGACGAATTTTGATTTTTGAAGAGAAGAGGAACCACGAAATTTCACGAAAGGGTAGAGGGGAGGGGGGGGTATTATAGGTTATTAGTTATTGGGGAAGAGTGAGATCGCGTGAATGCGGGACTCCGAACGAAGAGGGGGCAGAGGGATAAGTGGATAGATTGATGAATTGATTGTTGAAGGGGGAAGAATGCCCATCGACAGGCTCTGGGTGATCCCTTGGATCAGATTGGACGGATGAGTCCTAAAAAGAGAATAGGAACCGCAGATTAACACGGATGGTAAGACCGCGTGAACGCGGAACTCCGAACGAGGAGAACGGATCTTTCCTCCGCTTTACTCTAGGCGGATGGCGGTAGAGCGGCCGTGGGCGTCGAGGCCTTCGATGCGGGCGAATTCTGTGACGGTATCGAGGGATTTCCGGACGGACTTTTTGTCGAGCCTGACGATGCTGGTGCGACGCTGGAATTGGTCAGCGCGGAGGCCTGAGAAGGAGCGCGCGGCACCGCCTGTGGGCAGGGTGTGGCTAGGGCCTGCCAGGAAGTCGCCGACTGCGACGGGAGAATCCGCGCCTAGGTAGATGGCCCCGGAGGTGCGGATTTCTGGCAGCCAGCGTTTTTCTTCTGCAGAGATGAGTGATAGGTGTTCTGGGCAGAAGGCGTTGGCCGCGTCCACGGCATCGCGGAAGGATTTCACGTGCAGGAGGAAAGTGCCGGTTTTGAGGACATCGCGAATGATTTTCCCGCGAGAAAGTGAGGGTAGCTGACGTGCGATGGCTTTGACGACTTTCCCTAGCAGAGCCTTCGAGTCGGTGACCAGTCCCACGACGCTATCGCCGCCGTGTTCCGCCTGGGCGAGGATGTCTGCAGCGATGTATTCAGGGTTCCCTGTCTTATCTGCGAGAATGAGGATCTCACTGGGGCCCGGCAAGAGGTCGATGGAGACGGCACCGACAAGTTGGCGTTTTGCCTCGACGACAAAGCGGTTTCCCGGCCCGAAGATTCTATCGACGGGTCGGATGGATTTGGTGCCGAGCGCGAGCGCGGCGATGGCCTGGGCCCCACCGACTTTAATGACCTCGGTGGCACCTGCTGCCTGCAAGGCATATAACAATGCGGGGTTTACCGATCCATCCGGCCCGCAGGGTGTAGCGGCGACGATCTCCGGCACGCCTGCGGCCTGGGCGAAGCCAGCGGTCATCAGAGCAGTGGAAACGAGCGGGGCCTTGCCTCCGGGGACATAGACACCCACGCGGTCGAATGGCGTGAAGCGCTCGCCAACCACGGCACCCTCGCCGTTTTTGGCAGACCAATCCTTGCGCAGCCCGCGTTTGGCGAAGGCATGGATGTTTTTCAAACTTGCGGTCACAGCCTTGCGCGTGGCCGGAGTAACAGCCTTTTTGGCGGCGGCGAGTTCGGCATTGCTCACATACAATGTACGGGGAGTGAGAGTTGCGCCGTCGAAACGTTTGGTTAAGGTGACGAGCGCGTGATCGCCCTTGGCTGCGACCTGGGCGATGATGTCGGTCACAAGATCATGCACTCCGGCCTCGGGGAGTGCGCGGCGGTTGAGGCGACGGATGAACGTGGCGTATCCGGGATCAAGGTGACTTAGGATCTTCATTGCGGGTCGGGTGAGTGCAGGGTAGGAGGTAGATCTCTGTTAGCCAAGCGGGAAATTTAATGAAGAGGGGCTTACGCACAGGGCGCAGAGGAGGCGCGAAGGAAGATGGGGTTTTGGATGGGGCGGGAAAAATCGTGTTAGAGCGGATAGGTCCCTCACGTGAACCCTCAGGGCAGGCACTTCGTGCCAACCCTTCACTATGTTACGTATCCCCGTTGAGGATAGAGGAGTGTCTCGCGCATAGGGAGGGGAGATAGCTTTGGGTTTGAAGAAGGGGATAGGAATGTCCCTACTCCTTATGGTGTAGGCCTTCGACGGGCTCAGGACTTAGCAGCTCTTATGGCTGCGAGTATATGCGGATGTTTCAGCGACCGGAGTGTTTGCCCCATGAGTCTTTGAGGGCGACGGTACGGTTGAACACGGGATTGGTGCCGGGTTGGTGGTCGATGGCATCGGCGATGAAATAGCCGATGCGCTCAAACTGACAGGTATAACCTGAGTCGGCTGCAGCTAGAGCGGGCTCGACCTTGGCGGTGATGGTCTTGAGCGAATCTGGATTAAGGACGCTGGTGAAACCGCCTTCGGCGGAATCTGGATCCTCGACGCTGAAGAGGCGATCGTAGAGGCGCAGTTCTGCATCGACACCTGTGGCGACATCTACCCAATGGATAGCGGCGCGGCACTCGATGCCTGCGGGTGAGTCCGCGCCTACGGTGCCGGGCAGGATTTCTGCGCGGATGAGCGTGATGTTACCTGAGTCGTCTTTTTCAAATGACACGCAGCGGATGATGTGTCCGCCGCGCAGACGGACGTGGCGGCCGGGGCCTAAGCGATAGAACTTCTTGGGTGGGTCCTCCATGAAGTCATCGCGCTCTATCCAGACCTCTCCGCTAAAGGCCACGCTGCGCTCACCGGCTTCCGGGTTCTGCGGGTGGTTGGCGATGTCCACGTGAGCCAGGGGCTCTGCGGACCAGTTCTCTAGTACGACCTTTACAGGGTCCAGCACGGCCATGCGGCGCGGCGAGTGGCGATTGAGGAAATCACGGACCTCGAACTCTAACAATGCAACATCGGTGGTACTATTGAACTTGGTGAGGCCGATGCGCTTACAGAAATCCCGGATAGCCGGGGCGGGGTAGCCCCGGCGGCGCAGGCCGGAGATGGTGGGAAGGCGCGGATCATTCCACCCGGTGACAAGACCCTCCTGGACGAGCTGCAGCAGCTTGCGCTTGCTCATCACGGTGTAGGTCAGGTTGAGGCGCGCGAATTCGATTTGGCGCGGCTTGGAAGGCACGGGGCAGTTGTCGATGAACCAGTCATACAGCGGACGGTGGTTCTCGAACTCCAGCGTGCAGAGCGAGTGGGTGATGTGCTCGAGCGCGTCCTCCAGCGGGTGGGCGAAGTCATACATCGGATAGATGCACCATGCGTCGCCCGTATTGTGGTGGGTGGAATGCATGATGCGGTAGAGCACCGGATCCCGCATGTTCATATTGGATGACGTCATGTCGATCTTGGCGCGCAGAACGCATTCACCCTCCTTGAAATCCCCGGCCTTCATCCTGGCGAAGAGTTCCAGGTTTTCCTCCACGGAGCGCGCACGTCCGTCCGAGAGTGTGCCGGGCTTGGTTAGGTTGCCGCGTTTTGCGCGGATTTCCTCCGCAGAGTCCGTATCGATATAGGCGAGGCCCTGCCTGATAAGGTGCACGGCGCAGTCATAGTAAAACTGGAAGTAGTCACTGGCGAAGTAGAGGTTATCCCCCCAATCGAAGCCGAGCCAGTGGACGTCTGCCTTGATGCTTTCCACATACTCCGACTCTTCCTTTTCCGGGTTGGTATCGTCGAAGCGCAGGTGGCACTTTGCGCCGATGCTGGCGTTTTCCCCAGCGATGCCGAAGTTTAGGCAAATGGACTTCGCATGGCCAATGTGGAGGTATCCATTGGGTTCCGGCGGGAAGCGGGTGATGGTGGTGGCGTGTTTGCCAGTGGCGAGGTCATCTGCAATGATCTCGCGGATGAAATCGAGCTTGGAGGATGAATCGGGTTCGGACATTGATCGTATGGATTAAGATGAAAACCACTAAAGGCACGAAAGATCACGAAAGGGGAGAGGGGCTTACGCGGAGTGCGCGAAGGATGCGCAAAGGGTCGCTGAGGAAGAGTTTTGAGGGGTTGAAGAGAAGAGGGGATTTAAACGCTGAGGCGCGGAGAAGATGGGGAGAATGATTGATGACCTCTGATTGTTGATTTTTGATGGGAAGTTATTTCGCAAGCTCGATCAGAAGCGCCTGATTGAGGCGGATTCCGGCCTCGAAATTTTCCACCGGGAAGTTCTCGTTGGGAGCATGGACCTGGGCGTCTGCGAGAGCGAGTCCTAACAAGAGGGTGTCTGCCCCTAGGATGTCGCGGAAGGTCTGCACGATGGGGATGCTGCCGCCCTCGCGGATGAGGACCGGCTCCGCATGGAAGGAGGCACGTAGGGCGGCCTGAGCAGCGAGACCGAACTTGGAGTTGGGATCGGTGATATATGGGCTGCCATCGTGGCCGCCGGTGAACTCGAGTTTGACGCCCGGTGGGCAATGACTCTCAAGGTGGATTTTGACTTTTTCCATGACGTCCTTGGGATTCTGGTCGGGCACCAGGCGGAAGGAGAGTTTCACAAAAGCATCCGCAGGCAGTACGGTCTTGGAACCTTCTCCCTGATAGCCGCCACCGATGCCATTGACCTCGGCGGTGGGCCGGGCCCATGTGCGCTCCGCAGAGGTATAGCCGGGCTCACCGAACAATCCGGGCGAGCCTGTGAGTGATAGAAAATCCGCATCGCTTACACCGGGGACCTGCGACCACATTTTGCGCTCCCAATCCTCAAGCGGGCGGACCTGCTCATAGAAGCCCTCAACTGCAACCCGGCCGTTCGGTGTGTGCAGGCTGGTAACAAGACGGGCAATTGCCGCTGCGGGATTGGCCACGGCCCCGCCAAAGAGACCTGAGTGGAGATCGCCCTTGGGTCCGCGTAGGATGGCCTCACAGCAGGCAATGCCGCGCAGACCGTAACCAAGAGTGGGCACGCCGGGAGCGACCATGCCGGTATCTGATATAGCGATCACATCGCAGCGGAGTTCGTCACGATGATGGGCGAGAAAGGCGGAGAGGCTGGGGCTGCCGATTTCCTCCTCACCCTCAAACAGGAAAATCAGGTTCACCGGTAATTCCGAGTTTTCGCGCAGTGTCTTTTCCACTCCCAGAACATGGGCCATCAGTTGGCCCTTGTTGTCGGTGGAGCCGCGCGCCCAGATCCGTCCTTCGCGGATTTCGGGTTTGAAGGGATCGCTGGTCCAGAGATTTAGCGGGTCTACTGGCTGGACGTCGTAGTGGCCATAAATGAGGACGTTGCGGCGGTCGGCCACATGGGCATTGCGGGCGATGACGACAGGGTGTCTTGGTGTATCATGGAGCTCTGCCGCGAGGCCCATACTGGAGAGTTTAGCGAGCAGCCATTGAGCGCAGGCCCGGACGTCGGCGGCATGATGCGAATCCGTGGAGATGCTGGGGAAACGCAGGAACGAAAAGAGGTCTTCAAGATGCGGAGTCACGCACGTGATGTTTCCGATCAATGCCGTATCCCGCAAGGGGAATTGATTGAAATTGAGGGGGGCGTGAGAATTTAGAATAGTAAAGTGATTAACCTCAGAGGCGCAGGCGGGGGCGCGATGGAAGGTGATGTTATGGGGCTGGATGGGGAAAATGGGAGATTTTCCTGAAGGCCTTGATTATTGGCATGGGAATTTGCACCCTCCGGCGTGATGAGATTTGCGGTGCTTGGCAGTGGCAGTGGTGGAAACTCGGCGGTGCTGGAGTGTGGGGAGGTGCGCCTGTTGATCGATGCGGGGTTGAGTTCCAAACAGCTGTGTGTGCGCCTCCAGCAATTGGGCATAGAGCCAGGATCGTTGAACGGAATTCTCCTGACCCATGAGCACGGCGATCACATCAGGGGACTCAAGGTTTTCTTGAAACAATACCCGGTGCAGGTTTTCGCAACACCGCAAACCTCGATGGTGGTCCGTGAATCCGGGATTGATGGCGGGATATGGAAGACCTTTGAGACGGGGCAGACGTTTTCCGTGGGTGACTCGATAATACAGAGTTTCTCGATCCAACACGATGCGGTGGATCCTGTGGGATTTGTGATAGCCCACGCGTCGCGACGTCTGGGGTTTGTTTCGGATGTGGGTCATGTGACGGGCAGTATGACCCACAGTCTGCGGGAGGTGCATTGCCTGTTCGTGGAGGCGAATTATGATGATGGCATGTTAGAGGCAGACACCAAGCGCCCGTGGTCGGTCAAGCAACGCATTAGTTCGCGGCATGGGCATCTGTCCAACGGCCAGGTGGCCGCATTACTCCGTGACATCTCCCACCCGGAACTGGGTCGCGTGGTTCTGGGCCACCTCAGTTCGGACTGCAACACGCCGGAGATCATTCTAGAGCGGCTGCGCAAATGCCTGGCGGAACTGGGTCACGACCATGTGGGCCTGTACTGCGCCGGCCAGCATGAGCCGACTGCGTGGTTTGAGATGTGAGTTTTTTTTGGAGGGAAGAGAAGAATCGGACGGATCGGACGGATCGGGTATGGTGAGGCTTGCGGGGCAGGGGTTCGTTCATTAGGCTGGGGCATGGCCATTGAGAACTTCGCAGAATTTTCCCCGAACATTCACTCTACAGCGTTCGTAGCCGCCAGTGCCGATATCATCGGCCGGGTCACGCTGCATGAGGAAACCAGCATCTGGTACCACGTGACACTGCGCGGTGATATCAACGAGATCGTCATAGGAGCGCATTCTAACATTCAAGACAACGCTGTCATTCATCTGGCAGACAACTACGGGTGTTATGTAGGCGAGTATGTGACCGTGGGCCACTCGGCTATCTTGCATGCGTGCACGGTGAAGGATGAGGTGCTGGTGGGCATGGGAGCGATCGTGCTGGACGGCGCGATCATTGGTGAGCGGTCGATCGTTGGTGCGGGTGCCTTGGTTACGAGCGGCACAGTGATTCCACCGGGATCGATGGTGCTGGGCTCGCCAGCCAAGGTTGTGCGCGCTCTCACACTGGAAGAGCAGGCCAAGGTGAAATATTGGGCAGAAAAATACGTGCGCGGCTCCAGGATGTTCATGGAACGTTAGGCTTTGGAATTGTGCGTGAAGAGGAAGAGAAACGCGTATGAACGCGGGTGGAGTGGATGGGTTATTGGTTATTGGGGAAGAGGGTTTGAACCAAGGAACCACGAAATTTCACGAAAGGGGAGAGGGGCTTGCGCGAAGGGGGCGCGGTGGACGATGGGATTGGGGGGGAAGAGATGAGAAACCGCGTGAACGCGGAACTCCGAACGAAGAGGGGGCGGAAGAAGAGAAGAAGCGGACGGATCTTTTCTGAAGGTCTTACTGCAACCTGTATATATCCGGCTTCGGGCTTGAAAAAGTCTGTGTCAGAGGCCAAAGGATGCGCGTGACTCAGGCATTCATCCTAGGGGCGGGAGTGGGCAACCGCTTGCGGCCGATAACCGACCGCCTGCCCAAGCCGCTTGTTCCCTTGTTCCATCGGCCACTGGCCCAGTGGGCGATGCTGGCTTGCGCGCGGGTGGGGATACGGCGTTTTGCCATCAATACGCACCACCTGCCTGTGGCATGGGAATCTCTGGGACCTCCCGGGATGGATGGAGGGGTGTCCGTTAGGGGAGGTAATGGACTGGCTGCAGAAGTGCGTATGTGGGAGGGAAAAGAGGTGAGCCTGTTCCATGAGTCTGAATTGTTAGAAACTGGTGGCGGCCTGAAGAACATAGCCAACTGGATAGTGGAGAAATCCCTGTTGGTTCATAATGGTGACATTTTTTCCACTATGCTCCTGGAAAAACTCCTAGCCGCGCATGAGACATCAGGCTTACCTGTGACGCTGGCGCTGCGTTCCGAGGGTGAGGCGAAGCATATCGCCCTAGATTCCACGATGACACGGGTGACTGATATCCGCCGCCGCCTCGACCGTGCGGAAGGAACCCATGTGTTTTCCGGGATTTATTGTGTTAACCACGACTTTCTGGAGATGATTCCTGCAAATGAAAAAATCTCCATTATTCCCGCATTTCTCCAACTCTCCAAACGAGCAGAACTCGGGGCCATAGTGCTGGATGAAGGTGTCTGGCTGGATCTTGGGAATCGCGAGTCCTATCTGCAGGCACACCGCGATCTGCAACTGGGGCCGGAGGTTCATCCGCTGGCTGTCATAGGGGCGGGCTGCAGCATTGAAAGATCTGTCATCGGGAGCGGTGCGGTGATCAAGCCTGGGGCCATTATCCGGGATTCGGTGATTTGGGCGGACTCCCGGGTAGGTAGTGACGCGGTACTGGACAGATGCATTGTATATTCCGGGCATGCCGTGACAGGCATGCATAGTGGTGAGGATCTGTGAGTGGATTCGCTCTTGCTTTGCGGGTGGCAAGAGGGTTACTTCCCTGCGTCTCCGGCACGGAGTTTCACGGTTAAGATGAAGTTCAGATCCCTAGCTCCATTGTCATTGGCTCTTGCGCTGTTTTCCTGTGCCGCGCCCAAGAAGGCCGTTGTGGTGCAGGCGGCGCCCACGTCTTCCAGTGCCACTGAGACTGCATCCAAGCCACCGGAACCCAATCTCCCTAACGGAACCAATGACGGTATACGGCTGCCCGATATGTTGACCATGCCAGGCGATGGGGATTTTCGCCCGACTGTTCCTCCCGCGTCCAAGACCGGGACCGGCTCCGGCTCCGGCTCCGGTGCAGTGATTGCGCGTCCGCCTACGGAGCCACCTTCACGCCCTAAAACCCAGGACAAGGATAATGAGAAGAGTGGGCAGTGAGGGGGGCTTTTGGATTTTGAATGAATAGGAAAGTGTCTAGCACAAAGGCGTGGGCGAAGAATGATGGAGTTGATATAGAATCTGACGGATCACCTGGCAGATTCGGGGACCGGGAATTCCCTGATTGTCAGGATCTATCAACGCCGGTTGAAGCGCGACATCTCGCGCTGGGCTTCGCGCAACTCGACTTGTTTTTTGATGTCCTGACGTTGGTCGGAGTGGGTTTTCCCCTTGCCGACGCCGATCTCCACCTTGACGCGGCGGTTTTTCCAGTACATGCGCAGCAGTGGCAGTGAGCAGCCCTTGATGGCTGTGGCTGACGCTAGTTTCAGGATCTCGCGCTTGTTCAGTAGCAGACGGCGCGGGCGTTTGGCTGCGTGGTTGAACCACTCGCCAGCGGTCTGCCATGGTTGGATGTCGCAGCCATAAAGAAATACCTGGTGGCCTTCCACCCGCGCGAAGGCGTCGGATACATTGATCTTTCCGGCGCGGATGGATTTCACCTCCGTGCCTTTCAACTCAACACCAGCCTCGAACTTATCCTGAATGTGGAAATCCTGTCCGGCCTTCCGGTTGGTGGCGATTTCCGCACTCATTGGGGTGTTAGGGTAGTCAGGGTGCGGCTTTTTCGATCAGCCGGATCTTGCCCTCGATGATCTCGGTGAGGGCGATGTCTGCCACGCCCATACTGGGACGGGTGGGAACCAGGGGGGAGCGCCCGCTGTTCAACTGTCTAACGCGCTGCGAGACCAGATTGATCAGAACCAACGGGTCGAGGACGATTTCAGATGCCTTTTCGACAAGATCACTTTTCATAGGGGAGCCGGGAAGTTGCGAGGCTGACCGCGCCTGCTGCTCGAACGGGATGACGTTATCAGGAGGCAGGGACGGTGAGTTATCGCTCAAAACAGGTGGATGGAGTATATGGGCCCGGCGTCGCTGCCGGGCCGGTTGTCAAAGCAGGTTTTTGGTGTCCTGACAAGCCTTATCTGGTGGCAATGCCTTCAATTGGCGAAATATCCTAGGAATCCGCCTGTTTTCCCGGCCTGTGCTTGCGGGTCGCAGATCTTGCGCTAGCCTCTGGCGATGCAAGCCACGTGCCGCGCAGCCATCACATTTTCCCTTACCGCCATCTGCATGGCCCTTTCCCCGGTGGCGGAGGCGGGTGATCTTTCTGCAGCCCAGAAAGCGGCAATAGGGCGGAAAATCTGGCAAAACGAATGTGCGGGCAGCGTCACCGGTCTGACTACCTGGAACGCGGGCGAAGAGTTCCCGTCGCTGGGGATAGGTCACTTCATTTGGTATCCGGCGGGATTCAAGGGCCGCTTCAACGAGACGTGGCCGCAGTTTGTGGCTTATGCCAAGAAACAAGGTGCCCGCCTGCCTGATGTGGCATCGGCAGCGCACAGCCCGTGGAATACCAAGGCGGAATTCCAGCGGGACTTCAAAGGGCCGCAGCTTTCTGGCCTGCGCAAGTGGTTGGCGGCCAACATTACCGTGCAGACGGATTTCATCATTGCCCGATCACGGGCAGCGCTGCCCAAGATTCTCGACGCTGCCCCCGCCGGTGAGCGAGTGCGCATCAAGGAGAATTACCACAAGGTGGGTGGTAGCCCGCAGGGCACTTATGCCTTGATTGATTATGTAAATTTCAAAGGGGAGGGGACATTGGTCACCGAGCGTTACAGGGGCCGTGGCTGGGGATTGCTCCAGGTGCTGGGGGAAATGCGCAATGTTAGCTCCGGGCCACCCGCTGCTGCGGAATTCGCCGCTGCAGCGAAACGTGTGCTCTCGCGCCGTATCGACAATTCTCCGCCGATACGTGGGGAAAAACGCTGGGAAGAGGGTTGGCATAACCGTTGTTCCACCTATGCTCACCCGCTCTGACACATTTATTGATCTGATCTTAGCATGATAGAATACTTTCAATTGGGGAAAACCGTTTTTGATGTGCGGAAATCCAGCCAGTTCCGGCGGATGCTGGTTTTCGTGGCCCGGTGCATGGTACATAATGGGAAGGTGAAGGACCTGATGCGTTTCTTCAGCGCGGATGAGACTCTCCAGCGGATACTGGCTACCAACCCCGAGATCTACGAACAACTGACACGACACGTTTTCTATCATAAGTCCAATGTGCCCGAGCGCCTGGCTCTGATCAAGGGACACTACGGCATGGCCAATGAGAAAATCAGGAGTCAGCACCTGCTGGATATTTATAACAACCAGCCAGTGACTCTGTGGTCACATGCCTACGGTGAGAACCAGATTGACATCGATCTGGTTTACCGGGACAGCGACAAGAAAGAGGGGCTGATGTGTGTGGTGCTAAACATCAACAAGGAGCGCATTTATCACATCACCTTCTGGTTCGGCAAAAACGCCAAGGGCGAACCGGTGATTTACATTGGATCCCTGCAGGGGAAGCGCGGGGGCTCAGTGGTGATCCACGATCTGACAAAATACTTCTCTGGTTACCGACCCAAAAACCTGGTCCTTTTCGTGTTACGGATCATAGCCGCCGAGATCGGAGTAGTCTCGATCCACGCGGTGTCCAATCTGGGATTCCACACGAACAACCACGTAAGGTTAGACCGGAAACTGCGGACAGATCTGGATGAATTCTGGGAGGAGACAGGCGGCGTGGCGGAGAATGACAATCGGTTCTATCAGATTCCGGTAGCGGAACCATTCAAAAGCGACGAGGAGGTTCCCGCCAGGAAACGCGGACTTTACCGCAAGCGCTTTGCCGCGATGGAGGAGTTGAAGCAACAAGTCATCGCGAACTTGCGCTTGTGTTTGAAGGTTGGTGAGTGAGTCTCGTCATGATCATGAAGGAAAAGACAAAAAAATACTCGCTGCCGCGACGCATAACAGGCGTCCTGCTCTCAGTATTGATCATTCTTGTGGTGCCCCTGCTACTGGTAGTCGGGTGCCAGTCCAAGCTGATCTATTTTCCGCATCCCTATCCACCAGGCACCAGTAAGAACTGGCAGAGGATGACTGCGGGAAGATTGGTCGATTTCAAAACATCCCAAGGAAACCAGCGTGCATTCCTGCAGGGCGATCTGAGGTCCCCGCGTAACCTCTGGATCGTCTGCTGTGGCAATGGGTCCGTGGCGCTTGATTGGTCGGATTGGTTGGCAATGCACGGACCCAGTGGTCAGGCATGGTTGTTGGTGGATCTCCCCGGATATGGCGATTGCCAAGGCAAGCCAAGTCCTGAACACATCCGTGAAACCTTCCAGGCCGCCTTGCCGGTGGCGTTCCGCTTAATCGGATGGCCCGCCAACCCGGACCCGCAACGCCTGCGATTTTTCGGGCATAGCCTGGGTTCGGCTGCATGCCTGATAGCTGCTACCGAATTCAAGATCCAGCGCGGCGTTCTAATAGCGCCGTTCACCAGCACCATGGACATGGCAAAAAAGATGACCGGCTTGCCTCTGGGCTTTCTCATCACCCACAGATTCGACAATACTGCCCGTCTCGCGGAACTGTCTGCCCGTGGGCCGGGTGAGGTGCTTATACTGCATGGGTCTGACGACTGGGTGATACCCATTGCCATGAGTCGCACCCTTGCAGCTCAACAATCTAAGGTTGTAAGGCTGGTCGAAATCAAGGGTGGCCACCACAATGATATCCAAGGGAATCATGCCGAAGCTCTGGCAGAAGCGCTGGCGCGTGAGGACTGATAGTGGTCCCGGGCAACGGCAGATTGACCTGCAACACAGCAGTAATTTTAGGTGCGTCGAAGGAGGGAGGTCACTTCTGGGACGTCTTTTGCCTTGTCTCACGCAAAGGAAGTCGCTAGAAGCCTGTGCATGAGCTATTCTCGATAAGGTGGTAGCATTTTCAACGAATCGAATCCAAAAAACACATTGAAACCATGAAATACATCCCATTCCATGCCGCCTTGCTTCCTTTGGCACTTGCGTTCACCGCTATTCCTCATGTCTGCGGCCAAACGCAGCCTGCCGCCCCTACCCCTACCCCTTCCACTATCCAAGTTTCAGGAGATGCGGAGATCAGGGTGGCTCCCGATGTGGTGGATGTCCGTTTCGGCATTGAGGTAGATGGCAAGGAACTGCTGCCAACGCGGGAGTTGCAGAACAAACGGGCCGCCGCAGTGATCGCCTGCCTGAAGAAGGCTGGAATCGAGGACAAGGACATACAAACGGATTGTGTCAGCATAGAGCCAGTTTTCGAAAATAATAATGTCAAAATCAAGCCGGACAAATACGATGTGACCAGTTGGGTCAGTTGTACGTTGCGTGATATTAGCAAATTCGATGAAATGCTAACAGTAGTTATTCAGGCGGGGGTCACACACGTGGAGCGGTTCGCTTTCCGCAGCACCGAAATGCGCAAGCATCGTGACGAGGCTCGCATTGCAGCTGTGAAAGCGGCAAAAGAAAAGGCAACTCTACTGGCGGAACAGTTGGGAATGAAGGTGGGGCGTGCGCAAAACGTTGTGGAGGATAAACAGGAATATGGCTGGGGAGGTGACTTTGTGCGCCCCTTCTCCAACAATCCTAGCAGAAACTCCATTGACAGCATTTCGTCAGGGTCGGCGGAAGGTTCCACGGCAGCCGGCCAGATCTCCGTTTCCGCAAGGATAACTGTGACCTTTGCGCTCGAGCCGTAAGTATAATGAATGGCTAGTTTTTCGGCTCGAACCTAGGTCGCGAGTTGGATCGCGAAGCCTTTACTGTGCTGGCTTATCAAGCCCCCTCTGTGGCGACCAGGCCCGAACGTCCGTCGATTTGAGCCATCACCAGTTGGCGAGCTGGGATGGAATTCCGCTCTTCTAATAAATTTTTTGCGAGGTCATCCATGCGAACGAATTCGACCCCGTGGTCGGTCCATGAGCGGAGCACGTCTCTAAAGAGAGAGAACTTTGCCATGCCTTCGATCTCGGCATGTAGGGTGAATACGTTAGGGCGGTCGTCGCGCAGCAGATTCGTGTAATGGGCGGCGAATTTGTTGTCGGGGTATTCCGGCCTGCCCATTAACTCATCAAAGGTGGGCAAGGTGCTGGGTATTTCCAGCGTGTTGAAGGTGTGTCTGCCGATGACGGGGAAGAACGGTGCCATGCCGCGGGTGTCGCTGGAGTAGAGCAGTCCGGCCTCGTCATACACTTGCCTGCTGTCGGCACTTGCCTGCCAGCCGGGAGCTCCGGCGGTTAGTGCGTCACAGTTAAAAATGCGCTGGTATTCCTCACGAGCGCACGCGAACTCGGCACGCACCTGATCGAGCGTCATGTTGAACAAATAGTCCTGCCAGTTGAAATGATCGTAACAATGGATGCCCGTTTCGAATCCCTTATCACGCACGCGTCGCATGAGGTCGGCGTGACGACGGCCGATGTGTGGGGCTGGCAGCAGGGTGCCGTTGAGCAGTGTGCGGATGCCATAAACCTGAATCACGCTTGTGCGGCTGACTTTTTGGAAAAAGCCAGGGCGGAAGACCCGGCGGATCGCCTTGCCGGTATTGTCCGGACCTAGAGAAAATAGGAAGCAGGCGGGCGCGTTAAATTCCTCTAACAATGAAACGAGCGCAGGGATGCCCTCGCGGGTCCCGCGTTCTGTATCCACATCGATCTTCAGCGCAACGACCGGCGGCATGCTATCAGTTTCCAGCTCCCAGTTCGTAGTCCTTGTGGGCTAGGTGGTAGTCGAGCGTGTGACGGATTGCGGTGGGAAGATCCACCTTGGGCTCCCATCCGAGCGCCTCACTTGCGGCCTTGATCGAGGGGACACGTGTTTGAATGTCTTGATAATACTTGCCGAAATATTCCTGCGATGAAACCGAGACAACCACCGCTTGTTCCGCATGCTCGCGGTATTCAGGATAGCGCTTGAAGGCATCGATGATGATTTTTGCGAGCTCGGCGACCGACACATTGTTAGCCGGGTTACCAACGTTGAAGATGCGGTGTGAGGCGGCCCCGTTTTTGTTTTCAATAATGCGCAGCAGGCAATCCACGCCGTCCTCGATATAGGTGAACGAGCGGCTTTGAGCCCCGCCATCGACCAGTTGGATTGGCTTGCGGAAGATGACGTTGCTGATGAACTGGGTGAAGAGGCGTGAGCTGCCCTCCTTCGGCTCGAGCACATTGTCGAGCTTGGGGCCGATCCAGTTGAAGGGGCGGAATAGGGTGTAGTCCAGGTTGTCGCGCACGCCATAGGCGTAGATCACACGGTCTAGCAACTGCTTAGAAGAGGCGTAGATCCACCGTTGTTTTTCTATCGGTCCGTAGACCATGTTGCTGGTCTCTTCATCGAGTACCGAGTCCGGAGACATCCCGTATACCTCGGAGGTGGATGGAAACAGCAGGCGCTTGCCGTATTTCACACACTTGCGAACGATGTCCAGGTTTGCCTCGAAGTCGAGTTCGAACACCCGCAGCGGATGCTGCACATACTGGGCCGGATTGGCGATGGCGACCAGCGGGATGATGGCGTCGCACTTTTTGACGTGATATTCAATCCACTCGCGGTTGATCGTGATGTCTCCCTCCACGAAGGTGAAGCGCTCATGGTCGAGCAGGTGGGTCAGCTTGTGGTTACCCACGTCCATGCCGTAAACCTCCCAGTCTTTTTGCTTGAGGATGGTTTCGGTGAGGCTGCTGCCGATGAAGCCGTTGGCTCCCAGGATGAGTACTTTGAGTGGCATGATGGTATGTGTGTTAGAATATGTCACCGGCCTTGATCGCGGGAACGGGCGCGCCGCGCCATTCGGTGCGGATGAGTTGAAGTGCGCCATCGCCGGTGGCAATGACAAGTGGATTCGTGGAAAGGATTTCCCCGGGCCTGCCAGACTGACCGGATAGAGGTGAGGCCCACCAGACCATTAGGCGGGCATCTGCCACGTCGGTGAACGCGCCCGGGTACGGATCGGTCACGGCGCGGATAAGATTGAAGATTTCCAAGGACGGTCGCGACCAGTCGATGCGGCCATCCTCCGGCTTGCGCCCGCCGAAGTAGGTTGCATCGGATTCCACCTGCGGGGTTCCGTTGGCGGTGCCTGAGAGAAGTCGGTCAATCTGACGGGCCAGAACCATGCGTGCGCATGGCAGCACCTTTCGGAATGCTTGTTCGGCAGTGTCATCAGGGGAGATGGTGACGCCTTCCTGGTCGATGATTTCCCCGGCATCGGGGCGTTTCACCATACGGTGAAGAGTCATGCCAATCTTGGATTCCCCATGCAGAACCGCCCAGTTGATAGGGGCTCGGCCACGGTATTTCGGCAGCAGTGAGCCATGCATGTTGAAGGCGCCGAATGGAGCGATGTCGAGGACGGATTGGGCTATCATGTTCCGGTAGTATACCGACAGGATCAGGTCTGGCCTCATGTCTGAGATCCGTGCGAGCCATTCCGGCGTGTTGACCGAATCTGGCGTATGCACGGGCACCCCATGCTCGCGCGCGGCGAGTGCAGGGGTCTTGAACCAGATTTTTTCAACCGGATTATCCTCGTGGGTGATGAGTGCCACAATATGGTCGCCTCTTCCTAACAACACATCGAGACAGGAGTAACCCACCTCGCTGTAGCCGAAAAACAGAATACGCGGACGGCTCATTCGCTGACCTCCAGAATATGGCTTACGCGATAGCGTGCACGTTTTTGGGCAACCTGATAGGTTCGGCCCATGTATTCGCCGATCAATCCGATGCCTACCATGCAAACGCTGATGAGGAAAAACAGGATTCCGAACAGGGTGAATATTCCACCTTCTTCAGGGCCAATGATCAAACGGCGCGTGGCCAACACAATAACCAGTATGAAGCTCCCAGCAGAGCATGCCATCGCGAAAATAGTAAACACCTGCAGCGGCACGGTGGTGAAATAGGTGATCAGGTCAAAGTTCAACCGGATCAGTGAGTAGACAGAGTAATTGGAAGTGCCAGCGTGACGTTCCTCGTGGCGGACTGGAACTTCTGTCGGCTTGCGTGCCAAACTGTAGGCTAGCGCCGGAATAAACGTGTTCACAGCTGAGCTGCTGACAATGCCGTCGCTCACGTTGCGCGAGTATGCGCGTAGCATGCAACCTTGGTCGGTCATGCGAATATTCGTCATCCTGGCACGCATGAAATTGATCAGCTTTGAGATGTGGCGACGGAAAAAACTGTCCTGCCGGTCTTGTCTGACACCTCCGACGCAATCAAAACCAGCATCGGTTTTCTCCAGGAGCACGGGGATTTCCTCCGGCGGGTTCTGGAGGTCGGCATCGAGAGTGACAATCACCTCACCGCGCACGCGTTCCAATGCCGCCATTACCGCCATGTGCTGGCCGTAGTTTGCATTGAATTCGATGACGCGGGTGACATCTGGGCGGGCGGTGTGTTGTTCAGCGAGCAGTTCGCCCGAGCGGTCAGCGCTACCATCGTTAGTGAAGATCACCTCGTATGTGCGGTCCAGCGAGTCGAGCACTGGATAGAGCCGGGAAAAAAGCGTTGGTAGGTTTCCTTCCTCGTTATAGACAGGAATCACCACGGACAACCGCACGGGAGGGAGTGAACTCATGAGTTGGACGGGGATTGGAGAATCTCGACCAGTGCATCGACCACCCGGTCAACGTCGGTTGGATCCATCGTGGGGAAAAGAGGAAGAGTTAAAATGTTGCGGCCGGCGTATTCCGCGTGGGGAAAATCCCCGTCTTTCCAGCCGAGGCTGCGATAAAGGGTAAAAAGGTGGATCACAGGGTAGTGCACGCCGGTACCTATCCCCGCCTTGCTGAGAAGCTCCATCACCTCCGCGCGTTTTGGTCGGTCCGGGCCTTCCGGCAGGATTACCTGGAACATGTGCCAGTTACTTTGTTCAAAATCTGTCGGCGGCAATTGCAACCCGAGCGAGCGCGCTCCGCACCGCTCGAATTTCTCCAAATATGCCATGGCCAGATCGCGCCGACGTTGTGTGAAAATTTCCAGGTTGGGCAGTTGCCCAAGGCCCACGCGCGCAGCGACGTCTGTCAGATTGAACTTGCCGCCCGCGATTGCCACATCCATGCCATCGAGTCCGGAACGCACGACTCCTTGCAGGCGGTATTGCTCGGCCAGCGAAGCCTCTGCCGCATGGCTCATCACCAGGCAGCCACCTTCGATGGAGGTTAGATTTTTGTTCGGGTGGAAGCTGAATGAAACCAGATCGCCAAAGGAGCCAATAAGACGTCCCTTCCATGTGCTACCGATTGATTGTGCGGCGTCCTCCACCACGCGCAGATTATGGCAGGTGGCTATTTGATAGAGCCGGTCACGGTCCACCGGTAGACCCGCGAGATCGACAGGAATGATCGCCTTAGTGGCCGGGGTGATGGCGGCTTCCACGGCGTTAAGGTCAATATTGCGCGTAGTGGGATCGATATCGACAAATACAGGCCGGGCACCGACGGTGAGAATGACGTTGCTGGTGGCCACCCAGGTGAGGGGAGTGGTAATCACCTCGTCACCCGGGCCTATGCCAGCGATGCGCAGAGCCACTTCGAGTGTGGCGGTCCCGGAATTGAAGGCGCGGACTGGGCGGTCACCAAACAGAGCTGAAAGGTTCGCCTCGAAGGCCTTCACGTTCGGGCCAGAGGTGATCCACCCGGAACGAAGCACTTCGCAGACGCCAGCGATTGTTTCCTCGTCGATCGTCGGGCGGGTCATGGGCAGGAAAGCCTGCGAGGGGGCCTTAGGGGCGGGTGGCGGTGGCGGCACGGCTGAGTTTCTACGGATGTTTAGCGACAAGGACAAGGTTATCGGTATCCGCAATCACCTCATGATCAGGTCCGGCGGCGGCTTTAAACCAACTGTCGTAGGCGTCCCGGCGAAGGCTGGCAAAAGCATTTCCGGGCTGCGCCCATTGTTCCAGAAAGCCCTCACGTGTCAAGAAACGGGAATTAGTGGCCCAAGGTTCCGCATCGATTCCGAATTCCAACTCGCCTTGGTAATCCACCACGCTCACCAAGCGGTTGAGATAAACGGGCATATCCTGTGGGTAATGGTGGACCACGTAAACCCGGTCTTCCGGCTTCATCCGCGCCTTGATCACTCGTGAGAATGACGCGCTGGATGACTTGTCGATATATCGATAGAACCAGTTCACGTTCATTAGGAAAAACCCGAAGGTGAGGGTCATGGAGACAATCAGAATGCGGGGGTTGCGTCTGCGGGCGGCCATGACTGCCGCGCCCGCGCCGATGAGCAGGGCAGGGCAGAGGATGATTCTCATGGCCGGCAGGTGGGTGGCGAATACTGCTTGGTCTTTGGGAATACGGGCCATAAACAAGGCAACGATCAGGAGTGTCAGAAAGCCCGCAAATCCCCATGCCACTCTACAATTTAGCTTCCCAGCCGGGGTTCTCCATAAGTCTCTAACATATTTACCGAGTATGAGTGCCGCCGCTGGAAATACTGGCAGGATATAGGGGATCAGCTTAGATTGAGACTTTGAGAAAAACAGCATGATAAACACGATCCAAATGACAAAAAACCATGTTTCGGGGTTCTGGCTGCGTGCTTTCCAACCACCCACCAAGGCCTGCCGCGCGGCCTGCCATGCAAACAGCGTCCATGGGAACAGCCCGAGGATCAGCACCGGAAGGAAAAACCACCAGGGTTGGTAACGACCGTGGATCTGTGTAGTGAAACGCAGGTAATGCTCATGGACGAAATAAAACCATGCGAAGTCGTGTTCCTTGATCTCTGAATGATTTGCCTGGGCGGCCAGCACGTGCCAGGGAACGGTGATAGCAAGCACCAGAAAAATCCCGAGAATGGGGTAGAAGGGCCAGAGTGCCCGCCAGCGGTTCAGGAGCAAGACCCATAAGAAAATGACTGCACCCGGTAGAAGGAATCCTATCAGCCCCTTGATAAGGGTGGCCAGCGCTATACACACGTAAAAAGCGACAAACAGTGCAAGCCGCCTGCGTCCCGCAGGTTCACGCATGGCCAGAATGAAGGCGAATAATGCTCCAGCGAGCGTTACAGCCACCCCCATATCAAGAATAATAATCTGACCTAATGCGTAATATAGCAGCGATGTTCCTAGCACCAGTGCCGAAGCGATTCCAACTTCGCGTCCATGGAGGCAACGCGCCGTGGCATAGGTCATGAGCACACCCGCCATAGCAAAGAAGGCGCTCCATAAGCGTGCGGTGAAGGGACTCACGCCGAAAGCCTTGAATGTCAAAGCCGAAAGCCAATAGATCAGGGGAGGCTTTTCAAAATACTTCACCCCGTTTAGCCGGGGTGTCACAAAGTCCCCGGTAGCTGCCATTTCCCGAGGAATCTCGGTGTAGCGGCCCTCGTCTGGATTGGCATAAGGCCGGACCCCTAATAAACCAAAAAACCAGATTCCTGAAATCAGAGCCAAAATGATGAGATCCTTGCCCCACTTGGCGCGGGTGGAGACCGTTGGGACTGATACCGCTGATGCGGCAGTGGGCATGGATGGCATTGAGATCGAGAGTGGGAATTGCAGGCGATGAGTGGCGCTGAAGCTCCATGATATACAATGAGAATGTGACGGCAATCCGTGAAACCCGTCTCGCGGAATTTTTCCACCTGTATTTCTCCAAGGATACCAAATTCCGGATTGCTTGCGGGAGAAAATCCGCTGAATGTCAGTCAACGCGAAATGCTCCTTCCGGTATTCAAAGACTTGGTGAAATCTCAATGGCGGACCGTGCTCGAAGAGATCAAACTCTCTGGAGGCATGGCAGTCGGAGACCTTGCGCGCAAGATCGGTGGGAGCTACATGGCGGTGAAAACCCATTGCGAGGAGCTTAGGAAGGCAGGTTACTTGATCCGCACGCGTCTGCCCCGCAAAGAAGTCGGACGCCCTGAGATCTTCTATACGCTATCCACCAAGGCAGATGTCCTGTTTCCTCAGGTTGGAGTGGATTTCACGCTCGAACTGCTGGAGGCCCTCCGCCTGATGTATGGGGAAAGCGCACCTGAAAAGCTATTGTTCCAATATTTTCAGAAGCAGTTGGAGTTCCTCACCAAGCAAGTCCAAAAACTCAAATCAACCAGCGAGAAAGCAGTGAAACTCGCAGTGTTGCGGGAAAAATCTGGGTGTATCTGCCGTTGCGAATGCGAACTTGAGCAACCGTTTAGAATCGTGGAACACCACAATCCACTTCAACGTGTCTTTGAACATTACCCACGCGCCGTCACTATGGAGCTGAGGATGCTTGAGCAATTATTAGGGGTTCGCCTAGCCCGCCGCGAAATCCCAGGCGGGCACGAAACCACTCCCCATGTGGTCTTTGAGGTTTCTTGAAATTACAGAATCAGACCATTGCCAGGAGCTAGCCTAATAAAGCGCTGAAAATAGAGTCCTATACCCCAGCAATCGGCAAAAATTCGCATCCAAATTCAAACTCAAGTCACACTCCATTTCGGCACAACTTTTTGCATTCGCTCTAAACAATTTCCCGGCTCGGATTGACAGATGGGTGTGTTAAGAAGTAGATCAAAACATGTTACGCCAGTGGCTAACTGACGGATTCTTAAATTTCTTCCGAAATTCCCAAAAAAACTGAATGCCCGGGGCGGGAATTCCGTCCTAGTCTTAACCCTACAGAAACCTCATGAAACCGACCTCATTGGCTGTCTTTGCCCTGTTCGCGGCGTTGCTCGCCTCAGGATGTAACAAAAAGGGCGACGACGCCACCGCCCAGAAACTTGCTGATCTTGAGCGCAAGGCTAGCGAAGCTGTCGAGCGCCAGCAGGATCTGGAACGACAAATCGAGGAGCAGAAACTTGCTTCAGAGCGCGATGCTATCGAACGTGAACGCACGCAGATCGTGGACGCACGTGCAGATCTGGAACGCAAACAGGGAGATGCTGCCGCAGCTGATGCCGAAAAGCTTCGCCAGCGCGAGGAGGTTCTTGCCATTCGTGAAGGGAAGGTCGATCAGCTTCAATCGACGCTCGATCAAAAGGCCGACGAACAAGGCCAGCGTGACCAGGGACTTAGCGACAGTGATCGTGACTTGGCAGGAAGCGAAGCTTTAGCTTCTGACAACAATGATGCTCCTGCCACGCCAGTGGGCGACTATGGGATGTTCCACGACTCTCTCGCTCCCTATGGATCATGGTTTGAAGCTGCTGGTTACGGGTATGTTTGGCAGCCCGCGATCGTGCGCTCAGGCGGTTGGCATCCATATACCCGGGGACGTTGGGCATGCACTGACCGTGGTTGGACGTGGATGTCTGAAGAACCGTTCGGTTGGGCCACCTATCACTATGGGCGCTGGGCTCCGCTCAGCGGATGCGGGTGGGTATGGGTGCCCGGCAGTGAGTGGGCCCCCGCGTGGGTTTCATGGCGCTGCGGCGGCAATCACATCGGGTGGGCTCCGCTGCCCCCGGAAACCCTTGCTTACCGAGGACACCATTGGGATAACACCGTAGATGTAACCTGTGGTATTGGCGCTTCGTGGTATGTCTTCATGGAAAGCCGTCACTTTGGTAGTCCAGCTCACCTTCACCGCCTGCCCTATCAGGAGAACAGCGTTTATCTCCAGGAAACGACCAATGTCACTAACGTCTATGTTCAGAACAACCACGTCATATGTGGCGGCCCACGATACTCTGATGTCTCCAATGCGATTGGCAAGCCCATGCCCTTCTACCATCTGGATCTGGATCATCACAGCCGTCCGGGCCACGATGCGCTTTATATGCGCTCGGAAGTCCATGGTGACCGCTTGAGGATAGCTGCACCAAACATTGATGTCGCGTGGAATGAAGGGCTGAAACCTTCACACGTGAGAGGTCATCTGGATGCCGCTACTGTTGACCGCCCCGCACAACCTCAACCGGAAGTAATCGATCAGTTCCACAAAAACCGCGAGGAAAGCCAACGTCAAGCTGCAGTCGCCATCGCTGGAGTAGGTGGCATCGAAAGCCTCAACCAACACCGCACGAGGGAGTTTGATGCCAATCGCCGCCAAATCGAACAGAGTGAGCGTCTAGCAGAAGTGATGCGTGATAACGGGAAGTCCAGGCAGGTTATTGATCGTGCCAAGCAGTCGGATGCGGGTGCCGCCCAGGCAGAAAGACTGCATATGGATGCCCAACGGGCACAAACCGAGAAGCTCCAGATGGATGCGGCGCAGCACAATCAAGGCACTCAAAAATTGGCGCAATCGCAGCGCGGATCTGCCGTCCAGCAAGAGCAGGAACTGGCCCGCCAGCAGCAGGAAGTAGCGCGCAAGCAGCAACAAGAACTCGCGCGCCAGCAGCAGGACGTCACCCGCAAGCAGCAACAGGAGCTAGCGCGTCAGCAGCAGGAAGTGGCAGCCCGCCAGCAGCAGGAGGTGGCGCGTCAGCAGCAGTTGGAAGTAGCGCGTCAGCAGCAAGAAGTGGCGGCTCGTCAGCAGCAGGAGGTGGTTCGTCAACAGCAACTAGCGCGTCAGCAGCAGATGGAATTAGCCCGTCAGCAACAACAGGAACTAGTGCGTCAGCAGCAAGAGCGTGCCCGTCAACAGCAACAAGAAGTGGCCCGCCAGCAGCAGGAACTAGCCCGCCAGCAGCAACAGGTGGGTAAACAACAGCAACAAGAACGCGGTCGTCAGCAACAGCAGACTGAAGATGACAAGAAACGCGGGCTAAAGCCCTGAACTACCAGTCAACGGATATGGTTTTCCAGCCGGAGTCGGTTAGTCCTGAGGCGGTAGCTTGTGAGAGCTTTCCAGTGTGGACAAGCACCTTGGGTGCGGTGCCGAGATCGTCTCGTTGGGCGAATTTTGCCACTTCTTCAGTCCACGTCACATAATCGACCGGCGCGGGAACCTGCAACTCTCCATCAGATGTGACTGCTGCAGGCAGGCGACCAATGACTTTCAGTGACACGTAGTCCGCCTCTCCCTTGAGTTGGCGTTTGGCAAGAATATCCAGGGCGTTGATTAGAAAATATGCCTCTCCCAGGTCTTTGCATTCATTGGCGAGCCGGATCACATCCATACGGCCTTTTGCCTTTGGCATGGACTTTAGTGCGGTGACGATGCAATGCCGACGTGTGGTGCTGAGTTGGCGATGGATCATGAATTTCTTGATGTCGTTGGCGCGCACATTCATGGCTTCCAGCGCCTGTTGGTCTAGCTGTGCCAGTTCAGATTGTGTCAGTGCATATGTGTCCTCTGGAATGCCGACCATGTTGGTGGCTACCACTGCAATCCCGGCTGAGGCGACTGCCGCTCCTATACGCAGGGGAAGTCCGCCAGCGAAGAAAGCCCAAGTGACCTTGTCCATTTCCTCCTGAAGTCTGGGGTTATCCGAGTAGGGATCCACGCCGAGTTGTTTGGCGGTGTCGAGTTTAGCCTTGTCAAAACCCGCCACATTTTTCGCCGTATTACCAACCTCGCTACCGACTTCCCCTGCGGCGGGCGAGGGATCCTTGCCGTTGGTTCGGTCTGTAATCTTGTTAGTTCCGCGTTCGATGGAAGATCCGATTTTTCCAAAGAAGTGACCAACGGTTTTGGGTGCCTGTTTCATCGTCTCTGCCGGATTAGTGACGATGTTCTTCACTGCATCTATGGGTTGTTCAATGGATTTTTTCAATCCTTCGGCGAAGAGATCGCTCTTGCTGGTTTCCACCAGTTTGCGAATGGCCTCCACTTCCAGCATGCGTTTTCTGATCTGTGGCACACCGGTGGCGGTGAAGGTGCCGAAATCGCTGTCCACTTCAAAATGGGCCATGAATCCATCCGTCACTACCTGATCACGCACGCGGTAGGATGAACCGTGCAGGGTGTCACCAGGCAAAAGATCGGATGCTTTGAGCACCACTCCCTGCTCAAAGACGGCTGATGACTGGTCGGTGGCAGAGGCTGGAGCGATGATGGCTGCGCAGGATAGGAGGAGAATCAGATTGCATCTCATATGTTTGTTAGTGGTTAAAACTTTCCAGCAGATCCTGCAGCGGTTTTTGGCTGACGCCGATCAGACCCTTATTTGGGCGGTCGATATCGACAATCAGAGTGATAACCACACCGACGAGAACGGGGAAGATATATTGACTGAAGGCGGAGCGGAGGCCTTCCGCGCCGCTTCCGTAACCGCTGGCCCACGCGCCGCAACCAGCGACGACCAAGAGCAACAGCCACACCACGCCAGGAACGTGATTGCGTAGTGCGGCAATACGTGTGGCATCCAAATCTATCGTTTCATTGAGCGATGTGATAAAACTCGCGGTGATAGGTGTTGGTTGCGCCTTAGCTGCCGCCTCACCTTGAGCCCACAATGCATTGTGGATGCGTGCCACGTCCGAGTGCACCGCCGCTATGCTTGCGGGGTCATCCGCCTTGGCGAAACGTTCCACTCTCAGGCGGGTATAGTCTTCCAATAGTTTTCTGATTTCCTTGTCATGCGGTGCTGGGAGGAAACCCGCCCGCAGCCATGTAGTGCCGATCGAGTTGGATTCTTCCACGATCAGAGACCGCCGCACGTCGAACCGCCCGACTGACATGGCAAAGCTGAAACCCAACAGAAGACCAAGAAGCCCCAGCACTGCACCCAGGATGTTGCCGCTACGGGCTTTGGCTGTTTCCGGATTGCGGCGCTGAAATGCTCGTCCCAACCGATAGCCGATCTCGGCAAACACCAGCAGCAGCAGAGTGACGATGAAGAACACTGACCATTGACTGCTGAATATGTTGGAAAGCGTGTCGTCGAACATGAGATCTGTCGCTCGAAATAAAACCGTTGCCGTAGCGGCTATGCCTTACTGGCAGCGGGATTGGGGTTGTTTGAATTGTCTATTCATTAGGCTGGAAACAAAGTCCGACCACGCGGTGAGTATACTATGCTAGAGGGGCTGGGATGAAGGAATAGGGTAGGAGTTTCATGAGCGGAGTCAAGGTGGCGATTTTAGGCCGGTTTATTCTCAGGCACCTATAGAGTGGAGTTGCCTTCCTGCTATCATCCATACATGCTGAACAAACGCCGTTATCGGGCAATCCCAGCGCGGTAGTTCCTCTTTGCGGAGAATTGATTCGGATGGAAGAGGGCTACTTGTCGTCCGCGTTGTTCAAGCGGAAGATGACTGCGGCAGCAATACCGGCCGCGAGTTCGGCTACTACATGCATCCAAATCTGAGAGATATTGACGAGTTTCATCACGCCGACGCCCACTGCAACAGCGGGGTTGAAGGCTCCACCGGAGATGCCCCCAACGGCAAAGGCTCCGGTCATCACAGTGAAGCCGATGGCGAGGCCGTAGAACGAATTGTTAGAAGTGCCCTTGGCCGTGGCAGCATTGAGAACCACATATGCTAGGGCAAAAGTGAATAGGAACTCTGCCAGCATTACCTTAAACACATCGGAGTTTTCGAACGTCATTGTGGATTTTGGAGCACCGTAGAGGATGCCGACCACGGTGGCGGCCACTATGGCTGCACTAACCTGGCTAATGATGTAGGGGACGACATCCTTGGTGTCGCAACGTCCGCGCAGCCAGACGGCCAGGGTGACGGCCGGATTGTAGTGGCCACCCGAGATGTGGCCACCGGCGAAAATCATGACCATGAGAGCGGAGCCTATGGCTAGGGGGGCTATAACGCCTGCTGCGCCCGGCACGACGGTGCAACCGACAGTGAGCACGAGAAAGAAAGTGCCGATAAATTCAGTGATGTATTTTTTCATATTGGGGGAGTGGGTGTGGATGGTTCTTACCTATTCAAGGGACAAAAGACTTTCCTATGACCACCGCGTCAAGTGAAAAGCGCCAATAAACAAGCCGGACAGGTTTCCCCATCCGGCTTGATTGATAGATCGTGACGACCAGTGACAGTCGTCGATTGGGATCAGTCGTCCTGACCAGGGCTCCACTCTTCAGAAGCAGCAGCTGCGAGGTTGAACGCTTGCTCGAGGCCCACCATCTCGCTGGACGGACGGAGGCTTTCAAAACTGGCGCTTTCCTTCTTAAGCTGTTCTTCGGAGTAGCTGACGGCCTTGATCGAGAGCCCGATGCGACGCTCGACTTTATCCACCTTGATGACGCGGGCATCGATTTCGTCGCCCACCTTGATGATGTCCTTGACCTTCTCCACATGGTCTTCGCTGAGTTGCGAGATGTGGATGAGGCCGTCGATGTCGCCGTCGAGGCTGACAAACGCACCGAACGAGGCGATCTTTGCCACGGTGCCCTTGACGAGGTCACCGACCTTGAAGCGACTGTCGATTAGGCTCCACGGGTCGCCTTCGGTTTGTTTGATGCCGAGCGAGACGCGTTGGTTGGCCTTGTCGATGGCGAGCACGATGGCTTCCACTTCGTCGTTTTTCTTGAGCACTTCGGACGGATGGTTGATCTTGCGCGTCCACGACATGTCGGAGACGTGGATCATGCCGTCGATGCCTTCTTCGAGTTCCACAAACGCGCCGTAGGCGGTGAGGTTGCGGACGGGGCCCTTGATGGTCGTGCCGACCGGATAACGAAGTTCGATTTCGTCCCATGGGTTGGACTCGAGTTGGCGCACACCGAGCGAGATTTTCTGTTCCTCGATGCTGATACCAAGCACAACCGCTTGGATTTCCTGGCCGATTTCGAGCACATCGCTCGGGCGAGTGATCCGCTTGACCCAGGAGAGTTCGGAAACGTGGACGAGGCCTTCGACGCCACGTTCGATTTCGATGAACGCGCCGTATGGGAGCAGTTTGGTCACGCGGCCTTTGACATGATGGCCGATGGGGAACTTGCGCTCGATATCTTCCCACGGATTCTCGGACATTTGTTTGAGACCAAGCGAAACGCGCTCTTTCTCGCGGTCCACGTCGAGGATGACGACATCCACCGCCTGGCCGATGTGAAGAAGTTCGGAAGGATGGTTGATGCGGCCCCACGACATGTCTGTGATGTGGAGCAGACCGTCCATCCCTTGCAGGTCCACGAACGCACCGAAGTCGGTGATGTTCTTGATGGCACCGGTGACTTTGTCGCCGATTTTAACGGTTTGGAGGAATTGCTGGCGGAGTTCGGAACGCTCGGCTTCGATAACTTCGCGGCGGGAGAGAACGATGTTTTTACGCTCGTCGTTAACCTTGACGATTTTGAACTCATACACGTTGCCGACGTATTCGTTGAGGTCCTTCGGCGGGATGATGTCCACTTGTGAGCCGGGAAGGAATGCTTCCACACCCACGTTGACGGTGAGGCCGCCTTTGACGACGCCTTTGACCTTGCCGCGGACGAGACCTCCGTCTTGGAAGACTTTGACGATCTTTTCCCAGTTTTGTTTGTGAGCGGCTTTTTCCTTGGAGAGAAGGACCATGCCTTCGTCGTTCTCAAGGCGTTCGAGAAGCACCTCGATTTCGTCACCTATTTCGATTTCTTCGTCCTCAAATTCGTTGGCCGGGATGGCTCCTTCGGATTTATAGCCGATGTCAACGAGGACAACTTGTGGGCGGATTTCGAGAATCGTGCCCTTGACGATCGATCCTTCGCGGAATTCGCGAAACTTGGAGTCGATGAGGTCGTTCAGTTCTTGGTTGGTGGGTTCCGCACATGCGTAAGCCATGGTATTGTTTGGTTTGGGGTTAGGTTAGGGGTTCGTTTTCCTTCCGACATTGCCCCGGATAAGGAATCCCACAGGCACCGGGGCACCATCCGCCTGCAGGAAAAAGAAAAACGGACGGCGAGACTAGGCACGGGAAACCCTATGGCAAGGCCAAAGGCAGGGAAAATCCGTCCATTTCCATGGAAATTTCCTAAATTCCGGAAAAACCAGCCCATGGAGGCCGGAATTGGGAAAATAGCCAGCTCGGCTTTCCCGTAAGCCCGGCCTTGAGACCGGGGCTTATTCTGATTTCTGTGGGTGAGTGGGCGGAAATTCATAACGCCCGGTATTTTCACCAGGATCTGAGTGCTTCCAATCTTATCCAATGGTCCCCGACTTTTGAGCGTCCATGTAGGGGGTGTTTTCTTCAGTCAACCCTTATAGATACAGGGAAAACGGCAAATTCATCACCCATTTGAAGCGTTTTTTTTGCATGTTATTGATTGTCAGATGGTTATGTCGATTTGTAATAGTTGTTGCCGAAACGGGTTGGGAGGAATTTTTCATGAAGAGGAACCACAACCGGAGTGCAGCGGAACCGTAGCGCAGCGGAGATAGCTAACGGCAAATGGCCGAGCACTCCATCCTTAATAACGAGGCAAATGCACACGGAGGAACACGGATTTTCAAGAATAGGAAGAACGGGAAGGGGGTGGATTCCAATTCCGGCCTGGAAACCCGGTGTCTGAGCGTTGATGTTCGGCCTTGGTTGCTCTGTTGTGTGTGTACTTTATACTCCGTATATCTGTATATCTGTATGGTTAGTCGTTCCTTGTCCGTTCCTTGTTCGTTGTTGGGTCGTTGCATTGCCCGTTCTTGATTCGGTAGTGATGCTGGAAATCCCTGAATCTGTAAGGGTTGCAGCACGCTCCTTGCTCGTTCCTATGAACGTTGCAAATTGGCAATCTAACAATATTTCTTTTGACGGGCGTGATCCACCCCCACCACTTATCGGGCCCGGGGCTTCCGAGCGCGGCCTTTCGGCAATCTCTTTTTGAAACCAGTATAAACTCTCAAGGTTGCAATTCGCTGAAACGTGCATGTGCTCGGTCATCAGGACTTCACAGGCCTGTGATCCTCCAAACCCTCCTGCCAGTCCCGTGCAAAGGGGATGTTGCACGGGTGGCCATTTTTTGCCTCATGGGCTGCCAAGGCCCGCCGCATCCACAATCGGCATGAATTCCTCCATTTACCTTGCTGGATCGACTCCGCATCGCTTGACTCAACCCGTCCACTAGGGAGGACTATTCCGTCCTTCCTGCCATGAACCGCGTAATCACCGCCGCACCCGCGCGCTCCAGTGTGCAATGCGGCACCCATCCTGAGGATGGAATCGGCAGTCCTCACTTGCATCACCTAGTCTGTCGCTTCATGGCCCGCGTCGTGGCGCATCATCCCAATCTGACAACATCCATCAAACATCATGCTGCAAATCGTCCAATTCACCCACCCAGGTTCTGAACACGGTCCTGTTATACCGCACGCAGTTTAGAAGAACAATTGCCGCATGTTGTTCACATCACCATGCTGGGTTTCTAGATCACGCCACCACAAAATATGCCAAGCCAAATCTACACAATCCTCGGAATTATTCTCTTCTGTGGAATCCTAGGAGGCCTTGTCAGCGCGTTCATTACCGATGAACAGCCGCTTTCCCGCGCATTGTGCGGCAAGCGCGTTGTAATTGGCATTGGCTGCGCGTTTTTAGTTCCACTATTTCTGAATATGATTTCGAGCACACTCATCGAGAAATCAGAAACCTCTCCTAAAGATTATTTTGTATTTGGGCCGCGCAACTTTTTATCTGTAAAAGTTTTCAGGATGGATTTGGAGGCTGATTTCAAGCGGCTGTTTGTTGTTGGTTTTGGTTGTTAGGGATGCGGTTTTGCGCATTGAGATTGAGATAGGTTTTGCCGGTCTCCCATTCTTCGGAAGTCTCCATGAGGATGGCCGTAACGAGCCGCAGGACTGAGTTTTCGTTGGGAAACAGGCCGGCCACGCGCGTGCGCCGCTTGATCTGGCGGTTGAGATTCTCGCACATGTTGGAGGTGCGCAGGCGTCTGCGCTGGGCCTCTTCGAAGCGCATGACGGTGAGTCCCTCCGGGATGCTTCGCTCCATCCATCTGGACAGGGCAGGCGCGCTTTTTTCGTATTTGACCACAAGCTCGGCCAATCTGGCTTCAGCGTGCGGGAGATCCTGTGAGTTGAAGATGCCGCGGATGTCGGCAGCCACGGTGGCCCGCATCGCGAGCTGTGGAACATAGGCCTGAGCGTTCTGTTGGAGATGGAACTGGCAGCGCTGCCAGGGTGTGGCGTTGAAGGTGGCCCTCAGGGCGGCTTTGAGACCCTCGTGGGCATCGGAGGTGACCAGATCCGGGATGCCGATGCCACGCGCTTTGAGCGAGTTGATGAAGGCTCTCCAATGGGGTTCGGC
>Ga0118677_10001165_pt1 | contig 56488 bp, 58 predicted proteins | sample AliMusrvi5mmetaG_FD_86154 | JGI IMG/M metagenome (GOLD analysis project Ga0118677, IMG submission 86154)
AATCTTTTTTACTCCTAATTCTATCCGCCAGACCCATTCTTTGTCCCAAATTTTATCTTGTTGGCTTCTTTACGCTTTGCGCGATCTTTTTTCCTTCTAAATTCAACCGTCTCGCCAATTTCTTAACATCTTCTTCCGGCGGCAATAACTCAGGCTTTATTCCGCTTTTTCCTAAAAGTTCCCGGACATCTTTGTTATTCTTAATATGCTCACTTGTAATCGGCTGTTCTCCACGTAAATTATTCTTCTTGGTATTAAAACTTGCGATCTCCGCGGCAAGATCTTTGGCCTTAATTGTGATCGTTGGTAAAAAGTCGGCCGGGGGTCGTTTTTCCGGTATCTTTAATTTCTTTTTCAGCACCAAGGTCGTCCGCTCAACCACCACAACTTTCATTCTCCTTTAGCTTGATTCCATCTGCCAGCCTTACAACAAATTCTGTCATTTCTCCTCTTCAAGTGAAGTATATCACGCGCGTTAAGGACAAACAAAATTATTACGCAAAAATTCTCAAAAAACGAATCATTACATGATGTACAGCCCAATCCTGGTGAAACCTCTTATGTCTAGACAATAAATAATCTTCTGAGATTGGGGAGGTTATATTGATTTTTTTGATCATCTTGAAAATCAACTGTCAGGAGCGTTGGGGACACTTCTGACAGAACTTTCCTATTTACATATGTTTATCAAGAAACGATCCCATGGGTCCCAAGAATTGGCAAGAATTGAGAATCCCATTAGTTTAATTAGACTGTATTTGCTGTACGCCCTGAACTGCGCCAGACAAAGTCAGCTCGCAGGTACCCTTCTGATCTTGGTCAGCAGACGAAGGATGAAAAATATATTCATAACTCATTTCACCACCATCAGAAGTCGCGCATTGACCACTACCCATCGTTTGACAGTACGCATAGCCGCTAGTAACTAAGGTATCGACAGAATATGATGTTTCTAACGCGCTACATTTTATTTTCGCCGCATATGACTTTCCAGGAGTCGACCATATTCCAATGATCAAAAAACTAACAACTAGCAAACTCATTAATACTTTTTTCATACATCCTCCAATTTCAAAATGTTAATATCTAATTGCTTTAATCAAATCTACTCAAATATAACATATTTTTCAGATAACCACCAAGTGGCCATACCAACTCTGTGGGGTTTAGTTAGCTTTAATTACGCCACCTTTCCTGTCCTCTTATGTATATGTCGATGAGATTCCTGTATTCTTTTTGAGTATTTACCGTCTAAACCGGCAATGCGCGCGAATTTTGGCCACATAGAGACAGCCGCAAGAACATCCTCTCTTATTTTCTTTGCTCCTAAAATATCATACTTCTCTGCCACAGACTCCAAGTCACGGATAGTAAAGTCATGGCGCTTTCCATTGATACTCATCTGATGCCAATTCGTCCAAATTCCGGCGGGATTATATGCCCAAATTAGGTCGTAAGCTGGCGATAGGCTCCAGACCCCCTTTTTATCCATCAAAAAAGCAATGTTACGCGTATGGTCGTCTTGATTACGAGCGATGACATTAAAAACCATCCGCCTATACATCTGCTGAATGGCTTGATGACCCAGATTAAGATGGAGAATAATTCTAAATACCTGCTCATAACCATATTCCCCTGATGATTGAAAATCAAAATGCCCCATAGCGCACAACGATTGCATATGTATCTTGCCATTATTATCATCTCGATCAAACCTTCGAGTCATAAAATGTGCCCGTTTGTTCTCTTGCAATAATCTACAGGGATTCATTTTAATCCCTGCCTCTGTGGCCATTTTATAGTAAGCATATTCAACCCTTCCATACCCTAGGGTATTGCCTAGAATATCATCCTCTACCCCATCGAATTTAATTATCCAAGGTTCAAATCCTTCCGGCACATTGACCTGACCGGATCTGATTTCTCCTGTTTTAGGGTTCCATGCAATAACCGCCTTCGCGCAATTTCCTCCCGCTGAAGTTCCCACTCGAATAATCGATTTTATCGCTTCATGCTTATCTCTAAAGAAATTAGCTGTGAGTTCTTTTCTATGGTAAAGAACCTGATTGGCAAGCTTAACCAGTTCTGACATTTCAACGGCAACCGAAGCGCCTGCTCGAGGCTCATACGCCGGTTTAAATTCAAGCGCTCCCATCCCCCTCATTCCCATAAACAAAAGACGTTCAACTGGCGTAAAGGAAGAAACATCCCGCTTATTCTCTTCAAGCCATAGGTCAATTAAATTATTCCCAAATTTATCTGGCAGAGCATCTGCCAACATGCCCGGAAGTCCATGAAACGTCTTTTCCTTAAGCTCAGGGAAAGAATATACTTTTTTGCTTAATGGCATCATTATTGGAGCAACTTCAAGGTCTCGTCTGAGAAAATCAGAATCGTATTGAAAACTTGCTATTGCGCGCTTGTCGTTCCAAGCCACTGCTCCAACCAATTGATCCCAAATACGAACCAGCGCGACTTTCTCTTTCTTAATTTTCATTATTTTCCCTTGATCTTCTTTTCTAATCGCTTACTTGAAGCTCGCTCTCGTGGACGCCCTTTCATATCCGCCAATTCCATAGGGCTAGGCTCAGCTGTAGGCAAAAGCAAATTTAATTGTTCGAGAAATCCTAAAACCCTTAAAATTCGAATCAATCCCTTTATATTACTACCGTTGCCATTTTCCAAATTATGTACCACTATTCTTGCAACGCCGGCTTTCAGAGACAATTCTTGTTGTGTAATATTTTCAGATAAACGATAACGCCGTACACGTTCTCCAATTTCTGCAATTATAGACTTATCACTCATTCCTTTAAAACTTTCCATTTCCCCTCATTTCAGGTAATTATTCATCAACAAATTATTCACCAACACAAGTTTACCATAATAAGTTAGATTGTCAATAACGTATTATAAATAAGACACAATTACCATATTATGCTATTAATGTTCTATAAATAGCACATTATTATTAACTTCCCAAATTCTTCTCAACCGCATCAAAGAGGTCATTGTAAAAGGTTGGGTCTGCGATGGACGCTTCTTCTTCCTTGGTCTTGGTCACTTCCTTGCCGCCACCGCCTGGAAGAGGAATTAACCACAGCAAAAACCGCGTATGGTCGGTGATATAGTTGCGCTGGGTCGTTTGGATGCCGTTAAAGAATAGCTTTTGATGGCCATTGCCTTGAGAAAACATCCTGCTTTGGATCACAACCACGGTATTACTGCGCGACTGTGAAAAATACCGACTGGCCATCATACTTCCGGTTGTCTCGTCCTCATTGTCGATTTGGAACTTTCTAGACAATAGCATCTGGTTAACGGCCTTGTGCAATTGCTCCGAAGTCGCGGTAAATATCCTGGAATTGTAGGTTGAATTATCTTTCTGGATTTGTTTATACACCGGAACGGACGCGCAGCCTGCTGCCACCAAAAACCCGAGACTTAAAAGTATTAGTTTTCGCATTTCTTTGTCCTTTCTTTTATGGTTTAATCATCTGCCCATTTTCATCAAAACCCACTGAAAGCACATGTTTAGTTGAACCTTTATCCTTTGCAATAAGCGCGGCCTTTAATTTCCTACTTAAATCATCGTTAATACCTTCTTCACTGAGCAAACTATTTTTCAAACGTTCGTTCTCTTGATTGGCTTTCTGTAGATTGTCGTTGGACTTACTTAATTCTTCCTTTGTTTGTTTCATTTGATTTTGTACTCCAGCAAAATCTTGCACTTGTGCATTATTGGATTGACCCTTTAGTTCTAATTCCTTGATTTGAATGTCCTTACTGGCGATTTGCTGCTGCAATTCTTTATTTTGATTGTGCAACTGATCCACTTGCTTTTGAAGATTTTGATTTTCCTGCTGGATTTTAATTTTACCCTCATCCTCTTTAAGAACTTGATTAGACGAAGCTTGCGCCAAATCCTTCGGCTTATTAAAGAAGCCTTTTACAAAACCAACCGTATTGCCAAAATTGGCAATAGGATGGGCCAAGGCGTTGTAATCTACAGCTCTTTCTTCTTCCTTACTCTGCAATTGCTGTTTTAAAACCTTAATCTGTTCCTGCAAATGATTTTGCTCTTCTTGTTGTTGGGACAATTGCCGCTTGAACTGTTCTTGCGCGTTGTTTTGCTGCATTTGTTCTTTAGATAATTCTTCCTTAAGCTGTTGTTGACTTAAAGCCAGTTGTTCCTTGGCCTGCGCAAGCTCTTGTTTGGTTTGGGGCAATTCATTTTGAATCCCCCTATTTCTAGTATCCGTTTGAAAATGATAAATTTGATAACCTAATATACCAACGGCAGCACACAGCAAGACCAATAGAACAATTCTACTTACAAAGTCCTTGATCCCATTAAGAAAAAGCGCACTTAAAAAAGCTAAGACCCAAACAAGCGCATCATAAATTCGTTGATAGTATTCCCACAAAGGATTAGTAAATTGACCACTAGTTTTTTTAGTATACCAAGCTTGATACGCCGGATTAAGAAAGCGGTGGATTTTATCGTGACGTTTGCCTAAAAGTTCAAACCACGAAGACGGCACTTTGTCCTTGGAATTCTCGCTAGCGTCTTTGGCCTGCCCGGCCACAGTCTCTTGCTTCAAATCGTCAAGATGGGCTTGTTCTTTTTCTTGTTGGAGGGCCTTGATTTGCTCAGATTGTAGCTGGTTTTGCTTGCTTAATTCATCAAGCCTTTCTTGCAAAGCTTGGGTTTGAAAATTTTGCGGCTTTGGGGCCTCAGCCACAGTTGAAGCTATGGCCGTGGATGTTGACACCTCTAAAGTTGGGGCCTGAGTGATTACAACGACTGATGGATCTTTTTTTATTGGGGTTTCCTCTGCCTTGACCATATCTGGCCCAGACTGTGGCAAGGGTTGGTTGGCGGGGGATGAGGCTCCCTGATTGTCCTTATCCTCCGGTTGTGATGCAGGTTGATTGGATTGACCTACAACTGCTTGAGTAAGGGCATATTTAACATTAGGATGTTTGCCAACCCTAACCACATCCCCTTTTTCAAGCAACCTGCCACTCTTACGATTCACCATTGTTACTGATATGCCTAATTGCTTTGCTATTACTTCTGAACTAGCCGGTCCATTTTGCTTCAAATACTCAATAATCTCACCTGAAGTATCTTCAACCATAACTAGCCTCCTGACCCATTTAATCTACAACCGTTGTTTATCTCCTCCTTCACCGTTAATACCGTTGTTTATCCTCCAAGGTCTGCAACGGTTGTTTACAACCGTTGTTGATCCCCCCTTGCACCGTTGCAAATACCGTTGTTTATCTCTCCAAGGTCTGCAACGGTTGTTTACAACCGTTGTTGATCCCCCCTACACCGTTGTAAATACCGTTGTTTATCTCTCCAAGGTCTGCAACGGTTGTTTACAACCGTTGTTGATCTCTTTAGACCGTTGTAAATACCTTTATTTATCCCTGTTCAATGCAGGTTTTAAATCTTAATGAGTTTTATTGGGCCAGGCCTGAAAAGCTACGCGATGATAGGATGAAACGATGAGTTTGCGTATACCTGGACTATTAATCGTAATTTTAATGATTCCCTGCCAAATAATCAATAAAAAATTAATGTCCAAATTTAGCCAAGAATTTGAGAATGATCTTTTTAATAATATTTTTCTGATAATTTTCAATCATTCCAAGGTGTTTATAGGCATTTTTTGTGCCTGTGCTATTCTTTCACGCAAGGAGAAGTTGAGTTGAGCATCTGCTGCAAAATTCTGATTTATACTATAACCAATTAAAGAAAGATAGGAAGGAACATTGACCGTTGCCCCGCCTGCTGGGACATGGGAAAAGGAATAGTGACCTTGACTATCTGTAGTGGAGATTATACTTCCCTGATACTGATTATTAGTATAAACAACCGACATGTTACTTAAAGGATTTCCAGATTGATCCTTCACAACACCGGAAATGGTGACGTATCCAACCAAAGGTACCGTTGGATTAAGATTAACACGATTTTGGTTTACCGTCTGCTGCAGGAATTGACAAATAGCAGCAACATCTGAAGGATAAGAGAGATACTGCGCATTTAAATTTGTTTGTACCTGACTAATATTAGTACCTTCCGATAGAAAACTCCCAGAAACATCTGTAAAGGTATACAGATAATTTCGATTTAGCAGCCAATCATAAACAGAACTTCCTATAGCAGAAGAAATATTGACCAGTTGATCTCTCGTTACAGATAGATAGTTGAATTCGAGCACGGGATTAGCATCGCGATATTCTTTAGAAATTATAAGATCATTTCGGGAAGAAACACCTCTGGCTTGATAAGCCGTAAACAACAGATCAGGCATAATATCAAAATAAGAAATTAGATAATAATCACTCTCGGCCATCAGCAACAAATTATACACAGTATTAAAATTCTGATGAAACATAAGCCTCAGCTGGGGCTGTAAAGTCCTAACATCCCTTGTAAATTGATATTGTGTGCCCCCAACATTGAACATCCAATTCTTACTTATCAGTTGATTGATAACTGCCTGTAGGTCTATCCCAATATTGGAAGGGACTTGTGAGATATCAACCACTTCATTGGGATTGATGATGATATTGTTAACGGCCACATCAAATCCCCCTGCGTTTTGGCCGTTGTCAGCATCCTTGCGTAAGTCGGCATAACCCAAAAGCTCTCCTGAGTTGACATGGGTTATAAGATTCGGCCTATTATCGTCAGGATTACTAAAAGAAGCTAAATATTGAGGGAAACGATTATCTAGGTTGACGTGAAAAATCCTCAACTCATAAATACTGCTATTAGTATACCCATAGCCATCAGGCATGATGGAAATCTGTTTTCCTTGGGGCACCCTATTACCGTTAGCATCAACGACGATATGCTGTTCGTCTTCAACGCGTGTTATAGTACCCGCACAAGGCGCATAAACTGGAACCGTGTGATTGTCTCCGGATAAATTGCTATAAACGTTATAATAATGCTTCATACTACGAGGAGTCATTTCAACAGTTGGATGATTATTTCGATAATCATGACCGGAGCCAGAACGAAATTTGGAAAGAACCTGAATATCGTCTAGATTGGTAATATCATGGGTAATAATAGCCGGGTGGGCAAAAGCAGTTTGATGGACACCCAACAATGTCAAAGTAACAAAAGCGATATTGACAAAACTAATTTTCTTCATCCCTTATTCCAACACATTCGATATCTTTTTTGCTTCAATCACTTGAGCGATATCGATGTTCTTGGTGGTCGTCATATTATCCGTTACTCCCAAACCCTGAATCAGTGGACTTTCACCCAAATCCACCTGCCAAGCACTGATGGTGTACGCACTGGCACCGACGGGAACGTTATACATATGATAGGCCCCATTAGCATCCGTCTTAGCAAAGGCGACTAATCTGCCATAACTATCCTCTATTGAAACCGTTGCCATAAACACTGGGCTTTTCTTGTAGGTCACAACACCTTCAACCGTTCCACCAGCAGATGCATAAGATAAATCCTTCTTTGGATTGACCACACCAGCGGCTGTAGACAAATTTGATATCTTATCTCTAACCGTCATAGTTTGTGGACCACTATCATTGCTTTGTTGTAGTGTGACTAAATAAAAATCAAAAGAATTACTAGGCGGCAAGGTAATAGAATACGGCCCCCCATTTTGAGAAGGATCGAGCGAATAATACCCTGCTGGAGAAAGGGACCTGGCTGTGAACCTATTTAAAACTTGGCCCGCAGGAAAAGAACCAACCACGAAAGATGACTGCGCATTCTTTAAGGCGGAAGATATAACATTCCCGCTTAATTTAACACCAGCACTCCAAGCATAGACAGGAAGTTGAAAGACCTTATTATTCATCGTCGGAACGACTGTTAGAATCTTTGGTTTAGCTAACCACTGATTTTGCGCGTTATTGCCCCCATCGACAGACACATAATAATCAATAAAAGGAACCAGACGCACTTGGGCATTGCCTTGAGCATCTGTTGTTGCCGGCCATTGTTCTCCTTGGGCATCCACTAAACGTAAGGAGACATTAGCTAAAGAAGAAACGGTGTTTAGCCCATCAACCACATGAATGGTAGCTAGAATTCCTTTTTGTAATAAAATTTCTACACCCGCCTTACTCTCTCCTTCTTTAAGATAATAGTATCTTTCCCAAACACTATTGCCCTGGCCAGTGGAATTTAAATCTTGCGCTATTTTTAAATCAACGATCCCACTCGATAATCCGGTAAAACTAAAGGCTCCGCTCAGAGCATCGCTTACAACCTGACTGGATTGGTGGTTAGTATTATTTGTAATAGTGATATTACCGATTGGTTTATTAGTTGCAGAATCTTTAATAATTCCTGAAATTGTAGATGCCAAAAGCAGATTAAAATTGACAGTAGTATTTGTTGTAAAATTCTGCTGAACACTTTGCGGTGCATAGGTTGTTGTCGGATTCACAGATAAAGTAGCCTGCCCTGCCGGTACATTACTTAAGGTATACGCACCATTAGCATCCGTAATGGCATGCACCTGCATAGTCATCTGATCGTTATAAGACACATCAATGCCTGATAAAGGAACAGATGAATGACTATCTTTAACCACTCCCGTCACTGTTATACGTTGAATAGGAGCAAGATTAAAATTGACGACTGAGTTAGACTGAAAATTCTGTGTACTTTGTTGAGTATAATAATTACTGGAATTCCCTATTGATACAGTACCCTGCCCCGGAGGTAAATTAGTAAATGAATATGCCCCATTATAATCTGTCAAAGCATTCAATTGGATCTGTTGATCCGCGCTTTGATAACTGACAAAAATATCTTTAAGCACTACAGATGTATTAGCATCATGGATGACCCCAGTTACCTTTATTGCCCCTTGATTCAATACAAAATCAGCTTGGACAGGAACAAGCAAATCGGCTCCGGTAAGGTTGGGTAGGGTTGCTTTTTGAGTTGTTATGACATAATTTGAATTTGACGAAGGAAGCGCAACTAATGTATAGGTGCTTCCAGGAGGCTGAAATTTAAGCAGATAATTACGGTAATTACCGTTTATGTCCGTCGTAGAATTAGAACGATACCCATCATAGGAATCTCCGGTATCCTGTTCCTTGCTAATCACCTGTACATCTTTAATGAAATTCCCATTAGCGTCTTTTACAGAACCCGCAAAAGCAGCCGTCTGTTTAAGTTGAAAATTAACCACATTCCCTGCCGCCTTGGTGACAGTAATGATTGGTCCCCAGCCCCAATTGAAAGATCGACCATCAGAAGAGGTAAATTGATGAGTGAGAACTTGAAAATTATTGCCAGGAGCGACGTCGACAATTTTATAATACCCCGTGGCCGCATCAGGATATGCCGTCTGATGCGTAAATACGGTCAGATCTCCTAATTCAGCAAAGGTACAGTTGGGAATAGGATTACCATTAGTATCTGTAATTGTTCCCTCCACCCAACCAGGACGACTCGTCATATATAAATCTATATGAACAGTTTGTCCTGCACCAAGCTGAATACCCGCCTTAGTCGCCGTACCATAGCCTGTCAACTGGGTCCAAACACCATATAAATCTGCAGGAAAACTGTCATGCCAATTGCCGTTAGCATCGGTCAAATTAAACTTATTGCCCACATCCGTCGAGTTTCCTGATAATTTTCGAGGCATAACCAGGACCCCGGCTAATGGTTGACCAGTTTCTTCATTACGGACTGTAACGGTAAGCGTACCGCTTCCAGCCGACTGAGCATAAGACCATTGAATAAAACTAAAACTTTGGAATAATAAAACCACTAAAGCATTAAAAATTATCTTTTTCATCATGACTCCTTTGTGTGAAAACAAAAAGCTGACCATAACAGTCAGCTTTTTGTCCTACCCTTTTAAGAGCAACGAATTTAATTTTAACTCTCCAATGGAGTTGCCACAACACTTTTAGTTGTTGTTATTATTGGTGTTTTTTGAGCTATCGGCGTTTGAAGCTTAATTATATTTCCCATTCCTAAGATAGTTTGTGGCAAATTATTCGACTGATAAACCAAGGAAGCCATATCTCCAGAAGCCGATATTTGGCCGCTAACGGTTATATTTTGATTAGGATCATTTGAATCGCTCTTAGTCATGAACATTCTTATTTCACCCTGTCGATCAGAGTCGTAAGGAAAAAATTGATACCAACCCGTTAGTTTTCCAGTTGAACCTGTACTATCCTTAAAGGTAATATCACAACTTCCAAGATAATAATTAATAATCAGATTAGCCTCATGAATTCCCTGGTTATCACTGACCAGCACTTGTCCAGTCCACTGGCCCAACAATGTATTAACAACATTTAGCGGCGCCTGACGAACCATGGTCACCATGGCCGGCTGTTGGGGATTAATCATCATAGAAGCAACAATAGCATCATTGGTTTTGTTCAAACGGCCAGAAATCATTGTTCCATTATTTGTTCCGTCTGAATTCTGTACACAAACAGCTTTGGGAAAGTTTTGATCCGTTGGAATACAAGCATTTAACTGACCATCACTTGTAATGGTATAAGTTCCATACAATGTATCCTTTGGATACGACGTCGAAGTGCTTTCAACGATTTTCGATGAAAGAGTCATATCTGCATTTAATGTCACGACACCTCTATTCCAAGCCACCGGGGCAGCACTAGAAAATGAGCGATGGTCATAGCTAAACGCTGAGAAAGCCCAATGCCCTACAATAGGATTACTATCTGCATAGGCATTTTTAGGAATACAAAACATCACAGCCACTGCTACCACACAAACCAATAACATTTTTTCTATACACTTTTTAAACATATACTCCTCCAATTTATTTTTGTACTCATTTATGTGCCTATCTATTTCTTAAACATTAAACCTACACCTAAAATAGCTTGGGTTTTATCTACAGGTTGAAAAGCAAATGAAACCGCGTCTCTTCCCTTAGACATTTGTGCGCTTACCGTAACAGTTGAATTCTTATCTTGGTCATTAATAATACTCATCGTAATTATTCCATTTGTATCAATGGAAGAGGTCCCTGTAATACTCCCCACATTCCCATTATAACTTGTAACACTTCCTGTGACCTTGCCTAGAGAATCAATACTTAAATCAAATGATTCCCAACCAATCCCATCCTTACCATTATTAATAAATTCACTTCCCCCCCATTGACCCACCAAGTCCAAATTAGAAAAAGCAACCGTACTTTTACGGATTAAAACAACTTGGCCAGGGCTTGGGTTAGATAAGTTATTTGGCCCAACATTATTAATGGTCATAACAGCAGAAATTTTATCTAGAGTTGTGCTCATTTGACCCGCCAAATAAGGATAAGCATCCTTACCATTCAAAGCTGTTATGGTTACCTTTCCAGCATCGTCTACTGAATATTGAAATTCTGAAGTAACGGTCGGATCGAAATTTCCTGAACTACCGACGGTTCGAATATCAACCGTTTTATTCGCATTAAACCTAACTTCTCCCTTATACCATCCCGCGTTATTTTCCTTTGGATTGTACACAAAACCAGTATAAACCCACGGATCACTGGTTAGGGCCGTATAAAAAGGATTGTCCCCTGCCCATGCCGGGATACTTAAGGTAAGACAAAATAACAATGCTCCAATTTTTATATTGCGTTTAAACATAAATCCTCCTCGAAACATTAATATTAACTATCTAAAATGCTACCTATAGACGTGGCAGAAGCTTGAGACTTAATCATATTTCCCATCCCAAAAGACGGATTCACAGTAGATTCAGATTTAAAAACAATAGAACTTATATCACCTGAGGCAGAGATTTGAGCTGTTATGTCTAACACATCAGGATTTGCTTTATCGTCCATGGTGACCTTCATTATCACATGGCCGTCAACTGGATAAGCGGTATATGTGCCAGTAAAACTTCCCGTTTCTCCCGTTTCTCCATTACTTCCATTAAAAGTAAAGGTAACAATTTTATTAGACTTAAAAGTCATATTTAAAAAATCCCACAACATACTCCCATTTGTATCAACCCTAAGAACTTGACCCGCCCATGTACCTAATAATGCCTTATTAACATCTAAGGGAGCTTGAAGAACCATTGTTACAATCCCCGGAGTAGGTGGAGGGACTGTTGAAGCTGAATCAATCATCAAAGTAGAAACAATGACCTTGTTTGTCTTATCTAAACGACCAGAAACTTTTATTGGATTTTTCTTGGTAGGATCTTTGGAAATATCATAAATGAGAGCATCAAATTGACCATCACTTGTAATGGTATAGGTTCCAGGAAGATCGCCCGTAGGAGAATTCCCATCTGAACTTTCTAAAATATTCGCTACGGCCGTCAAATCCTTGTTAAGAATTATCGTTCCCCTTTGCCAAGCGGCAGGAGAACTGCACTGCTTCTGACCGTTTACGCAGCTATAGTCATAACGAAAACTTGCAAAGACCCAGGTATTACTATCCGCATAGACATTTTTAGGAATACAAAACATCACAGCCACTGCTACCACACAAACCAATAACATTTTTTCTATACACTTTTTAAACATATACTCCTCCAATTTATTTTTGTACTCATTTATGTGCCTATCTATTTCTTAAACATTAAACCTACACCTAAAATAGCTTGGGTTTTATCTACAGGTTGAAAAGCAAATGAAACCGCGTCTCTTCCCTTAGACATTTGTGCGCTTACCGTAACAGTTGAATTCTTATCTTGGTCATTAATAATACTCATCGTAATTATTCCATTTGTATCAATGGAAGAGGTCCCTGTAATACTCCCCACATTCCCATTATAACTTGTAACACTTCCTGTGACCTTGCCTAGAGAATCAATACTTAAATCAAATGATTCCCAACCAATCCCATCCTTACCATTATTAATAAATTCACTTCCCCCCCATTGACCCACCAAGTCCAAATTAGAAAAAGCAACCGTACTTTTACGGATTAAAACAACTTGGCCAGGGCTTGGGTTAGATAAGTTATTTGGCCCAACATTATTAATGGTCATAACAGCAGAAATTTTATCTAGAGTTGTGCTCATTTGACCCGCCAAATAAGGATAAGCATCCTTACCATTCAAAGCTGTTATGGTTACCTTTCCAGCATCGTCTACTGAATATTGAAATTCTGAAGTAACGGTCGGATCGAAATTTCCTGAACTACCGACGGTTCGAATATCAACCGTTTTATTCGCATTAAACCTAACTTCTCCCTTATACCATCCCGCGTTATTTTCCTTTGGATTGTACACAAAACCAGTATAAACCCACGGATCACTGGTTAGGGCCGTATAAAAAGGATTGTCCCCTGCCCATGCCGGGATACTTAAAATAAAACAAAATATCAACATACCCAGTTTCACACTGTTTTTAATCATACATACTCCCTTCAGATTTTTAAAATATAAAATGCGTTGAAACACAAATCCTTGAATTATAGGGAAAGTGTAACATATCTTTTTCAAAAATGCCAATTTCTCGGTTTTCTCGGTTTTCGGTTTTCTCTCGGTTTTCTCGCCGTTGTCTCGGTCAGGTCAGGCCCCGGAATCATTGTGATAATGCCGAAGAAATAGGTGTTGATTTTATAAATTTTTGTACACTTAAAGTCACAACATTACTTGTTGAGCTGCCAGCAATATTGGTTACAACACATTCATATTGATTGCCGTTAAACGCCATAGCGGCTTTGAAAGCATAGGCCGCTGATGTTTCCCCATTAATAGGCGAAAAATTTCTGCCATTATCGGTGCTGACCTGCCATTGATACGTTAAAGGAGCACTGCTGCCAGAGGCATTTGCTGTCAAGGTTACAGCAGTTCCAGGCAAAGCTGTTGAATTAGTTAGCGTAACAATTGGAGTATTAATAGACCCCACAGAAGCCAAACCAACCACATATGGACCTACACCAGCTCGATTTATTCTCAGCTCAAAAAATCTTTGATGAACTTGAGTCATATTGGTTTTATCCGTTGCCGTATCCGTTTGGGTGCTGCTGTCAATATATTGGGGAGTTGCAAAAGAAAAACTATCCTGGGAGCTAGGCGCATTTAAAGTTGTAAATGCCCAGGGCGATGTAAGGCTTGTCTTTACTCCTATCTGAAAAGTCAAATCCGTGGCCATGATATTTTGCCTGAATGTAAAAACAAAATGATTATTGACAAGACGAGCTTGATAGGCCTTGGAATAATAAGTAAATGGCGAAAGGTTAAAGGCGTATTTAAAAATATTGGGAATCCCATCATTGGCTGGATTAGCCATCGCGCCGCTTACGGCTGGATTAGCCTGTTGAGCCGCGGTAAAACTTTTAGATACCCATTTGGCAAAGGTGGTTGGCAACTGGGCGTTGAAATCAATAATTTTTCTAGCACGCCATATTGGATTACCATAATTAACATCCGTTTGAGCAACAATATTCAAAATAAAACCATTCTTTGGCGTTCCTTGAATCGTCACCGTACCCAAATTGATTATTGTTTCCCCGCTTTCCTCAAATTGGGATATGGGAACAGGCATTGGTATGATCGCATTAGAAAAAGCTATAGGAATATTAGCGCCGGTAAAATCTTGAGCTGTAACAGAAGAAAGATTGACCGTTGTCGGCGTAAAGGAGGAATTGCTATCGACAAGACTACCTTTAACTGACAATATTAATGTCATCTTTATCGTTGAAGCTGACACCGCGGCACCTGTGTTAGCATCATATACGCGCAACTCTGTGTCTGTATTATTATCTGAAGCATATACCGGAATTAAAGTTGACAATAAAAACAAAAGGACAATGAATAATTTTTTCATATTGTTCCTTATTTTAGCTATTAAACGCGATGGTCGTACCAGCACGCCACATTTGATTACCATAGTTAACATTCGTTTGAGTAACGGCATTTAAAATAAGACCGTTTTTAGGTGCTTTTTGAAGAGTGATTGTTCCCATGTTAATTATTGTTTCTCCACTTTCTTCAAACTCTGATATTGAAACAGGGATATTTATTACATTCTGAGAAAATGATACAGGAATACTAACACCTGTGAAATCCTGCGCTACCACTGAATTAAAATTGACAGTTGAAGGAGTGACAATCCCATAACTGGATTTATCGAGAAGGTCTCCCTTTACTACTAATATGACAGTCATTTGGGTTGTTGATGCTGTGACCGCAGCACCCGTGCTTGCGTCATAAACACGCAACTCTGTGTCCGTCGCGTTGTCCGATGCATACGCAGGGATTAATGCTAGAAACAAAAAACTAATGGTTACTAAAACGATTGATTTAATGCTTTTCATGTGTATCTTCTCCTTTTTTCTTAAAACTTTTAATTTAGCTAAAGTTTTCTAAAGCGTTAATGGTTATCTAAAAAATGCATTATAGGCAAAGGGTAACATATTTTTTACCGAAATGCCAATTTTGGCAAAAAAAAGTTTGGGAAAAAATGTCGCTCAGGGTGGTTCGACTCTCTAAGTGGTAAGCGAACAAGAGAGTCGAACGATAAAATCAACTGTTCCTATTTTGTCCTCAAACAATTATCTAACTTTTCCATTTAATCGAACAGCCCATGGAAGGCATTTGTTTAAGGTCGATGGGACGGCCGGCGGCCATATTATTCAAGGCCTCTTTTAGCTCTTCACGGGTGACTTTGTCTTCTTCTTTCCAGTTATCATCAATGCGGCCATGATAAACCAAACTGCGGTCTTTATTAAACAAATAAATGTCCGGAGTGCATTGGGCCCGGAAAGCATCCGCTGTTTTTTGAGTTTCATCCACTAAATAAGGAAATTCAATCCCTAATTCTTTAATCTTAACAATCATTTTATCAGGAGCGTCATCAGGAAACTCAGGGTTAATATTAGGATTGATAGCCACCGTATTGACCCGCATGCCTAACGCGTATTTAGCCAAACGGATAATCCTGGGCCAGACAGCTAGAGCATAAGGACAATGGTTACAGGTAAATACAAGGAGCAAACCTCTTTCCCCGTAGAGTTCATTTCCTTTATGTAATTTTCCAAAAGGATCGTTCAATTCAAAACTTGGCATCTTGGTGCCTATAGGAATTTTGATTGATTCTAATAAAGCCATTTGATTACCTCCATGTATTCGTGTAATATTAAAAATGTTAGCGGGTTAGCGGGTTTATGGGGATTAGTTATAACACATTAACCCACCAACTCGTAAACTCGTAAACCCGTTAACCCGTAAACTAAAAAGAATTAATCCATTATAAAAGGAAGTCCCCCTATGTCAAGCAAGAGCTCCTTGGTGATTAAACAATATGAAATCGGCCCTTTAAATAACTTCTTGTATCTATTAGGAGATGAATCCACCAAGGAAATGGCCATGGTAGACCCCGCATGGGACGTGCCTTTTCTCTGTGAAGAAGTTAAGAAAATGGGTTTTAAAATAACCAAGGTATTTCTAACCCACGCGCATCCCGACCACGTCAATGGTTTGGACGAATTACTAAGCTATCATAATGTTCCTGTTTATATTTCAAAATATGAAGCACCGGCTTTACGCAAAAACCTCAAAAACCTTGTGGATATCAAAGATAAAGAAAAACTATCGATAGGACAGGCCACCTTGGAGACCATCCATACCCCAGGACACACGCCCGGCTGCCAGTGTTTCTTTTTTGATGGGAACCTCATAAGCGGCGACACCCTCTTTATCGACGGCTGCGGCCGCTGTGACCTGCCTGGTGGAGACGCGCGGGTCATGTACCATTCGTTATATAATATTCTAATGAAGCTCCCCAACAATACCATCCTATATCCGGGGCACAATTATGGCCCAATCCCGACGGACACCATAGGCGGCCAAAAGAAAACCAATCCTTATCTGCAAAGCAATAATTTGGAAGAATTCCTAACTGAAAGAATGGGGCTATAAGCCTTCATCCCCGAAGCAAGCTTCGGGGTTATTTGGCGAAGTAGAATAAAGTCAAAGGAACTAATTTATCCCATAACTTTTTGTAAAGACTACGATCATTCATGCCTAAAGTCTAACCTATACTCTGAAAAATTCAGAACTTTTTCGTAGTATAGACTGCACTCAAACTGCTCATTAGACTCCCCTGCTCAGAGCAAGCTCTAGCGGATAAAAATTATATATTATTCTCCAATGTCTTATTTAAATTCAAAACTGGAAACCATCTCATTAATGGTGGGAGTTAATTCTTTGTATTGCTGGTCCCTTGCTATAAAGGTAAAAATATAGGCAAAGGGCCCTTTGACAGCCCAAACAAACAAAACCCTCATATTGTCCGGTACGGGAGCATCCAAAACCATGCGATGACCATGCCTATTGGCAAATTCACAGTCCTTACTTTCCGTAATGACCATGTCTTTTTTTACAGCCATCATTTGGGTTAAAATCGTTTTCGAAAACCCTTCTAAACTCGCTATTCTGTCGGGAACTTCATAAATGGAAATATTCACCGAAGGTTCAAAAAGATCCAATGCCGTTTCTTTAGGACGAGTAAACACGATGGGCGTGTTCTGAGTTAAATTCTCCAGCTTCCACCATTTTTTAGGATATCTAAGTGAAAAATGAAACTGCTTGTTGTGATACAGAGGAAGGTTTTGATAATGAAGAAAAATAAAACTCATGGCCGCCAAAAAAACAAGGCCTAAGGACCACCATAGAACAATCAAAAGTTTGCGTTTAGTTTCCTGTTTCATGACTAATTAAAGAACTTCCTCCCCTGTGCTCTTAAATTTAAAAGATAATCCGCGGGTTTGAATCTTCCGTCCTTAAATATATTCTCTAACTCGTTTAAATCTTTTATAACTTCGTCTATACCTAAAGAGTCCGCATAACGTAATAGCCCACCGCGAAATGGCGGGAAACCGGTGCCCATAATCATACCAATATCGACGGTATCCGCGCTATCGACAACACCTTCCTGCAAAATACGGGCCGCCTCATTAATCATGATATACATCATGCGTTTTAAAGCCTGGCTATCACTAGACTTTGATCGCCCTTTAATCAACGCCTGAACTTTGGAGTTTACTTGACGGACTTTTGCATCATGAATATAAAATCCTTTACCGGACTTCTTCCCCAATAATTTCAAGGCGTAGACTTCATCAAATATACCGGTTGGTTTAAATCGAACACCTAAGCCTGCCTCGAGGATATGAAGGACCTTGACACCCACATCAAGACCTACTTCATCCGATAAAGTAAAAGGCCCCATAGGCATACCAAAGTCTGTTGCTACCCTATCTAAATGCTCAATAGAACCCCCTTCTTGTAAAAGACGCCCCGCCTCATTGATATAGGCCAATAAAATACGATTGACCAAGAATCCTGGCGCGTCTTTAACAATAATGGGCGTTTTCCCTAAACGTTTTGCAAATTCAATAGTTGACACAAGCGTTTCTTTGGACGTTTTCTCGGTTGTAATTATCTCAAGAAGCGGCATGCGATGGACGGGATTAAAAAAATGAAAACCAATGATCTTACTTGGGTCTTTGATGACCTTCCCCATTTCTGTGACTGACAGCGACGATGTGTTAGAGGCTAAAATGGTCTTGTCAGATACATTTTGACTTAACTCGGCAAAGACTTTCTTTTTTATCTCCATGTTCTCAACAACCGCCTCAATCACAATATCCGCGTCCTTAAAACCACTGTAATCCAAACTTCCGGAAATCATGGCCATTTTAACAGCCATATCCGAAGGTTTCATTTTGCGGCGTTTGACACTTTGCGTATAAACATCCGCAGCCGCTTTAAGACCTTTAGCAATGGCATCATAATTAATGTCCTTTAGACGCACCCATACCCCACGATTACTTAATAGCTGGGCGATACCACCTCCCATAATACCCGCCCCTAAAACCCCTGCCTTGAGGACCTTAACCGGCTTAATATTCTCACTATCAGGCGCGGATATTTTCTTAAATTTCTCGGAAAGATAAAAAACTTTAACCAGGTTTTTTGAAATAGGCGTAACGGCAAGCTCGGCAAAAACGCTAGATTCAATGTCCAATGCCAATCGACGGGAAGTCTTAAAAGTTTTCTCAACAACCCCAAGCGCCGCAAGAGGGGCCGGATAAAAACCTTTAGTAGCCCTAAGCACACTTTCTTTAGACTTGTTATAAATAACCCTGCGGCCCAAACCGGTATTCTCTAAAAGAGCATTCATTCCTTTGAGTTTAATCACTGGATATGTTCGTCTTTTAGGAGACTGGCTTATTTCTTGGACAAAATCTAAAAGGCGTTTCGACAATCCTTCCTGAGGATAAAGACGATCGACAAGTCCCATTTTTAAAGCTGTTTTAGCATCCGCTGGGGTTCCGGAAAGAATGAGTTTTAATGCCCCCTGCAAACCAAGAAGCCTTGGCAATCGATAGGTCCCTCCAAAGCCTGGGACAAATCCTAAATTCACTTCAGGCACGCCGATACGGATTTTCTCATTAAATGTGGCAATACGCCACCGGCAGGCTAAAGCCAGTTCACAGCCTCCTCCTAAAGCTACTCCATCAATAACAGCTATCGTGGGGGTTGGAAGATCTTCTAATTTATTAAAAATGCGCTGACCTGCCTGCGACTTGGATTTACCGTCAGAAATTTCAGTTATATTCTCAATTTCTTTAATGTCGGCGCCGGCGATAAAAATATCTTTCTTGGCACTTTGAAATATGACCGCCTTAAGAGAGCTTTGACCCTTAAACTGATCAAGAATAGCTTCCAACTCAAGCAGGGTCGCTGTGTTTAAAACATTGACCTTGGAATCCGGTTGGTCAAAGGTGATAAAGGCAACATTATTTTCTTCTTTATAAGATATAGCCATAGCGTCGTCCTCCTATTTTCTGTGCACCCTCATTATCACCTCGTTTTCTATCAACGCAACTGCCTATTCGAGAATCTCGTGAAGGACAATCTTTCTGTTGATTCCAATCCCACCAAGCCTAACCTATCAAGATAAAGATTTCCTAATTTGATCATGATTCCCCGCCAAAATGGCCACACAATTTGATCCATCTTTACGCAAAACAATCCTTAATTTATTTTCAACGCCGGCCTCATAAAAGTCATGGCGTAGCTTTTTATAGAAGAATCTAGTTTCTGTCTCATAAATTTTAGAGAGATCACATCCTTTGGAGTAATAGATTTGAAGTGACTCAATAATACGCAGAACAATAGCTTGCTGTTGCGGGTCTAGGCTTTTTAGGGAACGCTCAAATGATGACGCATAGAATAAAAATAGAGGCATTAAACCTTGCCTTTTTTTAATTTTCCAATTAAATTTTTTCCTATTGGTTTAGCGCTTAACTTTTCCTGCTGATATAACTCTTCGAGATTTTTATATTCTTCCTCAGTGTAGGATTTCTCAACCAATTCCATCGGGATTAATTCAATCCTATTTTCCTCAATTTTAATATCAAATAAAGCCCCCCTTTTGAGATGAAATCGATCAACAATTTTCTTTGGGATGGTCACCTGGTTCTTGCTTGTCATGGTAATAGTCATAGTTTTATCTCCTTATCACAAAGATACCATACTATCCGATTATCCGCAAGTAAGGAAAGTGGCGTTTTTCAAATAATCCCCTGCTCTTGCATACGACCAAGCAACTGGTGGGCAATTTCAACGGCGTTCGACGATGAGCCTCCATTTTCTAAAAATACACTGAAGGCCAAATTATTTTTAGCGGAGCGCACATATCCCACAAACCACGCATGGTTGGCCTTATTGCGTCCAGCCTGGGCCGTACCTGTTTTTCCATAGACCGTCATGTTCTTTAAATCAGCAAGCATATGGGCTGTACCTTCAGGATCCGTGATGACTGAACGCAGGCCTTGTTGGACAATGCGCCAGGTAGAATCATGCAAACGCACGATGGGTAATCTACGTATATCGACTACAGGTAAATCCTTGTGGTCTACGGACTTGACTATCCGTGGACGAAAAATCACCCCATCATTAGCCACGGAAGCCATCATCAAGGTCAATTGCAAAGGTGTGACCAAGGTGTCCCCCTGGCCAATAGAAAAATTTAAAGTATTTCCCGTATGCCAAGGATGGTTGGGCTTGGGACCTTCAGGAACCTGACCCCTAGCCTCAAAGGGTAAATCCACTCCGGTCACCCGTCCCAATCCAAAGGCTTTAGCGTATTGCTGCACGATGCGTGAAGTGACAATTTGTCCAATATGATAAAAATAAACGTTACAGGAACGGGCAATAGCCTGATTAAGGTTTTCGCTTCCATGCACATGGGCGCAGCCGAATCTAGCCTTACCAAGCATATAGTACCCTGGACAATCATAGGTAAAATCAGGATCTATCTTTTTTAACTCTACCGCGGCTAAAGCCACGGGAATTTTGAAAACTGAACCTGGAGGATATTTCCCCGCTACCACGCGATTTAAGAGCGGAGCCTTGGAATCCCGTATATAGGAAAGCATTTCGGATTGATGGTTCTTATCAATAAAAGCATTGGGGTCAAACGACGGCGAACTGACCATCCCTAAAAGGTCCCCATTAGTCAAATCCATCACCACAACCGCCCCTGGTCTTGAAGCTAAGAAATCATCCGCGGCGCTTTGAATACGTTGATCTATGGTCAATTGGATGTCTTTGCCCTTCGAGGGCTCTTTTAAGCCTAATAGTCTCACCTCATGCCCACGGCTGTTGATTTCAATCTGACGGCCTCCTGTTTCAGCGCGCAGTATCGTATCATAGGTCTTTTCAACCCCTGTTTTACCGACGAGGCTTAACATATTGTAACCATACTCTTCCAACACCTGGGCTTCACTGGCGTCAATTCTACCAACGTAACCCACCGCGTGGGCATCCATCCTGGCAAACGGATAGCGGCGTTCATAGGTGGTCTCAATGACAAGCCCGGGATATTGAAAACGGTTTTCCTCCACAGTAAAAATTGTCTTTTGATCGACATCTGAAGCTAAAACAACGGAAGCAAATGGGGTCCTTCGCTTCTGTAAAAATTGCCGTCTTAAAAACGCGGGGTCTTTCTTAAGAGTCGCGCCTAAAAAATTAAATAGAGAATTAGAATCATCTAAATCCTGGGCGATGACCGCCACATGATAGGCCAAATGATTCTCCGCGAGCACCAGGCCCATGCGGTCAAGAATCCTGCCTCGAGGCCCTTCCAGCGGGATGACTCTGATACGGTTATTGACACTTTGATTGAAATAATACTCCCCCTTGATAGTCTGCATATAAATCAAGGCCAGGATAATTGTTCCAACGAAAAATAAAATTATATTCTCAACGATTTTAATACGCATACATATCTAACCCAGTACGAACATATTGCCTATATTTTAAAAAACACGGCTACGTCTCTTAAACGATAAAAAACAAAGGTCACCATCACCATGGTTATAACCACCTGGGGCAGGACAATGCCAGAAAGAAACTCCATCCATCGCAATTCATGATGCATCAAATAAAACAAAACTTCAATCAATAAAGAGCCTATCAAAACAAAAAAAGCGACAACAGCCCTGGAAAAAGATGAACCAGGTTGATAGAGATTCTGACGGACCAAGGTCGTTACATAGGCCGCGGCCACATATACAAACACATAGGTACCAAAAGGCAAAATACTATACGCGTCTCTGAGTAAACCACAGATGAAGGCCGCGAAAATACTGTAACGAATACCCGAATACAGTCCCCAAAAGACAACCAATAACAACAATAACTCCGGCTTAAACCATGGCCCAAACACATCATTAAACATGACTTCCAGCATAAAAAAAATATAGGCCAAAAGGCTTATGACTACCAAACGTTTGATCATAGGAATTTCTTTAACAATTGCTGTTCTTTTAAGCGCATACGTTCAATGTCTGTGGCGCTATGGTCATCGTAACCAGCCAAATGCAAAAGTCCATGGACAACATACAATAAAATCTCATGTTCAAGTAAAGCGCCATGGGTCTTAGCGTTCATTCTTGCCGTCGAGGGACAAATAATGATTTCCGCCATGCTTCCCAAATCAAAAGTCAAAACATCGGTCACGTAATCATGCCCTAAAAAATCTTTGTTGATGCTACGCATCCGTTTAGAACCTACGAAAACAAAAGAAACCTCTTTAAGGCCTTTCCATAAATCTCTACGATGTAAATCGTCAACAACCTTGCGCACTAAGGATTTAATTTTGAAAACAGGAATGGGGATTTTACTTTGAAGATTTTTGACCGTGATGTCCATCGGTTCTCTCGGGGTACTTCACACGGCCATGATACATGGCGCTTAAGACGCGCACAAAACTGGAGGCAATCGCGTCAATCTCTCTTAATGTTAAATTGCATTCATCCAGTTGACCGTCAATAAACTTATTATTAATGACTTTACGGACAATATCTTCAATTTTTTGGGGCGTGTGTTCATCCATCGCGCGGGTGGAGCCTTCCACAGAATCAGCCAACATAACGATGGCCGTCTCCTTGGATCTTGGTTTAGGCCCAGGATAGCGATAGTCCTGCTCCCCAATGTCTTGGGCATCAGATTCAGTCAGGGCTTTCTGATAAAAATAATGAATCAAACTGGTCCCATGATGTTCGGGAATAAACTCCACAATACGCTGGTTTAATTTGTATTGTTTGGCCAATTCTAGCCCTTCCTTGATATGGTTAAGGATGACCAGCCGGCTCATGGATGGTTCAAGCTCGTCGTGCTTATTGACCGACAGCATTTGATTTTCCGTGAAATACACAGGCTTAACTAACTTACCGATATCATGATAGTAAGCTCCCACGCGGGTCAATAAAGCGTTAGCCCCAATAGCATCCGCCGCGGCTTCCGATAGATTGCTGACAATAAGGCTATGGTGATAAGTCCCCGGCGCCTCCACCACCAATCGTTTAAGCAAGGGTTGTGATGAATCCGACAATTCCAAGAGAGTAAAATTCGTGATTTCACCGAAAATAATTTCAAAAATCCATAAAAACGTGGCCACGACGCCGGCGCAGACAAAACCATTTAGGAAAATAGGCATCAGCGTAGAGCGGATATGCTCCACACTCAAATCTAAATTCATTAACAAAGAACAAACCAATTGCACAAGCCCAATCAAAATCCCCGCCCTAAAATAGACCCCTCGGCGTCGAGCGCCTTTGACCGCGTAAGCACCGCACAAACTTCCCATAAAAAATATCATCATGTCTGACAAGCTAAAACCAACCATTAACCCCACTAAACTGCTGGCCATCAAAGACAAGGCCCAGGAAAGCTGCACATCATTATAAAGAAGGGCGGTGATCATCGTCACGCTGGCAATGGGGATATAATACAAAGAAAATACCGCGTAGAGCTTGAACACATGGGCCGTTCCCATTAAAAGCACTAAAAGCAGCGTCAAATGTAAAAAGGACTGCCAGCTGATTCTGCGCACATAAAAAAGCTGTAAACCAAAAAAGAAAAATAATAATGGGATTAATAACGACAGTTGGGCAAAATAGCAAAACGCGAGGGTGGCCAAAAGAGTAAGGGCCAGAATCACCTTTTGATCAAAAGAAATAGTATCGGAATTAACGATGACCGTTGGTTGATTTGCCATACGCCTCAATGATTTTCTGTACGAGTTCGTGGCGGACAGTGTCTTCGCTGGTCAAATGAATAAATTTAATTTCCGGCACTTGGCCCAAGATTCTCTGCGCCTCTGAGAGGCCATTACCTTCTTGACCGGTTGGCAGATCACTTTGGGTCACGTCTCCAGCGACGACCACCTTAGAATCAAAACCCATACGGGTTAAAAACATTTTCATTTGGTCCGGCCTTGAATTTTGGGCTTCATCAAGAATAACAAAAGCTTCATTGAGTGTGCGTCCGCGCATGAAAGCCAAAGGGGCAATTTCAATAATCCCCTGCTCGGTGTATTGCTCCACCGTCTCAGCTTCCATCATATCATAGAGCGCGTCATATAAAGGCCTTAAATACGGCAAGACTTTCTCAACCATGTCCCCAGGCAGGAACCCTAAATTCTCACCAGCCTCCACCGCGGGGCGCGTCAAGATGATACGACGCACCAAACCTTTTTTAAGGGCGTTGACCGCCATGGCTATGGCCAAATAGGTCTTTCCTGTCCCCGCGGGGCCGATGCAAAACACCAAATCAAAGTTTTTGATGGCCTCCACATACTCGATTTGCCCCTTGGTTTTAGGAGTAATCAAACCACCCTTGACCGAGACCTCTATCTTTTCCTTGGCAAGCCTCTTAAAATCAATGCTTTTTTCTTTTTCCACCAGCCTTAAAGCGTACACAATGTCCGCTTTTTTGACGTCCTTCCCCTTCTCGACGAAGGTCATCAAATAATGGAAAAGTTCATTGGTTTTATTGACCTGGGCATCAGGGCCGGAAAATTTAATCCCTTCGGGGGAACGGATAATTCTAATCCCTAATTCTTTTTCAATGATCTTTATATTTTGGTCGTAACGTCCAAACAAAAGTTGAAGGTCACGATTATTATCAAATTGTAATTGAGATTCCATGTGTTATTTCGCCGCCGGAATGGTTATGACCGTTCCTGATCTTAATAAGTTGGGGTTTTTAATCTTATCTTTATTGGCTTTGTAAATCTTCATCCAAGCCCCATAGGAACCATAATACTTCTTGGCGATTTTCTGTAACGTATCATCCTTCTGAACGGTGTAGGTCACTGCCTCCGTCGGGCCTGAAGGCACATCTGCCACTGGAGCCGCAGGGGTCTCATCTTCTATTTTTGGAATGACTATTTTATTAGAACTCGCGGCCGCGGGAGCAGGCGCAGCCGTTGAAGAAGCCGGAATATTGACCGCTGTGTTAACCGCTGGTACCGTCGCTATTTCCTGTTCGATTTTCTTGACTTCACTTTCAGGAAGGGCCTTGGTGATTTCAAACACATAAATCTTACGTGTTTTTCTTTGGGGCTCGACAAACTGTGGTATTCCTGTGATATATCCCGCGTTGCCTGAACCTTTCTCGATACCGACCCGTGATTTGGTCATCACATATGTTTGGGCATGCAAACCACAGCCGGATGCAAAAACCAATAATAACGTTACGCTCAAGAATCTTGTCAACATATGCTTTCTCCTTATTTTTTTACTGTCAGAATTCCTAATTCTTTTAATTGTTTATCATCCACCTGTGAAGGCGCTTCCGTCATCAAACATGTCCCCTTTTGGGTCTTTGGAAACGCGATACAATCACGAATGGATTCATTGCCCGTTATAATCGTCACGATGCGGTCAATCCCATAAGCCACTCCCGCGTGAGGCGGGGCCCCATATTCGAAAGCCCGCAATAAAAATCCAAATCGTTTTAGGGCTTCCTCCGGCGCGATACCAATAATGTCAAAAATCTTTTGCTGCAATTCTCGTCGGTGAATACGAACCGATCCTGAACCTATTTCGTTGCCGTTTAACACCAAATCATAACAACGGCCACGAACTTTTTCATATTGCCCAGCTTCTAACAAATGGTAATCATCAGGATTAATCCCCGTGAAAGGATGATGCTCACTGTCCCAACGCTTCTCTTCTGAATTATACTTCAATAATGGAAAATCTACAACCCACAAAAACGCAAATTCTTTTGAATTATTTTTATCATTGCGAATATCCGGCTTGTCATTCCCATATTTAGCCATGGCCTGGGCATGGGTCATCCGTGGGAATGGTATGGGTAAATCAATATTGAGGACTTCTTTAAATATTTGCTTATACATGCGTTCCGTCAAATCAAAAATAAATTCCTGGTCGACAAAGGACATTTCCATATCCAGCTGGGTAAACTCCGGCTGACGGTCGGCACGCAAGTCCTCATCGCGGAAACACTTTACAATTTGATAATAACGGTCCATCCCGGAGACCATCAAGATTTGTTTAAACAATTGCGGCGATTGCGGCAAGGCATAAAATGTTCCAGGTGTTAAACGCGAAGGCACCAAAAAGTCCCTGGCGCCCTCGGGGGTTGACTTGGTCAACACCGGAGTTTCCACTTCTATAAAACTCTGGGTATTTAAAAAAGACCGGATACTGGCACAGAGTTTGTGACGCAGCAATAACGATTCGCGCACCTTACTGCGTCGAATGTCCAAATAACGATAGGTCAAACGGATATCTTCCCCCGCTTCTAGCCTGTCTTCAATCTCAAACACAGGGACCTTAGCGGTGTTAAGGATTTCTAATTCCTTGGCCAGCAATTCAACCCCACCGGTGGGCATATCCGCATTGACGTTTTTATCCGGGCGCACATTGACCGTTCCTTTAATTTTGACGACAAATTCCGGGCCTAATTTCTGCGCTTCCCCATGGGCCGCGGGACTTACCGAAGGCACAAAAACGACCTGGGTCAAACCGTAGCGGTCTCTGATATCAATAAAAATTAATTTACCCAAATCACGTCGGCGATGCACCCAGCCGCAGAGCGTTACTTCCTGGTCTTTGTTTGTTTTGTTTAATTCCCCACATGTGTGCGTTCTCATGAAAACCTTTCTAAAGATTAATTGACCGCAAGATTGACAGCCTCTAATCTTGGTTTTTTACCGATAAATTTTAAATGCTCGTGTGCGGATAAAACTTCAATACCAACTACATCACCCTTAGCCCCATAATTAATAGCAATATCTTCCGTCAGTTGATGAGTAATCACCTTGGTTTGCGTATCAACAAACTTGACATATAAGGCATCGACCTGCTCATCATAGATAATTTTCATAAGTATTATTGTGTCATTGCGAGCCCGAAGGGCGAAGCAATCTTTTATATTTGGTCCCACATATCTTGCCAGCTAGGGTTAACTTTAGCAACAAGATCATTTTTCTTTTGTCGTGAACCGGCCTTTATTTGTTTCTCTCTCAAAATAGCACTTTCTATATCTTCACTGCTCTCGTAATATACCAATTTATGTACATGATACTTTCGAGTAAACCCTTCAACAAATCCATTTCTATGCTCAAAAACTCTTCGCTTCAAATCATTCGTGACACCTACATAGAGAACTCTATTATTCCAATTCGTCATGAAGTACACATAATATTGTTTAGTTAGCATGTTTAAAAGATTGCTTCAGTCACTTCGTTCCTTCGCAATGACACTGGAATTATGTCCCAACTTTTTTCTGATAGAATCTATTATATCTCTTATATCAACAGTCTCTTGCGTTGAGAGCTTCATATCTTTGATGGCAATTGTACCATGTTTAATTTCTTCTTCTCCTAAAATTAAAGCAAAATGCGCGCCTGTCTTGTTGGCCTTATTCATCTGGGATTTGATAGAACCTCCCGCGTAACTCATGTCCGCCGATAACCCATTAGCGCGCAACTGGGACACCAAGGAAAAAGCGTAAGACTGATACGCCGCGTCCATGGCAATCACATAGCTATCGCATGAAGAAACAGAAGATGCCACCTCTGCCCGGGCCAATAAAATCCTCTCCATCCCTAAAGCAAAACCTATGGCCCCATAATCAATCTTTTCATTTCCCCCTAATTCGTGGACCAGACCACTGTAGCGTCCGCCGGCGCCGACGGCATCTTGACTTCCCAAACCTTCAGCCGTTATTTCAAAAACAGTATGCGTGTAATAATCCAAGCCCCTGACTAAATACGGCGAGACTTCAAAAGCAATTCCAATGTTCTTTAAGGCCGCTTGGACAGATTGAAAATAGGCATGACTTTCTTGCGACAAGGGCAGGTCTTTAACTAATAAAGACACGAGCTTTTTGCAGGCCTCATTCTTACAATCCAAGACGCGAAAAACATTGCGCTCAAAACGATTCTGACACTCTGGGCATAACTCATCTTTGTGTTTAGCAAATTCTCCCCTTAACCACTGGGAAATATGGGCCTTATCTTCTTTAGAACCAAGACTGTTGATTTTTAATTTCGCGCCCTTTACTCCAAAAGCTTCAAGCAAATTCATGGCCAAGGCAATGATTTCCGCGTCTAAATAGGGCGAGGTGGAATTTGGCCCTATGGCCTCTGCCCCAATTTGATGAAACTGGCGCAAACGCCCCTTTTGCGGACGCTCTCCTCTAAACATCGGCCCAATATAAAATAATTTAGACAAACTTTCTTTACCATCCATGGAATTTTCAATATAACATCGCACAATTGAAGCTGTCCCTTCCGGGCGCAAGGCATAGCCTTCTTCTTTTTCGGTCGCTAATTCCAAAAGCTGTTTATTGACAATATCACTGGTCTGCCCCAAGGAACGCTTAAAAAGGGCTGTTTCTTCGTAGATAGGCGTACGGATCTCACGATAGGCAAAGGTTTTAAAGATTTTGCGGGCTTTGGACTCTAAAGCTTCCCAAAGAGGAATGTGCTGGGGAAGTATATCGTTAGTCCCACGAGGGACGGCAAATTTATTGTTCATATAATAATATGAAATCCTGCATCGCAGAATTAATTCGCATTATAAATTATGTCGCTTAAGCTCCATAACCTATATGCTCATTTAACCTTATGTTTCATTTCCAAACCGGATTTGAAGACAACCACTTTCCGAGGAGGAACGGGGACACTTTGACCTGTGCGAGGATTGCGTCCGAAGCGAGCGCGGCGTTCTTTAATTTTAAAAACACCGAAATTACGAAGCTCCACTTTCTCGCCTTTCATTAACGCGTCAATAATAACGTCAAATGTCTTCTGGACGATTTTCTTGACATCCACCTGTTTGATTCCGGTGGCATCGGTGATTCTTAATACAATGTCTTTTTTAGTCATGTAATCTTCTCCTGATTGCAAGTAGTTCAAAAAGCGTAACTATAGTACCAACAAGGACTTATGGTGTCAAATGAAAAAATCCTACCTCGAGAATTTATCTTTCTTATGTCTGAGCATTTCTAATTCTTTACGAAGCGGTTTCCAATATGCAATATCTTTTTGTCGCTCCACTTCTTCCTCTTCATAAAGAGCTTTGGCAAGACCCGTAAGATCACCTTTAATTGCAGATCCAAGCAGAGGACGCTTAACAACGATTTCTTTGGCGATATCCGGGAACTTTCCTGCTAATTGACTCAAATGTTCCGGCGTCCTACTTTCAGAAAACCACCATTTAATCTGGGCTTGGGAAGGATTATTATTCAAAGCGAAATCATTCTCAACTAACCGTTTAATCATAAACCAATCTTTGTCTCGCTGGGTCTTTTTGCATTGGACTAAATCCCAAAGGCCGATAACATCAATCGTCAACCCATCCTTTATAGACACCGATTTTCTACGCTGCCAAAGCTCCTCAAAACTAGCACAGCCGCGTAATTGAGAAAGGACATCCACCCGTAAACCCTGAACATCTTCAGTCTCGCATCGAAAATGACAGGCATGCCCTTTACGAAGATACTCCAGATTAAACTCAGGAAAGTAAATTGGACTTGCCTTCAAGATTTCTAAAGCATTTCTTAACCGATCCAAATTCTTTTGATCAGCCAATATAACAAAATCGGAATCACGGCTAAATTCAACAGCGCCATAGATAATACAAGCCTGACCGCCGATTAAAAGGCATTGGACTTCACAGGTCTTGAAAATAGAAAGGACTTTGAGGATCGGGTTGGGGGTCAAGACTCCCTCCTAGAGATAGGTACAGTTGCCATAACTTTGTGGTCTCCAATAATCTTTCAGACGGAGTCAAGGAAAGCCATTCCTGCTCTTCATCTAAAAATTCGTTAATTTTCTCTTTATCCATAAATCAACCTTTTTAATTTTTGCTGATCCCAAATTTTGCATTTGAATATACAAATGCAAAATTTTGGGATAACCTCCACAGCTTGATTTAATCCCTAAAACCAAATCTAATAAGGGATTAAATCAGTGGACCCTATGGGCAAATTTTTCTATTGAAAAATTTGGGTTGATTATACCACACTAGATACCACCGGGCAAGATTGTGGTACTAAACCTAAATTTTGCATTAGAATATACTAATGCAAAACTTTAGGTTTACCTCCCTACAGATTCCTTTGGAATCTATGCGTTGGGACCCTACGGGCGAATTTTTCTATTCGGGTTAATAAAAAGCAGGGGCTAATATGTCCCCTGCTTTTTATGGCATTCAAACTCTAATTTACGCCAATTCCTTCATGACGAATTTATGGTCACTTAAAGAAGCGAAACGTAATAAAGCATTGGCCTTGGCCGTACGTTCCTGCTGTGGCGTTAAAAGACCTTTGAAGAATGACAACTCAAAACCTACTCCTGAGATGATATCCAAAATCTTAGGAGTAAACCCATTGATTGGAGTATTAAGCAACCAATCAAAACCTTTAGGAACTGTGATATTGATTCCGTCCCCTTGCATGTTCATCTGCAAATATTTGGAGTCGAAGTCGATACCACCGCGTTTATCCGCGCCTGGAAGAGCAAAAGATTGCATCACTGCTGAAACACGTTCCAGAATTCTTTTTACACCTGTTCGTGTTAATTTTACTTCTCCTGTAGCAGGATTATACCCCTTACTAAGCTCTTGCCCAAGATTTCCCATAGGAGTTCCCTTTGGATAACTACCAAGCTGAGCTCCCAAATCTTGATATGCTTGATAACGATCATTGGACGAGGCGTTAGAATCCATCAATAATCCACCAAATGTTTTTATAGCAGTATTAAGTTTGATGGTTTGATTAGTGTCAACCTGCGTGGCACTGGCACCTGTTGGAACAAAAATCCACGGAGAATGATTCGTACCTGACATCGGATTTAGCCAAACAAATTCTGTGTCTTTTTTACCATCTTTACTCTTGATAGTAACTCTAGCCCCCTCATGCAAATAGCTCGGATGCCTGACCGCATTCCTCGAAGTGACTACTGGATCAGTTTTAAAATTAAATATAAATGGTTCTGCTCCAACGACTGTACCAGTATATTGAGGAGCACGGACATAATTGGTTCCATTATAATGTTGTAACTCACCCGTCAAGCCTAACAAACTGTTCGCGTAAACAACAACAGGCGAAACTACTGCCGGCGCTTTCTTGGTCGCTGCTGGCGCATTGGTAGCGGCAGGCGCGTTGGTCGCTGCAGGCGCTGTCGGTTTGGTCGCAGGTACCTTAGTACGAGTTGGCGTTGGCTTCACACCTGGAATATTATTTGTTCTTTGTGCCTGAAGCACTTCTTCCATATCAGCTTTATATCTTTGCTCTCTGGCTTTATAAGCAGCATTATCTTGTTCAGCTTTTTTCGCTCTTTCTTCAGTGGCAGCTGCCTTTTCTGCAGCTTCTTTAGCTGCTGCATTTGCTCTGGCTGTTTCCAACCTAGCCGCGGCTACATCCTGTTCACCTTGCGACTTTGCTTGATCTAATTGATTCTGCGCTGCTGTTACTTCATCTTTAGCTTTTTTTGTTTCCGCCAGGGCTGCTGCTAATTTTACCTGGGCATTTGTATAGTTCTGATCAGCTGCGTCTAACATCTCTTGGGCAGCGGCTAATTCCTGATTGGCTTTTGCTAAGGCATCGTTAGCTACTCCTAACTCTGTTTGAGTCGTTTTTAATTCTTTTGACGCATTTCTTTCATTTTTCAATGCTGGCACCATTACAATTCCTAAGCCAGTAAGAATAGCAAGGAAGGTAACGAATTTATTTGAAGACTTAGGAGCAGTCGTCATAGCTTGACTAAAGCATGCTTTAATCACTGCGCCGATAACTACTAAACCAGTTGCAACAACTGCGAATTTAATAACAGCAGCTGTTTTTGGATTCTTTTGGGCAAATTGATTATAGGCTTCTGTAATCCTGTCCCAAGCCTTCTTCGTTGCCTTAATTGCATCTCCAGCCCTCTTAATGGCATTTTGCACGGTTGGATTTGCAGCGACATTATTTACCGCATTCGTAATTACATTAGATGAAGTTACTGGTGTTGCTTTCTTAGTGACAGCTTCTTCCGCGGCTTTAACAGCGTCGTGAGCTGTCTTAGCCTCCTGTCTTAATCTTTTAGCTTCAGCCGCTTTTTTGATTGCAGTATCTCGCTGTTCTGTTAAATCTTCCAATAGATTTTTAGCTTCGACACTTGCTTCAGCTGCTGTTTGAGCAACTTTTTCCGCAGCTGTTTTCGCAGCTATTTCAGCTGTTGTTGTTGTTGGTAATGCCGCAGCTTCGTTCTTTAATCTTTCAGCCTCATCAGCCGCTCTTTTGGATCTACCAGTTTGCAAGTTGACGGCATCCTCTAAATCAGCAATTTCTGAGGGTTTAGGCGCTTGGGCCTCAGCTGCTAGTGCTAGAGCTTCAGCAGTGTTTGCCGTAGCTATGGCTTTTCTTAAATTTTCTCCTTCTTTAGTAAAGGCATTTAAAGCACTTACTGCTTTTTGCAAATCCGCATTGGCCTTGGCAACAGCAATATCTGCCTTATTTTTTCTTATTTTGGCTTTATCGTAATTCTTATCGTCCCTAGTTACTTTTGTAGCTTCGATGGAGAATAGGTCACCCGCTATTTTCTGTTCTTTGACAGCATCGTCCCTTTCCTTTGTGAGATTATCAACATCGTCTTTTAAACCACTCATAATATCAGCCTGCTGGCCGCCAGCAGCTTGAAAATCGACAACAGATTTTTCAACATCTTTTTTGATAGCATCATATGAGTCCTGGGCCTTTTTCAGCTCTTTATCAAGCTTATTTACAGTATCCCTGGCTGCTTGTAATCGTGCTGCCACATCAAAATATAATGTTATAATCTTAATTTTTTCACGAGAATTAACCTTTCCAACCGCCGCTACAAACGCACCTTGCTTGGTTGAATGCACACTAGTTTTGGCTGTATGAGCTGCCGTGACTGCTGGAAGATTAACCGTAGTAAGATCATTAACCTTCTTTTGAGCATCTGCTTCCGCCTTTGTTGCAGCCGCAACCTTCTGTTGAGCACTGACTAGTGGTTTTAAAAGATTCCAAACATAGTCACGATGAATGCCTTTGACAGAAGTTATATGAATTGCTCGAACAGCTGTTTCATCCAAAACTGTTCCCGCTTTTAAACGTACCTGGGTTGTATTAGTAGGGTTTAGTTCTAAAACCGTCCCACCTAAAACAGTCATAACCTCTACAGGAATAGCCGATAGCGGAAGAGTTGTTGTTGTCAAGGCATCTTCTGCTGCTTTTTTATCTGTCGTTGCTTGAGTCTGTTCTCCTTGTGCCACTGTTATTTGTGTCGTAACATCATCCAAATCGCTTTTGGCTTTTTCTGAAGCCACTCTGGCTGTTTCCATTTCTTCAAATGCCGTAACCTGACCAATGGTTAATTGCCCCATAAAGGCCGCTTCCTTAGGAGCTGCTTCAGCTTCCAGCGCATCTGTATTCTTTTTAGCAGCTTCCAGAGCTGTTTGAGCATTTAATAGTCTTTGTTGGGCATTAGCCAGCCTTGTTGTTGCCGTAACTACTGCATTGCCTTGCCAACCCTTACCAGCTTTCTTCACATTCTTATCAGATTCTTCAAAAAGCTGAAGAATGGCTGGGAAAACAATGGCCACAACGCCATTTGTCATAGTATCTTTTTCAGCTTGAGGCTTACTCCCGTTTGTGGCATCAATGTAGGTTCCTACAGCAGCTCTTAATTCTTTTTCAAAACTCTTTCGATCAATAGGCTTGGCAGAGGCAATTGCTGTAGCAAATTGAGCCATTTTACCCGCCACACTGTTGAACATTGTTGTCCTTGCAGTATTAAGATCTCTTAAAGCAGCATCCCTAGCCTCTGTCAACTGCTTAACTGATCCAATTACAGTATTCCTTCCTCGTAAAGTTCTTAAACGTTTTGATTGAATAGTTGTTAAAGGACCAACTGCTGCCATCTCATTTAAACGATAAACCTCATGATTCGCGTACTCCACGGCCGTATTTGCATCAGCGTGTTTGGTCTCAAGATCTCTCAAATCTGCTACTGGAACACTCTTAAGCACTGTTACTTTTTCTGTCTCTAACCGAGTAGAAAGCTTGTCCCTAGCTTGTGTCAACTCATCAACTGATCCTTTGACAGTGTCATCTCCCAATAAAACTCTTAAAAGGGTATCTTCTGCAACTGTTAATGTACGTTTACGAGCTAAGAGATCTTTCTGTTCTGTTGCTGTTTTCAAATCTGCGTTAGCTTTATTTAAATCTTCCTGAAGCTTATTTAATACTGCATGTTTTTTAGTGGTTTCTTCATCCACCTTACCTAATATAGCAACAGTATTCTCAACTAAAGCAGTCAATTCCTCATCGGTGATCTTGCCTACATTAGCTAAAGCTGCTTCTATAGCTTGCTTAACCTCAGGTCTCTCAACCGCTTTCTGTGTTGGCTCTTCAACCTGAATAGGCATAAACTTAGGCTTTCCAACATTCTTACCAACAACTAAATTCAACGTCACCATGGCTTCGTCTAATTTTTCTTTCTGTGCGGTAGACATAGCTCTGCTGGGATCGTTCGTAGTCTGAATACCAGTTGGAGTATTAAGACGGCCTTTGGCAACACCAGCTTCGGTTCCGCCGGAGAAGTACTTTCTTGGGATAACCTGGCCGCTTAAAGGGTCCGGTTCTTCCTTAATATAGTTATACACGCCCTTTTTGAAGGCTTGTAAATAGCGTTTATAAATCTGTTCATTTTCATTAGGATTCTGTAATTCAACACCAGCCACCTTGTTCTTATTCACATACACCTTGCTTAAAAGGTGCATCACCAAGCGCTGTTTAAACCAAGAAGCCAAAATCATCGACTGGAACATCTGGCGCAACTGGGCAAAATTCTGGCCTTCATTAACTTCCTTTTCAATAGCCGGAATAATCACCTCACGCATCACCTGTGAAGAACTGCGGTTGACCGCTTTAACCTGGTCATTAAGGCCGCTTAAACCCATTTTGGCTGAATTGGCGTTCTTATCTAAAGACAAATAATCTTCTTCCATCATGACCTTCAAATGACTGCCCACAATCATGGCCACGTTGCCTTTTTCAAAAATTGTAGCCTGATCTGGCAAAATCCATACCTTATTAAAGGTACTTACTGGCACATCGCCGTTTCCTTCCATGCGGGCGCGGTCATAAATCTTGTTCCAGAATTTCTTGCCTAAACTGTCTTCAGGATATACTAAGGAAGCTGTTAATTGCTTTAAAATATAATCCTGTGCCAGCATGTCACGACCCATTTCGGTCGCGGCAAAATCAGCTGGAAGCATACGATTGTGTTCATAAGGAGAAAGGTTGACCCACATGTCCTTTTCAGGAGTGGTCAAGGAAGCTAGAAAATAGCTGATTAATTTATGATACTCAGCCTTCTTTTCATCCATATTTAACCCCTTTTGACCGGGATCAATAAGAAAATTAAAGTTCAGGGGATTGTTTGGATCCACCTTGATACCTTTAATAATAGGGGGCATAAACTCATCGGTCATTTTGACCATGGTCCCCGGTACGGGCAGGTTAAGCACCTGCGCGTAAAGTCTTTGGGATGGAATGACGCTGGTCGTCAAAAAAGCAGTCAAGACGACCATAACTATCCCGCGAAACAGGCTATTGAAACGTCTTTCTTTGGTTGGGGTAAACATATCTATTCTCCTTTTTAGCTGTTAGGGTACTTTAACTATCTTTAAGCAAAGGATGCCATATAAAATGGCACTTGTCAAGGCGAAATCAAAAATAATAGTTAACGCTTTCTTCGTCGGAGATTAAAAATAACGAGAAAAATATTTTTTTAATTCTTTCCAAATTATTTCTTTTTTTGAGAATTTGATTAATCAAAAATGCCCCTCCCCCTTTTTGCTCTTTGGTAAAGAGAGAAGCGGAGGGAGTTATAAACTATCCAGCAGCGCTTAAGAATTGAGTTTCGTAGAGGCGGCGGTACAGCGGACAGGTAAAGAGGAGTTCATCATGTTTGGCCAATCCTACAATCTTTCCAGCTTCCAAGACCACAATCTTATCGGCCCTCATAATAGTTGAAAGCCTGTGGGCAATGGCAATGACCGTACGATTCTTCATGAGAATATCCAAAGCTTCCTGGACAAATTTCTCAGATTCAGAGTCTAACTGGGAGGTCGCTTCATCTAATATAAGTATAGGCGGGTTCTTTAAAATGGCCCGAGCAATGGTCAAACGTTGTTTTTCACCACCCGAAAGCCTAAAACCCCTATCCCCCACCATGGTCTCATACCCAGCCGGCATCTTTTCAATAAAATGATCGGCAAAGGCCATTTTAGCAGCCTCTTGGATCTGTTCCCTGGTCACATCAAAAGTCCCGTAAGCTATATTATTACGTACCGTGTCATTAAATAAAATAGCTTCTTGGGTTACAATACCCACCTGGCTTCTGAGTGATTTAAAGGTCACATCTTTAACATCTATACCATCAAAAACCACCTTGCCGCTTGTGGCATCATAAAACCTGGGGATAAGATTGACCAAGGTGGATTTACCGCTGCCTGTGGGACCAACAATAGCAACCAGTTCCCCTTTTTTAATAGTCAAGTCGATATTATGCAGGACATTTCCGGATAATTTATCATAACTAAAGGTCACTCCCTTAAGCTCTATTTTGTCCTGCAAAATATTTAGCTCCACAGCTTTGGCATTCTCAACCACGGTGGGCTTGGTGTCTAGCACGTCATAAATACGCTCATTAGCAGCCAGGGCTTGCTGTAAAATGGCCTGCACATTGGTCAGCTTCTTGATGGGACGGGTCAACATGATGATACAGGCAAAAGAATAGCTAAACACCCCAAAGGACAGATGGTTCTCCAGCACTTCTTTCCCTAGAATAAAATACACCACAATACCACACAAGGCGCTGGCAATTTCCGTGATAGGGCCCCCAAGATTCAAATTATACAAAGACTTCATTCTGATACGGTAAAAGTCATGGTTTTGTTGACGAAAACGTTGTATTTCATACTTTTCCGTACAAAAGGCCTTAAGAATACGCACCCCGGCAATAGTCTCTAACAGATGAGAGGTTATATCCGCCATCTTCTCTTGGACTCTTTTACTTAGTTTGCGCAGCTTGCGGCTGATAACCGTCATTGGCCAAACAACCAATGGGAACATCAAGAAAATAATCGTGGTCCCCTTGGTGTTAAAGGTAAACGCCGACACAATAAAAAAGAGAATCAAGAAGGGCTGTTTGAATAAATCTGTCAGGCCATAGGAAATACCGTTTTCAATGGCCCCCACATCGTTGGTAATACGGGAAATCAATTCACCGGTACGTTTTTTACTAAAATAATCTAAAGAAAGAGTTTGAATGCGCTCAAAAAGCTTGGAACGCACATCGCGCATCACCGACTGGGCGATGTCATTCATGACATAATCGCAGGAAAATTGAATGATTTGCTTAAGGATATATACCGTCAAGAAAACGATCGGGGTCATCCAAAACAACACATGAGGGTCAATATTATTAAGAGTGTCAACCAACCTCTGCAAAGGCGCGAAAACCTTATTAGGCAGGATAATCTTGTGGTTATTAAAAATACGGTCAATGACCACCAACATAAACGAAAGCTGTACGCCTTCGAAAATAGAAGACAATACCAGCAACGGCACCGCGCCGATAAATTTACCGTGATGTCCTTTAAGCAGCTGTAATAATTTAAAATAATTTTTCATAATGAAGTGTCAAATTTACCATGACGTTTGACATTTGTCGAGGGCTTTGTTACTATCCTTAACATGAATAAAATAAACTTGAGTTTAATCGGGTGTGGACATTTGGGTTCTCGCCACCTTAAATGCTTCCATGCTTTGCGCAACAAGGTAAATATCGTCGCTATTTGTGATACGGATGACACCAAGGCCTTGACCTTGGCCAAACAATACAAGGTCAAATACGTTAAAGATTATAAAAGTTTAATTGGCCAGATTGACGCGGTGAGCATCTGCACGCCTACGGTGACTCACGCGAACATAGCGCAATTTTTCCTTGAACACAAAATCCATACCTTTATTGAAAAACCCATCAGCTACACTCTAGAAGAAGCAGACATGCTCATTAACGCGGCGGAAGCAAACAACGTCAAGCTCCAAGTCGGACATGTGGAGAGATTTAACAGCGCCTTTGTGGCCGTCGCGCCTTTAGCGGCCAACCCTTTGTTTGTGGAATGCCATCGGCTTAATCTTTTTCCCAACCGTTCTTTGGACATTGGGGTGGTCATGGATTTAATGATCCACGATATTGATATTATCTTGGGGATGGTAAAGTCCCCCATTAAAGACATCCAGGCCGTCGGTATCAATGTCTTGACCGACAAGGAAGATATCGCTAACGCGCGCATTACATTTACTAACGGCTGCGTATGCAACATCACCTCCAGCCGTATTTCTCCGGAAGTCACCCGTAAAATCCGGATGTTCATTCAAAACGCCTACATTTCCCTTGATTACGCCAAACAAGAGGCCTTCATCTACACCAAGGACGATAAAGGCATCCATAGGAAATCCTTGCCCATTGAGAAAGAAGAACCCTTAAAAAAAGAACTCGAACACTTTCTCGACTGTATCCGCGACAATAAAAAACCCTTGGTCTCAGGTCTTGAAGCCAGAGATGCCCTTAAAGTCGCGTTAGACATCACTCAAAAAATATGGGAACACAAAAAAAGCATATTTTAATCATCGCGGGTGAAGCTTCAGGAGATACGCGCGCGGCGGAACTTGTCAGCGCCATTAAAATTTTATCTCCTAATACCAGCTTCTCTGGCGTCGGCGGAGACGGCATGCGCGCATGCGGCGTTACACTATTTGACCACATCACCTCCCTGGCTGTCATAGGTATCGTGGAGGTTCTAAAAAATATAGGACGAATCAAGAAAGTTTTTGACAATATCCTTCTGGAAGTTGACAAACAAAAACCGGATGCCGCCATCCTAGTTGATTATCCCGGTTTTAATTTGCGCTTGGCCGGCGAACTTAAAAAACGTTCCATCAAGGTCATCTACTACGTCAGCCCCCAAGTCTGGGCCTGGCGCGAAGGACGTATTGACCGTATCAAGAAAATCGTCGACCGTATGATTGTTTTCTTTCCTTTTGAAAAGGAACTGTACGCCCGTCATGGCATGAATGTGGACTGTGTTGGGCATCCTTTGGTTGATGAAATCCATATCACGCGTCAAGCGATTGATGTGCTTAAATCTATCGGCCTAAAAACAAAAGATGCTGTGACTATCGGCCTTATGCCAGGTTCCCGTCAAAAAGAAATTGAACGGCATCTGCCGGTCATGTTAGAAGCCGCCAAGAAATTATACGAACAAGACCATCGTCGACAGTTTCTCCTGTTAAAAGCACCAACCATCCCCAGAGACCTTTTAGAAGGGGCCCTGCCCTCTGAGCTGCCGGTCAAAATTTATGAAGGCAATTCTCATGATGGCATTAATGCCATGGACGCGGCCATCGTGGCCTCAGGAACAGCCACATTAGAGACCGCGCTTTTAAATGTCCCGATGGTCGTTATTTATAAAACTTCATGGTTGACCTATGCCATCGCTAAGAATGTCATTAAAATCCCCTATATCGGCTTAGTCAATGTCGTCGCCGGCAAGAAAATAGTCCCTGAGTTGATACAAAACGATTGTCACCCCACCCTTATTGCCCAAAATGTTGAGTCTATCCTCAAGGATCCCGGCATGATTGATGAATTACAAAAGTTAAGAACAATCCTAGGGGCCCCCGGCGCCAGCCATCGCGCCGCCGCTATTGTTGTCGAAGAAATTAACTAAAGTTTAATGATTTCAGCTTTGAATTTGCCGTCGTGGATTTCAATAAGACCGTAGGAAAAAAACCTGGCCTTGACGACATCGTTGGGACTTCCGGGATTAAAGAACAGCACACCATCAATTTCCTTATTAAACGCCTGATGTGAATGCCCAAAAATAATAATATCAACGGGCAGTCCCTCAAATTGGGCCTTGGCATTGCTCAAAGCGTCCCTGGAGGGACCATGACCATGATAGACCCCGATGCAAACACCTTCATATTCTAAACATTCCTTTAAAGGCAGCTTTTTCTTAAGCGAAAGATCACACATATTACCTTGCACAGCTTTGACCTCAGTTATATTTCTTAAGTTTTTCAGAGTATCCGGGTCACAAACGTCTCCCGCGTGAATGATTAAATCGACCTTGGAGAATGCTTTGATGAGTTTTTCGGGAAGTAATAAGGAATGGGTGTCGGAGATAACGGCGATTTTCATTTAATTTAAGTCCTTCGACTCACTTCGTTCGCTTTAGGATGGTTCGATCCTTTGACCAGTGGTGAGCGACCGTAGGGAGTCGAACCATTTTCATCTGGTCAAATAAGGCTCATCGTATAAATACATCAGAGTGTTGACTTCCCCTTCATTCCAAATCCACCACTTTTCTTGTAAAGCGCGCACCCTAGCGCTTTCATCCAGACCGCTTAAGGAAACCAACACACAGCGTCCAGGACGGGGAGACAATTTCTTAATTTCTTCAGATAGATTGCTTAAGTCATGTTCAAATACCGGATCTTTCTTCAGTACAATCAGCCACTGATCTTCCGAAGAGCTTGCTACAAGAGCATCCAAGAAATTACCAGCCCCTAAGCGCAACTTTAATTGCGTAATCTCCTTAAATGACGATAACTTATACTTGCGTCCACCAAGCTCAAAAGCCTCTTCATCAAATTTATGCAGCAAATCGATCATCCTCAAAGACAGGTCCTTACGGGACACCAGCTGAAATTCATTGACGAATTTAATGATCTCATCTTTAAAGGCTTTTCTATTCTTACTAGGCTCTAAATCAATCGCTTTCATCCGACGCTGATACACATATTTAATCCAATATTTAAAAAGTTTGTCTTTAATATGGTAATAATTACCGTTTTTCTCAACGATATCCGCTTCCAAGAGACTGTTCATCCGTTGAGTGACTAGGGAAGGCTTAAGGTTCAAATATAAAGCCGCGTCCGCGATGCGGTGTTTCCCCTCGGAAATGGCCACCAATAAAGGACACAGACTGCTGGTCATTTTCCCTCGACGCAAATCGCTTACCACCAGTTCAAAATGCCGGCTGATGACTCCCCAGGGATTAAACACCAAATTTTCAATGGCCTGGGTCACAATAGGCGCGTAAATCTCCGCCTGTCGATGCATGGTGGTCAGACCAATAAGTTCCTGAGAAAGCATATTGATATATAAAGGATAACCGCCAGTAAAATCGGCGATAAAATTCTTTAAATGCAAACCAATCTTAACACCTTCCAGGTTATGGTCAATCAACCCCCCACTGGCTGCTAAATCAAACGGGCTAACATCGATAACTTCGAAATTCCCAAACAACAAAGACAATTTCTCAGATAGGATGGTCTTGGCATGATCACTATTAGAACTGGTTGTGATATAAAGACACTTCTTCTGGGTCATGATCCGTTTACCCAACTCCACAAACACATCATCCACCGGATAGTTTTCCAAATTCTGGAATTCATCCAATATCAAGACAAATGACTTCTTGGCTTCCTGGCAAAACACTTCAGGTAAATTCAGCAAAGCTACATAGGCTTCATTGTTTTTACCGTCTTTCAAAAGGCTCTGGATACTTTCAACAGCCGCCGTAGTGATGGGTATAAGCGCTCGGCAGGACTCACAGAGCAGTTTCAAGTCTTCTTGAAGGGGTAAATTTTGGTTCTTCAGGAAGAAATATAAAATTCCTTTACTGAATTTCTGGGTAAAATAATTAAAATCGTGGGACTCTAAATCAAGATAAAGAACGACCACATCCCTATCTTCAAAATCCATCAGAAAACGCTGAACCAAGGAAGTCTTACCGACATATCGACTTCCCAGAAGGGCCAAATTCTGACGATAGCCGTCCTTAAGACCCAGGACGCGCTTACTTAAAACGTCTAGGATTTGACGTCTACCGAAGAAATTATAGTCAGAATCTGTCAAAGTCATGGTAAATAGTACAAAGGATTGGTTGCTTCCTTGCCTCTTCGAATTTCAAAATGTAAAAAACTTTTTCTTGCCATAGCGCCCGTTTCAGCAATCGGGTCTCCTTTATAGACATGATCCCCGAGCTTTGCCAATAATTTTCGATTGTGCGCGTATACCGATACAAACCCATCGCCATGGTCAATCATCACGGTTTGATTATAACCAGTCAGATAATCCGCTAAGACAACCTGACCTTCCCGAGAGGCTTTAACAACATCCCCCTCATTGGATTCAATATCAACCCCCTTGTTTATCCCTTCTCCATGACGATCATTAAAATAAGACAAAACTTTTCCCCTAAGGGGCCAGGTAAATTCATCTTTATTGGCATCTGGCGTATGGTCCGTGATCAACTCTTTGACTTGTTTAGCTCCTGGGATAAGAAGCAATTGCCCAACTTCAATAGCCGCCGCGTTGGGAATATTGTTGGCCTGTATAACATCCTCAACAGCCACCCCATAGGCTTTAGCGATCCGCCAAAGAGTTTGACCCTTTTGTATCTTATGATAAATACCTTCAGGTTTCTTAACTTCTACCTTAGGCGTTGGGGCCTCTGGCAGAGCCCTATATTCGGTTGTGGCACAACCAGCCATAAACACTAAGAAAAAGCACAAAGGAACCAGGTGATAGGTCTTAGGTGTTAAAAAAGAAAATGAAAATTGTTTTTTTTGTTTCAATTGTTTCCCCTCATATTTCATCAACCATTACCTATCACCCATCACCGATCACCAAATACTAAATAAAAAGCGGGGGACGGGAATCGAACCCGCGTAGCTAGCTTGGGAAGCTAGCATTCTACCACTGAATTACCCCCGCAAAATTTCTTTAAAATCTCCTACAGTCCCCTTCACATCATCAGATAACAAAATATCCCTGCACACCGCTACTCTCTTGACTCCAATTTCAGTAAGCTGATTTAAATTCTTACGACTAATACCACCAATAGGAAATACTGGAATCTTTATTGTTTTAATGACACTCTTAAGCAGCTCAAAATTCATGGGTTGACGTTCTGGCTTTGTTTGGGTCTTAAACACTGAACCAAAACCAATATAATCAACCCCTATCCTCTGGGCTTGTTTAGCTTGTCCTAAACTCTGACAGGAAACACCTATAAAAGCTTTAGGCCCCATCCATTTTCTCGCGTCTTGGTAAGGGATATCTTCCTGTCCAAGATGCACCCCATCAGCAGAGGACAATACAGCTATATCTACCCTGTCATTGACAATGAACAAAGCCTTACCTGTTACTATCTTCTTGACATGCCGAGAAAAATCTAAAATATCCTTAGGCCTGCCTTTTTTGTCCCGCAATTGTACTATATCAACACCACAACGTACAGCAGGTTTTAAAATTTTAAGCAAACTCGAGTAAGAAAGAACGTCGGCATCTAAAATCAAATATAAATTAGAAACCTTTAACCGCTTTTTGCTCCAAGACATAAGCCCTATACCGTAAAGTTTTTAAATCTTCCGAAGCTTTGGGGCTTAAAAGTTTAGCTACTTCTTCTAAAACCCTCAAAGACTCCTTGACCCGTTGTATATTAGCAAAAAAAACTGCTGAAATATCTTTTCTTTTAAGCTCGCTTGGACAACTAGGCCGACCGACATCAGCCAATACATCTCGTCCCATTAAAATCTTGTGCATATCTAGCTTTTTAGCCGCTAACGTTAACTCATGACGCACATCTTTAAAAGATTTTGTTAAGGACTTTTGGTTCCATACATACCGGGCTACATCCTCACAAACTCTTAAACCCTCTTTGGCCCTGTTTAAATTCGCGTCTACAATCCGATAAAGCTGCTGTTTTTGATTCATCCTAACTTGCTTTCCCTAATATACGTTGAATAATATTCGTGGTGGAGAATCCAGCGACATACTTAATCAATTCAACCTTCTTAACCAAATCTGCCCCTACGATTTCTTTCCCCTTCCAATCCGCTCCCTTAATTAAAACATCCGGCTTTAGGTTCTGAATCAATTGGTAGGGTGTTTCTTCATTGAAAATGACAACATAATCAACACATTCTAAAGCCGCTAAAACCGCGGCCCTGGATTTTTGAGGACAGATTGGACGCGAAGGACCTTTAATACGGCGGATGGATTGGTCACTATTTAAGCCAACAATAAGAATGCGATTCTTAGCTTTTGCTGACTGCAGATATTGGACATGACCCAAATGCATCAAATCAAAACAACCATTGGTAAAGGCGATGGTCTTTCCCGCATGGCGCAAAGATGTTAATTTCTTCTTAAGTGTCTGGGGAGAAATGATTTTAGATTCTACATAAATCATAATAAAACAAAGTGTCATTGCGAGGAGCGAAGCGACGAAGCAATCTTATTAAAAGATTGCTTCGCTCCCTACGGGAGCTCGCAATGACACTACCCTGTTAAAGTATTTTCAACCAATTCACATATCGAATGAAAAATACACAAATGTGATTCTTGAATACGGGCCGTCTTAGAAGATGCCGCGACAATGGCCACATCACAACACGCCGCTAAGGCTCCCCCATTGCCTCCCGTAACGCCAATGGTACTTACCCCTATAGACTTGGCTTTTTTGACAGCTTCTAATACATTTTTAGAATTACCGCTTGTGGAGATAGCTACCAAAACATCCCCTTTTTGCCCCAAAGCCTCCAGTTGACGCGAAAAAACAATATCAAAACTATAATCATTACCTAGCGCCGTTAACGCCGAAGTATCCGTGGTTAAAGCAATCGCCGGCCAAGCCTTGCGCTCCTTTTGAAAACGACCCACAAATTCCGCGGCTATGTGCTGACTGTCCGCAGCTGAACCGCCATTACCACAAAAAAAGACTTTATGTTGATTTTTAAAAGCTTCAATGATGATTTGAGCGGACTGGACTATCTTAGGAAGGTTCTTTCTTAGAGTTTCTTCTTTGACAGCTATGGATTCCTTAAATATCTGCTCTATGGTATTATGCATACATTAATTCCTCGCTGAAAACACATTAGCAATTTCAACCAAATCCATGCTGACTTGCTTACGTTCTCGTACCGCCTCTTCCATGTCCACGTAACGAATCTTATTTTCCCTTAATGAAACCATCTTACCAAATTTTCCTTCTTTAATTAGTTCAACAGCTTTGACCCCAAAGCGAGTGCCCAATACACGATCAAAAGACGTTGGAGAGCCTCCGCGCAAAATATATCCCAAAACACTGACGCGCGTTTCATAACCGGTATTATCTTCTATGGCCTTGGCCAAATATTCTCCTACACTTCCAAAACGTCTTTTCTCTATTAAGGCAACGTTAGGATCCGCATACGGCAGTGAATACCCCTCTAGTTTTGTCCCCTCGGAAATGACGACAATGCTAAAAGGCTTACCCCGTTTATGACGCTCACGTAAAAGCTCATAGACTTGTCCTAAATCAACCGGAATTTCAGGAATCAAAATAATATCCGACCCTCCAGCTATACCCGCGTGCACGGCCAACCAACCCGTATATAATCCCATCACCTCAACAACCATGATACGATGATGTGATTCGGCCGTTGTATGCAAACGGTCAATACACTCCGTGGCTACATTAACGGCAGTGTCAAAACCAAAAGCATAATCTGTACCGGATAAGGCATTATCAATGGACTTAGGTACCCCAACGACCTGAATAATATTTCTTTTATGCAGAGCCAATCCAACTTTAAGAGTTTCCTCCCCACCAACCGCAATGAGCGCGTCCATTCCACTTCTCGCATAATTCTCTTTAATCTTCTTAATCTGTTCTTCATCACTCATAGGATTGACTCGGCTAGTACCTAAAATCGTACCCCCTTTATCCAATATCCCCGTAGTAGATTTTACATCCAGTACCCGCAAATCGTTCTCAATCAAGCCCAACCATCCATTTTTAATACCGGTGATGACAAACCCTTCCTGCATGCCTTTACGAACAACCGCTCGTATCACCGAATTAAGCCCGGGACAATCAGCCCCACCTGTTAAAATACCAATTTTCTTCATATCCTGTATCCATGAAATGGAATGGGGGTTTGCTCAACTATATCCACGGGACGCTTAGATTTATAATCACCTAAAATCATTTTAGCCACGTGAATACGAATATTAATTTTACCTTCCATACCCGTTGTTTCTTCAATCTTACGGCGAATCAAATCTTGCAATTTTGTTGTCAAATCAGGAATGTTGGCCGAAGAACGTAAAATCAATTTCACATGGGCATCTATTCCCTTTTTATTAGCCATTAAGAAAGGTTTAATCTCCTTGATCTCGGGTAATTGCAAGGTCAAAGATTTGATTAAGTCTTCAATAGCCGCCAAAGATACCGTCACCCTGCCTGAGGTATTATCAAAGGCAAGGGTCCTCTCCATACGCCGGCGGCCATAAATTAAATTCTCTAACAAAAAACTCACAAGGATAATCCCGCAAGCAATAGCAAAAACAATGATACGCAGCTTACGATGGTCATAGACGATATATAAAATATTCTTTACTGTATTAAAATCGATGACATGCAGGACAAAAAGCATAACAGTTAAACTTGCTACCCAAAGAATTGTAACATAAAAAATAATGGCCATTCGGGTCATCAACCACATCAGGAACTCCTTCTTTCAACAGATTGGATGCTCACGTTAATTTCTTTTAATTCAATTTCTAATGCTTGTTCAACAGCTTCTTGCACCTTATCCTGAATTTGATGGGCAACGACTGGAATGTTAATGCCATAATCAATTTGAACACGTATCTCCAGGGAAATTTGGCCTAGCTGATCGATAGTGACATAGACTCCCGGAAAATTCTTATATCCAAAGAGTTCACAAATACCACCGATTAAACCAAAACGGGCAAGATTAACCCCAGGAATATCTTTTAAAGAAGCGGCTGCAATGTCTCCAACGACCTTTTTATGAATATGGACATTACCTAAATCAACTTGTTCTCCTAAAGACATAGAAAACTCCAGGGTTTAAGTGTCATTTTTCATCATCTTCTCCAAAAAGTGCGTTGTTACCTTACCTTGAAGAAAGGTTGGATGATGCATAATCTCCATATGTAATGGAATTGTTGTTTTAATAGGGGATATATAAAACTCATCTAGTGCCCGTCGCATAATACGAACAGCCTCCTCACGGTCTTTTCCATGGACAATTAATTTCGCAACCATGGAATCGTAATAAGGACTGATAGTATAGCCCTGATAGATATGCGTGTCAATGCGCACACCCGGGCCTCCAGGCAAATTAAGTTCAACAATCTTCCCCGGAGAAGGAATAAAATTGTTATAAGGATCTTCCGCGTTGATACGGCATTCTATAGCGGCGCCATGGATCTTGACATCTTCTTGCTTGATCTTGAGCTTGTGCCCATTAGCCACCTTAATTTGTTCTTTGATAAGATCTATTCCCGTCACCATTTCTGTAACAGGATGTTCAACCTGGATGCGCGTATTCATTTCCATAAAATAAAAATTACCAGAAGCATCCAATAAAAATTCAATGGTCCCTACCCCATGATAATTGACCGCCTTGGCTGCCTTGATTGCCGCATCCCCCATTTTCTTTCTTAAACTGGCATCTAACGCCGGCGAAGGGGCTTCTTCTAATAATTTCTGATGACGTCTTTGTAAGGAACAATCTCTCTCCCCTAAATGGATCACGTTACCATGTTCATCAGCTAAGATTTGAAATTCCACATGACGCGGGCCTTCAATATATTTCTCAATATACACATCCGACCGTCCAAAATTAGCATCAGCTTCTGTTTGGGCCATTTTAAAAGAATTGATGAGCGAAACGTCATTATGGCAAACACGCATACCCTTACCACCGCCGCCCGCGGCAGCTTTAATAATCACCGGATATTTGATTTTCTGGGCAACTGCAAGGGCCATTTCCTGGTTGTCAATAATGCCATGACCACCGGGGGTCAAAGGGACACCTGTCTTCTTGACGGTCTCTTTAGCAACAATCTTATCTCCCATCTTTCGAATAGAATCTGGAGAGGGCCCAATAAACTTAATATGGCAAGATTCACAAATCTCAGCAAAGTGGGCATTCTCTGAGAGAAACCCATACCCTGGATGGATAGCTTCTACATCAGTAATCTCCGCGGCAGAAATGATAGCGGGGATATTTAAATAACTTTCTTTACTAGTGGCCTTGCCGATACAAACAGCCTCATCGGCAAAACGCACGTGCAAAGAATTACGATCCGCCTCCGAATACACCGCAACCGTGCGAATACCTAATTCTTTACAAGCACGGATGACACGAAGGGCAATTTCACCACGATTGGCAATCAGAATTTTAGAAAACATAGGTTATAATGGTTCAACAACAAACAGGGGTTGACCAAACTCAACAGGTTCGGCATTAGAAACGGCAACCTCTAGCACCTTGCCGCGTATTTCAGACTTGATTTCGTTCATAAGCTTCATGGCTTCAACAATACATACCACTTGACCGATTTCCACGGTTTGACCAATCTCCACAAAAGGAGCCGCTTCCGGCGAAGGAGCGCGGTAGAAGGTGCCTACCATCGGCGACTTGATGTCCTTGGTTAATTTCACGGAAGCTTCTGATTTGACCTCCCCTGAAGCGGAGGCGCCCACAGGAGTTGTTGTATTTATTTTTGGAGAAGGGATAGATTCAACGGCATAGTGGATAGGCTGAAGTTGCGATTCTAGCGCCGTTTTCTTCAACTTCAGTTTAAGACCTTCACGTTCAATTTCAATCTCGCCAAGATTGTTTTCATTCATCAGCGCAATAATTTCCTTAATTTCCTTTAAATTCATTTTTTGACCCTTTCGACATAGATGCCGGTTCTGGTATCAACTTTAATAGTCTCACCCGGGCTAATAAACAAAGGCACTTGTACAGATGCGCCAGTATCGATTTTGGCAGGTTTATAACCAGCCCTGGATGAATCCCCTTTTAAACCCGGATCCGCTTCAATAATCGTAGCTATTATGAACGTAGGTACTTCCGCTTTTATAACTACCCCTTTATAAAGTATCGTTTCAACTTCCATATTATCTTGCAAGAATTTAATACCATCACCTAGGAGTTCTTTGGAAATTACCGTATCCTCAAAACTGTTTTGATCCATAAAATGATACTCATCCCCACCCGCATAGGTAAACTGCATGCGACGTCTTTCTAAAGAAGCCTCCTCCAATGTTTCAGCACTGCGAAAGGTCCTCTCTAACACCGCATCTGTTTTAATATTCTTAAGCCTTACACGCACAAAGGCACTTCCTTTACCAGGCTTAACATGATTAAGCTCTGTGACAAAATAAAGATTGCTATCAATTAAAAGCCCCATACCGGTTTCGAGTTCATTAATTGTAACTGCCACTTAACACCTCACATCCTTTATCTGTTACTAAAACCATATCTTCTACCCTTACCCCAAACTGCCCTGGAATATAAACTCCAGGTTCAACCGTAACAATCATCCCTGGTTCTAAGAGCGCTTGGCTCTTAACTGAAAGCCTTGGATTTTCGTGAATCTCAAGACCTACTCCATGACCTAGGGAATGGCCAAAATACTTTGCTAACCCAAACTTACGTAATACTTTACGAGCATGACCATCAACTTCAGCTACCGCAACTCCAGGTTTAATAAGCTCAATCGATTGTCTTTGCGCAAGGGTTGTTGCTTCAAGAACCCTTTTGTAATAAGGCGCCATTCTACCCAAAAAGAAATTACGTGTCAAGTCAGACTTATAACCTTTTATATCTATGCCCGTATCAATCAATACCGGCTCATTGTTTTTTATTATTCTATCGCTCACTTGAGCGTGCGGATAAGCCGAATTTGGCCCTGAGGCTATAATGGGATTAAAGGAAAAGCCAACCCCTTCTTTCTTAATAAACCCCTCCAAATAACCAAGTACTTGCTTCTCTGAAAGGCCAACCTTAACCACTTTCTTTAAGAATTCTAACGCCCTAAAATGTACTTTTAAGCATTGTCGAATGATCTTGACTTCTGATTCTTCTTTGATTTCCCTTAGAACCTCCACCAATCCATTGGCGGGAATCAGCTTGGTCCTTGAAGGACAATAACTCTTGAGCTTTTTAAAGCAGGACACAGACGTACAACGCTCATCAAAACCCAACCGTTTAATTTTACAGGCTTTAACCAATTCAAAAAGAGTTGCTGCCGAGCAAAGAGTATGTTGTTTAACTACGGCAACACCTTTTAATCCTTCCCTAGCTTCTTGGATATAACGAAAATCTGTAATATAGACAGCCTTATTTTTGGTTATAAGAAGCCAGGATTCTTTGGCCTGAAAACCGGTTAGATAATGGATATTGACATCTTGAGTCACTAAAAGAGCATCTATATTTCGATGGCGGGAAAAATCACTGGTTAATCGTTTAAGACGGTTATTCATGAATCTATAGTCTCTTTTCGACGATTCTCAAGAGAGAGTCGTCTTGCCCCCCTCTTTAAGAGGGGTTATTCAGCCTGATCAACTAAAAGTACTGGGATACCATTCTTTATAGGATATTTACGACTACACTTTAAACAAACAATGTGATTGTCTTTCAGATGGACATCACCGCCACAGGCGGGACAGGCCAAGATTTCCAACAGTTTAGGATCTATCATAACCCTGAATTCTGTTCTTTTTTAACAGCCTCAACGTAACGCAGTTGAAGCTCATAAATTGAACCATCAAGTAATTCGGCTTCTTCCTTGGTTAAATTGCCCGTGGTCTTTTCTCTAATGATAGCCATTGTATCAATCAAGAATTTGGCCTGTTTCAGATTCTTATCAATTTGATTGGATAAAGGGTTTGGTATCTCTCCTAAAAAGATCATGGCTTGAAAACCAAGACTGGCGATGTAATTAAAAAAATCTAATTGAGGCTCTACTTCTTGGGGCTGTTTTTCTTGGGCTGAAGCAGCAAGGGGCTGTCCATCCGGCCCAATCAAGCCTCCTGATTCTTGCGAAAGTTTTTCTCCAAAACGATTATGAATATCCATTGATTAATCCTCCTTCAACTCATATGGTAAAAAAGTATGGACACTTTAACAAAGATGTTAAAAATTGTCAATCTTTGGAATTATCCTAAAAGGAAAAAATACTACTCAGAGACCTGATAATCAATTTCAATATTAAAGGTATACTCTGGAAGGGACATGCCTTTTAAAAACAGCGGGAAATGCGCTTCCTTGAGACTTTTAGTGGAAATATATCGCAAGTTTTCACTGGCCTTGGTCCTCTGCTCTATGATTTGATAGGCCTTCAAAGAACCATCAGAGGCAATGATAAAGGTCAAATACACTCTGCCATCATCTAATCGGCTATAATTCGCGTAAACCCTTTCCTTAATACTCTCTCTTATTCTATCTTGATAAGAAGTATAAATAGGGTTATTGATCTTTTCAGAAGTTAGCGGCGTAATGGTCACATGGTTGGCCTGGATAGATCTAATAGGAGTCGGTTTATGTTCATACATAGTCAAATTTCTAATACCCCCCCTATCCTTGACCAACTTCACAGAGACAGCATCATTCGAAGAAAATAAAGTGTTTTGTAAATCTAAACGCTGAACAGGCTTAACCGCATGCTGTCGAATATCCAATGTTTTAGGATTGACTGGTCTATAACTGATTTCCATTCTCTTGTCCCTGGATTTCTTCAGTTCTGGCAACTTCATCCAATAGCTGCTGCAGACGAGGATGGTATGGATTGTTAAAGAAATAAATAAGGCCTTAGGCAGGAAATTATTCGAAATCATCGTTTAAAAATCTCTGTGCTTATGTAACGGATAAATCTGAGTGTATCTCCCAAAGGTCTGATTTTACTGACCTCATCACGATAAATGGATTGAATGGGGACAGACGCGACGCGAAATCCTTTTCTACACGCTTTAATCAAGATTTCTGTTTCAATTTCAAAATCGTTGCATTTGAGGTCTATAGATTTAAGGACCTTGGTTGTAATCAAGCGAAACCCGCATTGGGTATCTTCAATCTTCTGTTTGCAAATCAAAGAAATAATCCAGGACATAAAGGCATTAGTCATCCGACGAAGCCAGGGCATGCCCGAAGGGTTATACATCCGGTTTCCGTTGATAATATCTGCGTGTCCTTTTTCATAAGATTCCAAAAAATTAGCAATATCCGAGGGAGAATGCTGCCCATCCCCATCAAGAGTGATGAGCGCATCGTAAGCCTGGCCAACGGCCAAGGTAAAACCTAAACGCAAGGCATTGCCCTTACCGCTTTTCTTATGGGTCGAAATGACCAGCGCTCCTTGAGACTTGGCTAAAATAGGAGTGTCATCAATAGAGCCATCATCAATGACAATGACATCATAAGACAACTCAACTATTTTCTTGACCAGTGAACTTATGGCCCGCGCTTCATTATGCGCTGGAATAACAATAACAGTTTTCATTGGACCTCAACTCGTCGAAAAACAAGCCATTGACTGGGAGTTTTTCGAATTTGGGTTTCCATTAAAGGTAAATATTTCTTAATAAGCTTCTCTATCTCTTCGTTATTGACCTGCCCCATCTCAAGCTTTGGTGGATAGATAGGTTCTGAAAATTCAATATAAAAACTATCATTGGCAGCGCGTAAAAAGAAGGCCAAAATAAGCGGAGCCCCTGTTTTAATAGAAAAATAAGCCGCTCCATTTGGTATAATAGCTTTTTTGCCAAGAAAATCCATTTTCAATCCATGATGGCCAAAATCCCTATCTCCTAATATCGCGACTAAACGGTTGCGTTTTAAATGCGCCAAACAGCTGCGTAAGGCCACATTGGTTTGAATGACCGAGGTCCCGAAAAATTCCCTCTGACTATTAAAAAAAGCATTGACCCTTTGGTCCTTATGCGCCAGGGCCACGACGGACAAAGGATAGCCTAATAGACTTAACACAGAGCCTGCCATCTCCCAATTGCCTAAATGAGCGCTTAGAATGATCCCCCCTTTGCCTTTAAGAAGAACATCGTTAAGACGCTCCATTCCTTTTATCTCAACAGAATTCTTAATAAATTCCTTATTGACCCTTTTACTCATGACAAAAAAATCGACAAGATATTTGCCAAAGTCACGAAATACTTGACGGACCATGGAGGATGGGACCTTGTTTGTTTTTAGGATAAGCTTTAAATTCTCTTGTACGGCTTCTCTATCCGTCTTGGATAATAAATACTGACAATCTGCCAGAAAAATGGCCAAAGCATAACTTGCAGACAAAGGCAAATGACGCGTCACACAATAGGCACATCTATAGAGGTAGTAATTACCCATAATCAAATAGTTAGAACTAATTTTGCAATGTCTTCTGCGGCATGAGGTTTACCATATTTAAGCGCCGCCTCACGCATCGACTGAAGTTTGTGTGGATTATTTAAAAGCACTTCCACGGTATCCGCAATCTTATGCTTATCATAGACCCGAGTTCCTATCCCTTGCCTTACCAAGAATTCAGAGTTGCGCTCTTCTTGCCCGGGAATAGGATCGACAATAATCATGGGTAAGCCCTTGGCCAAGCATTCTGAAGTGGTCATGCCGCCAGGTTTACTGACAATCAATGTCGAGATTTCCATCAATTCATCAACATTATTAGAATACTCATAAACAATGATCTTCTTAAGAGTGTGCTGTTGGATTTTTTTAATCCACCGCACTAATTTGACATTCGTCCCGGCAATGACAATAATCTGTAGTGGCCGGTCTAACTCAACTAAAGATTTCACCGCTTCCTTCATCGGCCCTAGGCCTTGCCCCCCTCCCATCACCAACACCGTGGGGACATGTAAATCCAGATGGAGTTTGTGGGCAATGGCTTGCTTATCTAACCTGTCTTGGAATTTCATACGAATAGGTATTCCAAAAACCTTAATTTGATTTTCCTTAATCCCCTCATCAAGATATCTCTTTTTAGCACTTTCAGAAGGAACAACATAATAATCTACCCCTTCGTTGAGCCAATATAAATGCGGGGCAAAATCCGTTAATACCCCCACCACCTTAACCGACAGATTATTGGTCTTTTTGTAATCTGCCACCATACCACAAGGAAAGGCCTGGGTACAAACAACGACATCGGGTTTGAATTCATCAAAAAGGGGTTTAAATTTCTTATGGGAAGACTTATGGATAGATTCTTTTATTTTCTTGGAAGCTTTAATGACCTTAGGGTTATCGTAAAGGTATTCCCAAATACGAGGGGCCCGCTTAATCACCCCCATATAGGCGGTATTAATAATCTTCTCCATTAAAGGATAGGTATAGCCAAAACCATTGAGACTCCTGATTTCACAGTCAGGATTGAGCTTTTTTAAAGACTTTTGAATGGCCACAGCCCCGTGCCTATGCCCAGAGACTTGTGAGATATATAAGAGCAAAATACGTTTAGCTTTAAATTCCGTCATACTATTCTATTGTTCCTAACACATCACCCACAAGTCCGTCCTGGCCAGGCTTAAGGTCTATGGATTTTACCCAGCCACTAGCAGGAGCCTCCACATTAAATGTGGCTTTATCGGTTGTGACTTCACAGACTTCATCACCGGCTTGGACACGGTCACCTTCTTTTACATGCCAGAAAGCAACGGTTGCCTTGGTAATACCCTCACCTAATTCTGGAAGTATAATATTCATGAATCTTATCCTTTTAATGTTCTCTAACCTTCTCTTTAAAAAAGAAGGGGAATAGAAAATTTATTTAATAATATTAACCTCAAAAATATTACTAAAAAGCTTGGCCCAAGTATGTTTTACTTCCTCCATGGCAACGGGATGTTTTAAAAGTTTAGCCATAGAAGTCATCTGCACGTCTAAACCGCAGGGTTTAATCAAAGAAAACAAAGAAAGATCTGTATTCACATTGATCCCCACTCCGTGGTAACTTACCCATTTGCGCACGCCGATACCAATAGAAGTAATTTTGTTTGCCCCGACAAAAACTCCACGCTTTCCTGGAATGCTCACTGCCAATATATCAAATTCCTTTAATAAATCAACGGCAACTTGCTCAAGTTTTTCCAGATAAACTTTAAGGTCCTTATTGAAAAGTTTTAAATCCAAGAAAACATACACCATCAATTGCCCGGGCGCGTGCAAGGTTATATCTCCTCCACGGTCAACTATCTGTAAATCAACCCCCCTGCGATTGATTTCCTCCTTGGTAAAAAGCAAACTTTCCTTTTTAAATAAACGCCCCAGGGTCAAAACAGGCGGATGTTCACAGAAAACCAAACAACCAAGAGCGCCGGCGATCACAGATTCAACCTTCAGGCGTTGACGCTGATAAGCAGTTGTATAGTCTACCGTTTTCCAGTCTTCAAAATTAATATCCATAGGGTTTGAGTATACATGAAGGATTTTAGGGTCGCAATAGAAAAGCCCCGATACTTTGGGACTAATAACAAACAAATTATTGCCCGTTTAATTTTGCCTTAATCCATCCCATAACCGTGTTGGTTACCTGGGAATTGACCTGACCTTGCCCTTGGGATTGACGAGTGTTATTCATAAAGGTGATGACCTCTGTACTGACACCCTGCTGGCGCAGCCAAGAATTGTCTTCATTGGTCAGATGATATGAGCAATGATTTTGTTGGATTTGATTGATAATCTCTGAAGCCGCCATCCCTTGTT
>Ga0118677_10001166_pt1 | contig 56479 bp, 46 predicted proteins | sample AliMusrvi5mmetaG_FD_86154 | JGI IMG/M metagenome (GOLD analysis project Ga0118677, IMG submission 86154)
GTTACCGAAGGATTAGGATTAATGAATAACGAATCGGATCAGCCCTCCCGCCATTGTCATGGCCAGGGTATGGTTCGTTTGAGTGTGTGAAGGTTTCACCTCCGCCTTCATGAGCATCTGAGCCACAACACAATAGAGAAAAACGACAAACAACCATTGCAGGAAGTAGGTGGACACTTGACTAGCCAACCAGGAACCCACGAACGTTCCCACAACAATGGCCAGTGCCATTCTACGGACAATCGACCAATCCACGCTCTCCCGTTCATGATGCGCCTTCATGCTGGCAAGGGACGTGAACATGATGCTGGCCAAAGAAGTGCCCACCACCAGATGCTGAATATGGCTCGCCACAAACTGTTGTTTGGCAAACAGGACCGCCAGAACCGGTACAATAATGATGCCGCCCCCGACACCCAGCAGTCCAGCGAGAATGCCCACCATGCTACCCAAAACACAATACAACAACCAAATGATCATGATTCGTCTCTTTCAGCATCAGCATCTTCGCCGGCACCCTGTACCCCCCGGGCAAAACAGGGCCGGCAGGAGGTTCATTTTTCTGATAACACAACGCTTTCAAACACCTGAAACGAGGCTCCTTCACGCCAGGCGTCAGGCCGCAGTCCCGCCTTCTGACTCAGCGAGGCGAGCGTCTCTTCAACCGTCCACCCCTGCTCGGTCGCCACTTCGGGCAGATAGACCGCCCGGTACCGGCCTTTCGTGAGAATAATCCCCTGCTGCCCAATCTTGAAATCAGTGATGGCGGGAATATCACGGATCGGACTTAGTACAGAGACATCCACTTCAATAATCGGCAATTCGCGGGACTGGACAGGATTGAACCGGGGATCCCGAAGGGCTGCATTGACGGCATTGTTATGGACCGAACGATACAAGGCCTCCACCGGCGCCAGAGATCCGATGCACCCCCTGAGTTCACCGTGAATTTTGAGGGTCACAAAGGTGGCCATGTCTTTCTTTAACAAGGGGGTAAGTTCATATTTCTTGAAATCAAATGCCCCTTGCGGGTCATTGACACACCCTTTCAGGGTATCGTTCGCGATGGCAAATAAGGTCTTCTTTTCGGCCTCCGACAATCCCGGCGTCCAAGTCCCGCTGCGATGTTCTTTCACGGAATCCCCTTCCTTCACCCCGGCAGTTTTTTGGTTAAGGCCCATGGCGACCGCCTTGCCGGAGAAAAAACCGATCGCCGCATAAGAAACCGAGTTATCATAGTTGCCTGTCAATTCACCCGAGGCGGACAAAGCCAGTACCTGACCCGTTGGCTTATATCTCCGGTCGGTCAACGTTGCCAGCAGGATTTTGATGGGGATCTCCCCGCAAATCGTATCATGAGTGGTGGCACAATGTCGGGAAAACCCGACCAAATCCAATGCCGCGACCTGATCACTGGCCAGCGTTAACCATTCATGCAGACGCTCGGGAACTTTATCTGAAAAAGGTTCAAACCCATAGTTCGGCCCGTAGTGGGTGAAATCGGACGAAGCAATCAGAAGCGTATTGCTCCCGACATACGGCCCCAGCGCCTTGCTCACGGCCTTCACATCCACTTGGCCTTCTGGTCCGCATATCAGCGGCACCAGACGAAACGAACGGAGCGTCTTTTGCAGAAACGGAAGCTGGACCTCAATGGCATGTTCTTTGACTGCGGCGGCAGGCAGGGTGACAAACCCCATATTTGTACGCAAGGCATCACATACGTCCCGGTCGATGGGTACCGTGCCCAGTGGCGTGGAGTAGGCTGTCAATGCCGGATCCGGCAGGGACACCCCATTTACGAAAACGTGATGGGCGGGACACAAGATGATAACCAGGTCATACCGGCCACTTGAGAGCAAGCTGTAGATACTTGCCGCGCAGGACCCGGAATAGACATAGCCCGCGTGGGGCACCACGGCGGCCACCAATTCACCCGTGGTCACCGGGCGTACCGCTTCCGCCAGAAGCCGGGTCACATCCCGATCCAGGGTAAAGGGGGTCTGTTGATAGAAGGCCCCCGCCACTGCCGGGGGACGCACCTCGCCGGCCTGGCAACGGATGACCGCGATAACAAGCAAAACCACAAAATGAAATTTGTGAATTCGGTTCATTCTATTAAAGGCCGCTACCCCGGCCTGTTCCCTCGTGCCCACTTCCATGGACGTGGTTCTTCTCCAGTTGGCGGATGCCATCCGTGATATACAGATAGGTAGATATCAGGGTAAATCCGGCAGCGGCGCCAAGCACCCAGGGAAATCCGGCAACGGGCGCCTGACCGAGCACCCAGAGGATCAGCCCCATTTGGAAGAAGGTCGCGATTTTCCCGGAGAAGCGCGGCTTGACCTCAGTGTGGCCCACATCTACATGAATGACCACCGCGCCAATAAGCAGCAGAGCATCACGACTGATGACCAGAAATACATACCACAACGGCAGATGGGGGTTGAAGCAATGCTGTCCCCAGGGACCGGTCAAGAGAATGAGCGAAGAGATGAGCAGCGTCTTATCAGCCAGAGGATCCAACAAGGTGCCAAGTCGTGTGATCTCATTACGCGAACGGGCAAAATAGCCGTCCAGCGCATCTGTCAGACAGGTAATGACATAAACCATTAACGCAACCCATCGGATCATCTCGTTGGGGTTATGCTCACTGACACTCTTCATGTAATAGAGTGTCAGCAGAATGTAGACAGGAATGAGCAGAAATCGCCCGATGGTGATCCGGTTTGCCAGCGTAAGATTAGCCGTCCAGACATTTCTCATAAACTACACCCTTTTGGTAATCGGGGCACGATGGACGAAATCAACAGATGCGAAATGGCGTCGGATCCCGTTAAGGAACTTGACCGAAGGGTAGCCGAGCGTCATGGCAACCGCCGGGAAACTCTTCTCCGGAACACCCCAGCGTGCCTTCAGCTTTCTGTCGCCTTGCAGAGCCGGGGCCGCGGTCCCGATCATGCAACTCCCCAAACCCAGCGATTCGGCCGCGATCGTGGCAAAACTACAGGCTATTGCGGGATCGATGGTGTCCTTCATCGGATAGTGGAATAAAATGACACAAGGCGCGTCGTAGAAAAGCAGGTCCTTTTTCTCCTTCCGCGCCTCGATGATCGTGTCCGCGACCGGCAGGACAAAATTCCTCATCAGTTCTACCGACTGTTTATCCATCATAAAACGCAGCATGATCGAGCCGACAGGAGTCTTGAGGAAGAGCCATTTCCTGAACGCGGCCACCAGGTCATCTGCCAATTCCTGGACCCGTTCCTTCCCATTGATAACGACCACTCCCACAAGCGATGGCGGGAATCCCATGGGCGCGGTAGACGCCATGGCCAGCAGACGCTCAATGACAGCCTTTTCAATGGGCCGATTCTCATATTGACGCAAACTCCGCCGCGCCTGGAGAATCCCTTCGAGGCCTTCGGCGGTGGCGCGGGCGGACGGGGGCGGCAGGGGAAAGGCTTCATCCCCTTTCATCCCACGGCCCTTTACACTAATTGCGCCGTTTGGGCACACCGCCATACAATGGCCGCAAGCCAGACAGCCGAACTTGTCACTTAAACCGACAACCGGCTTCCCATCCTTCATCTGGAGACACAACGCCGGGCAAATGCTGACGCAACGTCCACACTCGATGCAGGTTACCTCATTGATTGTCGGACAGCCCCACTCAACACCCGCCACTCTATTTTCAGTATTTTCTGCGGTCATACTTCATCCCCATCCTGTCTATCCTGTTCATCCATGTTGGGCTTTCATATCCCAGTGATGTTACCTTGGTTAAGTAATAATTCATTCTCCAAAATGATTAATGAGCCTTCAACACAATACCGAGCGCGAGCAATACTCCCCCTACATCGCAGTAACGCCATCGGCCTGCTGCGGTTCACCGGTCAGCCAGTGCCGCAATTTCTCCGTGCTCTTCTTGTCAAACTTGTACTTCAACTTACCCAACGGATGTTTGAAGGCCATGGACCACTTCATGGTTTCAGGCTTGGACACAGCTTTTCGAATCGCATCGTGTTTCCCGACAAACGCCCGCATGAGATCGCGCTGGATGAAAAAGGCATGACCATCCATCAATTGCACCCGGCACCGCCGATCCGTGGTTTCAACGACCATCGGTTCAGCCTTCAGCTTCTTCTTCAGCAATAATTTGCACAACCGCTGAGTATCCTCGATCCGCGCTGGCTCAACCGACTCGATCTGATGCCGAAGATGCCCGAGTTTTCGATAATAGTTTGACACCGTCGCGGCAACGATCAGAGGAAAAATGAGGCCGCGAGGTTCAAACGTGCCCGCCTCTTTCAAGTTGAGCAGCGTGATCCCGAGATTCCACAAAAAAAGGAGGACAGAAACAATTGCCTCGGCCCGGAGTACATCCAGGGACGGATTTCTCAGGGCCTGAACACCTGTCCCAAACATCAGCATTCCAAGCAATAGAATGCCGGCATTAATAATCGTCACACGTAAGAGGATAAATCCCAGCACAATATTAATCAGCCCCCACACGATCCCGCCGATGCCGATATTGCGAATAAGTTTGCGAGTACAGATCGCCATTAACGCCTGGTTCTCCTCTGAATCAAACAACTCATCATACTTCATATTGTTCGTCCTTTACTTGTCGCTTGTCAAAACATGCCCTCTGCCTCACTCCTGACGGGAACCACCACATCTATTTTTTATCAAGTATCGGGAAAACGAGATCAGTCCTGAGAACTTGTACTGAGGATCAATGTATTTCCCGATAACATAGAAAGCAAAATAATAGGCACGAGAAAATGACCATCCCATCACAATCAATAAGATGGCCGTCGTAATTGAAGGATTGGCCATTAATAGAAGAGCAAAACAACAGCCGCCCATAAGAACAAACAGCACGGCTTTCAAATACATCCATTTCGGGTTGATCAGATCCATCGTTTTATTTCTTAAGACTACGCCCCATAGACCCATTTTTTTCACGCAGATGAGCCACATGGTTACGTTGCTGTTTTGCAGTGACTGTAGCCTCCCATTCACGGATGGCCGTAATGACTTCCGCAACCTGGTCATCCTTGATCATGGGAACCGAGAAGTCACGAATATGCCGACCGCAATCCCGCGCATAGACCACATTCGGCGGCGTCGTGGTTTTGAAGGTGGAATCCCCAGCAAATACAACTACTGACTTGAAATAATTGCCGGGAATACCGGTCAGATCTGACAACGTCTTGGTATGTTTGTAGTTTTGCCGCAGAGGATTTTGAATCCGCTCCTTGCGTTTGTAGAGCTGCTGAGTCCATTGAGCATCACGCTCTTTCCCAAATATCCACCCCGTATAGTTTTTGGTTTCCACCACAAAAACGCCGTATCGCGACACGACAACATGATCAATCTGCGTAGTCCCATCATCAGTGGGCAACATGAGGTCAGGGATCAGATGGTAGACCGTCGGATCAAGACTTTCCCGCAAATGCATATTCACCCGCGTCTCCCCGATCCAACCCTTTATCTGAGGCATAAAGGCCTTAACCAGAGCTGGCAAGGCAAGGATAATGATAAGCAATATTATCAAGTTTACCATTGGACTCTTCCCTACACGCCCTCGCGTAGCACCCCACCAATCACAAAGGTCGCAGCTTTATCAACGTGCTCTGGCATAATCTCGTCGGATGCCGCTAAATCCGCCACTGTTCGCGCTACCTTTGCAAGCCTGTCCATTGAACGGGTTGACAACACGTTTTGTTCAATAGTTTCCTTATAATGATCAAAAGCTTCCGTGGAAAACCTGCAATGATCCTTTACCTGCCCTCCAGGGATTGCCGCATTGTGGAGGATTCCCGTGTCCTTGAAACGCACGACCTGCCTCTGCCTAGCCCCTTCCACGTTACACCGGATCAGGTCAGACGACTCCTTCTCGTTCTCTGAGAAACGTTCATCCATTGAAAGGCGCGCCATCTCGACCTGTAGATCAATACGATCCAATATTGGGCCACTGATTTTACCTTGATACTTACGAACCTGCTTCTCGTTGCACTTACACTGGTCAGTTCCGTGATATCCGCAGGGGCATGGATTCATCGCCGCCACCAATGTAAAACGAGCCGGATATCTTATCGTACCACCCACCCTTGAAATATTGACCTCACCAGATTCTATAGGTTGCCGCAGGCTTTCAAGTGTCGCGATGCTAAACTCAGGCAATTCATCAAGGAATAATATCCCCATGTGTGCCATGGTTATCTCTCCAGGACGTGGCAGCCCACTTCCTCCGCCAATCAGAGCCTGCTTGGTAGCCGAGTGATGCACTGCCCGGAAAGGTCGCTTAGTTATGACCATGCCGTCGCGCTCTAGGGCGCCACATGCGGAGTAGATTCGTGTCAATTCCACCTTCTCATAGTTCTCAAGACTTGGCAAAATGCCCGCTATCGCACTAGACAGAAGCGACTTACCTTCACCGGGAGGGCCAATCAGCAGCAAATTGTGACCTCCAGCGGCGGCAATGATCGCCGCTTCCTTTGCTCGGTCTTGTCCTCTGATCCTACTAAAGTCGATACTCTTTTGAATGACAGGTTCAAGCTCGATTTTTTCATGCAACGCGTTATTAAGACTCCCGGTTCCTTTAAAAAATTCAACAACCTGCTCCAGGCGTGAGACGGGACAAATCCGACAGCCTTCGTGTCCTGCCTTGGCCATGATTAGCGCGCATTCTTTCTCGTTTCCAAACGGAACAACTAGTATCTGACCAGCCTTTGCATTATATGCCAGCGACAATACCCCAGGAACTCTTCGAATTTCTCCATGTAGGCTAATTTCACCTAGTAGTACGTATTCACCTTCTTGGTCTTCTGGTAAATCCGGTAAAAGTCCCGCAGCTTGTAGCAATATAATGGCAAGAGGAAGATCAAGCCATGTGCCGTCTTTCGGCAAATCTGCAGGAGCGAGGTTTACGAGAATTTCGACCTCGGGTTCAGGAATTTGCAACTTAGCGAAGGCTCCCGAGATCCTGTCTAATGCCTCATAAACTGTGCCGCGCGCCATACCAGTTATAGAAACTGCCGCACGCCAATTAACCGGGGAGCGACAAACCTGAACAGCTCTCGCTTGTATCTCTATAAAATGCCCATCCAGCCCCAATAGGATTCCACCTGTTAGCGTGTGATCCCTCTTTAGGAGTGCCTGGAGTTCTACCTCACGACTTCGAGTGCGTGCAAATGCCATTATTCCCTCCTTGTAGATCTCTACTTAAATTATTTTACCTTCGAGTCTTCTGAATCTTCACCGAATTGAATCTCTTTATCGCAATGCGGACAGCGTATAGGCTGCTTCTGGCGACTGTGGAATTCCTCAACAAAACCAGCGCCCAAGACCCCAGTTGGCAGAGCCAGCATGGCCAATCCAAGAATAAAGACCATCGAGGCCATACATTTTCCCAACGGGGTTACGGGATCGGTATGACCCACGTTGGTCAAGGTCTCGATTGCCCAGAACATGGACGAGGGAATATCAGAGAAGACCTGAGGCTGTGCCTCGTGCTCCGCATAGAACATGGCAATGGCGGAGAGGATTGTCAAAATAAAGACAATGGTCATGCTTGCTAAAAGTTCGGCACGTTTGGCATGGACCACCTGACCAAGTAAACGAAATGCAGACGAGTAACGCCCCAATTTGACCACCCGGAACATGCGGAAGAACCGAGCCGACCGCAGGAAAAGCATGTCAGCCGTCATAAAAGGCAGGTAAAAAGGCAAAACAGCCATGAGGTCGATAATGGCCAGCGGGGTCAACATGTACCGCACCCTCCCCCATATCGGTGAGGCAAACTCTGGGGATTCCACGCAACACCACAACCGCAGCAGATACTCAGCAGAGAAAACGGCAACGGTCAGCACCTCAAAATACCAGAAACCGGTGGAGCAGCTTCGACAGATAGATGGAACTGATTCCAAGACAATCACTACGACCGTGAGAAAGATTAAGGAATAGATCAAATAATTCGCCGTCTTACTGAGAAACCCTTGATGGTGGCTCGGGTCGAGAATGTCGTAAACTTGTTTTCGAATACTCATGCACAAACCTTTCAACTTAACACCACTCGGGATCACGTCTCCAGTTTCGGCATTCTATTCTCTTTCAATATGGTGATCTCGGCAGCGAAATCCTTGGCCTTAAGAATAATCGTGGGAGCAAAGTCGGCCAATGGCCGATTGTCCGGCACTTTCCACTGCGCTTTCATGGCCTGGGTCGTTTTGCCGAAAAGGGCATGGTCGCCTTTGCTGCGAATGAGGGCAAAATCCTCATTACCACCGGTTTGCTCATAAATGACTTCGGAGAGTTCTTTCTCTGTGGTACTGAGTTTACGGCGGGCGGACACCCTTTCGGCTTCCAACAAACGCCGCTCAATTAATTCCGCCCGGCGGGTCTGAATGGCAAAGTAGGTTTGGGCAAAGGCGATTTCCGGCTTACGAGGGTCGCCATTCTGGGCGATTAGGTAACAGGCATAGCGGGTGAGCATCACATCAGGTATGTCTTTTTTCGCGCTTTTTGGCATCTGGATCGTTTTGTTGACGTCAACAAAATGATCCGAGACAACATGGCCAGAGACTTCGCAGGCGGTCTTGGCTTTGGAAACGACGGTATTGAAATTGCGCCATTCATCGTAACCGAGCAGGTGTTGAATGTCGCGAGCGAGCCAGTATTCGACACCTCCATCCGTCTGTTGGGCGTAGGCTTCAAAGGTGGTGGTGAGGGTTTGAATTAATTCGGTCTTCATGCATCAAGTATCTCCGTAACTGTTATGGCGGCGGGTAAGTCTTTAGGTGAGAGGAACTGCCTCCCGTTACGTTCATCGCGAAACGTGAGGATATCGCGGTTCAGATCGTCTAACGAACGTTTCATGCAACTCCCAATTAAGGACCGTTACGAACACTGAATTAACGACCAGACAAAACGCAGAGAATCTAGGCACTTAATAGGTGGTTGGCTAGCTCAATTGTCGAAACATTTAGAAACAATGGAAAGAGGAAATCAGTTCGCAGTGGGCGGTAGGCACCTAGCCCTGATAAGCCTTATTTCTCCAGGGTGATTTCCTTGCCGGTTTCAGCCGACTTGTAAATCGCCGTCAGAATTTTGATCATATCAACGCCCTGCTGAGGCACAAAATCCGGAGCCTCTCCATGAAGCACACAGTTGGCAAAATGGTAAAGGTTCAACCCATGTTGACCGATTTCCGGATTGGTATTCGGGAGGAGCGGCGTCGAATCAATTAACGTTCCATTCGTCTCGCTGAATATTTTCAAGGGTGCGCCCCAGTGACTTTTGGCACCTGCCTTGTCCCCCAGCAATTCAAAATAAGCATCTTCGTTCTCCACGTTGGAGGCCCAGCTAAACTCAATGGACAAACAGGCGCCGTTATCAAACTTAATAAAGCCCATGGCCATATCTTCGACATCAAAAATACCACCGGCCTTTTTTTCGCCAAAGCCGGAGTGAACCGAATCCGGGGTGGCGGTATTTTGACTGAATTTACTGAAGGACGACCCGACAACAGACACAGGACGCGGGCTGCCCATCATCCACATCGTGACATCAATCATGTGAACCCCCAAATCAATCAGAGGCCCACCACCGGATTGAGCTTTGGTAGTAAACCATCCCCCCGCGCCAGGAATTCCACGCCTCCGAATCCAGCCACATTTGGCGGCATAAATCTGGCCCAGATGACCTGTGGTAATATATTTTTTCAAGAATTGTGTATCCGGCCGGTAACGGTTATTTCGCATGACCATCAGGATTTTACCGGACTCAGCGGCCGTTTTTTGCATTTTCATTACCTCCTCGACACTCACGGCGTCAGGCTTTTCGGTAAAGACATGCTTGCCTTTTTTCAATGCGTCCACCGCAATCGTGGAGTGGAGATAATTCGGGGTACAAATATCAACGGCATCAATATCCCCGCGGTCAAGCAAATCGCGGTAATGCAGATAGGTGTCCTTGATACCGAATTCCTTCGCAAATTGAGCAAGCTTGGCTTCAACAATGTCGCAAACCGCCACCACTTCGATTTCGGGGTTCTTGAGTAAGGGCTGAATATGGCAGGCCCGGGCAATGCCCCCGGTTCCGATGATTCCCAATCGTAATTTTTTCATTATATTCCTCGGTTCCTTTGCTTTAACACGTGACTGACATTAGTTACTAACGTTCCTGAAATAATCTGGACATCCTCTAAAGGTGGATCGTGACCTCCGGGCACGATTAGCCGCCGCCCGGAGGTCGGCGGCCACCAGTGGATGTATAGATTATTTTGAGAACCTTAGTAAGCCCCTTTTCACGATCAATTCCATAATGAGTGATAGCCAAAAGAGTCTCCAAAACCATCATCACTTTATTTTTTTGAACACCATCGCGTCGCGATAGAGATTCGGGTTGGCTTTATTCGCCACGATGGCTTTTGCCAGATCGGCAGATGTCTTCGCATCCCGTTTCACAAGATCGGTATTAAGCAGATTAATGGTGAGCAAGTCGCCCATTAGTGAGTAACTGGCGAACTGGAATACCCGGTTGTCCTCGGGAATTCCACCTTGCGCCGTTCCGATCCAAGTCAACTGGGCCAGGGTTTTGCCGGCATTGCGACATAGACAGGCACGGGCATACATGGCGTTCGTTGAACCGGCGGGAAATGCAATCAAGTATTCATTTGTGTTCAATGGTAGAATCAGAAGGCTCTCCGCCTGGCCCGCCTTGTCAGACTTCTGCCACAAGCCAATGATGCCGGAATCGAGGGCCATCTCAGGAGTCTTCACGAGCGGAACGGTATAATCACACCCGACCAGCAATCCACATGCAATCATGAACAACAGCTTTTTCATCATGCGTGTCTCCTTTCAATGTCATGCCCATTTATAGGCACTCCATCGGCCATTTGTCTACTTGCAACTCCAGGAGAATACAGCCGCGATTGGGGTCAAACCAGGGCGCATTACTCCGAGTTTTGGCACCTTCGAGCCGAGTAAAAGGATCAACCACCCGCTTGGAGTACCAAGCTTGACTCGGAGGCACCCGCCTACGCTTCCCGTTCCGATTGCTCTACACGGGTAAGACTGGCTCCTCGACTGCTTGGACTTGCTTTGTTCGGGTGGGTCGGCTCGCGCCTCCCACGAGGTCATTACGAACGATTTCTAGTCCGTTTCCCTTCCTTTCCTTCATTCACAGTCTTATCCTGTCGCGAGGGTGGTGAAAATCTTTTTTTATATGATTTTAATGCGTCTTCCCCGGAAAATTGGCGTTCCCTGCATGGTCTTTTTCGGGTATTGTCCCCTTTATGGAAAACACCTCATACTCCATTGTCACTACGACGGTTGAAAAAGAGGAGTTGGCGTTGAAACTCGCTGGACTCATCACGTCTTCCAGACTGGCCGCCTGCGTTCAGTTCTGGCCCATTCGCAGCGTCTATTGGTGGAAGGGGAAAATGGAGTCAGGGGCTGAGTTTATCCTCCACTGCAAGACCCGAACCACCCTTGTTCCGCAACTTCAAGAGTTCATCCACTCCCACCATGCCTATGAGACGCCTGAAATCATCGTGACCCCGATTTTGGATGGCCACCCACCCTACCTCGCCTGGATCGAGCAGGAAACCACGCCACACGATTGACTTTTAGTGTGCCGACCGCTAGATAAGAGGGCGGTTTGAAACGGGTTTGAAGGCAGTTGCAGGTTATCAGATCATGGATACATTGAATCACGAACAATCAGTCGGGTTGGTGGAGACAAAACTGGCCGCCATTTCGTTGCCTCCCGATGGACTCAGACTCGAAGGGGGGGAAACGTTACCCGAACTGACCATTGCCTACGAGACCTATGGCACACTGAATCCCGCCAAAGACAATGTCATCTTCATCTGCCACGCCCTCACAGGCGATGCCCATGTCGCCGGATATCATTCCGATGATCCCAAAACCCAAGGCTGGTGGGATGCCATGATCGGTCCCGGCAAAGGCATTGACACCAACCGGTTCCATGTCATCTGCGCCAATATTCTGGGCGGCTGCAAGGGCACCACCGGCCCCGGCTCCCTCAACCCGGCCACAGGCACCCCTTATGGCGCCGCCTTCCCCAACATTACCATCGGCGATATCGTCCACGCCCATTACCTGTTAATGAAACACCTCGGCATCGAACGGCTCTATGCCATCATCGGCGGCTCATTTGGCGGCATGCAGGTTCTGGAGTGGAGCATCCGTTATCCCCATATGCCTGAACGCTGCATCTGCCTGGCCACCGCCGCCTCGCTCTCCGCGCAGGCGCTGGCTTTTGATATCGTCGGACGGGAAGTCATCACCAGTGATCCCGGCTGGTCCGACGGAAATTATTATGGCACGGGAACGCAACCCAGCAATGGATTGGCCGCCGCCCGCATGTTGGGGCATATCACCTATCTCTCCCCTGAAATCATGACCCGTAAATTCGGGCGGAAGAAAAAAATCCTGCCGACCGAGGAACGGTTCAAAAGCCGCTTTGAAGTCGAAAGTTATCTCCAGTATCAAGGCGAGAAGTTTGTCGAACGGTTTGATTCAAACTCCTACCTGCACATCACCCAGGCAATGGACAGTTATGACCTGTCCGAATCCTACGGAGACCTCAAAACCGCTTTCAAAGGGGTGAACGCCCGCTTCCTGATCGTGGCCTTGAGTTCCGACTGGCTGTTCCCGCCGGAGCAATCCCTTGAAATCGCCTCGGCGCTGATTCAAATCGGGAAGCCGGTTTCGTATTGCCTGCTCAAGGCGCCCTATGGACACGACGCCTTCCTCGTGGATATTGACCAGACCTCCCAGGTGATCTGCACCTTCCTGGGCGGTTGCGCCCAATGCACCGCGCCCACCAAGGCGGTGAAGCGCGACGACTACGACCTGATCGCATCCCTGATTGAACCCGGATCACGCGTGCTCGATCTTGGCTGCGGCGACGGCGATCTGCTCTCCCTGCTGACGGCCAACCGCCACACCACAGGGATGGGTGTGGATATTGAGTTAAACCATCTCATTGCCGCCATGGGCAAGAATCTCGACGTTTTCCACAGCGATATTGACCAGCGTTTGGACATGATTCCCGACCAGGCCTATGACTTTGTCGTTTTGAGCCAGACCCTGCAGGTGGTCCGCCATCCCCGTGAAGTGCTCCTCGAAATGCTCCGCATTGCCCGCGAAGGGATTGTGAGCTTCCCCAACTTCGCCAACTTGCACAACCGGATCCGGCTCGGGGTCACGGGCCGGATGCCAAAAACGGAGGCCCTGCCGTTCGAGTGGTACGACACCCCCAATATTCATCTGGCCACGTGGCAGGATTTCCTCAACCTCTGCCGAAAGGAAAACATCCGGGTAAAGCGGGTTATCCCCCTCGCTGAGCGGCGGCTCAGCAATCTGCTGATTTCGGCGGGACTGGTGAACCTGGGGGCGGAACGAATTCTGGTAAACATTGCGAGATCATAATTATGAAAACCATACCTCTCTCCGCAACGGATCTTAAAACACTGGCCGAGAGTCTCGGCGCCTGCGAGTCCTGCGCCATGGCCTCTGACAATGTCAGGGGCTTCCATCTCGCTGGGCGTAACGCCATTTACCAGGCGCTCGATGACCTGATTGCCATCCTGTTTCCCGGCTGCCATGGCCGCGAACCCCTGCCCCAAAAACAACTTTGTGAGTTCATCTCAACCAAACTCCTCTCCGTAACCACGATTCTGGCAGAACAGATTGAGCACGCATTCCGTTATCAGTGCGAGTTTGATAAATGCAAGGATTGCGGGGATTGCCAGGAAAACGCAGCGGCCGCCGTCAAACAGTTGATGAACTCTCTTGGCCCCCTGCAGCAAACCCTCCAACTGGATATCGTGGCCGCCTACGAAGGGGACCCGGCCGCCCGCTCCATCATGGAAGTGGTCATGAGCTACCCCGGTCTTCAGGCCATCATGGTTCAACGGATCGCCCATATTCTATATCAGGCCCAGGTCCCGCTGATCCCCCGCATCATGACGGAACATGCCCATTCCCAAACGGGAATCGACATTCATCCCGGCGCCCAGATCGGATCCGGCTTCTTCATTGATCACGGCACTGGCGTTGTCATCGGCGAAACCAGTACCATTGGCAAAAATGTCAAACTCTACCAGGGCGTAACCCTCGGGGCGCTCAGCTTCCCCAAGGACAAGAATGGCCACCCCATCAAGGGCATCAAACGGCACCCCAATGTGGAGGACGATGTCACCATCTACGCCGGCGCCACCATTCTTGGCGGCGAAACCACCATCGGAGCCGGCTCGGAAATCGGAGGCAATGTCTGGCTCACTCATTCGGTTCCCCCTCACTCCAAGGTGTACAACCAGCAACCCAAGCCGCTCATTACCAGCAAAGAGTCTCACAAATGATGGCCCTGATGTAAGGGGGTAATTAAATGACAAGTCCACATAATCTGCACATTTTCAAAGGGGGGCCGGTGTTCTCGGCCTTCCGGCTTCATCAACTCATGCGGGATCTTAAGGCGGAACTGCCTGACTGTCCCATTGCCTCCGTCGAGGCCGTGACCATCACCATGGTGGAAACCTCCGACCCCTTCCCCGCTGAACTCTGGCCACAGGTGGCCGCATTGCTGGATACCGACTGTCGGATTCCCTCCTCATCAACCGATGGCTTTTTCGTGACACCCCGCAAAGGGACCTTGTCGCCCTGGGCCTCCAAGGCAACCGATATTTTTCACAACTGCGGGCTTTCAGGCATCCAGCGGGTTGAACGCGGAATTCTCTTTCAGGTCCGAAGTGACAAAGGCCATTATGCATCGGTCACCCAATTGCAACCCGCACTCCATCTGGTCCATGACCGCATGACCGAAGGGATCTACAGCGACCTCTCCGACATCTTCAGCCATATCCCGCCGGCCAAGCTGGTAACGGTCGATATTCTCGCGGGGGGACTCCCCGCACTTCAACAGGCCAACATCACCATGGGACTGGCCCTGTCGGATGACGAGGTACAGTATCTCTATACCGTCTACTCCAAGATCAAACGCAACCCCACCGATGTCGAACTGGTCATGTTCGGACAGGTCAACTCGGAACATTGCCGTCATAAAATTTTCAAGGCCGACTGGATCATTGATGGAAAAGCACAAACCACCAGTCTGTTCAACATGATCCGGAACACCCACCAATGCCACCCGCAGGGGACGCTGGTTGCCTACGAGGATAACTCCGCCGTCATGGAAGGATTCCCGGGCAACTGGTATGAAGTGCATCCCAGCGGTTCGAACCACTACGGCGGACTCCCGGAACAAATTGATATTCTGATCAAAGTTGAGACGCATAATCATCCCACGGCGATTTCCCCCTACCCTGGCGCGGCCACCGGTGTCGGTGGCGAAATCCGCGATGAAGGCGCCACCGGCATCGGGGGACGTCCCAAAGCCGGCCTCGCGGCCTTCTTCGTTTCCAATCTCCGGATCCCCGGCTTTATCATGCCCTGGGAAAAGGATCATTCCGAATTCCCCAGCCGCCTTGCCACCCCGCTCGAGATCATGACCGATGGCCCGCTGGGCGGCGCCCGGTTCGGCAATGAATTCGGCCGGCCTCAGCTTACCGGCATCTTCAGAACGTATGAACACCGGCATAATGAACAGGATCGCGGGTACCACAAGCCCATCATGGTGGCCGGCGGTCTCGGCAACATTAAACGCAAGCACGTCCCCAAAAAGGCCATTCACACCGGCACGCATATCATTCAGCTCGGGGGCCCGGCCTTGCGGATCGGACTGGGCGGCGGCGCCGCCTCCTCCATGGGTAGTGGCAGTAATGCCGAGAATCTTGACTTCGATTCCGTCCAGCGTGACAACGCAGAAATCCAGCGCCGCTGCCAGGAAGTGATCAATTCCTGTATCGCACTGAATGATGAAAATCCCATCGTCAGCATTCATGACATCGGCGCCGGCGGCCTTTCCAATGGCTGCCCCGAACTCGTCTCGGAAACGGGAGGACGGTTCGAACTGCGTAAAATCCTCAACGAGGAACTGTCCATGAGCCCGATGGAAATCTGGTGCTGCGAGGCCCAGGAGCGCTATGTCCTGGCCGTAGCCCCGAAAAATCTGGATCGCTTTATGGCCCTCTGCCGACGCGAGCGATGTCCCGCCGCCGTCATCGGGCAGGCCACAGACGACAAACGCCTCGTGCTGCACGATTCCCATTTCAAAAACAACGCCATTGATATCGATCTCCAGGTCATCTTCGGCAAGCCGCCCAAGATGCTGCGCGACGTCCAGCATCGCCAGGAAACCCACGCCGAATTGGACCTCTCTGGAATCGACCTGTCCGAAGCCATCGAGCGGATTCTCCGCCTGCCGGCCGTGGCCAACAAAACGTTTCTCATCACCATCACCGACCGTTCCGTGACGGGAATGGTCACCCGGGACCAGATGACCGGCCCCTACCAGACGCCCATCGCCGATGCCGCCGTGACCGCCGCCATGTTTGACGGCTATTTTGGCGAAGCCATGTCCATGGGTGAACGCACCCCCATTGCCCTGCTCAATGCCCCCGCCTCCGGCCGCATGGCGGTAGGCGAAGCGCTGACCAATATCGCCGGCGCGTTCACAGGCCCCATCGGAAATGTGAAACTCTCGGCCAACTGGATGTGCGCCTGTGGAGAAGCAGGCGAGGATGCGGCCCTATTCGATACCGTCCGGGCCGTGGGCCTGGACCTTTGTCCCAAACTTGGAATCTCGATACCTGTCGGCAAGGATTCGCTCTCCATGCGAACCACCTGGAAGGATTCAACCGGCAAATCCGAAAAACAGGTGGCCCCGCTCAGCCTGGTGGTAAGCGCCTTTTCGCCGGTTCAGGATGTCCGTAAGACGGTCACCGCCGAACTCAAGCCGGTGCCGGATTCCGTGTTGATCCTGCTGGATCTTGGCCGGGGCCGGAACCGTCTGGGCGCCTCTGCCCTGGCTCAGGTTTACAATCAAGTGGGGTCCACGCCCCCGGATTTGGATACCCCAAAAGATCTGGTTAATTTCTATGGGGCGATGCAGGAATTAATCCAACAGGACCTCCTGTTGGCCTACCACGACCGTTCGGATGGCGGACTGTTTGTCACCCTTGCCGAAATGGCCTTCGGTGCCCATTGCGGACTCCGTATTCAGATTGATGAACTCGGCGACGAACCGCTTTCAATCCTGTTCGCTGAGGAACTGGGCGGGATCATTCAGGTATCCGACCAACACATCGCCCATGTGAACGAGATTCTCAAGCGGCACGAACTCGGGGATCTGGCCGTTATCCTGGGCAGTCCGGCGGCGGCCCCATCACTTACCATCCAAATAGGGGATTCCCCCGTCTATGAAAAGAATGTTATTGCGCTCAAGCAAGTCTGGTCGGAGTTGACCTGTGAAATGCAATCCCGCCGTGACAATGCCGAATGCGTGCAACAGGAGTTCGAGGCCTTGAAAGATCACGCGGATCCCGGGCTTTCCTTCAAACTCACTTATGATCCCTGCCTCCCCTTCCACATCGGCGGGAGCCGTCCCAAAATGGCGATCCTGAGGGAACAGGGCATCAACGGACACATCGAGATGGCGGCCGCTTTCGAAAGGGCGGGCTTTACCAGTGTGGATGTTCACATGACCGATCTCCTTTCCAGCCGGATCAACCTGGCTAACTTTTCCGGCCTGGTCGCCTGCGGCGGATTCTCCTATGGCGACGTACTGGGCGCCGGGGCCGGCTGGGCTCGGAGCATCCTGTTCAATGAACGCCTGCGCGACATGTTCCAGACGTTCTTTCAACGGACGGACTCCTTCACACTGGGCGTCTGCAACGGCTGCCAGATGGTCTCACTGTTAAAGGACATCATCCCCGGCGCCGAGGCGTGGCCGCGCTTCACCCGAAACAAGATTGAGCAATTTGAAGCCCGTTTCGCCACGCTCGAGATTCTGTCGTCCCCCTCCATTCTGTTTAAGGGCATGGAAGGCTCCCGCATTCCCATTCCCGTTGCCCATGGCGAAGGGTTTACCAACTTTGAACGGACAGGGAATGCCACGGAAATCGCCGCCAAAAAACTATCGGCCCTGCGCTTTGTGGATCATTACGGACGGCCAACGGAGAATTATCCGCTCAATCCTAACGGTTCACCCGGAGGACTCACCGGCGTGACCACCCTGGATGGACGCGTCACCATCATGATGCCCCACCCGGAACGGGCCTTCCGGACGGTACAGTTATCCTGGAAGCCGCAGGGCTTGTTCAAAGGGGAAGAAGGCCCCTGGCTCAGAATGTTCCAAAACGCCCGCCAGTTCGTGGAGTAAATGTTGATTGATCTCATGACCGTCGCAGCGGAGGCAGGCCAATATACTCGTGGTGCGGCCTCTGACAAGCGCAACAATTCCCATGAGACAGGTCGCAAAATAATTCCCGCGCGTCTCACCGCTGTAAATCGGATGAATTAAAGCGCCGGGCGGCAGATTGCCGGGAAGCGGATTGCCAGAATCGCTCAAAATCGGTTTGAAGCCTTTTCAGGTCAACCCCCGCCAGCATGGTCTCCGTGGCCTGCTCCGCATTGACGCCATTATTTCGCATGGCGACAACATATTTATCAAGCAGGCCGTAATAGGGGGATGCGGCATCTCTTTTCAAATAGTAGACCAAAGCCCATGACAAGGCATAATTCCCCGCCCGGATCTGTTCATTGGGATCATAAAACTTCTCTCTGTTAAGACTGAACAACCGGCGAAGATCCGTACGACTTCCGTTCCACAACGGTTTCAGAGTGGCCAGTGCCTGGGGGAATTCCTCAATCGAGAGCCGCCCGTTCGACAATGACGCATTCTCAAAATACTGGGCATACCCTTCGTTGAACCACATCGAAATATCAACCTGCCCTAAAGCATAAAATGCATATTGGTGAAATCCCTCATGAAATGCCACTCGCAGAACGCCCAGACGTTTCACGCGGGCACCCGCCCCTTCGCCTGCAGGACAAATCACCAGTTCTTTGCGCCGGGGATCCCAGAGTCCATAGGTCCAACTGTTGTCCTCGCCCACATAGTCTCGGTACTCCTGTTGCGTCGCCGGAATGCGAACCACCCCAATGGCCTTCTCTTCCGGCTCCGGGATGCATTGCTTATAGGCATTGCGCAGTGCTTTCATGGAGACCTTGAACTGCTCCACCATCGAACCGGCGCCCCCTTTCATATCCGACAAAATGATGTAATCCGGCGTGATGTCATACCACCAGCCTTTCAGGTTGCGAATACTGTTGATCACCTGCTGCCGGGTTGACATCAGGGCCTCTGAATCCACAACGTCCTTGCCGGTGGCCGTCAAGGACTCGCGAGGTGCCGCACGCCGGGTCGTGGTCATGGTGGAAATGGATCCGAGGAATTCTTTCTCAATGATTCCACAAGCCGTCTCAATACGAATCTGCGGATTAAGATCAAATTGGGCACATACCCAGCCCGGCGTTCCATTTCCCTTGATCACCCGGAAAACATATACCACCCGATTGGGGAAGAGATCATCGAGACGATATATCCAGACGGATGAAAGGCGGGTGAATTGTTTATCCAGGCGTTTCCCGGCCGGATGCGGATAGTCTGCAAAACTCGAAACCCAGCAGGCCATATCCGCCTCGGACGCCAGGGGGTTATCATTCGTTGCCGCCGCCCCCTCTTGTTCATACATCGCCTTTGTCACATGCTTCCCCGGATCTCCTTTCGGAGGAAGCCGGGAAATTTCCGCCAGAATGAGTTTGTTGTCATCCCGCCCCACCCATTGTCCGGCAAGTTGTCCCTGTTTCCAAAGTTCAATGGGGGAAAAGCGTTCTTCTTTCCATGTCTGGTCCCCATGGGTAAATTGATAGAGGAACGCCGCAGGGGAAGCCGGGGGAACTTCCCGCGCCTCGGGCATCAGTTTAAGGGTCAACCCCATATCCGGCAGTTCCGCCGACTTGATAAACGTTAATATCGGTCGCGCACTGACAGGGCTGAAGCCGACCGTAACACTGACCAGTGTGAAAAGCAGAAATTTTCGCAATACATTCATCGGTAAAGGATAACGAGGTCAGGCGCAGGAATCCAGTTGGATATAGAACACGACAAAGCTGGCATAGACCCCGTCCCCAGTGTCACGAAAGGCCACATCATAGTCCCGGCGCAACCGGTTCAACTCTGTCCGGGAAAGCAATGCGGAGGCCTTTGAAACAGTCCCCCCGGTCAACCCCTGGGCATGAAGGGTGCTCAATAAATCATCGGCGGAATGATAGTGGGTCTGAATACATTCCTTCTCGCTATACACCACAGTGAACCCGGCGGACCCCGCCGCCGCCAGCACGTCAGCCTCTGCGGGCAACCGTCCTGCCGGAATTTTTCCGGGAGCCACCCGCCGCCGCAGGGCGTGGAGTTCACCCAAGGTTCCGTCAACCATCAAGGCGGCACAACACCGGCCGTCTGGCGACAGGAGTCGTTTCAAATGGGCAAACGTCCGGTCCAGCGGGGTGGCCCAATGCAACGCCGAACTGCTTGCAATAAGATCAAAAGGCCGGGGGGCGCAAAACTCCCTGATATCCGCAACCACAAAATCCATGCGGGGATCCTGCCCCCACCGTTCACGCACCGCAGAGACCATCCCCTCCGCCACGTCCAGAACACAAAGCGACGCCTCCGGGAAACGCCGTCGAAGCGGCTCCGTCAGGACCCCTGAGCCACACCCGACCTCCAAAATCCGGCCGGCTCCCACCTCCGACTGGTCCGGCAACCGCTCCATCAGGCGTGATGCGACATGCCGGTGCAGGGAAGCCCCCCGCTCATAAGTCTGGGCGGCCCTGGAAAAGCGTTTCGCCACCGAGTTCATGACCTCACTCCTTCAATCCTGGCCGCCTCAGCAATGATACCCGCCACGTGATCCAGAACTTCGGGAGAATGGTCCAGCCTGACCGAAAGTCTCAACCGGGCAGTGCCCCGGGGGACGGTGGGGGGACGAATCGCCACGGCAAGAACACCCCGTTCCACCAGTCGGCGGTGCAACCGGACCGCACGCTCATTATCGCCCACCATCAGCGGAATGATCTGGCTTTCCGAGGCCCCGGTATCCAAGCCCAGCGCCTGCAACCGGGCACGGAACCGGGCGGCCCGCTCCAGCAACTGGCGTCCCATCCCGGGTTGTTCACGCAAGCATTGCATGGCACCGAGCGCGGCGCCGACCATTGCGGGGGGTAATGCCGTGGAATAAATGAACGAACGTGCCTTATGAACAAGCCACCGGTGCATTTCCCTTGAACAGGCTACAAATCCACCATACCCGCCGAAGGCCTTGCTCAACGTTCCCATGGAACAATTGATCTGTAACTCCATCCCTGCCTGACGGATCACCCCCGCCCCATCTGGACCAAAAACCCCCGTCGCATGGGCTTCATCCACCAGCACCATCACGCCGGATTCCCCGGCCACCGCCGCCAATGCCGCCACAGGCGCCACATCCCCATCCATGCTGAACACAGACTCGGTCACCAGCAGCCGCCTTCCACCGGGAGCGCACAACCGGATTACGCGACGTAAATCGTCAGGGTCATTATGATGAAACCGATGCACTTTGGCCCGACTCAAAACCGCCGCATCCACCAGGCTGGCATGTGCCAACCGGTCAATCAACACATGGTCGCCCCGCTCCACCAGGGCACTGATAATGCCCACATTTGCCGCATAGCCACTCCCGAAAACCAGCGCGGCGGGATACCCCTTGAGTGTGGCCAACTGCTGTTCCAACTCCTCGTGACAACCCAATGTGCCGGTCACCAACCGGGACGCGGTGGCACCGGCCCCATAACTGTGAATAGCCATCTGCATGGCCGCCAGGACCCCGTGATTTCTGGAAAGTCCGAGATAATCATTGCTCGAAAAATTATAAAGGTCCCCTCCGCCGGTCCGGATCTGCGGGCCGGTATTTTGATAGGAGACCAGACTTCGCTCCAGCCCCGCTGTCCGCAGGGAGTCCAGTTCCTGATCCATCCATGTTTCCGTCACTCGCATGCCCGCTATCCTGCTTGGCGAACTCGGTCATGTCCAGAATTTAAGTGTCAGCCCCCGGGGCAAGTGGCGCCAAACCACGCCATGAAAAACTGCGAATTTATGGTTGCAGGCATAGGGACAATGCTATAGCCTCTCCCGCTGTGGACCGATATGCGGTCTGGTGATTTACGGAGGTGAATGGGCAGGAAGGTGACCGAATAAAATAGTTTTTGTTATTTGTTTTTATTTTTGGAAGTGTTTTTGAATCAGTTTTATTTATATTTTTGGAGTATAGTACAGTGAATATTTACGTTGGAAATCTGCCTTATCAAACGACTCAGGATGATCTGAAGACCCAGTTCGAACAGTACGGGGCCGTTGAATCCGTTAACATCATTCAGGACCGTGAAACCGGCCGTTCAAAAGGTTTCGGCTTCGTTGTCATGCCCGACAGCGCCGCGGCCCAGAAAGCCATCGATTCCTTGAACGACAAGGATATGGGTGGTCGCAAAATGAAGGTCAATGAAGCCCGTCCCCGCGCCGAAGGTGGTGGCGGTGGTGGTGGTGGCGGCGGTGGCCGTCGCGAAGGCGGCTTCGAGAGCCGTGAACGCCGCTGGTAATTTAGCCAGTCAGCGTTGATTATGAAGGGCCGGGGTCAAAACCCCGGCCTTTGTATTGTACGGGCCAATTATGCGTCCGAAGAAATACTCTGGCCAAAACACTTGACCCAAGCCGTTTTAGCAACTATATTCTGATGCCTTGCTGAAAAGGGTATGATGCAAAGAGTGGGCCTGTCCCACTCTTTTATGTATTGGCGGGTAGCTATATTTGTGATGAGGTGTGATTATGAATGGTGAATTATCATCGGTATTGAGTTACCTTGAAAAAGAACGTGGCATTGACCGTGAAACATTATTTCTCACGGTTGAGAGTGCCTTGTTGTCGGCCTCCCGAAAAAGTGTCGGCCCCGCCAAAAATGTTCGCATCCACATGGATCGTAAAACCTGTGATATCAAGGCTTTCGCGACGGTTATCGTCGTTGAAAAAGTTGATAATCCTCATGACGAGATCACGCTGGCAGGGGCACGCCGGGTCAAGCCGGATGCGCAGCTCGGGGACAACGTTGAAATCGAAGTAACCCCTAAAAATTTCGGTCGAATTGCTGCCCAAACCGCCAAGCAGGCGATCCTGCAGAAAATCCGGCAGGCCGAACGTAATATTGTTTTTGAAGAATATCGTGACCGGGTGAATGATATTGTCAGTGGAACCATTCGCCGCTTTGAGAGGAACGACATTGTGGTCGACCTCGGGCGGGCGGAAGCCATTTTGTCAGCCAAGGAACGGATTTCAACGGAGATGTACCAGGTAGGCGATCAGGTTCGCGCCTTGGTTGTCTCCGTTCAGGATAATGCCTCGGGCCCCTGCATCATGCTCTCGCGCAGTCATCCCGACTTTCTCCGCCGGTTATTCCAGCTTGAGGTGGCTGAAATATCCGATAATACAGTCGAAATCAAAGGGATTGCACGCGAAGCCGGTTTCCGGACTAAGATTGCCGTCGTGTCGCGCGACTCTAAGGTCGACCCTGTGGGTGCCTGTGTCGGAATGCGCGGGGTACGCGTTAAAAACATCGTCCGCGAGCTTTCTGGTGAAAAAATTGACATTGTCCGTTGGAGCGATGACATCAAAACCTATGTGACGAATGCTCTCTCGCCTGCGAAACTGTCCAAAGTTGAGATTGACCCGGACAAACCGCGCGTCATCCATGTCACGACCGAAGCCGACCAACTGTCGCTCGCCATTGGCAAGCGCGGTCAAAATGTACGGCTTTCATCCAAACTGACGGGCTGGAAAATTGATGTCCAGAAGGACGAAGGCAATATTTCGTTCGAGGAGAAAGTGGCTAAGGCTGTGTGTGATCTGGCGGCCATCCCCGGCATCGGGCGTGCCAATGCAGAGAAGCTGGTTCAAGCCGGCTTCCTGAATATCGAGGGGATTCTGGCTGCAGAAGTGGCGGATCTTGAATCAACCGGGGAATTCGATCAGGCAACCGCCAAAACCATTTTTGAGGCCGCGGCCGCCGCACAACCTGCCGTACAGGAGAACATCGAATAGCCCATGAGAGTTCATGAAATAGCCAAAGAATTAGGGATCCACAGCAAGGATGTGTTGGATCAGTTAGCGGCCATGGGCATCCAGTCCAAAAACCACATGAGCACGCTAGAGGCGGATGTGACAGCCCAAGTAAAGGCGGCATTAAGAAAGACTGAACTCATTAAGCCCAAAGAAGAGGTGACGCCCCCCGCCCCTGCTCCGGTTCCTGCCGTTGCCACGCCTGCGGTACCTGTACCAGCCGCACCTCTGAAGCCCGAGCCCCCCCCTGCCCCGGCGGAAGGAAGCAAAGTTATTATCTTGAAGGGCCCCATTATTGTTCGCGATCTCGCTGGATTTCTGGGAGTTCGTCCCAATCAGCTGATTGCCGAACTGATGCGGCTGAATGTTTTGGCTTCAATTAATGAGCAGATCGACGTCAAGGATGCCGCCCGTGTGGCTGAAAAACACGGCTTTACCGTAGAGCGCGAAAAGAAAATTGAACACAAGCCGCTGGTTAAAAAAGAGACCGAAGCGGAAGTCATTCAACAGATTCAAGCCATTGTCAAAACGCATCGCCCCCCCGTTGTGACAGTATTGGGCCACGTGGACCATGGCAAGACCTCCCTCCTTGACCGGATCCGGAACACCTCCATTGCCAAGGGCGAAGCCGGAGGCATTACCCAGCATATCGGAGCCTCAACGGTTAAAGTGGGTGATAAAAGCATTACCTTTCTGGATACCCCGGGCCATGCCGCGTTTACCGCCATGCGTGCCCGTGGCGCCAACATGACGGATATCGCCATCATCGTCGTTGATGCCGGTGACGGGCTTATGCCGCAAACCCTGGAAGCCATTAAACACGCCCAGGCCGCCGAGGTTCCCATTATTGTCGCCATCAACAAGATGGATCTTCCCACAGCCAACCCGGATAAGGTCAAAAAGCAATTGGCCGGCATGAATATGACACCGGAAGACTGGGGCGGGAAGACCATCTGCTGTCCCGTCAGCGCCATGACCGGCGCCGGTGTACCGGAAATGCTGGAAATGATTCTGCTCCAGGCGGAAATCATGGAACTTAAAACCAATCCCAACCAACCGGCCAAGGGGTTTGTGATTGAATCGCAACTGGAAGCCGGCATGGGACCGACCGCAAATGTATTGGTCACCAATGGGACCCTGCATGTCGGCGACGTGATTCTGTGCGGCCCGCACTGGGGTCGGGTTCGCGCGCTGATCAATGACCATGGCGTCAAAGTCAAATCTGCCGACGCCTCCACTCCTGTCAAATGCCTGGGGTTATCCGGCGTCCCTGATGCGGGAGCCGCTTTTGAAATCGCCACAAATGACCGTGCCGCACGCACCGCCGCTGAGGCCTGTCAGGCGAAAAATAAGCTGGCTCAGTTGACGACACCCAAACGCGCCTCCCTCAGTACGCTCTTTGATCAATTGAAGGAAAACAAGGATCGCCTGGAGCTGAAGTTGCTGATCAAGTCGGATGTGCAAGGCTCCCTGGAGGCCATTGACTTTGCCCTCAAGCAGATCAATAGCGACAAAGTCTCCATTCACACCATTCTGGGTGGAGTGGGAACCATTTCGGCCAATGATATTCTGCTGGCCGCCGCCTGTGACGCCATTATCCTCGGATTCCATGTATCCGTGGATGAGAATGCCAGCCGGATTGCCAAGAGTGAAGGCGTCGAAATCCGCCTCCATAGCATCATTTACGAATTGATTGACCAGGTCCGCGAAGCCATGGCCGGCCTTCTCAGCCCCATCTTGCGTGAAAAGCCCATGGGACAAGCCGAAGTCAAGCAGGTGTTCTCCATGTCCAAGGGCGGGGTTATCGCCGGGTGCATGTGCATGAGCGGGCGCATCACGCCTCGCCTCAAGGCCAGGGTCAAACGCAAAGGAAGCGTCCTTTTCGAAGGCAATATCAGTTCGTTGCGTCGATTCCAAAACGATGTCAGTGAAGTCAAGGAAAGCCAGGAATGCGGTATCCGGCTGGACAATTTCACGGCTTATGCCGAAGGCGACGTTCTTGAGTTCTATGAAGTCGAACGTATCGCCCAAACCCTGTAACCCCGGGGTAAGCGAATTATGAAGACGGACCGACTGATCAGAATTAATGAATTGCTTCGTCGCGAGATCAGCCTGGTGCTCTACCGGCTTGTTGACCGCAATGAAGTCGATATGTCCGCCACAACGGTGACCCACGTCATTGTCAGTCCCGACCTCCACGACGCACGGGTGCTCGTCTCCATCCGCGGCCATGAACATGAGCGGCGCAAAATCCTGCGCCTGTTTCAACACCTGCATGGCGACATCCAAGCCGAAGTGGCCAAGGCGGTGATTCTAAAATACACCCCGCGATTGACGTTTGTCCTGGACACCTCGATTGAACAGGGGGATCGTGTTTTGGAGATCCTCGCGAAAATCCCCGAAGCCGCCGGATCGCAGATGGAGGACAAAGAATCCCCTGCCCCGAATGATCCGGACACCACGGAACCGGCATGAACCGAACTGACCCTTTTGACGGTATATTGCTCGTCGACAAACCGACCGGGATGACCTCCCATGACGCCGTTTATAAAATCCGGCGGCATTTCAATTTAAAAAAAGTCGGCCATGGCGGTACCCTTGATCCTGCGGCCACCGGCTTGCTTGTCATCCTTTTGGGCCGGGGAACCCGGATCTCCAATCGCTTCATGTCCTCTGACAAAACCTACGAGGGCACCCTCACGCTGGGGGTAACCACCGATTCCCAGGATGCCGAAGGAAAAATCCTGAAGGAAACGGATCCGTCGGGAATTACCTGTGCTCAGCTTGAAGAGGCGATTTCGAAATTCAAGGGGGATATGTTTCAAACCCCACCCATGGTGTCCGCGATCAAAATGGGCGGGGTCCCGCTTTACAAACTCGCCCGCAAAGGCGAGGAAGTCGAACGGAAGCCCCGTTTTATTCATCTTTACGAATTCCGACTGCTGGATTTTGCCCCTCCCCGCGCCACCTTTGTCCTCCGGTGTAGCAAGGGCACCTACGTCCGGACCCTCTGCCACGACATTGGCGAAATGCTCGGGGTAGGAGCGCACCTTTCTCAACTCCGCCGCACGGAGTCTGCCGGTTACGATATCAGTCAAGCCATCACGCTGGACAAACTGCTCACCCTGCAACAGTTGGATTTGCTGAATGTCGTGCGCCCCCTTCACACACTCGGGGGCGTCATTCAGGACGTTTGAAATGAAAATTGCCCGCCACATGTCCGAACTGCGCCAGAATAAGCGCCCCATCTGTCTGGCGGTCGGGTTTTTCGATGGGGTTCATCTGGGGCATCAGAATGTACTCCGCCGGACCATCGAGCACGCCCGCAAAATTGGCGGGGAAGCCTGGGCGATGACCTTCGACCCCCATCCCCTGAAAATATTGAATCCTGACGTTGCGCCCCTCATACTGACCACCTCCCCTCACAAGCTGCAACTATTGGAAGAGTTTGGCCTCGATGGGTGCCTTCTGATCCCCTTTAATCGCAAATTCGCGTCACTGCAGGCGTCTGCTTTTCTAAAAAGAATTGAACGCGACATCCCCACCCTTTCCGCCATATTCATGGGCCATGACTGGCACTTCGGGCACAAAGGACAAGGGAATCACCAGATGTTATGTGCCTGGGCCAAGCTCCATCCCGGAATTTCCATTCATCAGATTGAAGCCGTGCAACGGGGGGGAAAGCCCATCTCCAGCACCCGGATCCGCAATACCATTATCGCGGGGAAACTGGCAGAATCCACCGCCCTGTTGGGGCGCCCTTACAGCATCCTGGGATCCATCCAGCACGGCAACCATATCGGGCGTAAAATCGGCTATCCCACGGCAAATCTCGATCCCAGTAACGAAGCCCACCCCCCAACTGGTATTTACGCCATCCAGGCCCTATTTGACGGAGAATCCTGCCCTGGGATCGTGAATTTCGGGTTCCGCCCAACCATTTCGCCCCTCAAATCCGCCTTACTCGAAGTCCATCTCTTCGGGGTAAAACCGAACCTCTACGGGCGCCAGATCGAAGTATTCTTTCTTCGCAAACTCCGGAATGAGAAGAAATTTCCCAACCTCGAAACACTCATTCGGCAGATTCGCAAAGATGTGATCCAAGCCCGGCAAATATTGGCCTCCGGTCCGGTAAAGAAATTATGGATACGTACTTTACAAAAGTGGCACCCCGATATTATAGTGCCCCCAACAAATAAGAGTAGAAATTAAGAAAAGAAAGGGAATAGGGCTCACATACAGTATGGATTCTACAGAGAAGAGCACAGTTCAGAAGGAGTTTCGGAGACACGGCAAAGACACCGGTTCTTCTGAAGTTCAGGTCGCCTTGTTGTCACGTCGGATTGAGGAGCTCACGGAGCACCTGAAACTCCACAAAAAAGATCACAGCTCCCGCTATGGTCTGCTCAAAATGGTAAGTGCACGTCGTCGCTTGCTCAATTATATGAAGACCAAGGACGAAGCCATTTATCAGGACGTTATCAAACGTCTTAAACTCCGTCGTTAATGCCATTCGGCAGTCAATCAGAGTTCTTCCGTAATTGTGCCCTGCACTCAACGGAATCATTCTGTCTATTGAACCCCCTATTCTAAAAGGAAGACATTTATGAAAGAAGTTTCAGTATCCGTCGCCATTGGCGACAAAGTCATCACTCTCGAAACGGGCCTGCTGGCGCTTCAAGCCAAGGGCGCCGCGACGATTCGTCTTGGGGATACCATCATCCTCTCGACCGCTTGTGCATCAGACTCTCCTCGCGAAGGAATCGACTATTTTCCCCTGCAGGTGGAGTACCGCGAACGGTTTTCCGCCGCAGGAAAATTTCCCGGCGGATTCTTCAAACGGGAAAGCCGCCCCTCTGAAAACGAAATCCTGGCGGCGCGTTTCACCGACCGGCCCATCCGTCCACTTTTTGCCGAAAGCTATCGGAATGATGTTCAGTTGGTCGGAACCTTACTCTCCGCCGACGGCGAGAACGCCGCCGACGTGCTTAACATCGTGGGCGCCAGCGCGGCGTTGACGCTCTCTGACCTGGCCTTTCACGGTCCTATCGCCGGCGTACGCGTGGGTCGTGTCAACGGCAAGTTCGTGGTCAATCCCACGGTTCTGGAACGCGAACAAAGCGACCTGGACCTGGTGTACGCCGGGAACCGCAATACCCCGACCATGATCGAGGGCGATGCCAAGGAACTCTCGGAAGCCGACCTGGTGGCGGCCATGCGGTTCGCCCATGAACAATGCGTGAAGCTGATCGATGCCCAGCTCGAGTTGCGCCGCAAGGCAGGACTTCCGGACAAGGTGATTGTTGAGCCGCCCGCCGACACCTCCTTGATTGATGCCGCCCGCAAACTGGCCGGCAAGGAGCTTGCCCAGGCCTATCTGATTGCCGGTAAGCAGGAACGGAACACCGCCGTCAGCAAGATCAAGGATGGTCTGAAAGTGAAACTGACAGAGGCGTTCCCTGCGGTCAGCAAGGAACAGCTCCGTGCCACACTGGACGAATTGAGCATTGCCGTTGTCCGCGAAAACGTTCTGGAACACGGCAAGCGTATCGACGGTCGCGGCGAGAACGACATCCGCCCGTTGTTTGCCAAGGTGGGACTGCTTCCCCGGGTTCATGGTTCAGCTTTCTTCGGTCGTGGCGAAACCCACGCCCTCGGCACCGTAACCTTAGGAACCAGCAAGGATGCCCAGGATATGGACGCCATCACCGGTGGACCGACCTCCAAGTCCTTCATGCTGCACTATAACTTCCCGCCTTACAGCGTGGGCGAGACCGGGCGCTTTGGCTCCCCGGGACGACGGGAGATTGGACACGGGAACCTGGCCGAACGCTCATTGGCCGAAGTCATTCCCCAGAATTATCCCTACACGATTCGTCTGCTTTCCGACATCATGGGATCGAACGGCTCCAGTTCCATGGCCAGCATCTGCGTGGGCACCCTGGCATTGATGGATGCCGGCGTCCCGATCACCAGCCCGGTCGCCGGTATTTCCTGCGGCCTGTTCACGGCGCCCGGCAAGGCTAAGCTGGTCGTGGATATTCTCGGTGACGAAGACCATTGCGGCGATATGGACTTCAAAGTGGGTGGCACCCGCAAGGGCATCACCGGCTTCCAGCTCGACCTTAAAATCCGGGGACTGGAATGGAATCTGGTGGAGGCGGCCTTTGAAAAATGCCGCGTCGCACGCCTGCAGATCCTCGACTACATGGAAAGCGTCATTGCAAAACCACGCGATGATTTGTCGCCCCATGCCCCCCGGATCACGGAAGTCACCATCCCGATTGACAAAATCGGCGAACTGATCGGCCCCGGCGGCAAAAACATCCGCCGCATCGTCGAACTCAGTGGCGCCCAGATCGATATCAACGACGATGGTATTGTCAAGGTCTTCAGCGCCAAGGAAGAGGGTATGCAACTGGCCCTGCGCGAAATCAACATGATTACCGCAGAACCTGAAGAAGGCGCCATTTATGACGGCATCGTTACCGGGATTACCAAATTCGGCTGTTTCGTCGAAATCTTCCCGGGCCGAGACGGTTTGGTTCACATCAGCGAACTTGCCGATTGCCATGTCCGGAACGTGGAGGATGTGTGCAAAGTTGGCGACCAGATGTGGGTCAAATGTATCGGGATTGACGAGAAGGGTCGCGTCAAGCTGAGCCGCCGTGCAGCCATGGCGGAAAAAGACGCTCCCGCCGCCCAGTAAGTTATTCCTAAACAATAAAACGGGAAGAAGAGTGATCTTCTTCCCGTTTTTATTTTCCGTATCTACCCGACTCTCACGCCTTACGTCTCACATCTCACTCTTTTGGCACCCGCATCTGCATGGAACGGCCGAATTTGGCGGAATTGATGGTCAGGGGTGCCGTTTTCTCGACCGGCACCATATTTGAAACTGTACGTTCAATCTGCTCCACATCAGCTGCACGACTTCCGGAAAACCTGCGTTCGATATTATCCAGATAGTCTGTTTCAATGATTTTTATCCGCTGCGCCAACTCGGCAACCTGGCGCGCCAACATGGTGTTTTCTACTTCCAGCGTTGAAACCTTCTCCTTCAGCCGTTCCATCTCCCCATCACGATCCGTCAAGGCCGAGGTCATGTTGGACGATAGCGCCGAATGAGCCCACAGGATATTCCGCGTAATGTCCGATCGCATTGTGGCCGTATTTTTTTCCACCGATTGTGCCGTCGTATCCGCCATCTTTTTAAGTTCCTCCCCGGCTTCCTGCTGGGAACGATCCAACCGCGAACTGGTCTGCTGGAGATCCGCCCTGAGCGCATGCACCCGATCAAAATTCAACTTCACAATGATTGACAGGACACACACGAACACCGCCGTGAAACCCACCAAACTCCATATATAACGCTTTCGCCCCTTACGACGTTCCTGATCCAAAAACTGCTTAAACGAGTTCAATACCGGCAACGATTCCTCGTTCAAGGCCGGATCGCCAGCCACAACCGGTAAATTGACGCCGTTCCCCGGCGCCGTCTTTTCCTTTTCCGGAGCTAACAGGGGGGTTTTTCGGGCCCCCTGATTGATTCCTGACATCCGTTCGGAAATGCGTGACAGGGCTTCAGCTTGTAATCGCAACACCTCGGTAAGCCCCTCCACATCCCGCTTTTCAAGATCTACTTCACTTTTATTATCTGTCATAATCATCTCCTTCAAAACCACTTAGGACTCGACGTCTTCCGGGGCGACTGTTCCCGCTTCAAAATTTCCCACTGTTTCAATTCCTTCTGGAGTTGGGCCTCAACACCATTTAACACCTTGGATTTATTAGCCTTTTCGCCCGACTCACGGGGAGGCCCCCCTTTGCCTCCGGGTGAGACCATCCAATCTTCGGCATCTTTCGGCCCCTGCTGTTCGACCGGAAGGACTTCGGCATGAATCACCTCGGCGTCAACCACCTTGCCGGAATTCGAAACAGTGCCTTCTTTCTGGTCCATCCGCCCTTGTAAATCACGGAGTTGGCTTTCACGCTGTTCCATTTCACGCATCGTCTTGGCCACCAGTTCGGTCGAATCTTTGATTTCCTTTTCGATGCGCCTCAGTTTATCGGAATTTTCAGATTCTTTTCGGGCGGATTCCTTCATCAATACCTGATAGCTTTCCTGGATCTGGACTAATTTTCCGGAAAGAAGCCCCGCCCCTTGCTTCGTTTCCTTCAATTCCTTCTCCAGTTGCTCATTTTTGCCGCAGATCTCCACAAAACGTGAGTCCTGTTGCTGGATCTGGGATTCTTTCTTTTGAAGCGCATTCTTCATTTCTTCCAATGATGCGGCTCGTTGCGCCTCCAGCGTTTTCTGAGATTCTTCCTGAGTCTGCACCAATTGGGCGGCAAGGAGGCCGGCGCGCTGCTGGGTTTCCAACAAGTCCTTCTCCCCCACCGTCATTTTGGCTCGCATCTCGCCCATCTGCAAATCTGTCTGCGTCTTATACTCAACGGCATCCTTCTCCAGTTGCTGGATCAGGGCTTCCCGCTTTTGAAGGATTTCCTTCGCCTCATCCAACTGTTGCGACACCAATTCCTTCTCTTTACGCCATTGTGCCGCTTTTTCTGCATTGTGAGCCGCTTGCTCGCGATCCAGCTTGGAAGAACCTTCCAACGCCAGGCATTTGGCTTTTAATTCGGATGTCAGCATTACGGAGGCCACCATATCGGACTCCGTCCTGGCGAGCTTGGCCTGCAGGTCTTCAAACCGCGCCCCGCGTTCATCACTTTCCGCCAATAAAGCACGCTGCGATTCACGCCACATTCCGAGGGAGGCACTCATCAAGGAACCACAGCCTGCCAGCATTTGATGCAACTCCTCAACCATGAGCGGCAGGATCCCATCGTTGAGAACCACTTTTCGATCAGTCCCTTTCTCGTTAAGTTGAACGTTCGCCGGAATGGATTTTTCCTCGGCCAGAACCCGGATAGCCAGAAGATTTAAAGGCCCATAAATGGTACCCCCCGCAAACTGAACCATCCAGTTAAGGCGGAATTCGGGAACATTTTCGACAGGAAACCAGATGTCCTTATTCTCCGACAGCTCGCACCCCGGAATGACCCGTGCATCGGTCGCCCACACGCATAGCGTAACCATATCTACCGGCCCATACACCGCCCCGTCGGGCGTTCTGAGAAAATAGGCGGCCAATTTGTTGATGTTGGGATCCATACTGCGTTACCCGTTACGAGCAAAGTTCGAGTCTTTTTTCCAAAGTGTCTCACGCCTCGGTTTCCGGCACGGCGCTTTTGTAACTTTCACATACACCATATCCTCGCCAAGGATATGCTCCAACTCCTGGATCAAGGTCTCGTCGCATGTCACCTGATAATGGAGACTGGTGTCGAGAAACACCTTTTCCCCCGACTGATATTCCAGGCACAAATTCACCATGGTCTGACCGGGATGAAGTTCCAGCACATCGCGAATTTTCTCAAGAATCAGGGCGTCTTCACTCACCCGTCCCGCCGTCAGATGCAAACTGAACTTCTCCACAAACAACGCGGGGGCGTCTTTCAGCGGATAGACTTCACTGGCGATAATGCGCAGCCGGTTTTCATCATCAAGGCGAACCTCGCCACACACCATCACCGCCTGGTCCTGGACCAGCACCGGTTTATACTCTAGATACGCATCCGGATAAACCACCACCTCGACACTCCCGTCCAAGTCCTCAAGTTTGAGGACCGCCATGGGTTCCTTCTTTTTCGTCATGCGCGGCAAAAGCTCTGAAATCAGACCCCCAATGCGGGTTTGCTCACCCGACTTGATGGTTTTCAAGCCCTCCACATTGGTCAATTGGTAGCGTTCGAGCAGTCGGGAATACTGGCTCAGGGGGTGCCCACTCATATAGATGCCCAGCAATTCACGTTCCTGGGCCAGCAACTGTCCTTCCGTCCATTTATCCGCCTGGGGCAAGGAACTGTCATCCGCCGTGACCTGCGGCTCGACCGGCATGAGATCAAACAAACTCCCCTGCCCCGAAGCCTTGTCGCGCGCTGCGGCATTCGCCCGATTTAGTGCAAAGTCAATTCCGCCGAACAGACGGGCCCGATCGCCACCGGGGAAATCAAAGGCGCCCGCCTTGATCAAACTCTCCACCACCTTCTTGTTGATCACCTGCCCCTGAAAACGCCGGGAGAAATCCATGAGCCCCTTATACGGTCCGTGCCGCTGGCGCTCCGCCACAATTTCCTTGCAGGCGCCTTCCCCCACATTCTTGATGGACGCAAGACCATACCGCACCGCCCCCCGGGTAGGACTGAAGCGGACTTCGCTTTCATTGATGTGGGGCGGAAGAATCTCCAATCTCATGTCGCGGCACTCAACAATAAACACGGGGATTTTATCCATATTCCCCATTTCGCTCGACAACAGCGCGGCCATGAATTCTTCGGGATAATGGGCCTTCAGGTAGGCGGTTTGCATAGCCACCACACTATAGGCGGCACTGTGGGACTTATTAAAACCATAATCGGCGAACTTCTCAATGGAATCGTATATTTCCTGGGCCTTGGCGGCAGGAATCTGGTTGGTTTTGGCGCAACCGGCAATAAACAACTCACGCATCTTGGCCATTTCGGAGGCCTTCTTCTTGGAAATGGCACGCCGCAGATTGTCACCCATGGCGAGGGAAAATCCGGCCAGCACATTGGAGACCCGCTGGACCTGTTCCTGATAAACCATATAGCCGTAGGTGCCCTTGAGAATCGGCTCAAGCAATGGATGTCCATACTCCGTTTTTTCACGCCCATGCTTGCGGTTGATGAAACTATCGATGAACTGCATCGGACCGGGCCGGTAAAGCGCATTCATGGCAATGATTTCTTCAATCACCGTGGGACAAAGCTTGCGCAGATTATCGCGCATCCCTCCGCTTTCAAACTGGAACACCCCCACCGTATCGCCCCGCTGGAGCAGTTCAAAGGTCTTGGAGTCATCCATGGGGATTTTATCAATATCCACATTGTCGCCCCGGGTCCGCCTGACCCATTCCACCGCCTCCTGAATCACAGTCAGGGTCTTCAACCCCAGGAAGTCCATTTTCAGCAACCCGATCTTGCTGATGGGATCCATCGCATACTGCGTGATGACCTGATCTTCCTTATCCAGAGTAAGCGGCACAATCTCGATCAGCGGTTTTTCGCCGATCACCACCCCTGCCGCATGCGTGCCGGCATTGCGCAAAAGCCCCTCGAGCACGACCCCGTACTCCAGGATCTGCTTGCAATTTGCCTCCATCACGGAGGCCTTCTTGAATTCGGGATTCTGTTCCAGAGCCTTGGCCAGCGTGATCTTGGGATCATCCGGAATCATTTTGGCGAGCCGATCACATTCGGAATAGGGCAATTCCAGGGCACGCCCGATATCCCGGATCACCGTCTTGGCGCCGAGCGAACCGAACGTAATGATCTGGGCACAGTTTTCCCGGCCATACAAATCTTTGACGTACTCAATCACTTCCCCCCGTCGCGTCTGGCAGAAATCAATATCGAAATCCGGGGGTGACACCCGTTCAGGATTCAGAAACCGTTCAAAAATAAGGTCGTAACGGATGGGGTCAATCCCCGTGATCTCAAGCAGGTACGCCACGAGACTTCCGGCGCCCGAACCACGCCCCGGCCCCACCGGAATTCCTTTGGTCTTGGCGAAATGGATGAAATCCCAAACCACCAGGAAATAGTTGATGAACCCCATCTTCTCTATGATGGAAATTTCATACATACAGCGCGTGACCAGTTCCTGCTCACGACCATCACGCGGATGCGCATGATCCTGCACCCCGTAACGCTTGATCAAGCCCTTGTAACAGAGATTGAGCAAATAGTCCTTCTGGTTAATGCCTTCCGGGACCTTGAAAAGCGGAAAATGGAGTTCCCCGAACGTAAATTCAAAATTACAGGCTTCGGCAATTTTCAGCGTATTGGTAATCGATTCGGGAATCTCCCCAAAGATGGTGGCCATCTCATCACCACTCTTGAAATAGAACTCCGACGAAGGGTATTTCATGCGCTTTGGATCACTCATGACCGTCTGGGTCTGGAGGCACAACATCACTTCGTGGGCCGCGGCATGTTCCCGCTTCAGGTAGTGGGCATCATTGGTCGCCACCAGCCCCAACCCGGTTTTCCTGGCCAATGCCACCAGGGCCTTATTCACCTTGCGCTGTTCCGGCATCAGGTGATCCTGAACTTCCAGGTAAAAATTGTCTTTGCCGAAAATATCCGAATAGAGCCCGGCCAATTTGAGGGCGCCTGCCTCATCGTCATCCCGCAAGCGCTCGGGAATTTCCCCTTTCAGGCAGGCCGTGAGCGCAATCAACCCGCCTGAATACTTGGCCAGAATTTCATGATCCACCCGGGGTTTGTAATAAAACCCTTCCAGATGCGCCGCACTGATCAACCGGACAAGGTTCCGATAACCAAACTCATTTTTGGCCAGCAATACCAGATGGTTGGCGTGGGACTTTGAAGAGTTTTCGGTCTTCCGGTCGTGGCGGCTTCCAGACGTCACATACGCCTCGCACCCCATGATCGGCTTGACGCCCTTGTCCCGGGTGGCCTCATAAAACGGGACCGCCCCATACATCACCCCGTGGTCCGTAATTGCCAGGGCCGGCATCTGCATGGACTGGGCGGCGGTGGCGATGTCCTTGATGCGGCAAGCCCCATCCAACATGCTGTATTCAGTATGAACGTGAAGATGGACAAAAGGCGTCATAGGCGAAACTGTCAAACATCCATCGCCATTGCGACTTCAGGGCAGGTAAAGGGTGAATCGTATTTCGCACAGTTGATGCACCCCATATAGAGTTTATGCATCAAGGAGGCTTTCGCCACCTCATGGAAACCCATCTTGGCAAAAAAGCCGGGAGTAAAGGTCAACACAATCAACTGAGAGGGCTTTAAGATGCGAGTCCGCTCAATCGCGGCCTGAACCAAGAGGCGCCCCACCCCCTTTTTACGCAGGCTTTTCTTGACGGAAAGCGACTTTAGTTCCACCGAAGGATGACGGACATGGCCGATTTCAGGCAAGATGGACCAGGATATGGTTCCCACGATCTGGCCTTTTTTCTCACAGACAATGAACCGGTCGATATTCTCGGCAATCTCCGAGATGGGACGCGGCAGTAATTCCTTGGGATAGGCCTTGATCAGGCTGTAGATTCCCTCCGCATCGGTAAACCCCGCATTACGCACAATGAAATTTGATATTTGTTTCACGTGCAGAGAATACTCCACCCCGCTTCATGACGCCAAGAAAAAGATGGGCCGGAAACCACCCTACCGCAGGGCCAGTTTCCGGTATTTCCCACGGCGATGGAGCAATCGGTCACTGTTGCCAGCCAGCACCTTCTCCTCGTAATCCGCAAAGTTCCCCTCAAACCACCGGAGTTTCCCGTCTCCCTCAAAAATCAGCAAGTGCGTGCAAATGCGATCAAGGAAATAGCGATCATGGCTGATGACCATGGCGCAGCCGGAAAACTCCATGATCGCCTCTTCCAAAACCCGCATGGTGTTCACATCCAAGTCGTTGGTCGGCTCATCAAGCAATAACACGTTGCCGCCTTTCCGCAACATCTTCGCCAAATGCACCCGATTGCGCTCACCCCCGGAAAGTTTTCCCACCTTCTTCTGCTGCTGGGCGCCCCTGAAATTAAAACGTGAGAGATACGCCCGCGAATTCATCGTGCGGTCGCCCATCTCCACCTCTTCCCGCCCATTTGCAACCTCCTCAAATACCGTGAGATCATCGCGCAAGGCATCCCGGTGCTGGTCCACATACGACAGCACCACGCTTTCGCCCAGGGTCACCGAGCCTTGATCAGGCTGCTCCTGCCCCACCAACATGCGGAACAATGTGGTCTTCCCGCATCCGTTCGGCCCCACCACGCCAACCACGGCGCCACGGGGCAAATTAAATGACACGTGATCCAACAAATTCACTCCGCCATATCCCTTGGTGACATCCTCCAGAATCACCACCTTGTTCCCCAGATGCGGACCCGGCACAATCTGGATCGAAACATCATCCTTGCGCGCTTCAAACCGTTCATTCGAGAGTTCCTCATATCGGGTGATACGCGCCTGGCTCTTCGTGCGCCGGCCCATCGCGGAGGTCCCCAACCATTCCAATTCATTGGCCAGAACTTTCTGCCGTTGGCTTTCCTTCTTCTCAACCTGCCGCAACAGTTCGGCCTTCTGCTTTAGCCAGGAGGAGTAATTGCCTTCAAAGGGAATGCCCCGGCCGTTATCCAGTTCCAGAATCCACTTGGTGATGTGATCGAGGAAATAGCGGTCATGCGTGACAATAATCACCGTGCCATGATACTCACGCAAGGTGGCTTCCAGCCACGCCACCGTCTCGGCATCCAAATGGTTGGTGGGCTCATCCAGCAACAGCATATCCGGTTTTTCCAGCAAGACTTTGCACAGGGCCACGCGCCGGCGCTCACCACCGGAAAGCTTGGTCACATCCGCATCATCGGGCGGCAGCACGAGCGCATCGGATGCAATATCCACCAGTCGGTCCACTTCCCAGGCATCCATGCCGTCAATCTGATCCTGGAGGCGGCCCATTTCATCCATGAGCTTATCCTTTTCGGCCTTGGGAAGGTCTTCCCCCATCTTGTCGGCCACTTCGTCATAGCGGCGAATCAAGGCGTGCACCGGCTCCAAGGCCTCTTCAAGGTTCTGGCGCACGGTTTTCGCGGGGTTAAGCTGGGGTTCCTGCGGGACATACCCCACCCGCATCCCCTTGCCCAGTGTAGCCGATCCCATGAAGTCGTTATCCAGTCCCGCCATAATCCGCAGCAGGCTGGTTTTGCCGGACCCATTTTCCCCCACAATTCCGATTTTGGCGCCGTAATAAAACGAAAGGCTGATATCCTGAAAGACCGTCTTATCGTTATACATTTTCGTCAGGTTCTGGGTCTGAAATACAAATTGTGGGGCCATAGATTTTAACGCTGGTTAAGGGTTGATGGTTGAAGGCTAAAATAATTAATTCGGCAGAATAATGGTTAACCGTTGTGAACTCAAGCTTGACTCGCTTGAACGAACCCGCCAACATACGCCCGCAATTTATCCCTCCTACTGTGCGCCTGTAGCCTAATGGACAAGGCATCTGACTTCGGATCAGAAGATTACAGGTTCGACTCCTGTCAGGCGCGCCATTGATAATTCCTTGCAAACATTGATCAATATCAGCTATAACTCCTTTCACTGAGTCACGTTTTATTGCCTGGGGTACATTCGGGGGACATAATAACCCAAGAAATGAGTATCTGGGGACAATAAGGACTGATGCAGCCGAGAGCCATCATCAACACACCCGGGGAACTGCCAACCCGCATCAGCCCTACCTACGGTGGCGGCTACACCGTTTCACGGCCCGGCGAGCTACCCATCACGATCAGGCCATCCTACGGGTCATCCACCACAACCGCCGCGCAGGTAGCCGCCTACCTGTATCCCATTACTAAAACTAAACCAGTGGATAAGAACATCATGGGCAGGGGTAAAAGGTAAAACGTTATGCCTAAACTCGACATCAACGTTCCTCACAGTCTGTCACAGGCCGAAGCCGCCTCGCGTAGCCGTTGTCCGGGTCGCAGAAAAAGATGCCAGCAGGGTTGTATGCCCGAATACGCAGAACGGCAAAAACATCCGGCGCATAGGAGGGCGTGAACGAGGAACACTTCAGGACGTTCCCATGGTAGCTCCCGTAGAACCAGACCACGCTCTGGCCGTTAAGCAGATTCGTCAGCAAGGTTGGAGCGTCAAGGCCGGAAGCAACTGAAAACGTGATACTGTATCCACTCTTGTCGAGCCACGTATTGACCGCACCGCCATCCGTGACTTAGTTGCTGCTGGCGTCCAACAACGTCGCCCTATCCGAGGCATCCAGCCAGAGCACCAGGTTGTTGGTCGGCGGGCCGGCCATTGCCGACTCCAACCCCAACACCATCAAAGCAACAAACCCTCTCCCTGTAAATAGACCGATTTTATTCATACTACGCACCCAATTCCTCTTCGAAAACTGCGGGAATCGCCGTATGGACCGGTACCATCTCACCTCGCCGCTGCTGCTGGATCCGTTCCACACAAACGGCCAACAAACGGGTAATGTTGTAGCCCAACCGTTTTGCCGGAATCGCACTAAGCGTGGGATAAGGGAAATTGGCCTGCGCCACGACTTCAAGGTCTTTGTTCCGCCGGGTCTCATCAGCCGACACCACCTTAATACCAGAATCGCGAATCCCTGCGGTGAAGCCTTCCACCAGGTTGTCATCCATGATCACGATGGCATCGGGCCGCTCGGTCTGCGCCTGATGCAGCAACAACAGCGCCGACTGGCGCGACCAGTCCGGCGCCCCCGCAGAGGATGCCTGAAGCCAATGCGGGCGGAGAATGAGTCCACATTGAGCCGCTTGGGACTGAACCGGAGCGAGTTCCACACGGTGGGCGCCTTCCAGCATCACCACCGCGACCCGCTTGCACCCGCGCGATGCCAGATAGGCGAACGCTTTGGGCAGAAAGGCATCCAGATCCGGGTACACCGTGGGAAAAGAGCAGCGTTTATCCTGCAACATAATGGCGGTTCGCAGTACGTCCCGCTCCCGCAATAGCGGGGAGCCCGCTAAGGCCAGTTGATAAGGATTGGCCGCGAAAATCAGGCCCGACAGACACCGCGCCTGCATCAACCCCACCAAGCGTTGGTAGTCCTCCACATCGACATGGGATTCAATTCCATAGAAAGCCGAAACATGCTGTTCTTCCGTCTGCAGTTTGGCCGCCTCATCACGCAACGCTTCATAGAAGCGCGAAACTCCCTGCAAGGCCGAGAAAGGAAAGGTGATCGCGAAGTGGGCGAGGTGGGGCGGGTGCCAAGCCACATGCGTTCCAGATCCCATACGCGCCTTCACAAACCCTTCTTTCATCAATAATTTCATGGCCCGGTTCAGAGTCACCGGCGTGGTATCGAACTTCCGTTCAAGCGTGATACGTGTCGGCAACTGCTGCCCCGGCGCCACAACCCCGCGAATGATGTCCCGCTTGATCCGCCCGGCAATATCCCCGTATGAAAGCACACTCATAAATCGCTACACTCCTAAAATCTTTATGATATAACACCCAGATTGAGTTTGTCGAGATGAAGAAAAAGGAGTTGTCGCACCATGGCTGACCTCGTTCAACGATTTACCCGAAACCCGATTTTGAGTCCGGCGGATCTGCCGCCGGTCGACGCCCGTTTTTGTCTGACAGGGGACACTCGGCCGCCCATGGCCAGAAGAGCGGCTCGACAATGGCCTGCCGCACTTCCGGCTCCCTGGGAACATCATCCACAGTCGGAGGGATCACATCCCGCAACCGGGGCCCGGCTTCGGCGATAACGCGCGCGACCTGTGGGGCTTTATCCCGGCGGCGAACTCAGCCTCCGGCATCACGGCGGAATTCCCGTCCGTATTGAGCAACGCCGGATCGGCGCCGGGACAGAAGCTCCAGTGCAGCGGAAACCGCAATCCCCGGGCATTAATCAGATTTGCCATATTATTCATCCCTCTTGATCGCAACTTTGCAATAACTCCTCTTGCATTCGCTATATCATTTTATACTATATAAATATAACTCTTTTAGAGAAGGCTGTCTAGATAAAGGAAAGAAAACATGTCTTCCGAACCCGCCAGGTTGTTTCCAAATCGATTTCAAAAAGGACTATGCCTCAGTGCCTTCGCTCTAGCCTGCTTGCAAGTCGCTGGTGCCGCCCCCCACCCCACATTTCCCGCGTTACCGGAAACGGCCGCATCAAACGCGATCACCATCGCGATTTCGCCTGAACTCATTGATTGGGATCAATGTATTTCCTTCGGCGACGGACGCAAAATCGGCCAAGCCCCGAAGGCCGCCTTATTGAGATTACTGGGACTCTCCAACAGCCCCTCCCAGGAGGCTTGGTCAACGGGTCTTTTGGCGGGAGAGGTTCGCCACTTCCGTATCGCATTCAGCCAACCGGTGCAGGCGGGCACCATTTGCATCCTGTCGGAAGGCTCTATTCCAACAGTCTCCTATCTCACCCATGACGCGCTTTACCCCGGTGATGTGACCCATGAGTCCGAATGGGTAACGCTCTCAGCAAGCACCGTCAATCCTTTACCTGCCCGCACCCCGATTCGGGCGCTACGCTTCTCTTTTCGCACCAGTAATATGCCGTGGGAAAACGGCCAACGCGCTACGTCCCTGCCGCCTGTCCTGATCTTGGCGGGGCGTTTTTGGAGTCCATCCGTCCTTGGCGGCCAGAGCGATTGGTCAAAAACAGGTTCCAAAAGCGCACTGCTTGATCGCTGGACCGGCTCCTGGCCTCTACCCCTGACAGTTTCAGGACTGGCCGTCCTCGAGTTACCATCAGGAAAAGCGATCTTCCAGGCGCTACCCGGCACCGTCCTTGAGCATGCACTTGAGGCAGAACCACAGAAATGGACCCCGCTATCAGCCTCCACAAGCGGAGTCGGACCCGCCGTCCTGGCGCTTGCCCCGCCCAGTGAAGTCAAAGGGCTGCGCATGATCTGTAGCGACCTTCAGAAAGAGCGGAAAGCCTCTTCTGTGCTGCCACTGATCGCCCTGGGCGATAACGAAAAGATGCCCAAAAGCTTTATCCCTGAACCGCCTCTCACGTTCGGATACGACATGCCCATGAATGGCTTTATGGCAATACGCATTGCTGACGAAAAGAATCAGGATGTCCGGCGGCTGATCGCAGAGGTCGAGCGGCCCCAGGGCGCGGTGGTCGAGCCCTGGGATCTTAAAGACGAAAATGGGAAATATGTGAAGCCGGGCAAGTATTCATGGAACGGACTGGCCCGCCCGCCCTTGAAACTCACTTACGAAATGACCGTCTACAATGCCGGACACCCCCCCTGGATGGCACCCGTGCCGGGCGGCGGCTGGTGGATGGCTGACCATTGTCCACCCCGCGCGGTTTGCGCCGTGAAGGACAGAATGTTCTTCGGCGCACAAGGCGCCGAGTTCGGTATTCCACTCATTTCTACCGATCTGGACGGTCGCAAGGTCTGGCAGTTCGATCAGGGCGTCAATCGCCTGGTCTCGGACGGTCAATACGCCTATGTGGTGAATGACGACGCCATAATCCGCTTCGATCCGACCAATGGCTTTGATCGAAAGGAAATCCTGCATTTCCCTTACACTGATGAAATTCCCAATCGTGTCTCAACCTGGCTCGACTCCGAAGTAAGCGGGGCCGCCTATGGTAACGGATACATGGCGATCAGCTATAACGCACCGGATGCCGCGTGGATCACCTCCGGCATCAAACCGGACGAAATTGATTTAAATGCCTGTGTCCCTGCGGTGACGAGAGAGAAAGTCCATGAAACGGATTATACTCCGGCACAGCGCATCCTGGGAACATTCCTAACCATTCCAAGTTCCACCACTGCCCGTTTTGGCGCCGCCACCGAAACCGGGCCGACTGCTCACACGCTGGTGCTGGCACTAGGCAAAGAGATCCCCGTGGGAAGTGTTATGATCCCCAACAGCAATCTGCGCGTGTGGGCGTTGCGGCCCGGTAAGGCGCTCCCGCCAGGCTTCAAAAACAGCGCTCCATCCTACGCCGATACAGATTTATTGGCTGGAAAACCGGACGATGGACTCGGCAACGTGAGCCTCGATGCCGGAGGTGACAGTCGTTTTTCTGAAGAGGACTGGATCCCCCTGAAAACAGGAACTTCCGGCTCAGCAGATATCGCCATGACCCCCGAAAACGGGATCCAGACCCGTTATCTTGCCTTTTTCTCCAAGTCGCTGGAGTATCTGGACTGTGCCATGGTTCTCAACCGACGCTTCCGCAATGTAGCTCCAGAAGCCACCTTAATGATTCTTGAAGGCCAGAAGACCGGCAACACCGGATGGCATACCGCCCGTACTGAGAGCAATCCACTTTCCTCAGGCAATCCCGCCGTGGCGGCGTTCGTGTGGCCCAAAGCCCTGCCTATGCGCGGCTTTGCACTCATGAACCCGATGAAGCGCGCCGGAGTCGCATTCGATATCTGGACAGGACCGGACGATGCCGCCATCAACCGCGAGTCCGTGAGAGAGGATAAAAACTGGAGACCTGTCTATCAGTATATCCAAAACGAGCACGACATGATAATGGGCTGGCATGCCAACAGTGCCATCCATTTTGATCTGGGCGCAACCCTCCCGGTAAAAGCATTACGGATCCGACTGGTGACCATGCCCACTCGGGGTGCGCCCCAGGATGGAGGCTTCAGTTCGCTGGTCGCCTTTCAACCGCTGGGTAACGACCCGGTGCTTCCGCCCCGCTTGAGTGAACGCGTGACGTTTGTCGAAATGCCCACGGAAAATACCCCCGCACGAATAGCGAAATACCTATCCTTGCCGAAACCCGGCCCGTTGGCCTTCGATAAAGAGGGAAGCCTGTATGTGGCATGCACCCAGGGAATCGTGCGGATCCGGGACGCCGCCCATCAGCCGAACCCACCCACCTCTGAGACGGTTCTCCCAGCTAGCGCCATTCAAAAACCGCGTGCGTTGACCTTTGGGCCTGACGGATTACTCTATGTGCTGAACGGCGCCATCAATGCCGTACAAGTATTCGACCTGCAAACTGGCCGTCAAGTACGCATGATCGGCACGCCGGGCGGGACACTCGTCGGCCCCTGGAACCCCACGCGACTGACAGAACCTGTGGCAATGGCGATCGACGCCAGCAACAAACTGTGGATTGTGGACAGTTCCTTCCAACCCAAGCGCATCAGCCGCTGGTCACTGGAGGGGCAATTCGAAAAAGACTTCATGGGTCCCACACATTATAGCGGGGGTGGGTTCGTCGATCCCGGGGACCACACTGTAGTGACTCATCTGGGCATGAAGTTCAGGATGGATTTCACCAACCGAACCTGGCGCATGGAAAGTATCCTTCATGGCTACGAGACTCGCGGCATGTTCATACCGGACCGGCCCATGTACTTCAAAGGGCATCGTTACCTGATCGGCGATCACCAGGAAGTGATTCCGTTCGGGGGAGGCGGACCGATCGCCACAATTTGCGAGGAGCAGGCCGGCGTCGCCGTCCCCGTGGTGGCAATGGGCCTGCTGAACGGCTGGACCAGTTTTGGTGGCAATTCCGAATATTTGCGCATGAATAACAAACTGGATTTTGCCCAAACCAGCTTTGTGTGGACTGACCTGAACCGCGATAAAGAAATTCAATCGGAGGAAGTTCAAATTCTGCCATATGCGGCATTCACCAGCATCGCTGGCATCGGCGACGACCTGTCGCTGAATTTTTTCGGTTGTCGCCTCCGCCTGAAGGAACTCCGGGCCGATGGGTTACCGATCTACGACATCAAATCCCTCGAAAGCGTACCTGAACTGACTGGCCGCTGCCTGGTAAACAAAAACGGCGAGACCTTCGTCATGGGTCATAAGTTCCTGGATCAATCGGGCAAATTGGTATGGTCCTATCCTGACCCCTACATGAGCGTACAAGCCTCCTATCAAACACCATGGGGCTTCAATGAGCGACCCGCCGGTAAGCTCTGCGGGGGAATGTTCCCCTGCGGCTATTTCAGGGCAGGTGGTGAAGATCTGTTTTGCGTGAACGGAAATAATGGTGATTACTACGCGTTCACGCGCGATGGCCTACTGGCGGCCGCCATTGTCGGCGGACCGCAGGGATACGGACGCCGCTTCTTATCCATGCCGGAATGCGAACCGGGCAAGACGGATCTTTCCGACCTGCGTAAAACCGTCGAACAATTCGGCGGATGGGTGAACGCGGCGGAGGACGGCCATGTCTACGCGACCATCGGCAAAAATCACGTCTCGGTCATGCGCGTGGATGGTCTTGAGAAAATGAAACGCGTGCAAGGCACCATCCAGGTGACCACCGCCGATATTCAAGCCGCCATTAAATGGGCTGACGAGAAAGCGGCGATTGAACAGGCGTCACGGCAACTCGCCGTTTTCACCGTACCGTATATGCCACGAAAACCCACCCTGGATAGAGACACCCTGACCGACTGGCCTTCTGATAAATCCATGGAAATCCATGTCACAAGAAACGCAAAGAACGAGATTATTGAATCCTGGAAAGCCTCCCTAGCCTACGACTCCGATTGCCTGTATTTGTCAGCACGCGCGGTAGAAAATTCCCCCATGATGAACAGCGCCACTCCGTCCGACCTGCCGCGACTCTTCCAGTTTGGTGATGGATTCGACATGAATCTGGGACTGGACCCCAAAGCGGATCCACGCCGTAAAGAGCCCGTACCGGGCGATATCCGGCTGGTAACCCGTCTTTACCCGTTCGAGGGTAAAATTGGCTATTTTGAGGGATGCGATCTTCGTTTCGCCCTTTATTTACAGGGGTACGATTCTTGAAATGGCTTGTGGGGCAGACCCTGCCCATTGACGAAAAGCATGCCCGTGCGACAATCGAAGCGTGTACTTGAAGTGTCACAATCGATTGAAGGATGGGAAAGCGCATCGCTATTGGAGTGTCGTTGAAAGCGTGCGCACTCACCGGGGTGTGATCAAGCGCCAACTCCTGTATCTGGGCGAGATCAATGACACTCAGCAGGCGCAGTGGTGTTCGGCGCTGGATGTACTGGATGACACGGACTCTTCCTCCGTCAAGCAAATGAGTCTTTTTCCGGAGGATCGGACACCGCCACCCGAGGTGATCAACCCCGTTCAAATTCGGCTCAGCCAGATGACCTTGCGCCATCCGCGGCAGTGGGGTGGCTGCTGGCTGGCCATGGAGCTATGGAATCAACTGGATCTGGATGGGTTCTGGAAATCCCGGCTTCCGGTCAGTCGGAAAGGCACAGCCTGGCTCAACGTTCTCAAAACACTGACCAGTTATCGGTTACTGGATCCAGGTAGTGAGTGGCGGTTGCACCGGGATTGGTTCAAAAACAGCGCCATGCGCGACCTGCTGGGGGAGGATGATGGAGTGGCGGCAAAGAACACACTCTACCGCTGCCTCGACAAGCTTTGCGGGCATAAACAAGAGCTGTTCTCTTTTCTGAAATCGAAATGGAGCTTTCTGTTCAAGGCGTCGTATGACGTACTGCTCTATGATCTGACCAGCACGTATTTCGAGTGTGACCCGGAGGAAAAGGGAGACGACCTGCGCCGGTTTGGCTATAGCCGGGACAAGCGCTCCGACTGTGTACAGGTGGTCATTGCACTGATCGTGACGCCCGAGGGGTTTCCGGTCGCCTACGAGGTGATGCCGGGGAACACCTCCGACAAAACCACGCTGCCGGGGTTTCTGGACAAGATCGAAAAACAATACGGCAAAAGGAACCGGCTATGGATCATGGATCGGGGCATTCCGACTGAAGACGCGCTTCAACAGATGCGCGTCGAAGGAGGAAGTTACTTGGTCGGTACTCCACGCGGACGGCTGACCAAATTGGAGGACCAGTTGCTCGCACAACCCTGGAAACAGGTTCAAGCGCAGATTGAAGTCAAACTGGCCCGGGACGGGGAGGATCTCTATGTCCTTACCCGCAGCGGCGGCCGTCGCGACAAGGAACAGTCCATGCGTCGGCGCAAACTTAAGAAACTCTGGAAGCGACTGCATGAGATCCGGGTTATGAAGAAGCTGAAGCGTGACGATCTGCTGCTCAAGCTCGGCGCCGCCAAGCAGGAGGCTGGCAAAGCTTGGGAACTGGTGGATATCCAGCTCCCGGAACCCCGTCAGGCCGTCACGCCCAAGACTTTCGCCTTCAACCTGAATCGGGGGAAACTGCGTCAGGCCCGGCGTGGAGAAGGCACCTATCTTCTGCGTACAAATCTCAACGCCGACAATCCTGAAGAACTGTGGAAACAATACATCGTGCTCACGGAAGTCGAGCAGGCATTCAAGGAACTCAAAAATGATCTGGATATCCGTCCTGTCTATCATCAGAAAGACTGCCGGATCGAGGCGCACATCTTCGTCTGCTTCCTGAGTTACTGCCTGCAAGTGACGCTGAAACACAGGGCCAAAACCAAAGCGCCAGGACTGACGCCTCGTGCCATATTGGAAAAATTCAAAGCCATGCAGATGATCGATGTCCACCTGCCAACAACCGACGGACGCAACATGATCCTACCTCGATACACCCAGCCGGAGAAAGACCTTCAATTGCTCTTGCTCCAACTTAACCTGCATTTACCGGATCAGCCGCCGCCAAGAATCGAAGACCTGAAAAAGAAATGTGGGGCAGACCTATGATCAATTATCGAACATACTCAACGGTTTTACCCTCGAACGGGTAAAGACGGGTTAAAGAAGTCCAGTTGACCAAAATATACCATCATTTAAATTAGTTTGACTAAAATGAATGATTGTATATATTGGTCACATGATCACCCGAGCACTCGAGTCAATCGCTTTCGCCGAAAGCTGGGGACGCCAAATGCGGTTTATCTGCGGACCACGACAATCCGGCAAAACAACGCTGGCCAAATCCCAGTTGCGAGCCCAGAAGTGCGAAACACTATATTACCTTTGGGATCAGCGCACCATTCGCCAACGATATAAGGAGGACGAATTGTTCTTCACTGCCGACTTCCCTCTTGGACAAGCCCTTCCATGGGTTTGCATGGATGAAATCCATAAATATCCCCAGTGGAAAAATATCCTCAAGAGCGTTTTCGACTCTGTCGGTGATCGGTGCCGTTTTATAGTGACCGGATCCGCCAAATTAAGCCTGATCCGACGGGCAGGCGATAGTTTGGCTGGTCGTTATTTCACATTTCATCTGCTGCCCATCATGCTGGGCGAATTTTCCGGCTATGCCTCCCGGCTTATCAACTGCCCGCCAACGGCCTTGGATTTCCTGCACACCCAAGCCAATACCACCCCGGCAGATCCTGAACGGCAGGAGGCCCTATTCCACTTCGGAGGTTTTCCAGAACCGCTTCTCAGCGCCAATGCCGCTTTTCATCGCAAATGGTCCGCTGATTATATCGAAACCGTTATCCGTGAGGATATCGGGACATTGACAAAAATCGTGGATCGTGAACATCTTCACGATCTTTATCATCTGCTCCCTGGCATGGTGGGCAGTCCCCTCTCCGTCGCCTCTCTCGCCGGACACATCCAAGTAAGCCCCGTGACAGTAAAAAATCATCTCCGGCGACTCGATGATTTTTTTCTGACTTTCTCTATACGCCCATACACACATAATATCAAACGGTCTTTGCTCAAAGCCCCCAAGCTTTATCTTTACGACTGGACACGAATCGATGATCCCGCCGCACGCTTCGAGAATTACGTCGCCTGCGAATTGTTAGGCCGGACGAAATTATGGTCGGACAATACAGGCAAAGCCTATGAGCTATTCTATGTCCGGAACAAACAGAAGCAGGAAACGGATTTCCTTGTAACCAAGGAGGGAATCCCCTGGCTCTTGGTAGAGGCGAAGCAATCTGATCGCCCGGTGGAATCGCATCATATCGTCACCAGGGAAGCGCTGGGTAATGTACCTATCGTTCAGGTGTGTGCCCAGCCAGACATTTGTTCCATCCAGCGGGAAAGCGTTTACCGAATGTCAGCAGGACGGTTCTTCGCATAAAGAGATGATAAAAAATTGGATCAGTTGTTTCCTTGTTTCCCGATCCAATCCCGGAATTCCGTGATGTGAGTCCAGAAGCCTCCTGAAAACATCCTTTCCCCAGTCATTGGGATTCTATTTCAATTTCGGCTTCCACTTCTTTGCCCAGGTAATCGCCGACTCCAATTGTGCAAGGGATAATTCTTTTTTTAGCGAAGCTAATTTGAGCGAGGCTTTATCCATCCCTCGATTTTTGGCTACCAACAGCCACCCATACGCCGTCTGAAGGTTCTTCTCCCCGCCAATCCCCAGAACATAACAAGCGCCCAAATCGTATTGGGCCTCGGGATCTCCTTGCTCCGCAGATTGCTTGAACCAACGCACCGCCCCGGCATCATCTTTATCCACACCCCGCCCTTCCGCATAGGCGACCCCAAGACCGTATTCCGCCCGGGCATATCCCTGCTCAGCCGACAGGCGATACCATTTCACCGCCGCAGCATAGTCCCGCTCAACCGAGTCACCCCTGGCATAGGCCGCCCCGAGATAATATTGCGCCTCCGCATTCCCATTCTCAGCGGATTTCCGGAACCAATTGACCGCTTCAGCCTGATTGGTCTCAACCCCCAGACCTCTGCTGTAGGCAATCCCAAGACTGCATTGAGCCAGGGCATTATTCTTTTCAGCGGATTTCCGGAACCATTTAGCGGCCTCGGAATAATTGGTCTCAACCCCTTGCCCATTACTGTAAAAGGTTCCCATTTTGTATTGGGCTCTGGCATCACCCCGCTCCGCATTCATCTGCCAGCGATGAATTTTCCCAATCGAGGGAAGGGTCAAACTCGCACACCCGCACCCAAAACCGACCCACACCAGCGCTAAACCAATGGTTGTAAAATTGAATTTCATAAACATAGAAACCCGATTCAGAAAGAATAAACAACTTCTTCAGAACTGGTCCTTATATCCCTGCATGAGTTCAAGCCGATTGCCGTCGGGATCGTTGAAGAAACAAACACGGAGCCCTTCAACCACACCGGAACAATCAATAATCCCGTCAGTCTGAATCCCATCAGCCTGGAGTTTCGCGATGGCAGCCTCCAGATTTGGCACCTCGAAAGCAAGGTGTTTGAACCCAACCGGTTGCTCTGACCTCACAGGCGGTTTTGCATCCTTCTGTGCCGAGAACAGTTCGAGACACGTGGAGCCCAGACGCAGCATGATGAACTCATCCGGGGTACCGGCATTAAAAACCCGGCTCCGCCGGAATCCGAAATGCTTCGTAAAGAATTGCTCCTGCGCCTTCAGATTTTTACAATTAAAGGCAATATGCTGGACTGTTGTCATTTCTGTTTCCTTTCTTTTTACGTTTTTCTAATCCTGACGGTCACGCGCATGCCGGGAGTCGCCCCATTCATGTAAGCCTATCACGCGCCCTACGCCGGTGATACGGTTTTGCAGACACATCCGGCATTGGTCGCGATTCTCATCCAGGCACGGTTTGCCTTCGTAAAGCTGGTAGTCCTTGCGGAACTCCGTGGGCGTCAGTTGCGGCATCATCACATTGGCGCCATAAGTCAGGCCTTCCTCACGCCCCGTGGGCTTCATCGCCTGCAATGCCGTCGTCGCCGCAATATTCACATTCCGCAACACCAACCTCGTCACGGCAATCATGTTGAGCGCCAACTGGTAGACTTCCCCGCCCCGCGAAGCCATCTCCGCCTCATACGCCGCCATGGGCGTCTGCTTATGCACAATGTAGGGCCCCATGCCGATCATGTCCACATCCAGCGATCGGAAAAACAAGATATCATCCGCCAAATCTTCCAGGGTCTGACCCGGGATCCCGATCATCACGCCAGTCCCCACCTGAAACCCCGTCTCGCGCAACCATTGCAGGCATTGCAGCCGATGCTCAAGACTCTGGGTCGCAGGATGCAACTGGCGGAACAGCCGCGGCGAAGAGGATTCAATCCGAAGCAGGTATCGGTGCGCCCCCGCCGCCCTGAAGCGGGCATAGGTTTCCCGGGTCTGTTCTCCAACGCACAGGGTAATGCCAAGCCCGTCCGGCTGCTTCGCTGTCCGGGTTTCGGCCCGGATTCGACGAACCGCATTTTCCACAAATTCGATGAACGCTTCATCACGGCGTTCACCCGACTGCAATACCAGCGACCCATAGCCCTGCTCCGAACACCAGTGCGCAGCCTGCATCACCTCGTCAAGGGTCAGGAAGAAACGCGTGATCTCAGAATTACTCTTACGGATCCCACAATAATGGCAGTCACATACACAGATGTTGGAAAACTCGACCAGTCCCCGAAAGTGAACCTTGTTGCCCACGTAAGCGAAGCACAGTTCCTCCGCTGCCTTGCGCAACACTTCCACCTCCGCCTTCTCCCGCCGTCCAAGCAGGAAGGCGATTTCCTCACGGCTAAATTCCAACTGCCTGACCAGTTCGATCAGTGGTTTCATATTGCGTCACCCTGACTCTGCCGGTAGATCGCATAGGCGCCGGGAAAAGGCCGCAGGGCACGCTCAAAGATGCCGAGCGAAAAGGCAATGGCCAGCCCATAGTTGGTCATGGGTACACCCGCCTCCCGCGCCACCATCAACCGTGAGAGCATCTCCCGCCGGTTCCACATACAGGCCCCGCAATGAATAATGAGCTTGTACGAAGCCAGGTCGGCGGGGAAATCATGGCCCCGTGTATACTCGAATTGGAGCTTGCCGCCCACATATTGCGTCAGCCAGCGCGGGATCTTCACCGTGCCGATATCTTCCCCAATCGGATGATGCGAGCAGGCCTCTGCAATGAGGATACGATCGCCGCTCTTGAGTTTCGCGATGGCCAGCGCCCCCCGGACCATCTCGTTCAAATCCGCGTGGAACCGGGCAAAAAGAATGGAGAACGAGGTCAGGGGCACCGGCTCGGGAGTATCCGCCGCCACCTTCAGAAACGCCTGCGAATCCGTCACGACCAGCGCCGGCGGCTTGTTCAACCGGCCCAGTGCCTCGCGCAATTCGCGTTCCTTGACGACCAGACAAAAGGAATCATTATCAAGCAGATCCCGGATGGTTTGCACTTGCGGGAGAATCAGACGTCCCTTGGGCGCCTCCTTATCCACCGGCACCACCAACACGGCACAATCGCCCGGCGGCACCAGGTCGCCCGCTATTTTCGGATGAGTGATAAAGTCTTCCGGCGCCGATTCCACGAGGAGCCGGCGCAAGGCCTGGATCCCCTCGCCCGTACGGGCCGAGACCGCCAGGCTTCGTAGTCCTTCACGGTGAAGCCGGGCCATAAGGTCCGCCTCAGCCGGAACCACATCCGCCTTATTGAAAATCACCAGCACCGTGACGTTGTGCCGCTTGAGTTCTGCGGCCAGCGTCTGCTCATAGGAGCCCCACGTGTTGTCGCCCGTAATGATCAGGCCCAGATCCGTCCGTTCCAGCACCTGCTTTGTCCGTTGCACGCGCAGACCGCCGAGCATCCCTTCATCATCCACTCCGGCGGTATCGATGAAAAGGACCGGTCCCAGCGGCAGCAGTTCCATGGGTTTTTCCACGGGATCGGTGGTGGTCCCGGCGACCTCGGAGACGATGGATACCTGCTGACTCGTAATCGCATTCAGCACGCTGGACTTGCCCACATTACGCCGGCCAAAAATGCCGATGTGAAGCCTGTATCCTTTGGGCGTTTTATTCATAAAAACCAGTTCAGTAATGAGATTTTGTTGATTGGGGCTGCCCTAAGCGGCAGACGGCCTCGGCAGAAATCAGTTCCGCGTAAGCCTCGGCGGTGAGAATGCCCTGCTCTACTACCAACTCCCTTAACGGACGCCCGGAGCGGGCGGCTTCGCCGGCCAGCGCAGCGGCCCGCTCGTAGCCCAATACCGGCACCAGCGCCGTCGCCGCCGCGACGGTCCCATCCACATGTGCCCGGCATTTCTCCTCGCAGGCCATCAAGCCCCTCACACAACGTTCATCCAGTAGCGCACAGGCTTGGGTCAATAGATCCAGGCTTTCGAGCAGACAATCTGCCATGAGCGGCATAAAGGCATTCAATTCAAGACTGCCCATTGCCGAGGCCGTGGCGATCGTGCTGTCGTTGCCCATCACCCTCAGGGCCGCCTGCACCACCGCCTCAGGGATCACCGGGTTTACCTTGCCCGGCATTATCGAAGACCCTGCCTGCAATGCGGGCAGTCGCAGTTCCCCCAGGCCGGCATCCGGTCCACTGGAGAGCAAGCGCAAGTCGTTGGCAATCTTGATCAGCGAGGTCGCACAGGCCTTGAGGATTCCTGACACCTCCACTAACACATCCGTATTCTGCGTGGCATCGACCAGGTTTTCCGCCCGCGCAAACCCGATCCCGGTCAGTTCCCGCAGTTCCTCCACAACGCGAAAGATGTAATCCCGCGAAGCCCCCAGGCCCGTACCCACGGCTGTACCGCCCAGATTCACCACGCGCAGTCGTTCCTCACACTTGTAAATCCGCCAGCGGTCGCGATTGAAGACCTCGGCATACGCCCCCATCTCACGCCCCAGCGTGAGCAACACCGCATCCTGGAACTCCGTGCGCCCGACCTTGACGACATCCGCGAATTCCTTTTCCTTTAACTGGAAGGCCTCCTGCAACGACACCACGCGCGCCTCCAAATCGTGCAGACGACGGATGGCAGCCAGCCGCAACGCCGTGGGAAAGGTGTCATTGGTGGACTGATGCAAGTTAAGATCATTAAGCGGTGAAATCACGTCATACGCGCCATGCGGCTGCCCGAGCAGCTCCAAGGCGCGGTTTGCCAGCACCTCATTGACATTCATATTAGTGGAGGTACCCGCCCCGCCCTGCAGGGCATCCACGCGGATATGTTCCCCCAGCCGGCCCTCCGCCAGTTCACGACAGGCGGCTTCCATGGCATCCACACGGACGGCATCCGACCACATGCCCAGGCGCCTGTTCGTCCGCAGGCAGGCAAGCTTGACCGTCCCATACGCCGCGCGGGAAATTCTCCAGCGCCCGCAGCGTATGAATGCCATGCAGCGCGCCTTCCGGCACCTGCCGCTCCCCCAACAAATCCCGTTCAGTTCTCATTAGCAGTAGACGTCCCTCTGTCCTTCTTTGACCAACTTCACCAGGCGTTCGGCCCGTTCTTTTGCCACGCCCGTCATGTCATGAATCACCTTGTCAATCTGCTGGAATCCGAGCTCGCGGGTCTGGGGCGAGGCGTAATCCAGCAGGTATTCGGCAAAGGTCGAGACCGCATTAGGACCGCAGTGCGCCTTGATATCGCCCGGCTTGGCCATATCCATGAAGTCCGCCCCCGTGCGTCCAAGCCGGTAACACCCGGTGCAGAACGAGGGAATATAGCCCAGCGAAGCCACATCCTTTATGACTTCATCCAGAGACCGATGATCTCCCAACGAGAATTGGCCATTCACTTCGCCGGAGCTATCCGTCGAATAGCCACCCGGATCCGTCCGGCTGCCTGCGGATATCTGCGAGATGCCCAGATCAAACCCCTCCCGCCGCATCTTTGCATTCTCGCGGGTAGACATAATGATGCCGGTATACGGCACGGCCAGACGCAGGATGGCAACAATTTTGCGAAAATCATCGTCCGACACCGCATGCGGCGGCTGGGAGGCCACATCCGACCCTGTGGCCGGTTCCAACCGCGGCACACTGATCGTATGCGGGCCCACGCCAAATTCCCTTTCAAGGTGATGGATATGCTGAAGCATGGCCAGAACTTCAAATTTCCAATTATGGAGACCGAAAAGCACCCCGATCCCCACATCGTTGATCCCGGCCGTCATGGCGCGGTCGATCGCCGTCACCCGCCAGTCATAGTCCTTCTTGCGACCCGACACATGCATCTGGCTGTAGGTAGCCCGATGATAGGTCTCCTGGAAAAGTTGAAAGGTCCCGATTTTTGCCGCCTTGAGGAGTTTGAATTCATCGATCGTGAGGGGCGCCACATTCGCATTCACCCGGCGCACCTCGCCACGACCGGACTTCACACTGTAGACCGTCTCAATGGCCTTGAGCACATAGTCAAAGCCCTCCTTGGGATAGGACTCACCCGCGACAACCAGCACACGCTTGTGGCCCTGCTCCACCAGGGCCTTGACTTCATGTGCAATCTCCTCCTGGGACAGCGCCCGGCGCTTAATCGCCGTGTTGCGGGCACGGAAGGCACAATAAAGACATTCGTTCCCGCACAGGTTGGAGATGTAGAGCGGGGCGAAAATGACCAATCGTTTGCCATAAATGGTCTCTTTGACCTGGCTGGCGGTATGAAACAATTCCTGCGCCAGATCCGGGCTTTCAATCGACATCAGGACCGCGACCTCCTCATCCGACAGCCCCCGCGCCAGCGCGGCCTTGGCTAATACAGTGCGCACCCGGCCCGCATCCTCCTGTTTCAACGCAAGTAACTGCCGTTCAATATCCGTTTCACAAATCATTTTCTCAGCCATCTGCTTTTCGTTCATAATTTCTCATTTCCTCGCCGCACTTACCCCTCATCTCGAGGGCAACAATCATAGTTTTATTTGCCATCGCACTGCAATCCTGCGTTTGTAAACAACACTCCCGCTTCACAATAAACGCAGAGATCGTGATTTATTTCACGATTTATTATTGACATAATGTCATTAAAATGGGATTTTAGCAACCATTACTGCAAATTGTATTGAGTTGTTCGTGAAATTTATACTGTTAATAA
>Ga0118677_10000348_pt1 | contig 56439 bp, 42 predicted proteins | sample AliMusrvi5mmetaG_FD_86154 | JGI IMG/M metagenome (GOLD analysis project Ga0118677, IMG submission 86154)
CCTTCATGAGGGGGTATAAAGGGGTTAAGTTAAGGTGAAAATTTTTATTTATTAAAAGAATAAGGGTAAAGCCGGTTTTAAGTGTATAATGACTGATCATGGAAAAAGACCGTACATATTTTGAAGGGCTCATTGCCAGGTATTTCAGCAAGGAAGCAACGCCTGCCGAGATCGGTGAGCTCTCCTCATGGGTCACTGAGAGCCCCGAGAACGAAGCTGTTTTCAGTGAGTCGCGATATGCATGGATGGCATTTGAAGAAGTGAGGATCACCGGGTTGGCCGATGTGGATGAAGCATGGGAGGCGTTTAAAGAGCGGGCAGGGATAAATGAAGAGACCAAGTCGGCAGTCGTCAGTCGGCAGAAAGTAGTCAGCAGTCGGCAGTCGGCAGTCGGCAGTCAGCAGTCAAATATACCAAGAGCAATTCCGATGTACAATATTCTGCTAAGGGTAGCAGCTGTCCTCATTATTCTAGCTTTTCCTGCATTTCACCTTTACAAATACCTTCAGCAGCCAGCAATAAAAGAATTTGCAGCGGGAACCGGCCGTGCCGAAACCCTTCTGCCCGATGGCTCCCATGTGATGCTCAATTCCGGTGCTGTGATTAAATACCCTGAAAGATTCAAAGGAAAGAAAAGGGCTGTCAGCCTTGACGGGGAAGCTTATTTTGATGTTGCTCATAATGCTTCAAAACCTTTTATCATAGCAACCGACGGGATCAGGGTAGAAGTGAAAGGAACCTCCTTTTATATAAACACCCATTCATGGAGCGGGGATTTTGAACTGGTGCTTACATCGGGCAAGGTCGAACTTTATTTTGAAAATCAGCCAGGCCAGGCCAGGGTTCTCAACCCAGGCGAAAAAGCCATTGTACACGGTAACCAGATCATTATCAGTACGAATACCGACGCCAACTATATGGCCTGGAAAACCCACAAGATCTCCTTTAACAATGAGCCCCTTAATTCAGTGGCGGCTACCTTAAGCAAGGTATACCAGGCTAATGTACGCCTCGGCAATACTTCACTTGCCGGTTGCAGGCTCACAGCGACCTTCGACAATCAATCCCTTGAATCTGTACTAAACGTTCTTAAAGCAACGTTAGATGTAGATATCAGGAATTCCGGATCTTTGGTGGAAATTTCCGGCAAAGGATGCAGATAAACAGCAGAATCTTGCTTCAATTACGCATTACGTCCTTCTTAACGTTTTTCCTCACGTTCGTCCTAACGATTTGGACTTTCATCATTTTGCTTTTCCCTGTAAACCAGTTACAGGCCCAGGTACTCGACAAGCCCATCAGCCTTCATATTAAAAACAAGCCCCTTGCAGAGACCCTTAAAACCATCTCCGAAGCAGGGAACATCAACTTCTCATATAACCCCCAAAGCATACCTGCCGATAAGGCCGTAAGCATCATCTGTGATAAAAAACCCCTGAGGGAAGTCCTGGATGTCATCCTCAAACCCCTGGGCATTTCCTATATCGAAATTGAAAACCAGGTCGTGCTGAAAACAATAGGTACCGGAGCAGCCCAGCACCAGGCCGAAGCCGCCAAACCAGCCAGGCACTTCACTGTAAGCGGTTATATCAGGGAGAAAAACAGCGGGGAAGCGCTTATAGGTGCCAATATTTTTGCCAGGGGTACCGGCTTTGGGACCATCTCAAATTCCTATGGGTTTTATTCTCTGACTCTTCCCGAAGGAAAATACCTGCTCGATTATTCCTTTCTCGGGTTCAGGGAGATTACCCAGGATACCCTTGTCAATGGTGACCGTCACATCAGCAAGGAAATGGAGGAAGTCAAACTGGATATGAAAGAAGTGGTTGTAAAGCCAGCTGAAACGGGCTCCGATATCCGGCGTAGCCAGTTAAGTGATTTTAATTTTTCAAATAAGACCCTGGCCAGCCTCCCCGGTTTTGCAGGCACCTCCGATGTACTGAAAGCCCTGCAGGCGGTGCCCGGCATCCGCTCATACGGCGACGGCTCATCCCTTTTCTATGTAAGGGGGGGCAACAGCGATCAGAACCTGCTGCTGCTCGATGAAACTCCCTTATATAATGCATCCCACTTGTTCGGCTTTTTTTCGGCCCTCTCTCCCGATGCGGTCAACGACATACAGGTTTACAAAGGCGATTTCCCTCCCGCTTACGGGGGCAGGCTGAGCTCGGTAGTGGATATAAAAGCCAGGGAAGGCAATATGAAACATTTCGGGTTCAGCGGCAACCTGGGGCCTTATGCATCAAATATTTCAGTTGAAGGCCCGATCTGGAAAAACCATGCTTCGTTTTTTGTTTCAGGCAGGTTATCGACAGTGAACTGGCTGAATTATTTTCTCACCGGCCAGCCTAGTTTCAACATGCAGTTCTATGACATCAATGCCAAACTGAACCTCATGACGAACGAAAACAACAGGTTCTACCTGACGTTTTATACGGGTCGTGACGACTTCAACCGGTTGAATTCATCGGCCTACCGGATCTATGGCATAAGCTGGAACAACATCCTGGGGACTGCACGCTGGAACCATGTTTTCAACGAAAAGCTGTTTTCAAACACTACGCTTAATTACAGCCGGTATAATTATTATCTCTACACCACCGAAAGTCGCAAAGGGTTCTGGACTTCAGCTATCTCGAACCTGACATTCAAATCGGATTTCACCTGGTTCATCAATTCATGGAATACAGCCAGGGCCGGGTTTGAGGTCACCAATTATCATTCCAATCCCGGCAATATCAATGCAGGAAGTGATGATGCAGCATCAGGCCAGGTTCCCTCGGTCTCAAAATACCAGGGCATGGAATATGACCTCTACCTTGGCAATGAACAGAAACTCGGGAACCACATCGTGCTCAAATATGGTTTAAGGCTGCCCATCTGGCAGGATTTCGGGGAATCCACGGTATACTTTTTCGATGCAAACTACCAGCTGATCGATTCGGCGCTGTTCAAAAAAAACAGCTCCTATTTCACAGTGTTCAGCCCTGAACCAAGGCTGAGCGTGATCTACAATATCACCGGGAAAACTTCGCTCAAATTCAGTTATACCAGGAACACCCAGTTCATACAGCAGCTCAGCAACACCACCGGGCCCTTCACTTCACTCGATGTTTGGGTTCCCTGCGGACCCAACATACCCGCACAGAAAGCCGACCAGTGGGCAGTCGGCGCTTATCAGAAATTTGCGAAGAACCGTCTTTTATTCAGCGCCGAAGCATTCTACAAAGCCTACCTCGATCACCTTGATTACAAGGACCATGCGAACCTTCTTTACAATCCCCTGATCGAAGGCGAACTCCGTTTCGGCAAGGCCTGGGCTTACGGCCTCGAGCTCATGCTGAGAAAAACCGAGGGTAATCTTACAGGCTGGATCTCCTATACCTGGTCCAAGGCCCTGGTGCAGACCGACGGGGTGAATAACAGCAAGACCTACCCTTCGAATTACGACAGCCCGAATGATGTATGCATCAACATTTCTTACGACAACCATCACCACTGGGCCTTTTCGGCAGTTTGGTATTACCGCACTGGCAGCCCCGTGACCACGCCTACGGGATTTTACTATAATAACGGGTATTCGGTCCCGGTTTACGGCGAAAAGAATAACAGCAGGCTGCCCGATTACCACCGCCTCGACCTTTCTGTGACTTACAGGATAAGCAAGCCCGAAAAACGATTTCAGCAGAATATAATACTTACCTTATATAATGCATATGGACGATATAACCCGTATTCACTGAGTTTCAACCGATTCACCGACGGCAACGGGAACCTGGTCGTGCCCACTAACCTCCAGGGCGGCTACCAGCTTGTGCCAACCACCATATCGGTGGCCGGGATCATTCCATCCATCAACTATCAATTTAAATTCTGATGAAGAGGCTATCCACATATTTTATTTTTTGTATGCTGATGGCATCCTGCGTGAAGCAGGCGAGCTTTGATGTGCCAGGGGGATCGGGGAACCTGGTCGCTGTCGACGGCATCCTCACCAATGAGAGAAAAGCACAGGCCATAGTGATCAACCACCCTGTTAACGGGCTTAACGATCCGGCTGTACCGGTGAGCGGAGCCACGGTAATCATCCATACGGCGGATTCGACCTGGAACCTTACCGAAACCCCTGCTGGAAGCGGTAAATACCTTACCCCTTCAACCTTTATTTCGCTTCTTAACAAGACCTATACCCTGAATATTTATAACGGCAGTGACGTTTATTCAGCAAAGGCCGCAATGGTTGCCGGAACCACGTTTACACAGCTGACCTATGTGCAGAACGACAAGGATACCTTATATCATATAGATTATGTCGCCAGCGCTTTCAGCAGCAGCAAGCCGGCGATGTGGGAGGTTCTGCTCGACTGGAGTAAGGTTCAGGGTTACCAAAACTCCGATACCAATAAGTGCAAAGCCAGGCTGTTGTTCTATACCCTGCCAACCCTGGATGTGAGCGAGATCTTCGCCCCGGTGGTCGAACAGGTCTCTTTCCCGGGAGGGGCGAGGATCACCGAAAGAAGGTATTCACTGGCGCCACAGCATGCCGAATTTGTGAGGGAAATGCTGCTTGAAACAAGCTGGCAGGGTGGGTTGTTTCCGACGGCTGCAGCTAATGTAAGCACTAACCTCAGCGCCGGCGCAGTGGGATTTTTCGGGGTTTGTGCTGTAACTGAATTATCGTTGCAGGTTGAAAAGTAGCGGATCGCTCGCACATCTCACCGCCGCTGACGTTACTGCGTCGCTCACCAGTGCTTGAACAGTAATTAAACCAGATATGGTTCGCTCCTTGTACCTAAGGCGGCTTGTGAGATGTGCTTCGCTTCGGACACCTGATGCGGCTTGTGTGATACGAACCGCTCATTACAATGCGGCTTTTATAGAATGCTTCGCTAAAATTAATTTCGCTACTTCGCTATTTCGCTACTTTTTTTCAAAATGAATCAGGGTAGAACCCTCCACCTGTGTATAATAGAAAAACAAAAGAATCAAACCTCAAAACCATAGCATGATGAAAACAACAAAAATCCTCAGTCTGGGCCTTTTTCTTGCAATCCTGATAGCTTTCGGGACCACTTCCTGCAAAAAGGACAAAACCACCAACCCTGGAGACACTAACACTACCTCCTTACAGAACCTTTCAAATGACGAGAACCAGGTTTCTGCTGCCACTGATGAAGCAAACAGCGACATCAATGCAGTTATCGGCGGTACCGGTGGCCTGAAGTCAACAGCCGGCTGGCACCTGCCTTGTAATGCAACCATAGATTCCTCGACTGTTCTCCAGGATACGATAACCTATTACATCACCTATAATGGTACGAATTGCAGGGGCAACCTGGACCGTCATGGCAAGGTTGAGATTAAGAAGCACGTGAATACGCGCTGGCACCAGGCGGGAGCAGTTGTTTATTATAAGTTCATCAACCTGAGAGTAACACATGTGCACTCAAATAAATCCGTCACACTTAACGGCCAGAAGAAATACACCAACGTTTCCGGCGGTCTTGTATGGATGATTCCTCAGTACATAAGTTCGGTTACTTTCAAGGATGAGGGTAATATGAACGTTACCCTTGCCGACAGCACCACAAAATCGTGGAACCTGGCAAGGCAAACCACTTTCACCTTCTCAGCAACCGACAACGACTATGTACTCACGGTTGATGGGTTCGGTTCAGCCGATAGTTATAACAACTTGCTCCTCTGGGGCACCAACAGGAATGGCGAACAATTCTATACCCAGATCCTTCAGTCGGTGGTCCATAGGGCACATTGCGGCTGGGATCCCTGCAGCGGCCAGAAAAAACACATGATCCCGGGCGACAGCAAAGGAGCAACCCTCACTTTCGGATATGACAGCAACGACCAGCCTACCACTGATTGCCCGACCAAATACAAAGTTGACTGGTACAAAGGCAGCAAAAGCGGAACTCTCTATCTTTTCCTACCCTGATTCTAAATAATCCTGATTCGAAAGGCTGTGCCGTGATCCGGTGCAGCCTTTATTTTTTAATATATGCTGACTAGCGGTAAAGCTCTGGCAGAAACAGTCCCCCTGAACATCGCATTGCTGCTAAAAGGCATTGCAATGTTGCCGTCTTTATCAACGGCAATCAGTCCGCCCTCGCCTCCCTTGGCTTTAAGCAGGTCAAAGATCACGAAATGAGCAGCCTCCGCCAGGGGTTTGCCGGCATAAAGCATCTGAACTGCCACATTATATGCCGCACAATTCCTGATAAAAAATTCGCCATGGCCTGTACATGAAACTGCACAATTTTTATCGGCCCATGTGCCGGCACCAATAATAGGGCTGTCGCCAACCCTGCCGCTCATCTTCATCATCATACCCCCTGTGGATGTACCTGCGGCCAGGTTCCCGTTCACATCAAGTGCAACGCAACCAACAGTTCCTTTTTTTTCTTTTTCTTCGGATGAGGGGGCTGGTTGTTCTGTCCGGGTTTTCTGCTTTGCCGCTTTCCAGGCTTCATAGCGCTCGGGGGTGATGAAATACGAAGGATCGGCGATCTCAAGTCCGTGGGTTCTTGCAAAAGCGTCGGCCCCGGGTCCTATAAGCAAAACGTGATCGGTTTTATCCATTACCGCCCTGGCTGCTGTGATGGGGTTTTTTATAATGGTCACACCGCCAACAGCACCTGCTTTGCCTGTTTTCCCGTCCATAATGGAAGCGTCAAGTTCAGCCTTGCCGTCCTCGTCGAGCACTGCGCCTTTTCCAGCATTGAACAAGGGGCAATCCTCCATGAACCTGATCACAGCTTCCACTGCGTCCAGGCTGCTTCCTCCGGAGGCAAGTATCCCAGACCCTATGCCCAGGGCCCTGGATATTGAATCGGTATACTGCTTTTCCCTTTCGGGTTTCATGTTTCCCTTTGCAGGGCCTCCCGCCCCTCCATGAACTACCAGGACCCAGTGCCTGCTGCCGGAAGCTGATTGGTTAGCGGCATCCTGACTGACCTGGGCAGGAAGCCATCCGCAGACAAAAATAAAAGCAAAAAGTAAAATGATTCTCATATGTTTCATATGTAAAAAGATTATAAAATGCTTTTCAGAAGATGGGTGAAATTGATGATACCCGAAATCTGTAATACGGTAAGTATGATCGAGAGTATGATGACGGCACGGATAAAGCCTGCGCCTTTCTTTACAGCAAAATATGAAGCTATGAGGGCCCCGATCACGCTTCCGGCCGAAAGGAGCAGTCCGTAAACCAGGTGAACCTGACCGTTGATCACGAAGACTGCCAGGGCGAAGATCGCGTAAAAGAAAACGATCAGGTTCTTTACTGCATTGGCTTTAACGAGATCATACCCGGTGCCCAGGACAAGTGCCATCAGCATGAAATAGCCAACGCCGACCTGGATAAAACCACCGTAAAAACCAACACAAAAGAAGATTGCAAACTGCCACCATTGCAATTTTTTCTGCATAAGGGCGGGGTTTTCGCGAAGCCAGCGGTCGGGTTTGTAGAAAAGAAAAAAGGCCATCAGAATCATTGCAAGTATCATGGCGACCTCAATGACTTTTTCATGCACATCGATTGCGAGGTAAGCCCCCAGCACGGATCCAATGGTAGCAGGGATGCCAAGCCAGACCGGCCTGAGGTTGGTGAACATTTTCTGTTTTGTAAAACTGCCCACCGACGAAAGTGTCTGGAAAAATATGCTGATGCGGTTGGTGCCGTTGGCGATGGGGGCCGGCAGACCAAGGATGATGAGCAGTGAAAGGCTGATCACAGAACCGCCGCCCGACAAAGTATTGATAAACCCTACAAGGATGCCGGCGGTGATGATGACGATGATTCCTGTTACTGACATGGAAGTTTATATTTACGATTCACGGTTCACGGTTCGCGGTTCACGCCTCAGCCTGCTGTTTTTCCTGGAATACAGTATATAGATCGCCATCCCTATAAGGAGCCAGACAAGGAACCTCATCCAGTTGGTAAATCCCAGGTGAACCATCAGGAAAAGGCTTGAAAGAAGTCCCAGCAGCGGGATCAGCGATAACTTCCTGATGATCCCCATCACTGTAAGGATCACGGCGGCAATGATGAAAATAAACAAGGGCAGGTCATCCCTGTCAAAAGTAAAGTTGGTAAGCCTGCCAAGCTCCCTGAGTTCAGGCGGGTTCCAGAAGTAAAGCACCACCGCAACCCCGGCCCAGACCACGGGAAGCACGATGCGGGAGTTTATGTATGGGACGTGGAAGCCCTTTTGAGTAGTCTGCAGTCTGTAGTCTGCAGTCTGCAAATTGCCGACTGCCGACTGCTGACTTCTCTTGCCATAGGGGTTCAATATCAGCACACCTCCGCTCACCAGGACAAACGCAAACAGGGTACCTATGCTAGTCAGGTCTGTGACTTCGGTGAAGTTCATGAACAGGGATGGGATGGCTACTAATAGCCCGGCAACAACAGTAGAAAAAGAGGGTGTTCTGAATTTGGGATGTATCCTCGAAAAGGCTTTCGGCAATAAACCGTCGCGGCTCATGCTCATCCAGATACGGGGTTGACCCACCTGGAAGACCAGGATCACACTGGCCATAGCGATGACGGCTGCCAGTGAAACAAAGCCTGCAAATTTAGCCATATGGTTTCTTTCAAACACATAGGCCAGGGGGTCTCCTACACCGAGTTCCGAAAAATTCACCATGCCAGTGAGAACCAGGCTGATCATGACATACAAAAAGGTTGTTATGATGAGAGAGTATATGATTGCCCTTGGCAGGTCGCGGCGTGTATTCCTGCATTCTTCAGCAGTAGTGGATATTGCATCAAAGCCGATATAAGCAAAGAACACCCCGGAAACTCCTTTGAGCACACCGGTTAGCCCATGAGGGGCAAAGGGTGTCCAATTGCCGGGTTTCACGTAAAATGACCCTACCCCAATGACCAGCAGCAATACCACGACTTTCAGGATCACCATGGAGTTACCAACCACTTTGGTTTCGTAAATCCCGATATAAACCAGCATGGAAATAAGGGCGACAATCGCAAAGGCAGGAATGTTGGCAATCACATGAACACCTCCAAGTACAGGAGAATTAACCCAGGCCAGGTATGATTTCTGTATAGCGGGGGCCAGTTGGGACAGGCTGCTGCCATGAGCAATGGCTGCGGCTCCGTCATAATAACCCCTCAGCGCGGTAACGTAATCTGTCGATACATATTCGGGGATGTGAAGGCCCAACCCGCTCATCAGTCCACAAAAATAATCAGACCATGAAATCGCCACGGCTATGTTCCCGATGGCATATTCAATGATAAGGTCCCAGCCGATGATCCACGCGAAAAGCTCTCCGAAACTGGCATAGGCATAGGTGTAAGCGCTGCCGCTAAGGGGGATGACCGAAGCAAATTCGGCATAACATAAGGCTGAAAAACCACAGGCTATGGCTGTAAAAATAAAGAGCAGGGCAACTGCAGGCCCGCCCGAGGCTGCAGCACTTCCTATGGTGGCGAAGATACCCGATCCGACAATGGCGGCAATCCCCAATGCGGTGAGGTCAAACACGGTAAGGCTTCGCCTGAGGCCTCCCGATTCCCGCTCGTACCTTGCGGCATCATTGAGAATCAGGCCTATCGGCTTCTTTCTAATAAGATCGGAAAACGACAAGGTAATTTTTGGATAAAAATAGAAAGATTTTCAATCACTCTTGGTAATTTCACCCCGGTTTGCTGCAGAAACGGGTGCCTGAATTGCTCCGGGCTTATACCGGAGTAAAGGCTTTGACGGAAAAATTCCGGTTCACGGTTCACGGTTCACGGTTCACGAATTTCGTACCTTTGCAGCAATTAATATTCTCAGATGAAAATAACCGTATTTGGTGCAAGCGGGAGGACTGGTCTGCTGCTGACTTTCCAGGCCCTGAACCAGGGGCATGAAGTCACAGCCTACACCCGTAGTCCGCATAAAATCAGTATTACTCACAAAAACATCAGGATCATAGAGGGAGAACTCGATGATTATAATAAGATCCTTGATGCTGTGAGCGGGCAGGATGTGGTTATGTGCACCCTGGGCATTGAAAAAAATAAACCATCGACAGTACTGTCGGATGCCACCCGGCTGATACTGAAAGCCATGGAGGAGTCGAACGTTAAACGTTTTATCTGTATGTCGTCGGCCGGTGTTCTCGGCAATGACGGAGGTTTCTGGTTCGGGAAGGTGTTAATACCCTTATTCCTGAAGCAGGTTTTCGAAGACAAAAAACGCCAGATTGAGGTCATCAGGCAAAGCAAGGCTGAATGGGTAGTTGTGCGGCCGGTAGGGCTTACCGATTCTCCGAAAACCGGAAGGTTCAACATAAATGAAGGTCTGCCGACTTCATGGAGAATTCCCCGCAATGACGTTGCAGATTTTATGCTGAAACTCATGATTGATAAAAAATACGATTTTAAAATGCCTGCAATTTCAAGCACCTAAATACTTATTATATGAAATCCATCTTATTTCTTCACTGGGCGCCAAGGGTACTATGCATAGTCGCCATTTTATTCGTCAGCGTTTTTTCACTGGATGCCTTCCAGCCGGGGGTACCCTTAACTGACGAGATCCTGGCCTGGCTGATGCATATGATCCCTTCATTTGTCCTGATTATTATCCTTGCCATTGCATGGAAATGGGAAAACATAGGCGGGATCATATTTCTTTCCCTGGGTTTGGCATTTACCCCATTTATCTTCTGGGGGAATTATACAAACAACCATTCGATCTGGATCAGCCTTGTTGTTGTATTAACAATTACCATTCCCTTTATCCTGGTTGGCGCATTGTTCATGATGAGCTATTACACAAAGCGCAAGGCAGCAGAGGTGCTTGGAATGCTGGAGAAAAAAGAGAAAAGTTAGGGACGAGGTAAGGTCAGTCGGCAGTCAGCAAATAGCAAATTGCAAATAGCAATAAACTCAAAGCTTGGATCTTCATTTGTACATGGTACATGGTACATTGTACATTATTTCAACTCCTTCACTGCCTTCATGATTCCCGCCGCATCATACCCGCATTCGTGGTGGAGTTCTTCGTTCTTCCCCTGTTCTATGAATTTATCAGGGACTCCGAGGCGTTTGACCCTGGCCGAATAGCCGTGGTCGCTCATGAATTCAACGACGGCGCTGCCAAATCCGCCCATAACAGTACCATCTTCAACGGTCACGATCCTGCTGAAGTTTTTAAACACTTCATGAAGCAGCTCTTCATCGAGAGGTTTCACATAAGGAAAGTGAAAATGAGCAGGCTGTATCCCTTCTTTTTCCAGTTCAGCAAAGGCTTCCTTAACGAAGTTCCCCGGATGACCTGTACTCAGCACAGCCACCTCTTTCCCTTCCTTTATTATTAAGCCTTTGCCAACCTCCATCTCTTTCATAGTTGTCTTCCATTCGTGCATCACACCCCTGCCTTTGGGGTACCTGATTGCAAACGGTCCTTTGCCCGGAAGCTGGGCGGTGAACATAAGGTTCCTGAGCTCCTCCTCGTTCATTGGAGCTGCGATGGTCATATTTGGGATGCACCGGAGGTAGGCCAGGTCATATGCACCATGATGGGTTGCCCCGTCTTCTCCTACAAGCCCGCCCCTGTCGAGGCAGAACACCACAGGCAGGTTTTGCAGGGCCACGTCGTGGATGATCTGGTCGTATGCCCTTTGAAGAAAGGTCGAATAAATATTACAGAAAGGGATCATTCCCGACGAGGCAAGCCCTGCACTGAAAGTTACAGCGTGCTGTTCGGCTATGCCAACATCGAAAGTCCTCTCAGGCATTTTCATCATCATCAGGTTGAGGGAACAGCCTGTGGCCATTGCCGGTGTAATGCCTATGATTGCCGCATTCTGCTCAGCAAGTTCGATGATGGTCCTCCCGAAGACAGTCTGGTATTTAGGCGCCTGCCCATGGCATTTATCTTCGGCAATCTTCCCGGTTTCCTTGTCAAACACTCCGGGTGCATGAAAAACAGTCTGATCCCGCTCAGCTTTTTCAAACCCCTTTCCCTTGATAGTGTGAGTATGCAGAAGTTTAGGGCCTTTTATATCCTTGATATCATTCAAAACATTTACCAGTCTAATGATATCATTGCCGTCGACGAGTCCGAAATACCTGAAATTAAATGCTTCAAACAAACCGCTGGGTTTCAGCAGGGTTCCTTTCAGAGCGTTACCCAGCTGCTTTACAATGGCACGGGAGTTTTTACCATATTTTGTACCCCCTCCCATCATCAGCCAGATATTATCACGGATCTTGTTATAAGTCTTTGATGTTACAATATCGGCAAGGTAATCCTTGATGGCGCCTACATTCTTATCGATGGCGATCTGGTTATCGTTGAGGATCACCAGGAGGTTGGCATTGGAAACACCGGCATTATTGAGCGCTTCCATCGCCATGCCGCCGGTCATCGCCCCGTCGCCGATTATCGCAACATGATGGCGGCTTGTCTCTCCTTTAATCTTTGAGGCCACTCCCATGCCAAGAGCGGCAGAGATGCTGGTCGAAGAATGGCCGGTACCGAATGCGTCATAAGCGCTTTCCGATATCTTCGGGAAGCCGCTGATACCTTTAAATGTCCTAAGGGTATGAAAGGATTCTTTGCGCCCGGTAAGTATTTTATGGGCATAAGCCTGGTGCCCAACGTCAAATATCACTTTATCGTTAGGCGTGTCGAACACATAATGAATGGCTACCGAAAGTTCAACGGCACCCAGGCTTGCTCCCAGGTGGCCAGGATTGACCGAAATCACATCGATGATGAACTGCCTGATCTCAGCGCACAGCTGGGGTAGTTGATCGACGCTGAGCTTTCTCAGGTCTTCAGGACTGCTGATATGCGCGAGTAACGGGCCTATTGCCGGAGTCATGGGTCATTGAAATTGCAGGGCAAATTTACGATAATTTATCGTGTTGAACACTTAGCTCACATCTTTACAACGCTGCTACGGTTGCTGCGTCACGCACGCATACTTATTCCCTTGGCATAAGCAGTTGAAATTCGCTCCTTGCACCTGATGCAGCTTTGTATAATGTTCGCTGTTAAATCAGCCCTAACTCCACTTTGGCGTCGTCGCTCAGGTTCGCAATATCCCAGGGAGGTTCGAAAGTAAGTTCGATTTTAACTTTGCCCACTCCTTCAACACGACTTACCTCGTCCTGCACCATGCCGGGCATATCCTCGGCAACCGGGCAGTTTGGAGTGGTAAGCGTCATCAGGATTTCCACATTACGATCAATGTCGATCTTAAGATTGTAAATCAGCCCAAGGTCATAAATATTAATCGGGATCTCTGGGTCAAAAATCCTCCTGAGGGCATCTATTACAGAGTGTTCAAAAGGATCGTATGGTATGTTTTCGGGGGTTTCCATAAGTTCATTGCTTGAACCGGCAAAGTTAAGGATTCGAGTCGGAATTAACATTAAATTCAGGCTCTTGCTCCCCGAGTCATCATCCCTTCATTTTAAACACCATCGCATAAAGCTTCATTTGCTTTACCATAGATGCCAGGCCATTAGAACGGGTAGGCGAGAGGTGTTCTTTTAAGCCTATACTGTTTATGAAATTCAGGTCTGCGGACTGTATCGCGTCGGGGGTCTGGCCCGAAAGGACTTTTACAAGCATGCTCACAATGCCCTTGGTGATGATGGCGTCGCTGTCGGCGGTGAAAAACACCTTGCCGTCACGGTACTCGGCATGAAGCCAGACCTTGCTCTGACAGCCTGAAATTATATACTGGTCAGTCTTGAATTTTGGATCTATAGGGGGCAGTGATTTGCCCATGTCGAGGATGATGTCATATTTGTCGAGCCAGTCGTCAAAAGAGGCGAATTCGTCGATAATCTGGTTTTCGGTTTCCTGGATGGTCATGTTCTATTTAAATTTCGCTCGCAATAATGCAATGCCGCATTGGCTTGCAGTTTTACATCGCCGCTGTCGCTCGCAACAATGCACCGCCGCTACGGTGTCTGCGTCGCATATGCATTTGTTGTTTCTCCAACCCTCTGGAGGCTCCTTGCACCTGATGCGGCTTGTGCATTTTGCTTCGCTTGTTTTATTATTTAAACATCGTCTTCACTCTTTTCACAGCCTCAGCCAGCTTATCAATCTCTTCAATGGTGTTATAAAAAGCAAAGGAAGCCCTTACGGTGCCGGGTATCCCGAAGTGATCGATCAGGGGTTGGGCACAGTGATGTCCGGTCCTTACTGCAATCCCCATTTTATCAATGATGGTCCCTGCATCAAAAGGATGGATGTCGCCAACCAGGAAAGAAACCAGGCTGGCTTTTTCAGGTGCAGTGCCATAAAAACGCATATCCTCTATTGCCGAAAACCGTTCCACTGCATGCTTCAGCAACTCATCTTCATAAGCACGGATGTTGTCCATGCCCAGGTTCCTCAGATACTGATTCGCAGCCCTGAGGCCAATCACGCCTTCCACATTGGGAGTGCCGGCTTCAAACTTGAAAGGGAGCTCATTAAAAGTTGTTCTTTCAACGGTAACATCTTTCACCATTTCCCCCCCCGTCTGGTAAGGCGGAAGTTCCTCAAGCCATCTCTCTTTACCATAAAGCACACCTATCCCCATGGGGCCGTACATTTTATGCCCCGAGAAACAATAGAAATCACAATCCAGGTCGGTCACATCGACCGGAATATGAGATACGCCCTGGGCGCCGTCGATCAGCACAGGGATACCTTTAGAGTGGGCATGGGCAATGATCTCTTTAACCGGGTTGATGGTCCCCAGCACGTTTGAAACATGAGTGAGGGCAATGATCCTGGTGCGGTCGCTGATAAGTGAATACAGGTGTTCAAGATCAAGCTGCCCGTCGGGAAGGATACCAGCAACCTTAAGCACAGCTCCTTTCTCTTCACATATCATCTGCCACGGGACAAAATTTGAATGATGTTCCATAATGGTCGTGATGACCTCGTCGCCCGGTTTCAGGAATTTTTTCCCAAAGGATGATGCCACCAGGTTCAGCGATTCGGAAGCTCCTTTTGTGAAAACCACTTCATGAGTGGCATGTGCATTGATGAACTCCCTGATCTCGTTCCTGGCTTCCTCAAAGGCCTCGGTGGCTTTTACGCTAAGGTAATGGACACCACGGTGGATGTTGCAGTTATCCTGCTCATAATAATTGCTGATGGCCCTGATGACTTGAACAGGCTTTTGCGTGGTTGCGGCATTATCAAAATAGATCAGAGGCCTCTTGTAAATGGTCTGGGAGAGGATGGGGAAGTCGGCGCGGATGTCGGAGATGTTAAAGGGCATGTTCAAGAGATTAACATGAATATCGAATATTGAACAAGGAATTTCGAATTTCGAATCATTTTTCGCTTTTTACTAGTGCCTAATACCTAACGCCTATCATATTTTCGACATGTCTATCATGAATTCCATCGGCCGCTCGGGGGTGTTGCAATGCAGTACACAGGCTTCACAGATTTGCAATTCTCCCTGCAGGCGTTTCTTCACCATATCTTCTATTCGGTACCTCAGCGGCTCAATGTCAATTTTACTGATCACCTCATCCGCATACGCATACATTAAAAGCATTCGGGCACTGTCTTCACCAATCCCTCTCTGCCTCAGGTAATACATCGCATCCTGGTCGAGCTGCCCTGTTGTTGAACCATGGGAACATTTCACGTCATCATTGTAGATCTCGAGAAAAGGCTTTGAATTCACTTTTGCAGTTTCCGTCAGCAGGATATTCCTGTTGCTCTGGTATGCATTGGTGCGCTGCGCATCCCTGCGAACCAGCACATGTCCGTTGAAAACCCCGCTTGAATGCTCATCAAGTATCCCTTTAAAAAGCTCGCTGCTTGTACAGTCGGGGGACGCATGGTCAATGAAAACCTGGTTATCGATATGCTGCTTGCGGTCCATCAGGTAGATCCCGTAAACATTGGCGCCGCCGTGAGGGCCGTTAAATCTCAGCCTGAGATTGTTCCTTAGCAATCCGCCGTTGAGCGAAATATAATGGGACTCAAGTTTGGCGGCAGTTTCAAGCTCGAAATATGAAGAACTGATAAGAGTGGAGCTGTTGTTAAGATTCTGAAGCTTGTAATGATCCATAAAGGCAGCTTCTCCCATATGTATCTCGGTTACAACATTTGAGAACGAAGCCTGCTGGTTATATGAATCATCGCAATGCACCAGCGAAAGCCTGCTGTTCTTCCCCAAAACAATAAGGTTCCTCGATTGCAGGAAAAGGTTCTCATTACTGTGGATGACATTGATGATCTGCACCGGCTTCGGGCTTTTTACATCATCCGGCACATAAATGAAAACACCGTCCATGATAAAAGCCGTATTCAGCGAAGTAAATGCATCCCCGTTTGAACCGGAATATTTTCCAAGGTGGGCTTCCACCAGTTCCGGATATTGCTTCAGGGCTTCAGCCAGGCTTCCCATGATTATGCCGTTCCCAAGCTTCATCAAAGGCACATCCTTGGATACATACCAGCTGTTAAGCTGCCCCATGATAGCCGTATCGAGATGAGGAATATTGCAAAGGAAAACTTTCTGAACATCCACACCCGTCTCGGGTTGCACGACCACCTTGTATTCAGTTGAAAAACTTTCCTTCAGGCTGGTATTCTTCCAGGCTTCAAGCTTAGTGGTAGGAAATCCTGATTCTTCAAAACTGCGGATGGCTTTATCCCTTAAAACCGTCAGCGCCGGGTAATCATTGACAGATAAAGCCTCACGGCATTCCCTGTAAAGGGCTGCCATCAGTTCCTTTGTAATATTTCTCCTTACTGAATCCTGCATCTTGTATCCTGCATCTTGCATCCTGACTTACCCCTCCTGCTCTTTTCTGATCCAGTCATACCCTTTTTCCTCCAGTTCCAGGGCAAGTTCCCTGGTCCCGGATTTTACAATCCTGCCTTCAAACAGCACATGAACGAAATCGGGAACAATATAATCGAGAAGCCTCTGGTAATGGGTGATGATTACGAAAGCGTTTTCCCTGGTGCGTAATTTGTTCACACCATTTGCAACTACCCTAAGGGCGTCAATATCAAGGCCCGAATCAGTTTCGTCGAGTATGGCCAGTTCAGGTTCTAGCATGGCCATCTGGAAAATCTCGTTCTTCTTTTTCTCTCCCCCCGAAAATCCTTCATTCACCGAGCGGTTGGCAAGGTTGGAAGTAAGTTCGACCAGCTTTTTCTTTTCTTCCATCAGTTTCAGGAAAGCACTGCCCGAAAGGGGATCCAGGCCTTTATACTTCCTCACCTCGTTTACTGCGGTGCGCATAAAATTGGTGATGCTCACCCCCGGTATTTCAACAGGGTACTGGAAACCCAGGAAAATGCCTTCCCTTGCCCGTTCTTCAACTGCAAGCTTCAGCAGGTTCTTGTCCCTGTAAATGATCTCCCCGGCAGTTACATCAAAGACTTCCCTGCCTGCGATCACCGAGGCGAGGGTGCTTTTTCCCGTACCGTTTGGGCCCATGATAGCATGAACCTCCCCATGATCCACATCAAGATCTATTCCTTTTAATATTTCCTTCCCGTTGATGGACGCATGAAGGTTTTTAATTGATAAGAGCATATTCCTGTTATTCGTATTATATTATTTATTAAGTAGCGAAGTGGCGAAATCGCGAAGTAGCGAAATAAAAACGATATTTTTATGTTGATTCATTTCCCCAATATTTATAATATAACTCTTCAATTTTCGCTATCTCGCTATTTCGCTACTTCGCTACTATTTATCCTACGCTCCCCTCCAAACTGATGGAAAGCAGCTTCTGTGCCTCCACAGCAAACTCCATCGGCAGTTGTTTAAGAACTTCCTTGGCATATCCGTTTACAATAAGGCCGATGGCGCTTTCGGCATTCATGCCTCGCTGCTGGCAGTAAAAGAGCTGGTCCTCGCTGATCTTCGAAGTTGTTGCTTCATGCTCAACGATGGATGATTTATTCTCAACCTGGATATAAGGCCAGGTATGAGCCCCGCAGGCGGAACCCAGCAGCAATGAGTCGCACTGGCTGTAATTTCTGCTGTTTGTGGCATTCTTCGAAATGCGGACAAGTCCGCGGTAAGAATTATTGCTTTTACCTGCGGATATCCCTTTGGAAATGACTGTGCTTTTGGTGTTCCTGCCAAGGTGCATCATCTTGGTCCCGGTATCGGCCTGCTGGTGATTGTTGGTCACGGCAACCGAATAGAATTCTCCAACGCTGTTGTCGCCCAGGAGTATGCAGGAGGGGTATTTCCAGGTAACGGCCGAGCCTGTTTCGACCTGCGTCCAGGAGATCTTGGAATTGCTTCCCTTGCATATCCCTCGCTTGGTAACGAAATTGTAGATGCCGCCTTTGCCGTTTTTATCTCCAGGGTACCAGTTCTGCACTGTCGAATATTTGACCTGGGCATCTTTCATGGCTACGATCTCGACAACAGCTGCGTGAAGCTGGTTCTCATCGCGCTGGGGAGCTGTGCAGCCTTCCATATAACTTACATATGCGCCTTCGTCGGCAACAATCAGTGTACGTTCAAACTGACCGGTATTTGCGGCATTGATCCTGAAATAAGTGGATAATTCCACCGGGCAGCGCACCCCTTTCGGGATGTAGCAGAACGAACCGTCGCTGAAGACAGCCGAGTTCAATGAAGCATAATAGTTATCGGTGTAGGGAACCACGGAGCCAAGGTATTGCTTTACCAGGTCCGGGTGATTCTGAACAGCCTCGCTCATAGAACAGAAGAGAATTCCATACTTGGCAAGGGTTTCCGAAAATGTTGTCTTCACCGATACGCTGTCGATAACAGCATCTACAGCCACACCTGCAAGTTTCTTCTGCTCATCAAGCGATATGCCGAGCTTATCGAAGGTAGCCAGTAGTTCAGGGTCAACCTGGTCGAGACTCTCGTATTGCTTTTTCTTTTTAGGGGCGGCATAAAAGTAGATATCCTGGAAATCGATAGGCGGGATATCCAGGTGAGCCCAGGTGGGCAGTTTCATGGTAAGCCAATGCCTGTAGGCCTTCAGCCTGAACTCAAGCATGAATGCAGGTTCGTTCTTTTTTGCAGAAATAAACCTTACCGTGTCTTCACTCAGTCCCTTCGGAGCATATTCTGTTTCTATATCGGTGACAAAGCCGTATTTATAATCGCTTTGGGTGACTTCGCCTATGATTTTATTCTGATCGGATTCCATGTTACAAATTGTCCCTGCAAAGATAAATTAATTAGGTATTCGGGTACCTGTTTAGGAGGAGATTTTTTTATTCAGCATGGTTTAATAGCAAAGGTAGGAAAAATCGGGATGCAGGATGGGGTAAAGCTGCGCATTGCCGATGCCTTATGATGGCACTTCGTGCCGATCCAAGTTACAGGATGTAATCAATGGTATAAACCCCGGGGCAAGCCCCGGCCCCAGATTCCGCAGCAAGCGGGGAATTTACCGGGAGTGATTAAATCCTGCATCCTGCATCCTGTATCCTGTATCCTGCATCTCATTTCATTCTGTATATTTACTTCAGAAATTAAGTAATATGACAACAGAGAACTTCAGAATTTACAATTATCGCTGGCTCATCCTTTTTATCTTTATGGGTGTGGTTGCTGTAAACCAGCTCCTTTGGATTACTTTCGCCCCCATCACAGGCAGCGCTGCAACGTTTTACAATGTTTCCGATCTCAGCATCGGGCTGTTGTCCATGGTTTTCATGTTCGTTTTCATTCTCGTTTCGATACCTGCATCCTGGATCCTTGATACTTACGGGATCAGGGTAGCCGTTGGGATAGGGACAGTCTTTACTGGTATTTTCGGGCTGATGCGCGGCATAATGGCTGATAATTTCACCTGGGTTTTTATCGCACAGGTCGGGATAGCCATTGGCCAGCCCTTCCTGCTGAATGCCATGACCAGCGTTGCTGCACGCTGGTTTCCGATCAGGGAAAGGGCGATGGCATCAGGGCTTGGGTCGCTTGCAATGTACCTTGGAATTGTCGTCGGTATGGCATTGACACCTTTCCTTGTAGTTCATTCCGGGATAAGAAGTATGCTTGTAGGCTACGGTATCGTTTCTGTAACCGCCACAATTATCTTCCTTATTTTTGTTCGGGAACGCCCGCCAACACCGGCCTGTCCTCCGGGACAGGAAGAGCGCTCACTGGTGTTTGACGGCCTGAAAAACATGCTAAGAAATAAAAATTATATCCTTTTACTTGTCATTTTCTTTTTCGGCCTCGGGGTGTTCAATGCTGTTGCAACATGGATTGAGGAGATCGTCAGGCCCAGGGGCTTCACTATCACCCAGGCGGGGATGGCAGGAGGATTGATGATCTTCGGGGGCCTTGCAGGCGCCGTTGTTATCTCATGGCTCTCCGACCATTATCAAAGAAGGGTTCCTTTTATTCTCCTGGCCTTATCGGCATCATGCCTGGGATTGCTTGGGATCACTTTTGCAACAACCTATCCTGTATTGCTGTGTTCCTCTTTTGTTATAGGCTTTTTCCTTCTCAGCGCCGGTCCGGTAGGTTTCCAGTACGGGGCCGAAATTGCCTATCCCGCTCCGGAAGGCACGTCCAACGGCTTGCTCCTCCTGATGGGTCAGATATCAGGAATCATTTTTATTTTTGGGATGGATGCGTTCAAATCACCAGGTACCGGGTCAATGACGCTATCGCTAGTTATACTTGCAGGCTTGCTTTTCATCTCGTTCCTGTTTGCGATGAGGCTGAAGGAATCGACACTGCTGGGGAAAAAATGAGAAGCGAAGCATTTTAATCAGACTGCTATGTGAAAAGCGAAGCACATCACACAAGCTGCTTTCGCTCGCATATTTGCATCGCGGCTTTCTCTCGCATATTTGCATCGCGGCTACGGTTGCTGCGTCGCTCAGTTATCAATTTACCGAAGGCCAGACCGGATGTATTTCGCTCCTTGCACCTGATGCCGCTGATGCAAAATGCTTCGCTCCATAAAATACGGCTTGTGTGAAGTGCTTCACTTTTCCTAATTTTGCAACCAATTTCATTTTTCGCTTTTCGCTTTTTTTAAAAGAACCCCAATGTCAAAGCAACCAACAAACGACACGCCCTCCAGCCTTACCCCATTATCTGAGATCGGCGAGTTTGGACTTATCGAACATCTTACCGGTAATATAAAACTTTACCATAAAGAAACCATCAAAGGTGTGGGAGACGACGCCGCAGTCATCGATGCAGGAGAAAATGCAATCCTGCTGTCGACCGATCTGCTGGTCGAAGGAATACATTTCGACATGATCTATACCCCCTTGTTGCACCTGGGATATAAAGCAGCCGTGGTCAATATTTCCGACATCGCCGCCATGAATGGTATTCCCAAACAGATCACCGTTTCTGTTGCCGTTTCCAGCCGTTTCTCGGTCGAAGCCCTTGACGAGCTGTACAAAGGTCTCATGATGGCTTGTGAACGCTACAAGGTGGATCTTGTGGGAGGTGACACCTCATCCAGCAACAAAGGCCTTATTTTATCGGTAAGCATACTCGGCGAAGCAAAAAAGGAAGAAGTGGTTTACCGCAGCGGGGCGAAATCAGGCGACCTGATCTGCGTTACCGGTGACCTGGGTAGTGCATACATGGGACTTTTGCTGCTCGAGAGGGAAAAGAAGGTTTTCCAAGTCAATCCCGACATGCAGCCGGAGCTTGAAGGTTACGATTACCAGATTGGCCGGCAGCTTAAACCTGAAGCCCGGACCGATATCCGGGAAAAATTAAAACAGCTTGGAATCAAGCCCACTTCCATGATCGACATTTCCGACGGTCTTGCTTCCGAAACTCTTCACCTCTGCAAGCAATCAGGCACAGGTTGCAGGCTTTACGAAGAAAAGATCCCCATCAACCCACAGACCAGGGAGCTTAGCATGGAATTCAAGATCATCCCCTCGGTTGCCGCCCTTTCGGGTGGGGAGGATTATGAATTGCTTTTCACCATTGATCAATCTGACTACGACAAGATAAAGGACGCCGAAGACATAAGTATCATAGGGCATATGACAGGCAGTGAAGAAGGCAAGGCCATGGTGACTTCCGACAACAAGCAGATAGAACTGACGGCCCAGGGCTGGGACGGTATGAAAGATGACGGAGCCGGGTCGAGATGATAAAACCGGCGATATCAATAATACCGGGCTCCTGAAATGAAACAGCTTGGGCGTGTATACGGGCTGGATTCATTAAGGGCGGTCGCGGCGCTTACGGTTCTCCTCGGCCATATTGAACTGGTCAAGTCAAACCTGGGCCTTCCCAACCTCTCGCATATCCCTTTTTTCGACCAGGCAGGCCATAACGGGGTGCTGCTGTTCTTTGTCATCAGCGGGTACATCATAACCCGCCTGCTGCTTGAGGAGCACAAGAAAACAGGCACTGTCAGCATCCGCAGGTTTTACATGAGGCGTATCCTGAGGATCTGGCCCCTGTATTTCTTCATCCTCTTAAGCACCATGCTGATCTATGGATACAAACCCGGCTGGACTACCGGGATACTGTGTTTTACCATACTTGCCAACGTGGCCCATGCATTGGGTCAGGGATGGCTGGTCAGCCCGCAAATATGGTCAATAGGCGCAGAAGAACAGTTTTATCTTTTCTGGCCGTCTCTGGTCAGGTATCTTAATAAATACCTTGCGTGGGTTCTTATCCTGATCATCACAGGCTATTCTGCACTCCCGTATTTCCTGAGATTCATCCTTGAGGTTTCGGGATGGGCCGATCCCCGGAACATGAAATTCATCGATGTGTTTTTTTACGGGACAAAGTTCAACCTGCTGGCCCTGGGTGGGCTTCTTGCATATTGCCAGAATCAGGATTACAGATTCCTGAAATGGTTTCACCAGGGCCGGTTCTCCCTCGTCTTTGTGATCCTCCCTTTTGCATTATGGTTCAGCGGATGGCACCCCTTGTATATGGCTGATGTGATCCTCGGCCTCCTGTTCGCCCTCATGCTGGCCAATGTGACTGTTAACCATTATCCCGCATTTAATAATAAGGTCCTGGATTACCTGGGCAAAATATCCTACGGGATATACATGTTCCATTGGGTGGTTATCATGTTCCTTACTACCATGCTTTCGGGCCTCCTTAGAATCAATTACATCCCCTGGGATATTGCCTTGTATACCTTATCTGTGCTCATCACCTTGATAATCTCCTCAGTCTCTTACCACACACTCGAAAACTATTTCCTGAACCTGAAAAAAAGATTTTGATCACAGGAATGAACATCCACATAAGTAAAATATAAAGATTAACTTTATTATTGTGTAATTTTACCCACGGTGGATGTCGTGCAGCAATAAGAAAAGCGATTCCGTGTTATTTTGTAAACCAGACGAAACATGAACAGAAAACAATTTTTCAAAACTTCTGCAGTGGCTCTTGCAGGCATTGCCGTTAGCGGTAGTTTTCTTGAAAGTTGCAAAAAAAGCACCAGCGGGCCCCAGGGACCGACAGTCAACTTCACCCTTGACCTTAATGCATCAAAAAATGCCGCCCTGGCCTCATCGGGAGGTTATGTTTATGAGCAGGGTGTGATCATCGCAAGGATCAACAGCATGACCGACGGTTTTATTGCTGTTGCCTCGGCCTGCACACACCAGGGATGTACGATTACTTTCGGTGCGGGATCCCAGTCATTTGTATGCCCCTGCCATGGAGGAGCATACGATCTCAACGGTAACGTTACCTCGGGCCCCCCGCCCTATCCTATCAAACGTTATTCTGTCACAAGGAACGGCAATATTCTGACTGTAGCGGGCTAATGTTAACCTAAATCAAATCGGATGTATCAGAAAAAATCATTGGACAGCAAATCCTCTGCTGTACGGCCCCGGATAATTCCTGATAAAGAGCCAGTTGATTTTTTACTTGAGATTGCAGGAATAGTTGCGATAATCGCCCTGCTGGCCCTCACCGCAATAAACTATAAAGGATTACCTGATCGTATACCGACACATTTTAACGGTTCAGGCCTGCCTGATGGCTATGGCGGTAAAGGCATGGTATGGCTGCTGCCGGGTATTACCGTCGTAATGTACATTGGCCTCAGTATTATCAACAGCTTTCCTCACAATTTCAATTTTCCGGTAAATATCACGGAGGAGAATGCCCCCCGCCTATACAGGCATGCCATGAGAAGCATAAGAATACTCAACCTGATGCTGGTGATACTGTTTTTTTACCTCACCTGGCAAACTATAGCTTTGGCAGGCGGGAAATCCGACGGACTGGGCTTTTTATTCCTGCCGGTCTCCATTTTTATTATCATGATCTTCATTCTTTATATGGTAGTGAGGATGTATAAACTCAAATAGTTGAGCGCCCTCAATAAATACTTTTCCCATCTCGAACCCATAATCAGGTCTTTGCCTGAGAAACCGGGAGTTTACCAGTATTTCGACGATAAAAACCGTATTATTTATGTAGGCAAGGCAAAGAACCTTAAGAAAAGGGTGAGCTCTTACTTTGTCAAGATCAATTCGATCAGCGGCAAGGTACAGATGCTGGTGAGAAAGATTGCCGACATTAAATACATTGTTGTTGCGACGGAACAGGATGCTCTCCTGCTCGAGAACAACCTCATCAAGAAATATCGCCCCCATTATAATGTGAGCCTTAAGGATGACAAAACTTTCCCCTGGATTTGCATTAAAAATGAACCTTTCCCAAGGATATTCAGCACACGGACAGTGGTGAGGGATGGGTCCCAGTATTTTGGCCCATATGCAAATGTCAGGCTGATGCACACCCTGCTTGACCTTACCCGCCAGCTTTATCCCATACGGAACTGCAACCTCAGGCTCACCGAAAAAAATATTGCCGCAGGGAAATTCAAGGTTTGCCTTGAATATCATATCGGCAACTGCAAAGGCCCGTGCGAGAGCCTGCAACCGGTTGAGGATTATGACCAGAGTATTGCAGCCATTAAGGACATCATTAAAGGGAATATTTCTTCTGTTGCCCGCCAGCTCAGGGAACTGATGATGAAATATGCTACCGGACTGGAGTTTGAAAAAGCCCATATCGTCAAGGAGAAGCTTGAACTTCTTGATAAATACCAGAGCAAGTCAACCGTTGTCAATCCATCCATCAATGATGTGGATGTTTTTTCAATCATTGCCGACGGACTGACTGCCTATGTTAACTACCTTAAGGTCATGAACGGGGCTATAATCCAGGTTCATACCATAGAGTTGCAGAAAAAGCTGGATGAAACACCTGAAGAGCTCCTTTCGATAGCAATTACTGATATCAGGCAGAGATTTGAAAGCAATTCACCCGAGATAATCCTCCCTTACATGCCCGATTTTGAGATGCCGGGGATCAGCTACATAATTCCGAAGATCGGGGATAAACGCAAACTGCTTGATCTTTCGGAAAGAAATGTCAGGTATTACCAGCTCGAAAAGGAGAGGCAAAAAGACCTGGTAGATCCCGAGCATAAGACTAAAAGGATTATGGATACCATGATGAAGGACTTGAGGATGACCGAGCCTCCGGCTCACATTGAGTGTTTCGACAATTCGAATATACAGGGCAGCAGTCCTGTTGCAGCCATGGTGTGCTTTAAGAACGGGAAACCCGATAAAAGCGAATACCGTCATTTTAATATTAAGACTGTGGAAGGGCCTGATGATTTCGCTTCTATGGAAGAGATCATTTACAGGCGTTATAAGCGTTTACTCGATGAAGAAAAACAATTACCCCAGCTGATTGTGGTCGACGGAGGCAAGGGACAGCTTAGTTCTGCCATCAGCAGCCTGGAAAAGCTTGGTCTCAGGGGAAAGGTCACCATCATAGGCATTGCAAAAAAACTTGAAGAGATCTATTATCCCAACGATCCTCTGCCCATGTACCTGGATAAAAAATCAGAGACACTTCGCATTATACAGCAGATGCGTGATGAGGCCCACAGGTTCGGGATCACGCATCACCGCCGCCGCAGGGAAAAAGCAACACTGGCACCTCAGCTGATGGAGATCGAAGGGATTGGATATACCCTGAACCAGAAACTTCTCTGGAGATTCAAATCGGTTAAAAACATCAGAGCCGCTTCACTGCCTGAACTCCATGAAACGATAGGCAAGGCGAAAGGGAAAGTGGTTTGGGATTATTTCCACGGGAAAGAGTGAGGGGGGATGCGAGATGCAGGATATCCGACATCTCACATCTTACATCCTGAATCACTCCTGTTTAAGAAATCTATGCGCCCACAGTGCAACAATCACTGTCAAAGTCCCAATCCCATCTGCGTAAAAATCTTTCCAGTCTGCGGTACGCATGGGGATGATCCAGCCTTGTAGTAATTCCGTGGTACCACCAATAAATATACTGATAAGCATTGCCAGCAAAAGTGCATATTTAATGATGAAGGAAGGGCTTCCCGGCTTTCTGAACCCATCGACAAGAAGGAAAGCAAAAACAGCAAAAATGAACAGGTGGACTGCCTTATCCGGATGTAGCCTTTCTATCCACATCGGAACCCGGGGTATATCATTCCCGGGCATCATGAGTAGTAAAAGAATAAACAGTCCCCAGAGAATGCTCCAGCGGTTATTTTTCAGAAAAGTCGTCAATGTTGATTTGGATTACCCCTGGATCTGGGCCTGGTATTGTTCAGGACTCAGCAAGTCGGCGATCTCAGCAGTATTTGAGACCTTGATCTTTACAACCCAGCCCTTTTCGTAAGGGTCTTTGTTAATGACCTCCGGGTTGGTTGTAAGGGCTTCATTGAATTCCATAACTTCGCCGCTAACAGGCATGAACATATCAGAAACAGTTTTAACTGCTTCTATAGTTCCGAATGCCTCATGTTTTTCAAGTATCTCTCCAACAGTTTCTACTTCGATAAACACTATATCTCCAAGTTCATGCTGTGCAAAATCAGTAATGCCTATATAAGCATGTTCTCCATCAACTTTCAGCCATTCATGGTCCTTTGTGTACTTTAAATTAGCGGGAACGTTCATATACTTCAGATTTTAAGTTTTTTCAAAATTACAATTTATATTTAAATCAAGGCGCCGCAGGGGAGAAATTATTGTTAAACCATTCACGAATATTATAAGCGAAGCATTTTACATAAGCCGCATCAGTTATCTGGAGCGAAGCACATCGCATTAGCCGCCTCAGGTGCGAGGAGCTTGTTTAATGCCAGAAGAGCCTTTCATCATATTGCTCCGCTGCCACCGTAGCGGCATTGTGATGTGCGAGCCTAAGACTCTGGAAACTACTGCGACAGAGAGAACCTCAACGCGAGACCTCCCTGGGTATTCGAGGTCCTGTACTGGTTCGAAACATATGGAGTATTGATATCCTTTTTGAAATAGAACTGTACGTTAAACTTCTGGCTGAGATTATAATCTGCAGTGAAATTGATATTCATAACCTGCTGCCCCACAGATATCTGGTTTATATCCTGATCTACGCGTCTCAGGGTCGTCATATTTTTCCGGATACTGAAATCCAGTTTCAGGGTAAGGTCGCTTTTCGTCTTGGCCTTCTTTCCGCCTCCCAGCACACCCGAGAAATTCAGTTTGATCCCTTTGACCCTGTAACCCAAACCTACAATATATTCACTGGATGACACTTCGGTAAGCTGGTTGTTCGCGAAACTGAAACTCATGGCACGTGACCTGCGCATTTCAAAATTGGCCAGCAAGCTGTTGTTGAACCCGAAATCAATACGGATAAGGGGGCTGAACTGTTCGTTGATGGTCATTACCCCTACCTGCCTTTCGGGTATGAAGTTCCCTGCATCATCAAGTACGCTTGGGGATCCGTTGGTTTCCCCGTATTTAATGTTTGAAACAAAATTGCTTACGGTATAGGTACAGAGGTAAGCATGTGTTATTGTGAGTGTTCTGAGGAACGACTTGAAAAACGGCAGTTTGGCAAGGCCATCATAGGTAAGCCTCCAGTTTGGAAGCGGGATCGCAGGGAAAGCTGTCAGGTTGATTTTGGCGGGATTGGCGCCTTTATAGGCAGCCAGGAAAGCCGTGGTCAGGACTTCCTGGTCAACAGGGCCATAACCTACAGGAAAACCTGTTGAATCGACAGTCCCTTTTGAATTGGGGTTCTGTGCAGCGTACCTCTGGGCAATCTGCAACCTGATCTGCTTCAGTTTCTCAAAAACAGGCGAGACCCCGAACTTATCCGTTTTATCGAAGGAGGTGGCGATCATGATGGTCGACATGGTGAAAGTCCCCATCTCCGTGGGTGAGAACGATGCGAAGTCATTCAAACCGGGTGACCATTTGTAATATTCCTGCCTGCTTGTCGAATAAGTCCTGGCAGCGTTTATTTCTATGCGGAAATCCTTCACAGGTTCCACCGAAATGCTCACAGTAAGGTTCTCACTGAACTTATTCATATAAGGGTTGTTGAGCATGGTGTCCTTGGTTATCCATCCTTTTTCACCTGCCTTGTGCCTGATATCTTTCTGATCCCCGAAAATGAATCCCAGCCCGGGAGCATTCTGGGTCCAGTTATTACCCAAAGCTTCAGGACGAGGATAGAATCCCGGGAGTTGCACACCATTATCCTGCTTGTAAGTGAATTTGGCTGATCTTACTGCCATCAGCACCCTTAAGGTCCCGTCAAGTATCATCTTACCAATGTCTTTCTTGACCTTCTCGGTTTTCAATGAATCCTGGCTGGCAATTTTTGCATTTTTATCAGGCGGTTTAACAGGTGCCCTGGCATTTTTCTGATTCATCTGGTTCCCCGCATTGATCTTTTTCAGGTAAGGTATTTTATTATACAGGTTGACAAAATTCAGGTTCCCGTTAAGCGCCTTTGTGCTGTTGTTCTCCGCAAGGTTACCGTAGGCCTGCTGAATGGAAAGAGCACTTGCCGTCCAACGGTACATTCCCTGGTAGCCTGCGGTCAGAGATATCCAGTCAAGGAACGGGATCTTTGACAAGGGGACATCCCAGGTAACGCTGAATGCCTGGTTGTACATATTCATCGTCCCGCGAGAAAATACCTGGTCCCAAACCTGTGAACGGTTCGACTTGTCAATCATCCCGGGAGGCTCATTGATGAATGCCTGTGCATTTGCAACAAGGCTCAGCTTCAGCGATTTTGCCAGGTCCCATTTGAGATCATACAACCTGCTCCAGTTCCATGTTTTGATATAGAAAGTTTCCATTGGAACAATAGCATCGGTCTTGTTCCTGAATTTACGCGCCTCAAAATCCCTGTTCATATCGGTCCTGAACGAAAATGATTTCGGCAGGTAAGAAAAGTTAAAATCCCTGATCAGCGATAGCCATTTGGAATTGATGGATTTAACCTTTGATAAAGGAGTGACTACTTTCGGAATTGCGCTGTAATTATACCCAAGTGCCCCCAGGTACTTTTTATGCAGGTCATACTCTATATCCACATCCCTGTGGAATATCTCGGAATAAGCGTAACTGATGTTAAAATTTTCAATGTCGTAGATCTTTGGCTTCTTGTTGACATTGGTCCTTTCTTTCCTCACATTCATGAGGTTGAAATTTTTTCTGTAGGTATACCCTTCGGTTATGCCCTTGATGGAGTCTTTCTGAGATTTGGTATCAAAGATTTTTAATACGTCCGACAGGTAGAGGTCAGGGTTCAGCGGGTCATACTTAGGGGTGTTTTTCTGCAGGGAATAATCAAAATGCATTGGTATTCTTATCCCTGTTTTAGGTTTGAAGAATTTACCAAGTTCCAGGTCGGTATCAAAACCAAACATGGTTATGGACTCCATGGCACGCTGTGTCTGTTTTTGTTCAAGGGTTCCGAAGCCAGAACTGGAATAGCTTCCGGTAAGCTGAACCCTTCCCAGGTCGGCCAGGTCTACGGCCAGCCTGGCTGTTGCAGCCCAGCCGCCATTCTTCTTAAAACCTGTCAATCGCAACTCATCCACCCATACTTCGGCACATTTCGCCTGGCCATCGTCATCCTTATTCTGACCGCCTTTCTTTGGATTTCGCACCCCGATCATAATCGATTTAACGTCGCTGATCGTGGGGGATCCCACTACTGTGATCCTGTTTGCCCCATCCATTTCCGAATAGGGATATGACAGGCTGACATTCCCTCCGTGGGCAGCCATGACAACGATGCGGTCGTATTTCACCTGTACAAGACGGTTGAGATCTATGTTAAAGGCATTGGCATCAGGCCAGATCGCATCAGGGTTGTTCGCGCTTGTTCCCCAGGGTGTAAACTGCAGTGGGATCTCATATTCGTAGAAATTTTCAGTAAAGTCAGAACCTATCCTTATGAAAACGGTAAGGTCCCCGGTTTTTATATCCTGGCTTTGTATGGACTTCTCGGCATGTACATACATGTTAAGGCTGTTGAACTGGCGGAAATCAAACTCACAGGTTTTATAAGCTGCACGGGCATCGCCATCAACAAGGTTGCACACCTTCATCGACATGGACTGCTCATTGAGTTTCTGCATATTGGTAGATCCCCAGTTCGTCTCCCTTTGTATTCCCGGAGGCATGACATAGGGAATGGGTTGTTTGCTTCCGTTCTGTTCAATACTTACAGTAGCTACATCGAAGGTAGTCTGGCTTTGCTGGTTATCGGAGATATACTCCCCGGGTGAAAGCAGTGAATTTGTATATGTTCTCCATTCTCCGCGGGTAAGTTCGAGGGTAGCGAAACGACAGACTACGGGGGTCTGGAAATTTTTAAGGAAAACACGCATGAACCTGATGGATGTGAAATCAGAAATACTTCCGATAACCTTATCGGGGGTACGGATGGGTATCTTGAACTGGTACCATTTCACTCTCCCCCTTTGTCCGTCGGCCAGGGGGATATTGGTTGCATAATAAACATTATTGATGTAGTTCATCCCGGTAAGCATCTGCTGACGGTTCAGATGAACAACATACTGGTAGTAGCGTTCGGATTCACTCAGGGTATTATCCTTGTTGATATCCTCAACATTGGGGATGGTAGTCGCCAGGGTCGGATAGGTTTCCGGAGACTGAGCCTGGGTGGGTGAGTTGCCGTCGGGGCCGTTGAAATTCTTGTATCTCTCCAGAACACTGCTGTACTTTGAGTCATTGTCATAATCGGTTCCCCTGAAATAATGATAATCGTCGGCCGATGGGTCGTTGCTTGCATTTTTATAAGCCTGGGAGCCGGGGCCAAAGGCTGTTTTGACTTTACTTACATAAGCAGCATCGAAAAAAGTACGTTCGTCGGCATCACCAAGCCCGTCATAACCTACATCCTGGTATGGCCTTGAAGCCGGGTCGTTGTCGAATGCATCCACAAGTGCCTGCAATCGGGGGACCCTGCCCCAGATCGTTGTATCCACGTTGGTTACAGTTGAAGATGTAGGCAACCCATTTTCATAACTTTTCCTGCCATCCTTGAGAATATCTTCAGAAATATCACCCAGGTTAAAATACAGGTCCCCCGAATTAGTCGAATCTGCACCGGTAAAGGGGTCCATCATCCAGAATTCAATATACTGAACATTGGCAGCGTCAAAGTCGGTGGTCTCGACCTTCCTCATGATCCCTCCCCACCTTGATTCAGGTGCAGTAAGGGTACCGTCAGAGTTCAATCCTCTTGAAAAAGCAGAAGGCAGTACATCATAATTGTAAGGGCCTTTCTCCGAAGGATAATAGGCCAGGTTGAATACGGCAAGATTGACAGGAACCCCGTTCAGTGGCTGCTTATTCGGGAAGACCTCAGTTTCCCAGACCTGCCTCACATAGTTGTCGGAAAGGTCCTGTACTGTTACGTTGGGTGGAACAAGACTGGTATTTTTATCATAGAACAAGGGGTCGATAATATACCATGCAAGTTTTGCACGGTTAAAGCCATAGGCACGGGTAGTATCAGCAGCTTCAGGGAACATGCCTGTCCCGGTCTGCATCTGTGGTGTTGATGCAAGGTACCATGTCCCTATGTTCTTTAAATCAATGGTCGATTGAGCCCCTTCAAAATCGTCAATGTAGGTGGTCCCGCTTTGTCCGATTGCCTTTGAATGTCCGGGGATGAAATCAGCGAATTCAGCATCAACAGCAATACTTGATGGGGCTTTGGTTGAAATAAAAGGAAGGGCATTAACAAGTCGTGTAATCAGGCGTGACTGGGTCCTGTATGAAAGGTTAAAACCCCAGATCGTGTTCGACATGGGTTCATCACCGTAATTAACTTTCTGAGTGAGGGGACGCTCATTCAGGTTCATAATGGTTGCACCCAGGTTGAAATCCTTATTGATCTTGTAATCCAGGTGGGCTCCTATCAGTCGTTTGGTCTGAATATTGAACATCTGGTTGCTCTCCATCGAGATATTGATAGGAGTGCCTGAATTCAACAGTCCTTCATTGATAATACGAACACGACCCAGGGTATAATCCACTGTATAGTCAACATTTTCGGTCAGCATAACACCGCCTGCCGTAACCTTCACAGAACCCTGGGGGACATTAAGTGCATTCAGGGATATTTCCGAGCCCGTAGTCGATTTATAATAACCGTCGAGAACGAACTTGTTTTTATCGGGGTATTGCCTCGCCTGGGATTTAGTGAGGGTATACAAGGAATCAAAGCAGTATTTGTTAGCAAGCGCAATCGAGTACGGGTCATTCGGGTCAAGGATCGAATCCCTTAGCGAACTCCCGAAAGGCTCGAGCACCGGGAAAAAAACCCTTCCGTTAGTAGCCTGTATGGTTCCGCCCAAGGTCGCTGCCTGGTCAATAAAATCGAACATTCCGTCGGCAGGAGGGTTCATCTGCATGTTCAGTTTGTCAAGGCTCAATACCCTGAGCAGGGGTGTGCCTTTGATACGGCTTTCGCTGAGATATGCCGTAGGCACCCCGTTGGAATTCCCGTTGTATAATACGTTCAGGGTGAAATCCTGCGATTGCACCTGGTATGCACCCAGTGAATACACATTCTTCATCATCAGGTTCCACATCGGGATACGTGTATTCAGGGAAGTGGATTTCAACAATTTAACCACCAAACTTTTAGGTGAGTTTATCCCCTGGTCTGAAAATTCACCTACCTGGTAGATCGTGGGGTCGCCAACAATCTGGTACTGGTAAGCAACAGCGAGGGTCTGATCGGGATTGAGATTGGTGTTAAGCGAAATAAACCCAAGCCTTGGGTTAAAGGTGTATTCGCTTGGGAGAAGTTTACGTGCGCTTTCAACTTTCTCGAAATCCAGACCCGATACCAGGAAAAAGGGAGAACCTTTCAGGTACTCGCTAACAGTATTGATATTGCGGACCTTGTTGGAGTCGGCTGTATTAGGCATCAGCTTGTAGAAGAGGTCATTGGAATAATTCGAAGGCAGTGAATTAGGCGGTTTGGGAATAAACACCCTGGTATTATATGGTTTGAATTCCCCAAGGTCCTGGAATGCCACGATATTTCGGTTCTCTGTAACAGCTGCGCCGATGTTGGTGGCCCATACTTCGATCTTCAGGATATTGATCGATGAATTGATTATCGGAAGAGATTTGAGAGCTGTTGTGAAATTATCCCTGAAATACTGGGAAACGAAAAAATGACGGTTCTCTTCATATTCATCGGCTCTTAGCCTGAATTTATTGGTCTGTGCATTCCCCTGGACAGTAAGATTTTTAGTTTCACTTTTCTGCTGTGAATACAGCGCCGTAACGGTTAGCCGACCGAATCTCAGTTTGGCCTTGATCCCGAAAAGGCTTTCGGTCCCTTTGATGAGGGTGGTATTCAGGGGCATGTTCACGTTACCCCCCTCGATCAGCTGGATGATGTCGTCTTCCTTACCTTCATATTTGAGTTTCAGGGTATTCTCAAAATCAAAGGTAGCCTGAGTGTTATAGTTTATCTTGAACTCAATCTTGTCGCCGATCTTGGCGATGACATTCATCTGTATCTTCTCATTGAAGTCGAAATTGGTCTGCCTCCTTTGCCGGGTATTAAGCATAGGGTCGTCCCTTCGGTTCGAAACGATACCAAAGTTGATCTGTGCGGATCCCTGGGGCCTGATATCCACGGTATTGTTCCCAAAAATAGTTTCAAAGAATTTTCCCGGGATATGGATCTTGGGTATCACCCCTTTCGCATTATCCATCCCGGCTGCTTCAGCCCTTTCTTTCCAGTAACTTTTCAAAAGGTTCTGCATATCCATGTCCTGGTATTCGTTGAAAGACATGGTTGTCGGGATCCTGTATGTCTCATTACCTATCTTGTACAGGTTATAATACTGGTGCGTCGCCGGGTCATACTCAACGACAGTTTTGATGTTTGGGGGATTTTTAAGGTAAAGGGGACTGGTTTTGCCTGTCCCCGGGGTAGTGGCATCGTAGGAGAATGGATACCTCAGATTGGTATCCAGGATTTTACCGGTATCGGCAGAACAAAAAACGTCGAGGGTCCGTCCAAAGCTCTGCCCGGGCCGCCCGGCAACGGACGGTATGGCAAAACCCTGGAGAACCATTAAGACAAGACAGTATTTTACAGCAATGTTAAAGTAGTTCACCAATTCCGTTTTGTTCCGTTAGCTAAGATCAGTGAAATCAATTCAAACAAGCTCTATAACAACCTCAGTGCTTGTTTAATAAGCTGTTCCACAGACAGGCCGGAGCCCTCTGATTCAATTACCTTGTTTAATACTTTCTCCGCCAGCACTTTGGGAAATCCCAGAATGCTTAATGCAGATAACGCTTCTTCACGGTTAGTATTGTGCAAAATACCTGATTTTTCTGATGGAATCAGGTTCCTGGACAGCTTGTTTTTCAAGTCAATGATGATGCGTTCGGCAGTTTTAGTGCCTATACCTTTAATTCTCTGCAGCATCGGGGCATTCCCCTCAACAATAGCCTGGGTCACTTCCGAAGGATTCAGGGATGAAAGAATGATCCTTGCCGTATTAACCCCCACGCCGGAAACACTGATCAGGTGGCGGAACAACTCCCTTTCACCTATATCGGCAAATCCGAAAAGCATATGGGCGTCTTCCCTCACAACCAGGTGGGTGAACAACAGGCAATTTTCCTTTTCCTCGATCTTTGAATACGTATAGATTGAAATACTGAGATAATAACCCACACCGTTGCAGTCTATAACTGCATATGCCGGATTTTTCTCGACCAGGCGGCCTTTGATATATTCGTACATGATTTTAGATTTCGGCTATGAACTGCAAAAATAATATTTTTCGTGACGGTGGTAACCAGCGAAGCGGCGTCACGACCATCACGTTATTTTACATTCTGGTTCAATGCCTGCTCGAGTTCACGCCATGTGATCGGCTTTGCAACGATATTTTTTTGCTGATCAAGCAAATACATGGTCGGAGTGGCATAGACGTTATATTCGTCTTCGGCTTTCCCGAAATATCCCTTTAGTTCGGAAACATTGATCCAGTTGAGTTTTTCTTTTTTTACGAACGAAAGCCAGTCGTTCTTGCTTGTATCGAGAGAGATTGCAAAAATTTCAAGTTTCCTGGTTTTCTGCTTATCGTACCAGGTTTTTAGCTTTGGCATCATGTCGGTACAATGGGGGCACTGGCTGGACCAGAAAACCAGGAGGGTATACTGATTTTTAACTGATGAGAGACTGACCATATTCCCTTTTGCATCCGGGACAGCAATAACCGGGGCGGTCTTTCCTACGCTGAGCTTTTTAAAGTTGTCGAGCTTCTTCTGTAAGGCCGATTTACGGGCTGCATCCTCGCATGAGAACGGATCCTGGAAATTGTCGGCAATATAAGTGATAACGTCATCAAAATGATATTTGTCGAAACCTCCCACGAGGTAATCCAGCATGAACTTGTAGGTTTCAGGACAAACGGAAGCAGCCCCCAGTGCAATAGTGACCGCTTTAATGAATTCAGTTTCCAGCTGCTTCTGGTTCAGCCTGTTGTTCTGGTAGATAGCCAGGTATGATATGACCTTGTCGGCAAATACATTGCTCCTGAGAAGGGCAGTGTCATTGAAGTCCACCTTATCCCAGTAATGCTGTTTCAGGTAGTCCATACGTGCATTGGACGTAAGCGAACCCGGAAGATATGGTGTCTGCAATACTTTTTGCATCCTGATGGCAAACGTAGCAGGATATTTCCTGCTCATGGAATCCAGGAAAACCTTCTGGGTTTTTTGTATGGTCTCGAATTCATTTACAATCCTGCTGTAGAATTCATCCTTAACCGGGTAAAAATCTACGACAGGCATCAGCAATTCCAGTTTTGACTGGTTGATCCTCCCCCTTACATTAAACAAACGAAGTATTTGATTCTCGGTGGATGAGATTATTTTCAGGGAATCTTCGGATGAGGTGGCCCAGGTTTCAAACTTAACATCTTCAGCGTTCAGGATGAGGTTCACCGAACCGGTTTTACTCCAACCTATCCTGTAAAGGCCTGTAATTGTGTTGGAAGGCAGCATCATATGAAACCTGCCAAGTGAATCGCTGAGCGTGGAATCAACCACCCTGGTTCTTTCACCATAGATGTTCAGCAGGTATAATTTCGTCTTCCCGAGGTTATGAATTGTTCCATCAAGTGATTTCTGAGACAAACAAAACAAGGATGAAAAAAGGAAGAATGCCAGGAGAACCTTTCGGATCATTTTACGTAGTATTTTCAGTTTGACAATTATGGATAAATAGCATCGCCGGGATAAAATTACCCCGGCGATGCCATTAATTAATCAGATTTATTTTTCCCCCTTTTTGGCAACAACTTTCTTTTCAGGAGCAGGGGGGCCCAGGATTTCAGCAAGTTTCTTTCTAAGGTCTTCACCTCTCAGGTTACGGCCTATGATCTTCAGGTCTTTATCGAGCAGCACATTGGAAGGAATAGACATTACACCGTATATTTTTCCGGCAGCATTGCCCCAGCCCTGGAGGTCAGATACATGGTTCCAGGTGAGCCCGTCATCCTTGATGGCTTTAACCCATTTCCCGTGATCTTTGTCAAAAGAAACACCCAAAACATCAAAGCCTTTTTTATTATAGGCGTTATAGGCTTTCACGACATTGGGATTCTCGCCACGGCAGGGGCCGCACCATGATGCCCAGAAATCAACAAGTAAAACTTTTCCTTTCAGGGATGAAAGGGTGAAAGGTTTACCGGTGGTGTCATTCATTGTGAAATCGGGAGCCACCTGGCCAATCTGAACGGCTTTCAGGACATCAACACGTTTTTTAATAGACTGCACATAGGTGGAAGCATTCAGGCTGGTATCGAATGCGGCAGAAGCATCCTGGAGTTCAGGCAGTTCAAACTGGTATGCCGAACGCATGATCAGGTAAGGACCTACAACGCATTTGGGATTTGCTTTTGCGAAAGTAACGATAGTTGATTTCACAGCTTTGTCAAGGACTTCAGACACGGAATCAGCCTTTTTCATTTTCAAGGTATCATTCGCGTCTTTAGCAGCTTTGTAATCCTTGTAACAGGATTCCATCAGCTTATTCAGACTGTCGCTCTGCTTCTTGTATTTTTTGAACATGTCGTGAGTGGCAGACCCCGTGACCGATGATTTATCCACGCTGTCGACATAAACTTCGAGTGTGATATTCGAATTCTCAACAAAAATGGGGAGGAACAATTTGCTCTTATCAGTAATGAACCACATTTCGGGCAGACCAATCTTTCCTTTGAAGGTAAATGAGCCTTTTTGAAGCTGGGCCGAATCAATCTTCACCCAATCCGAAACTTCATATTTCTGAAGATAGACCTTGCCGCTATCGGCGCCAATGATCTTACCAGTGATAGTGTAACTGTCCTTCTTTCCTGAGCAGGATGCCAGGATGACACCAATAAGCAAGAGGAACGCAAATTTTTTCATAAATATCTCTTTTTTTTATTGATTGCAAAGGTAGGGATTTCCAGAATAAAAAATTTTCTATTTTTACAGATGGAATTAATGTTGGGGTCAGGATTTTCCACATTTCAGCAAGTTTCGGCTGTTTAATGAAATGACCTGAGCGTTTTTGCAAGCAATCAAGCACTTATGAAATATATCGCCATTTTTTTATTTCTTTTATTAATTCTTTGTGAACAGGCAATGTCTCAACCTGAAGTGAAGAAAGCCGGGCCAAAGTATGATCTGAATACCGAACCGGTACTTTATACTGTTGGTTATGCCCACCTCGACACCCAATGGAGATGGGATTATGTTGAGACCATCAACAAGTTCATCAAAGCCACGATGGATGACAATTTTGCACTCTTCGAAAAATACAAATCCTATGTATTTACATTTTCTGGTGCAAGGCGGTACAGGATGATGAAGGAATATTATCCCGACCGTTACGAAAAACTCAAGAAATATATGAGCCAGGGAAGGTGGTTTGTAGGCGGATCATCTGTCGATGAATGCGATGCCAATATCCCTTCACCTGAATCAATCATCAGGCATGTATTATACGGGAACAATTATTTCCGTGCAGAGTTTGGGAAGGAAAGTGTGGATTTCCTGCTCCCCGACTGTTTCGGTTTCCAGGCCAACCTGCCATCGGCTCTTGCACATGCAGGTATCAAAGGGTTTTCGACCCAGAAACTTGTATGGGGTTCTGCCGTTGGAATTCCTTTTAACATCGGTAACTGGAAAGGCCCCGATGGAAAAGGAGTTGTTGCCGCACTTAATGCAACCGACTATGGCGGTGATGTTGAATTCCGCTGCGACACCGTAAAACAATGGGTTGACAGGGTTCTTGACAACGGAAAGAAATACGGAGTTTATGCAGATTACAGGTATTACGGCACTGGTGATATAGGAGGTTCTCCTTCCCCTGAAGCTGTTAAAAATGCGGTAGGCTCCCTTAACAATCCCGACAGTAAGATCAAACTGTATTTATGTTCTTCCGATCAGCTTTTCAGGGACCTCACCGAGGTTCAGGCCGCTAAATTGCCAACTTATTCCGGGGATCTTCTGCTTACCCAGCATTCTGCCGGATCCATTACTTCCCAGGCATATATGAAGCGCTGGAACAGGAAAAATGAACTCCTGGCACAGGCTGCAGAACCACTTGCAGTTTGCGCTGACCTGGCCGGCGGAGTTAAATATCCTCAGTCACAATTTAATGCAGCCTGGTGGCTTGTACTTGGCAGCCAGATGCACGACATACTGCCGGGTACCTGCATCCCAAAAGCTTACGAATATGCCTGGAATGACGAAATCCTTGCGTTGAATTACTTTTCAGGTGCCTTGCAGGCATCTGCCGCTTCGGTGATCCATGGGATGGACACCAGGGGCTCGGGCCAGTCTGTTGCAGTATATAACCCTCTGGCAATTGCCCGCAGGTCAATCGTGAATGTAGAACTCAATTATCCCGACACACCGCCTGATTTTATCAAAGTGGTGGGTCCTGACGACAAGGAGGTTCCTGTTCAGATCCTTTACCGTACAAAACATTCCATAAGGCTTATTTTCATTGCCACCCTGCCTTCAATCGGGATCTCGGTGTTTGATGTGCAGGCCGCCGCGAAGCAATCCGAAGTGAAAACAGCATTGAAAGCCACAAAGAATACCATGGAAAATGAATTCCTCAAAGTGACTGTCAATGATAACGGGGATATCAGCAGCCTGTTTGACAAGCGCCAGAACAAGGAAATGCTTTCCGCGCCGGCGCGGCTGGAGTTTCTGCATGAATACCCCGAATACTGGCCCGCCTGGAACATGGACTGGCGCGACAGGAAGAATCCACCCATTGATTATGTAAAAGGCCCTGCTAAGATCACTCTCGTATATGACGGAAAACTTTGCGACATCATTAAAATTGAGCGCAAGGGAAGAAATTCCGATTTCACCCAGTATGTATCACTTGCCGCAGGCGAGGAGATCGTTATGGTACGTAATGAAGTTGCCTGGCAGTCGAGAGGGGTAAGCCTCAAAGCTTCATTCCCGCTTACTGCATCGAATGTTAACGCAACTTACAACCTTGGCCTCGGCACCATTGAACGCTCAACCAACAACGAGAAGAAGTATGAAGTTCCTTCGCGCGAATGGTTCGACCTCACCGACAAATCGGGGAATTTCGGGCTCAGCATCCTTGAAGACTCCAAGTTCGGTTCCGATAAACCCGATGACAAGACACTGCGTCTTACCCTGCTTTACACACCTTTCGCAAACACATACCATGAGCAGTCGTGGCAGGATTTCGGGAACCATGATTTCATTTACGCCCTTTACCCGCATAAGGGTGACTGGCGTAATGCTCTCACCGAATGGCAGGGCAGGATGCTCAACCAGCCCGCATTGGCTTTTATAGTGCCCCAGCACCAGGGCGCGCTTGGAAAATCAGTGTCCTTTGCCAGGTCTTCAAGTCCACAGGTCGATATCAGGGCCATCAAAAAAGCCGAGAACAACAATGATGTCGTGATCAGGTTGCAGGAACTGTTAGGGAAAGTTGCCCAGAATGTTGAACTCAGTTTTCTCAGCAAGGTGATGAAAGCATCTGAAGTTGACGGCCAGGAACGATTCATCAGCGAGGTACAGCCTGTCAACGGGAAATTGTTACTGAACATGGATAAATTTGCCATCCGTAGTTTCAGGCTGCAGTTTGAAAAACCTGCCGAAAAACTGTTCACACCCACCAGTATCACCCTTCCGCTGGCATACGAGGAGGATGTAGTCAGCAGTGACAATAACAAAAAGAACGGAAAGTTCACTGATGGAGGAGTAAGCATTCCCGCTGAACTTTTTCCTTCTTCACTTACTGTGGATGGCATTGACTTTACTTTCGGGCTGAAGGGCGATGGCAAGAATAACGCCATCGCCTGCAAAGGCCAGAAAATCATGCTGCCTTCAGCAGGGAACTATAACAGGCTGTATATCCTTGCTGCCGCCAACGACGACACCAACGGCGTATTCAGGGCCGGAAACATCAAGTCGGCAGTGAGAGTCCAGGCCTATACAGGGAAAATCGGGCAGTATGACAACAGGATCTTTGATAAGTACGGCCGGTTGAAAGCCGTCGAGAAAGGATATATCAAGAGGGATGAAGTGGCCTGGTTCGCCACCCATGTACACAAGGATACCATCAATGTTCCATACCAGTATGCCTATATTTTCAAGTACAGCATACCCGTGAGCCCTTCGGCAGGCTATGTACAACTCCCACAGAACGATGCCATCAAGATCTTTGCAATGAGCGTTGCCGATGATCCTTCTGACCTTGTCACGCCAACCATGCCCCTGTACGATGATTTTACCTGGAGAAGCCCTCTGACGCTTAAGCTCGCCAAATCCTATGTGGATGAGAATGCAGCGTCCCTTTGCAGCGTAAAAATCAGCAGGAACAGCAATCTGAATGCACTGCCCGGCAAGGTGACAAGGAATGATTATGCCGACCTGCATATGCCCAACGGGGTCACTGTAAAGTATTATTATACAACCAGCGATACCACGGTAAAGAAGAAACCTGAACAAGGCATGAACCTCTCGGCCCTGGTCGACGGAATGTATGACCTCCTGCCAAATGATTCGGCGAACGATATATGGTTTGATGAGGGTGAAAGCCGCATATGGATGGACCTTCAGAAGTCCATCGAGATCGACAGCCTGCATCTCTTCGCCAACCTGAACATGCACAGGGGCGCTGAATTTTTCTCCCTCTGGGGGTCCAATTCACCAACCCCGCCTGATGTCAACGGTGATCCTAAAGCTACAGGCTGGACCTATATGGCAAGCATCCCTCCCTGTGATGTTTGGGGTAACTCAAAAGCCCTTTACACCGTTTTACCCAACAAAGGCAATGCCTGGCGCTACCTGATGTGGGTTAGCGAGGACAGTGGTCATGGCCCCTATTATTTCAGGGAGATTGATGTGTTTGAAAGACAAAAGTAGCGAAGTAGTGAAGTAGCGAAAATTTCGCTATTTCGCTATTTCGCTACTTAGTTCTCGTACGAGATCAGGCACCCCAACGCTGGCTTTTTCGCGAATGAGATGAAGATTTCGGACATGATACTCAGGCATGGCCTTAGGATCGATCAGATATTTTACTGCGGATGAGGGAGCGTATTGAAGCAAACCTGCTGCAGGATATACTTTGAGAGAGGTACCTATCACTATTATTATCTCAGCACTGCGGATGATGCCTGTAGCCTTCATGATATGCGGGACGGGCTCGCCGAACCACACCACATGAGGCCTGAGCTGGGATCCTTTTTCGCAGAGGTCGCCAAGTTTTAGTTCCCAGCCCTTTATATCATAAACCAGGTCTTCGTCGACAGTGCTCCTGGCTTTCCGGATCTCCCCGTGAAGATGCAGGATCTCGGTGGAACCTGCGCGTTCATGAAGATCATCCACGTTCTGGGTGATAATACGAACCCTGAATTTCTTTTCCAGTTCTGACAGTGCGTAATGCGCAGGGTTGGGGCTCACTTCCAGGAGTTGTTTCCTTCGCATATTGTAAAAGTCCATCACCAGCTGGGGATCCCGGGCCCAGGCTTCGGGACTGGCCACTTCCTCGAAGCGGTATTGCCTCCATAGCCCGTTATCATCCCTGAATGTGGAGATCCCGCTTTCGGCGCTTATCCCGGCACCGGTCAACACAACGATTGTTTTCATCAGCGTTTGTCCACGATCAGTTCATCCACGAAGATCCACGATTTACCTCCGTGACCTATATGCCATTCGGGGCAGGTTTTAAGCCCGCGGGCATAGAACTTCACATAGCGCGCCTTTGTCATTCCTATCTGTCTTCCGGCTTCACCGATAAAAAGTTTCTTTGCACTGTCGACGCCCTGATCGAAAACAGCGGCTTCACTAAACGCTCCGCCATCCGAAGACACAGAAATAACAATATGTTCTGGGTAGAAGATCCATGAGTTCAGGTCCTGCATGAATTCGGCGCTTACATAATTGAATTCTGTGATCCCTCCCAGATCCACCACCGCTTCGAAGTCCTCCCCTTCCCAGCCCTGCCAGAGGACGTTATAATTTGTCGATCCCCTCTTACCATCGGTAAGTGAACCCGGGCCGTCGGCCGGATATTTCGTACCGCAGGGCGTGAGGGTAGTATAGGGTTTGCCAACCGCGAGATGACCGGTAAACGCCACTTTGAAAAAACGCCTGGCTTCCGTTGCATAATCATCCACAGACAAACCTCCTTCGGTGACCGACTTCACCCCGTATTGTTTTGCCTGTGTTGTAAATAGCTCCAGCTGGTCTTTGATTTCAGGCTTCAGCTGATAAGATCCATCCTTCTGTTCAAGAAAGCCGCCGAGCCCGAGTATGTTTTTTTTGGCAATTTCGATTATGGCATAACGCAGCGGCAGGCGGGCTTTGTTCACCCTGGCAGAAAGAACAGAATCTCCCTGAACGGCTTTCGTTGCCTCATCGAAATACCGTTTGTATTTGCTTACAAGATCAGGTGTGAGAAAAGCCGAAGTTTCCTGCTGTGGTGATGAATAGATCCACAAAGCCTTGTCGGATGCTGTCGCGGCCCTGCTGATCTCATTGATATAACTCCTTATACAAGGGCCTGCTTTCCCATAATACCCGTTTGTAAAATCGGTGATGAGGGAATCAACAGAGGCATCGGGGTTCCATTCGAGGCGCGACAGCAGGTAGGCTCTCAGTTCCTGGTTCTCGGAATAGGTGCCGTGGCACCCCTGTTCGAATATCCTTCCACCTCCGTAATTCCTGAACATCTTCAGGTTTGGCTGTAAGACCGGGAAATTCGGGAAAGGCGCGATCATATTCGTAAACTGGATGACGTAATCCCAGATCAGGATATCCGGTGCAATTTTTGACCATCCCCTGATATCATTGAGGAAGGAACCGGATGATGTATCGTGTTCAATTGGCAGGCGGCGGTCGCACTCTATGGTGCAAAGCATGATGTTCACATTGCCTGCAGGTTTTACATGCAGGGGAGGCTTACGGGTAAACTGGTAGGCAAGGGTCGAGATCACCTTATCGGGGAAAGCGGCAGCCACCTTGTTCACAAATTCGACATATGAACCGGAGGGGGATCCTTCACGCCGGTTCACCGCGCTGCATTCGGGGCATTCGCAGTTGCCGTAAGTATCCATCTGCGAAACCGACCAATATCTTGCATCCTTATTATCCTGCATCATCTTTTTAAGAGTATCTATTGTCAGTTTAAGCACATCAGGATTGCTCAGGCAAAGCTGGGTTTTGCGGCGTTCGCCTCCGAAAAGGGCATAGTATTCGGGATGGGTCTTGAAATACTTTTCAGGCGGGATGAGCCTGAACATGGTATGCACCCACAGCCCCCAGTTCCTGCTGTTTCCCCAGGCCATCAGGTCGCAGCGGCTCTTGTCGAGAAAGTCAGGATCTTCCATTACAGTGTAATAAACTTCCCTGTCTTTAAATGCCGGACGGCCTGAATAGTCAATCGCAGGAAGCCGAATGTCGCTTTGAACAGGCACGGTTTCGGCATCTGGTGCGTAGAACCTGCAACCGAGGTAATGTTCAAGGAAGGTATAAACAGCATATAATGTGCCTTTGCCTGAACCACCGGCCAGGAATATCCTGCTTCCCTGGCTTTTGATTATAAAGCCGTCAGGATCCAGCTTTTGCAGATCGATTGAAGCCGGCAGGCTTTTCGATCGACCGATCACGAACCCGCAGGGTGTCTTTTTCGCTTTATCATCGGTGATACTTACCCTGGTGCCGCTGATCTTTTCAAGGTATTTCTGAAGCTCTGATGCCGCTTTTTTCTCAACCGGCGTTGGATTGACAGGAGTTACGATCTGAGATTTTGCAAGATCGGTTTTTGTACTTCCAATAATGAATGATCCCCGGGCATAGAGATCATGATTAAAAAAGAACATTACAAATGTGAGAATGAAGGCCCCCGGGAAACTGATTCTTTTTATCATACGGCAAGAGTAGATATCGGTATTAACCCCAGGGCAGATTCCTGGACCCTGGTTCCGCCCAAATGGGAGGGGAATTCACCGGGAGAAATTAAACATTGAAACTGTCCCGCTCAAAGTTAAAAAATCTGTGCATAAGAGAATAAAAAAACCTCACAGCCTGCCCCTTGGTGTTTTGTGATTTTTTTGCAGATGGATTTTTTTGAATGAAAGCAAATGGATATTTTTAACTTTGAAAGTTCGGGATGCAATATGGCTTTCGGTAACAGGAACATCAAAACGGGAAATAAATTACCAGACCCTGCGGTCCTGCTGGAAAAGATCCGCTATTTCTGCAGCTACAGGGAACGCAGCGAAACTGAAGCTGAACTCAAACTCAGGTCGATGCAGGTACCTGCTGTTAAGATCAGAGACATTCTCAGGGGGTTGCGTGAGGATGGTTTTATCAGTGATGAACGCTTTGCAAGGGCTTTTGTAAGGGGCAAATGGAGGGTGAAACATTGGGGAAGATTAAGGATCACTTATGAGCTGAGGCAAAGGAAGATCCCCGACAAGTTAATCATAAAGGCCCTTGAGGAGATAGATGAAGAAGAATACAGGGAAGTTCTAGCAAACGTGATACGCAGGAAGGCCGCCACACTTCATCCGCAAGCCAAAGAAGAAAATAAATCAGGAAAAAAATTGAATTTGAAGGATAAATTATTCAATTTTGCATTAGGCAAGGGTTATGAATATGACCTTGTGAAGGAAATACTTCAAGAATTAAACAATTGATATGATTAGCCAGGAACAACTGAAAGATCTTCATACAAGGCTTGATGCCTTGAGGAGGTATCTTTGACGTCGATAAGAAATTACAACTGATCGAAGAAGAGGAACAAATCACCCAGGCTTCAGGGTTCTGGGACAATCCGAAAGCAGCGGAGATTGTTTTACGCTCAATACGGGACAAAAAGCTATGGACAGAGGCATACAAGAACGGACAGGCAAGTTATGATGACCTCATGATACTCTGGACTTTTTTTATCCAGGGGGAAGGCACTGAAGAGGATATCGGGAACCATTTCAAGGAAACCCTGAAACTGGTTGAAGACCTTGAATTCCGTAATATGCTCAGCGGGGAGGAAGACAGGCTCGGGGCTATTGTTCAGATCAATTCCGGGGCCGGCGGCACCGAGAGCCAGGACTGGGCCCAGATGCTGATGAGGATGTACATCAGGTATGCCGAGCGGAATAAATACAAGGTGAAGGAACTAGACTTCCAGGAAGGCGATATTGCTGGTATCAAACAGGTGACCCTTGAAATTGAAGGGGATTATGCCTATGGATACCTGAAGGGGGAAAACGGAGTGCACCGGCTGGTAAGGCTTTCACCTTTCGACGCAAATCACAAAAGGCATACTTCATTCGCCTCGGTGTATGCTTATCCCATCATTGATGATGATATAGTGATTGAGATAAACCCTGCTGACATTTCCTGGGATACTTTCCGCAGCAGCGGCCCCGGCGGGCAGAACGTAAATAAGGTTGAAACGGCTGTAAGGTTAAAACATGAGCCTACCGGGATTGTAATTGAATGCCAGGAAACCCGCTCCCAGGGCCAGAACCGTGAAAAAGCACTGAAGATGTTAAAATCCCAGCTTTACGAGATAGAACTCAGGAAACAGAGGGAGAAAATTGCGGTGATCGAGAGCGGGAAAAAACGTATTGAGTGGGGCTCACAGATCCGTTCTTACGTTCTTCACCCATATAAAATGGTGAAAGACCTGAGAACGACTTACGAAACTTCCGACACCCAGTCTGTGCTTGACGGTGACCTCACGGAATTCATCAAGGCATACCTGATGGAGTATGGGAGCGCATAAATTAAAAGCGAAAAGCGAAATAAGAAGAATTTATGCTGAAGATTTATCATAATCCGCAGTGCAAAAAATCCCGGGCAGGGTTGGAATACCTGAAAGGGAAAATGATTGAATTTGAGATAGTGGAATACCTGAAGGTACCTCTCGGAGAAGAAGAACTGGAAAAGCTGTTCGTCAAACTGAATGTGAAACCTGAAGACATGGTGCGAACGCAGGAAGAATATTTTAAAAAGAACCTGAAGGGAAAGAAATTCAATGAGCACGAATGGATCAGGATCATTGTTCAGAACCCAAGGCTATTGAAAAGACCCATCATTGAGGGCCGGTACAAGGCTGTTTGGGGAGAGCCGGTTGAGAGGATAGAGGAAATAATAAAAAAAGCCGGATAACCGCGTAACATGTTAACTGGATATCCAGTCCCCCAGTAACCCAGTAACCCAGCAACCCAGAAAATCCGAACAAAATCAAAAACCAGTAATAAAATTCCGGAGTATGAAAACACGTATTGAAACTGACACCATGGGGCCTATCGAGGTTCCGATGGACAAATACTGGGGAGCCCAGACCCAGAGATCAATGACCAATTTCAAGATTGGCGACCCCGCATCGATGCCTAAAGAGGTAATCAGGGGAATGGCCATACTCAAGAAAGCGGCGGCGATTGTGAACTGCGAACTGAAAGTACTTCCGGAAGAACGAATGAAACTTATCGTTGCAGTCTGTGATGAGATCCTCGAAGGCAAGCTCGACGACCAGTTCCCGCTTGTGATCTGGCAGACCGGTTCAGGCACCCAGACAAACATGAATGTAAACGAGGTGGTAGCCAACCGGGCTCATGTGCTCAGCGGGGGAACGCTGGGTGAAGGCAAAACGATCATCCACCCGAATGATGACGTGAATAAATCACAGTCGTCCAATGATACTTTCCCGGCTGCCATGAGCATTGCGGCTTATGAGATGGTTATAAAAACGACTATACCGGGGGTTGAACTTCTCAGGAAAACACTGGCACAAAAATCGGAAGAGTTCAAGGATATCGTGAAGACAGGGCGCACCCATCTCATGGATGCAACCCCGCTTACCCTGGGCCAGGAATTTTCGGGGTATGTCTCGCAGCTCGATCATGGCATTCAGGCCCTGAGAAACACCCTTCCTCATCTTTCCGAACTTGCGCTGGGCGGGACAGCAGTGGGCACCGGACTCAACGCCCCCAAGGGGTATGACGTACTGGTTGCAAACAAAATCGCAGAACTTACCGGGATGGCCTTCATCACGGCCCCAAACAAATTCGAATCGCTTTCGGCCCATGATGCTTGCGTGGAAACTTCGGGGGCTCTTAAAACACTGGCTGTAAGCCTGATGCATATTGCAAGCAACATCCGTCTCTCTGCATCCGGCCCCCGTTGCGGTATCTGTGAACTCATGCTTCCCGAAAACGAACCCGGATCCAGCATCATGCCAGGCAAGGTAAATCCCACACAGCCTGAGGCAATGACCATGGTATGCGCACAGGTCCTTGGTAATGACGTTGCAGTAAACATCGGCGGCATCAGCGGACATTTCCAGCTTAATGTTTTCAAACCCCTCATCATTTCCAACCTGCTGATGTCGGCCAGGCTCATTGGCGATGCCTGCGTTTCCTTCAACGACAACTGTGCCGTGGGGATACAGCCTAACCTTCCCGCAATTAACAGGAATCTCGAAAACAGCCTGATGCTTGTCACAGCTCTTAACCCCCATATCGGCTATGATAACTCGGCTAAAATCGCAAAGAAAGCGCATAAGGAAAATAAAACGCTTCGCGAAGCCACGCTTGAACTCGGCCTCCTGAGCGATGAGGATTTCACAAAGATCGTCGACCCCAGAAAGATGACAGGCCCCAAATAAAGAGTGTTTCAGATTGTTCATATTCCATGATGAATAATGACCCTGCGCGATAATAACATACCCAATCCACTTATATTAACTTCTTGTGAATATGAAAAATTTCGCCTGTTTTTGTGCTTTATTGCTATGCCTTGCCTTCAAGGCAAATTCGCAGGGAAACTATATCCCCGGGTGCATCCTTACACTGAACCATGATACGCTGAAAGGCCTCGTTGACTATCGCGACTGGGAGCTCAATCCCGACAAGGTCAGGTTTAAAGCTCCCTCCGGGGAAATAAAGACTTTCTGGCCCAGGGAGATCAGCGCTTTCTGGATCAGCAAAGATGTCGTATACCTTTCGAAACGGCTGGCCATGGATATTTCCAACTACAGGGTGGAAGACCTGGTCAGGAATGATTCTGTCAAGATGGTGCCCGATACGGCAATTTTTGTCAAGCTTATAGTAAGCGGTCGGCTGAATCTTTATTACCTGAGGGACTCAAAAGACAAAGACCATTACTGGTTCCAGCGCAATAATGATTCGATATATGAAATGAGGATTACAAGGAGGATGGTCAGTACCCAGGGAACAGTTCTCATGAGTGACCGGGCATTGGCTTCTTTAAAACTTTACCAGATCATTCTCCCTGGCATAGTTGCCGATTGCCCCGCCGTAAGTGAAAAAGCCAAAACTGCTGAATTCTCAATGCAGTCCTTCACAAAAATAGCGGTTAAATACAATGAATGTATAAACGGGGAAAAAGCGAGTGTTGTCATAAAACAAAAGAAAGTAAAGGTGACTTTCGGACTTATAGCAGGTGCATCAATGGTCAGCCTTAAATTTTTCGGATCCGACCAGGTTTACCTTACACGTGTAACATTCCCCTCAACATGGACCTATATGGCAGGAGGGGCATTCAAGATCATCCTTCCATACCTGCATGGTTCCTGGATTATATATAATGACATAGTTTACCGGCCTTACCAGGTCTCAGGCACCTTCGACACCATCAATATTTTCAATCCGGGAACATCCACGCATTATACCTATGATTTTACCATGGGATACCTGAAATTTAACACCATGCTGCGGTACCAGTTTCCCAAATGGGCCATCAAGCCGTTTGTTAATCTTGGAATGTCAAATTCGTTTGCGCTCGTAATTAAAAACTCTTACACAAAGACGATAACTTCGCCTCCATCACATGAAGAAGGTGCTGCAATCACATCAGTAAAAAATTACGAAGCAGGATTTATTTGCGGAATCGGGGCCTGTTTCAAGGGGTTGGGATTGGAATTCAGATATGAATGGGCAAACGGGATGAGTGCATATGCAGGCTTTACCGGTTCCGAGAACTCCTATTCCTTCCTGCTTTCATATACCTTCGGGCAGAAATAGAAGCGGGCTTTAGCGGCCATCGTCTTTGAGTATCCTGATCATCTTTGTTGAATCCTTTTTCCCCTCGGAACGGATATCGAGGAGGTCTTTATGATCCTCTTTCATTTTCTTTGCTTCCTGCCTGATCATCTCATCCAACGGGATACCTTTATCCCTGGCCCTTTTCTGCAATATCTGCATCCAGTCGGAATTATTCCTTATCTGTTTGATAAAGTAAGCTGCCGTATCCATAGCGGCAGGTTTTTTTGAGCTGTCAACTGCGGTGAAGCTAAGATTTTCTTTGAGGTTGATAAGTTTGTAGATATATGCTTTGCGTATTGTATCCTTCCCCCTGATTATAGCAATGGTGTCTGAAGGCAGCACCAGTTCAAACAGATTCCCGTAAAGTTTTACAGGGTCTTCATAATCATCGCTCAGTGCAATGAAGTAAGCATCATCATCTTTTTTCATTCCTCCTCTCAGGCGATTGATCCATTGATATTTATGAATGCGTTCAAGGCTTCCGAGCGCATACACTTTCCTTCCTGAAGGCCTTGCAACATAATAGTCGAAATTGGCTGCAGGGAACCAGCGGAAAGTGAAAATGGGAGATCCCTTGTCGATCAGGAAATGCTCTTCATCCCAGGCCGCAATGGGTGCGAATTTTTCGCCCAGCTGCTTCCACCCCCAGAGGTCGGCCGAAACGTCCTCGACTTTCCATTTTTTCAAAGGAACCCATCCGTACCTGATCTGTGTAACTGCAAGGGTGATGATGGCAAGAATAAAAACCAGGGCTGTGGCGACCGGCCAGGGAAGCAGCCTGAGCCTTTTGGTTTTCGGGGAGGGTGTCGCCAGCCAGGAGGCAGCGATCAGAATAAAACCTGAATAAGCCGGTCCTGTCCAATGAGGAAGAGTTGACCGGAACAAAGAAAATGAAACAAATACAAGCCATAGAGGAAGGCTGACCCATAAGATCAGGCGGAGATAAGGCTTTTCCATTATTTCCCTGCCCCTGAGCAGGGCTATAAAGGCAAGTATGATCAGGATAATATTGACAGGGTTATTATAAAAGAACTGCCCGACAATTTCGGTGAGGAAATACTGGGGCTGGATACCCGACTGGGTAATTCCCACCCTGTTTTCATGAAATGTAAAACTTATATAGTTGTTGTTGGAATTCCAGAAAATTACCGGCATGAAAAGCAGCACCGCCATTAGCAGGGCGAAATAACTCTCTTTTGCAAGCAGCCATTTACGGTTGCTGAAAAGAATGAACATCCCTGCCCCGAAAAGCAGGAAAACTGAATGGTACTTGGAAAGAAGAGCCAGGCCCATGGTTAAACCTGCAAAGAACAGAAGGGTCCGGCTATGTTTTGAGAGTGATTCATCGGGAAGTGAGCATAGCAGTAAGTACATGCTCAGCAGCCAGAAGAAAACCTGCGGGGTATCGGGAAGTATGAAAGTCCCTACAAGGATAAAACCATAAAAGGAAGCAGTAAAAAGAAAAGCTGCATAAAGCCCGGCAGCCGGGTTTTTGATCTTCTTCCCGATAAGGAATATCAGCCAGGTGGATGCAGTTCCAAGGACCACCGATCCCAGGCGCAGGAAAATTTCACTGTCGAACCTGAGGTTGAGTGTAAATAGCTGGATCACCAGGCCCACCATGGGAGGATGATCAAAATGGCTCATGTCGGGGAACCTGGCATAAGTCCAGTAGTAGACTTCATCATTACCCAGTTCAATGGCACCGGCGATGAGAGCCCTTACTAAGGCCGATATGACAAGCAGTATCCCTAAAGTCCAGTATATTTTACGGTTGGACGGCATGGTTGGTTGACCTTGATCTTTTTATCTTTCTTAAACGGAAAAGAGCCCAAAGAATTGCAAACAATGACCCGAAGGTCATAAACCGGAATATCCAGGTCCTTGGCCAGTTGACCTCTGCCTGCAGTTCATTTGCCTGGAATTGCCCGTTATAACGGAAAACCGGGTTAAGGTAGAAAATATCACCCATTCCGATAGTCGGTGGTGCATGATGGGCAATGAATGTTATTTCGGTGCGGATATAGGTATCTTCAGGGGTAAACCGGTACCACATACTTTTATCCCCGTAAACCGATTTCCTGATCTTCCCGTCCTGCCCGATGAACATGACCTTGAATACCTCTCCGCTGACTGAAACTTTCAGGGTATCCCCTGTCATACAGACAGATTTCAGCTTTGGCATCCTCATAGCCAGGCCGGCTTTCTTTTCGAAAGACCAGTTCTCCCCCATGTAGATCTCAACCCCGTACGCCCTGCCCTGCCTGAGCGAACTTATCATGGAATCCCCTCTAAGCAACTGTGAATGGATAAAAGTGGCACAGCGCTGGATCTGGTAGGGGTTCTCAATATTATGGGCGTCATCATCGGCAAGGATCCAAGCCACATGGCCTGCCGAGAGTGCCGCATCCCATTGGGGTACCGACCTCCAGTTATTATCCAGCACCTCGATGAGGTCATAATTCGAAAGGTATTTCATGTCGGTGAGGGAATATCCCCCTTCCCAGTCAGGATGGGCGATTGCCACTATACTGCTGAGAGGCCTGAGCATGTTAAGAATATGCTGTTTATGATTCAGGTTTTGCACCAGTGAATAATCCATCCAAAGCACTTCCTTTGCCCCTATCAGCATCTGGTGCTTCTTCCTTATGCCGTACCCATGTTCATAGGCCGGCATATAGAAAGCCGAGTCCCTGAATTCAGTTGAAATACTCTGGTAGTTCGAGATCTGTGGTGCATCATACTTAAGCAACTTTTTATAAATCCTGTAAAAATCCCCTGAAGTATTATTGCGGCCGGCAGTAAGCCCCCACCATTCCCTGGTATGAAAATGGAAATTGCATTTTTTCCAGCCTGTGCTGTCAATCCCTTCGTAAGGATTAAAAAACCTGTCCCCTGCAAACCTTCCCGGCTCAGGGAAATCATAAACAGGCACCGAGAAATACAAAACAGCTTCAAAAATCAGCAGTAACAGTATAAGAAATGCAAATACGCGGAATACCTTTCCAGGGATCTTCTTCATCCTGCAAAGTTAAAAGAAACTTATGAGCAGACGAATATTCAGATAAGTCACGATAGCTCCGATGATAAGCAGCAGGGCCGTTGTCCTTTTCCTGTTCACATGGGCCCCCATGACAGTTGCTGAAGAGGTGAGGCGGATCTGGGTAAGAATGGTGAACGGCAGCTGCATGCTCAGGATTACCTGCGAAATGATAAGACCCTGGTAAGGATTGCGGATCACGAAAATGATGAAGACCGACAACACCAGTGAAATGAGCACCCCAAGCTTTGAATGGCTGTCTTTAATGTCATATGGCTCGCTGTAAAGCCCTGCCAGGATTGAGCCACCGGCCATTCCCGAGGTAAGGGTCGAGGCCAGGCCTGAAAATAAAAGGGCCAGGGCAAAAATAATAGCAGAATGATGGCCGAGCAGGGGCGTCAAAATGCTTTCGGCCTGCTGCAGTTCATCGACCTGCGTCCTGTTTTTAAAAAATGTGGCCGCCGCCAGTATGATGATAGCGCTGTTGATCGCCCAGCCTATGATCATTGAAAAAAGCGTATCAAAAAATTCATATTTAAGTTGTTTGCGGATGACTGAATCGTTTTCGAGATTCCACTGCCGGCTTTGAATGATCTCGGAATGCAGGAAAAGGTTATGGGGCATCACTACGGCTCCAAGAACACTCATGATAACTACCATGGATCCCTGCGGAAAGGAAGGGTTCACCCAGCCTATCCCTGCCGCCGCCCAATCGACTTTTACCAGGGTAAGTTCATACAGGAAAGAAAGCCCGATAATGGAGACGAAAGCAATGATGAATTTTTCTATCCTTCGGTACGAATTCGTGAAGAGCATGATCATCACGAAGGTAAGAGTAAGGATTGCACCCGCGGGTATGGGAATTTTCAACAGCATGTTCAGGGCTATGGATGCTCCGAGGATCTCGGCGAGGGAGGTGGACACCGAGGCCCCCATGGCAGTCCACAAAACTGATTTCGACACCCAGGGCCTGAGATGCAGGGTAGCTGCTTCGGAGAGGCAAAGACCGGTAGCAATTCCAAGATGGGCCACGTTATGCTGGAGAATAATAAGCATAAGGGTTGAGAGACTCACCATCCACAGCAGGGTATATCCGTATCCGGATCCTGCGGCAATATTAGAAGCCCAGTTTCCGGGATCGATAAAACCCACCGTCACCAGTAAACCGGGGCCAATATAGCGGAGGATGTCAAGCCCGCCAAAGCCTGGCTTATGGTCCTTGTTTCTAAGATCTTTTAGAAATTTATTCAGCATAATTATCTGGCAAGATAGTAAATTTGTAATTTGCCAAGTCAAATAGCGAGGTAGTGAAGTAGCGAGGTAGCGAAAATTTAATTTCGCAATTTCGCCATTTCGCTACTTCGCTACTTATAATTTTCACAAAACGTCCCTGCTTGAAGTTGCTTGTCGACATATACAAAACCAATGACCTTTACTCAGGCCTGGGGCAGTATTCGCTGTACTTCGCCAACGAGCTGCTGAAGTATTGCCCCTCTTCAATCAGGCCCGCTTTTCTTATCCCTCCTGGTCTGCATTTACCAAGATATCCCGAAGCGGATTGGATCAGAGCAGGTTTCTGGCAGCGCTATATTCCCAGGTTCAGCCCAAAAGCCGATATCTGGCACAGCCTCCACCAGTTTCCATCACACCTCCCCCATCCGTCTTCAAAATTAATACTCACTGTACACGATCTGAATTTTCTCATTGACAAGACCCCGGCAAAAGCTGCCAGATACCTGAAAAAACTCCAGGAAAATGTGAACATGGCCTCGGCTGTTACAGTGATCTCCGATTATACAGGGAAAGTACTGAAAGAACATATCGACACAGGCAGTAAACAGGTCCTTACCATTCACGACGGGGTCGCGCTCGAAAAAAGGCCCGACTCGGAAAAACCAGGCTGGATGCCCGGCAACCCGTTCTTCTTTTCGCTCTCAGTGTTCAAAGAATCGAAGAACATTCACACCCTGATACCGCTAATGGAACATTTTCCAGATCACGCGCTGGTACTCGCCGGGAATAACAGGTCTTCATACGGCGAAAGGATAAGGGAAATGATAAAGGCTTCAGGGAACAAAAACAACATCATCCTGCCGGGCCCTGTGAATGAAGATGAGAAGTACTGGTTGTACAGGAACTGCAGGGCATTCCTTTTCCCGTCCCTGGCCGAAGGCTTCGGCCTTCCGGTAATTGAAGCCATGCTGGCCGGGAAACAGGTGTTCCTCAGCCGTTCGGCCAGCCTGCCTGAAGTAGGCGGCGTCATTGCCTTTTACTGGGACAGCTTCGATGCATCCGAAATGGCGGCAGTTCTGCGTAACGGGATTGAACTTCGCGAAAACGACCCTGTTGGCAGTGCAAAAGTGACTATGGAATACGCTTCACGTTTCAACTGGGAGAACTGCATCATGAAATTTCTTGAATTATACCAAACTATTTTGGCCTGAGTGAATAATTTTTAAGAACTTCGTGAATATTTCTGCATTATGTCTGTCCCAAAAAACCTGACAGCCCTTTTCGAAGCAAGTATTCGCGACAATTGGGATAACAGGGCGTTATCCGATTACGGGGGAAGTGATTACACCTATAAGGAAATTGCTGGCCGGATCCTCACAATCCACGGGATCTTCAGGAAGAACGGGATCAAAAAAGGGGACAAGATCGTCCTTCTTGGAAAAAATTCCGCCAACTGGGGCATTATTTACATAGCAACTGTCACTTTTGGCGCTGTTATCGTCCCCATCCTCCCCGATTTCAAACCCGCCGACGTACATTACATCACCTCTCACAGCGATGCCTGCCTGCTGTTTGTCGAAGAGTTCATCTTTAAAGATCTGAACATGGCCGAAATGCCGCTGATCAGGGTGGCATACAGGATTCAAACGAATGAGGTGCTGTTCTGTAAAGAAGATGAATATCGAATATTGAACAACGAATTTCGAATTTTGAGTGAGGAGATAGCTGAACTCACACCTGAAATGATACGTTTTGACGATATCTCCCTGGAAGACCATGCGGTGATCAGTTACACCTCGGGAACAACCGGCTTTTCAAAAGGTGTTGTCCTGCAGCATAAGAGCCTGTATGAAAACATCCTTTATGCACAAAGGAACATGCCGTTAAAGCCCAAAGACAAAATACTATCATTCCTGCCCCTGGCCCATACCTACGGCTGCGCCTTTGAATTCCTGTTTCCATTTACCTTTGGCTGCGACATTACCTTCCTCACCAAAACACCCTCTCCCAAAATCATCATGCAGGCCTTCCAGGAGATCAGGCCTGCCCTGATCCTGAGCGTTCCACTGGTCATTGAAAAGATCTTCAAGACCCAGATCCTGCCATTGTTTCGCAAACCTGCAATCAGGATAATGCTGGCGGTACCGGGAATAAACATCCTCATTCATAATAAGATAAGGAAGAAACTTTACGACGTATTCGGGGGTAATTTCAAAGA
>Ga0118677_10001167_pt1 | contig 56439 bp, 51 predicted proteins | sample AliMusrvi5mmetaG_FD_86154 | JGI IMG/M metagenome (GOLD analysis project Ga0118677, IMG submission 86154)
ATAATAATCGTAATCCTAGTGGTGGTTGTCGGATTTGTTTATGTGATGAAACAATCAGGCCAGATTTCAGCCGAGACCGCCGCTGCATATCTGAAAAGTGGGGCCATGGTGATCGATGTGCGCAGCCCAGGTGAATTCAGCGCAGGTCATCTAGCCCAAGCCATCAACATCCCGTTGAACGAAATTGAAACAGCATTTCCCCAGCGGGTGATAGATAAAAACCAAGTCCTGCTGTTGCACTGTGCCAGCGGAATGCGAAGCGGTGTTGCCCAACAAAAACTAAAAGGGATGGGTTACGTGAACGCCTTCAATCTTGGTTCGTATGTCCAGGCTGAAGCCATTGTGGGCAAGCAGCCATCCAAATGACCTTCGATCTCGACGACCAGCGCCATCTAACGGCCGCTGAGGGCTGGCTGGAGCTTGGCCTGCACCTAGAAGCCAACGAGGAACTGGAGAAGATCACAGCGCAACTACGTGGTCACCCAGACGTATTGGAGCTACGCTGGCACATTTACGCCAAGGAAAAGAAGTGGGAAGCCTGCGTTCATATTGCCACTGCTATCATCAACCTCGCACCTGACAGGGCAGACGGTTGGATTCATCGCTCCTTCGCTCTGCATGAACTCCAACGCACCCAAGAAGCTTTTGATCAACTCCTGCCAATAGTGGATAAGTTCCCCAAGATCTGGACCATTCCCTACAACCTTGCCTGCTACGCTTCACGGTTGCACCAATTTGACCTGGCGCAGAAGTGGCTGAAACAGGCAATAACGGTGGATACGAAAACGGTTCAGGCAGCCGCAATCGAAGACGAAGATTTGAAACCGCTCTGGGCTAGCTTGGGTGGGACAATGTGGAAGCGGGAATAGGCAGCATCAAATCTAATTGAATCGTGGCTCCGTGCGGCGTTAGCATCGCAATATGCCAACGACCATTATAAATTTTGCATACGGTTCAAACATGGACCCCCTCCAGTTTGAGGAACGGTGTCCTAATTCACGCCGTTTGAGCAATGCTGTGCTTCTGGACCATAAATTCATCATGACTCGTCGTGGGTATGCCAGTGTCATTCCACATAAAGACAGCCAGGTTGAGGGAGTTCTTTACGAGCTAACCGAGGCCGATGAAGAGAAACTCGCTAAAAAGCATGAGGGTGTTCCCAAATATTATAAAAGAAAACACCTCCCAGTTCGGGTCGGCTCAAAAACCATCACTGCCCTTGTTTATGTCGCCACCAAAGTGACGCAGAACCCCGTTGATAATAATGGAAAGTTTGAATATGCCGCGAAGATTCTTTGTGGGGCAAAAAAATACAAATTGTCTGAACTGTACCAGGATATACTGCTTGGAACTCTCGGGGAATATCTTGACCAGACCTAATGCGGCGCGATGATCGTCTCAACCGTTTGCAGTAAGGGCCACGTTCTTGTTGTCGTCAGCCTCGGTCGAGGGGCGTAAATCCCAAAACCGTTTCGCAGTCGCTGCTGATGCCAGCGCGTCATAGCAGCGTTTGATGACCTCAGCGGAATTACCGGCCTCATACGCCGTTCGGACAGGATCTTTACCTGCTGCGAGATGGTAGGTGCAGAAGCAGTGGCGTAACCCATTTTGCCGCCAACGACCTAACTCTGCCAATTTAACCAAGTTTTTGATGCGTGCATCAAGCGATTGCTTTGAAACAGTTATGACTGGACCATTAAGCTTGGCACATGTCGCCAACCAAACGGCAGCAGTCTCATTGATGCTTATCACTCGACGACTACGTTTTTTAGCAGCCTTACCGCTAACAGTAATTGTGAGCTCAGCGAGGCTCACATTGGACCAATCAAGACGAGCAATTTCAGCGCGCCGTAATCCAGCAAATAGGCTCAATACAACTAGAGGCAGGCAACCTGCCGCTTGCGCGTGGGTGAGAATTCGACCGCACTCTTCGACTGAAAAACATTCGATTTCGTTGTCCTCAGTTTCAGGGTTGTCGAGAAGGGCGGCCGTGTTCACCTCGCAATAGTGATGCTTGATACCATAGTCGTATAGCATGGAAACACGGCGCCGGTAATGAATCTGCGACCGGGCACCCCAAGCTGGATCGCGTAACCAAGTAGCAAGCTCCTCAACATTTAGGTCCGCAAGTTTACGGTCGCCGAATGCCTTGGCAAATACATGCAAGCGTTGGCGTACGTCATCGAGATTGCGCTCACGCTGGTTTAATTTCTCGCGCTCGGCAATAAACTCTTTAATGACTTCCCCAGCAGGTGGAGCGTGGCGGAAGCGGAGATTATGGGTGATATAGAACTCGACCGCCTTTGTAATGGTCTCGCCACGGTATTCTTTTAATAGGTCAACTGCTTTTTGGGCTTCAACACGGATTGAAGCTGGTAATGAGAACGCCGCCGCACCTTCCCGTGTTGATTGTCGTCTGATCTTAAAGGCGTGCGCTTCGGCAGCTTCCTTACTCGAGAATACCTCGCGCATCCGCTTACCATCCACCATACATGCGACTTGCCAGACCCGCTTCCCGCTGGTATAGGTCAACTCATGAATTGGCGGCCACAACTTAGTTTTGGCCTTAGTAGTTTTCATAGCAGCGCATTTCTACCAGTAGAAATGCCAATTATTGCCAATAGAGTCAAGCCGATTATTCATAAGTCATTACTGGAGGGGTGGCAGAGTGGTTGAATGCGGCGGTCTTGAAAACCGCTGGTCGCGTAAGCGTCCCGGGGGTTCGAATCCCTCCCCCTCCGCCAGTTTTATTGGCAGGTGAATTAAAAAATATTAAAGGCTGAATTTTATATGCATTGGATTATTTTGACAGTAGCGATTCTTTTCGAGGCGGCAGGCACGACTTGTATGAAACTTTCGGCGGGTTGCACTAAACTGGTGCCGACGGTTCTCATGGGGTTGTTCTATTGCACTTACTTTTTCCTACTGACGGTGGCGCTGAAGAAGATTCAGTTGAGCATCGCGTATCCCATTGTCTGCGGTGCCGGCGTGGCACTAATTGCCGGGATTGGAGCGGTCTACTTTCGGGAGTCTTTTTCGCTGCTGAAAATTCTGGGCACACTGGCGATTGTTGGCGGCGTGATTGCGTTGAACCTCGCTGGGACAACGCGCTAATTTTTGCGTCCCAGTTTTTGGTTGCTTCATTTTTGTTTTTTGCGAAGATGCCGGCGATCACCCCGTTGCGAAATCGTTAGGGAGAACAGTTATGGCTGTGGAGATCTCGAAGATTCGGACATTGGCTGTGGTTGGCCATGCGGCCAGCGGCAAAACTTCGTTGCTCGACGCGATTTTATTTATCGCAAAGGCCGTCGGCAAACACGGTCGGCCCGGCAACGGTACCAGTAATGTTGATTGCTTACCGGACGAACTAGCGCGCAAGAGCACCATTCACGCGAAGCCGTTTCACTGCCAATGGCAAGACCACCAAATCTGTTTGCTCGACACGCCGGGCTTTGCCGATTTTTACGGCGACACGATGGCGGCAATCCGTGCGGCGGACGCGGCGATTTTCGTGGTGGATGGCGTGACGGGTGTGGAGGTCGGCACGCGGAGAATTTGGAAACTGCTCGACTCGATGGAAAAGCCCCGGCTGGTTTTTGTCAGCAAACTCGATAAAGAAAATGGCGATTTCTTCCGGGTGGTCGAACAGATTCAGCAGGTGTTTGGTAAAAATTGCATTCCGTTTGAGATGCCGCTCGGCAAGGAAGCCAGCTTTAGCAAGGTGCTGAATTTGCGCACTACACCGGAGGCGGATGTACCGGCGGAGTTGCGCGCGCAATTTCACAAGGCGCATGAAGCGTTGGAAGAAGCCGCGGCTGAGCAAGATGATAAATTGCTCGAAGAATTTCTCGGCGGCCAAGCGCTGACGCTGGAAGAAATCACCCAAGGCACGCATACCGGTGTTTCGCGCGGGACGACGGTGCCGATTTATTGCGGCAGCGCGGAGAAAGAGCTTGGTGCGCGGCAACTGCTCGAAGGTGTGGTGGCGTTGTTGCCATCACCGGCGGATCACGGACCGGTGGCGACGGTGGCTGGTGGAACGGTCGAACCGAAAGCGAATGCGCCGTTTGCGGGTTTTGTTTTCAAAGCGACGGTGGACGCGTTTGCCGGTCACTTGGCGTATGTTCGCGTGATTGCCGGTACGTTGAAAGCCGACCTCGACATCGTGAACGTCACGCGCAGTTGCAAGGAACGCGTTCCGCAATTGTTGCGGATTCAGGGTAAGACGCAAAAAGTTGTCACCGAAGCCGGCCCCGGTGAAATCGTCGCGTTGGCCAAGCTGAAAGACACGCACATCAACAATACGTTGTGCGATCCGAGCCGGCTGGTGCAATTCCCGCCGATTAAATTTCCAAAGCCGGTGATGAGCTACGCCGTTCATCCGCACACGGCGAAGGATGAGGAGAAAATCAGTTTGGCAATCCACCGGTTGCTCGAAGAAGACCCGACGATTGCGATGGAGCGGAATCCGAATACAAAAGAATTAGTGATCTCCGGTCTCGGCGACCAGCATCTCGCAGTGGTGCTGGATAACATGAAGAAAAAACTTGGCGTCAATGTGGACCTCTCGACGCCGAAGGTGGATTACAAGGAAACGATTACCGCTCGTGCTGAAGGTCATTACAAACACAAGAAACAATCCGGTGGTCGCGGTCAATACGGCGAAGCGTATCTGCGAATTGCACCGCGCGAACGCGGTTCTGGTTTTGAATATGTCGATGCGGTAGTCGGTGGAGCAATCCCGCGCAATTTTATTCCGGCGGTGGAGAAGGGTTGCGTCGAGGCGTTGCAGACCGGCACGATTGCTGGATTTCAAGTCGTGGATGTGCAGGCGGAGGTCTACGATGGTTCGTATCACGACGTGGATTCGAACGAACTGAGCTTCAAGATTTCCGGTTTGCACGCGTTCAAGGATGCGATGACGAAAGCGCGGCCGGTCTTATTGGAACCGATTATGAATGTGAATGTTTTTGTGCCGGACCAATACATGGGCGATGTGACCGGCGATTTGAACCACCGGCGCGGACACATTTTGACGGTGGAGATGGTGGATGGCTTGCAGTGCATCAAGGCGCAGGTGCCACAGGCGGAGTTGTTTAAGTACGTGACGGAGTTGCGCTCGATGACCGGTGGGCGGGCGTCGTTTGAGATGGAGTACAGTCATTACGAACCGGTACCGGCGCACATCACGACGAAGGTGGTGGCGGAAGCGCAAGCGGCGAAAAAGCCGGAACACGTGTGACCGATTTTGCGCGAGATGAGCAAAAACCGGCAGGTTGGCGCGACCGGTAGAAAGTGCCGGTAAGTTTGTATTTGGTTGCACAAGTGTGGATTGAGTCAGTTGCAGGGTCAGCAGATGTTGGCTTGGCATTTCGCTTGCTGAAAATAAAAGTCATCCAAGCGATTGGTTTTAAGTTGTCAGAGCCAGTGGGGTTGCATAACATACCGGCGAGCTTGGAGAAAAATTATGAAGAAGATTGAAGCAATTATTAAACCGTTCAAACTCGAAGACGTGAAAGAGGCGCTCAGCGGCGTCGGCGTCGAAGGAATGACGGTCAGTGAAGTCAAAGGTTTCGGCCGGCAGAAAGGTCACACGGAAATTTACCGGGGCAGCGAGTACACGGTAGATTTTTTGCCGAAGCTGAAACTGGAAATTGTGTTGTCGGATGGCACTGTCGATGCGGCGGTTAGCGCCATTTTGAAAGCTGCCAAAACCGGGAAGATTGGCGATGGAAAGATTTTCATTTTGCCGGTTGAGCAGGCCGTGCGAATTCGGACCGACGAGCGCGGCGAACAGGCCGTGTAAGCTGCCGGTGGACGAGAAGCGAGTGTTGCGATAACTAAACCAAACCCGCGCTAACGCGTAGGGCGATCAGGAGAACCATGACACCAAAAGAAGTTCTAGCGTTGTGTAAGAGCAAGAATGTGCAGTTAGTGGATGTGAAGTTTTGTGATTTTCTGGGCACGTGGCAGCATTTTTGCGTCCCGGTCGCGGAGCTCACGGAAGAAGTTTTCACCGAATGCTTGGGCTTTGACGGCTCCTCGATTCGCGGTTGGAAATCGATTGAGGCCAGCGACATGTTGCTGCAATTGGATCCCAACACCGCCATTATTGATCCATTTCCGCAGTCGACAACGCTGAGCATCGTCGCGGATGCGCTCGACACAATCACGCACGAACCGTACAGTCGCGACCCACGAAATGTCGCTCGCAAAGCTGAAGCATTCCTCCAGAGCACCGGTCTGGCTGACACAGCGTATTTCGGTCCGGAAGCGGAATTCTTTATTTTCGATGATGTTCGGTTTGGTCAAACGGCGAACAGCAGCTTCTACTATCTCGATTCCAACGAAGGCATCTGGAACAGTGGGCGCGAAGAGTTCCCGAACCTCGGTAACAAAATCCGCCACAAGGAAGGCTATTTCCCAGTTGCCCCGCAAGACACGCAAGTGGATATCCGTAATGAAATGATTAACGTCATGAAAGATTGTGGTCTTCGCGTGGAGCGCGAACACCATGAAGTCGCCACCGCCGGTCAAGCGGAGATTGATTTACGGTTTTCACCGCTCACCCAAATGGGCGACGCGATGATGCTCTACAAATACATCGTCAAAAACGTAGCCAAACGCCACAACAAGACCGTCACATTTATGCCGAAGCCACTCTTCGGTGACAACGGTTCCGGGATGCATTGCCACCAAAGCTTGTGGAAAAAAGGCAAGCCGCTCTTCGCCGGTAACAAATACGGCGGCCTGAGTGAAATGGCGATCTATTACATCGGCGGCATTCTCAAGCACGCCAAAGCACTCGCGGCGATTTGCAACCCGACCGTCAATAGCTACAAGCGGCTCACGCCGGGCTTCGAAGCGCCAGTGAATCTGGCGTATTCCAGCCGCAACCGGTCGGCCGCTATCCGAATTCCGACCTATTCGCCCAGCCCGAAGGCGAAGCGCATTGAATATCGTCCACCGGATCCATCGGCGAACATCTACCTCGCCTGCGCCGCCATGTTGATGGCTGGCTTGGATGGCATTCAAAACCGGATTGATCCCGGCGAACCGATGGACAAAAACCTCTATGAGTTGTCGCCGGCGGAATTGAAGAAAGTTCCGCAAATGCCTGGCAGTCTTGCTGAAGCCTGTGACGCGCTCGAAAAAGATCATAACTTCCTCCTGAAGGGCGATGTCTTCACCCAAGACGTCGTGGAAACCTGGATCGAAATCAAGCGCAAGGAGCAAGATCAAGTTCGCCTCCGTCCACATCCGTGGGAATTCCACATGTACTACGACTGCTAATCGAGCGGTCATTCTGAACTAAGTTGGGGCGCGTTTGTAACGCGCCTCAACTTTTTTCTGCATCTCACACAAGCCGGTAAATAAAAAAATAAAATACAGAAAAAAAATCTTGCCGGTAAAATTTTTGGTCGCTATGCTCCGCTCCGCTTTAGGCGAAAGCGAAGGTCAGTTAGAGGTTGTGAATAACTTGTTAATAGCTTGGAATCCCAAGCTGCGGCTTGGAAGAGTAATTGCGAGTGCCAAGTGAAGATTTCGGATTCATTCACATTCCTCTAGGTGTTGTCTGCGAAGTAAGGCTGTTGAAGTGGTTACGGGCCGGTATAGAAGCCGGATCGAGTTTTCTCAGTAACTACCACAAGTTTTGATTTGGACGCAGCCTTGCCTTGCGAATGACCCATCGGCGCATCCGCCAAAAAGCGAAAAACGAATCGCAATGAATAATTGTCAACAATTTGTGAATAACTTTAGTCGGTCAAGGTTGGAGTAGTAATGATGCGTAATCACGAACAGGTCTGGAAAGATGCCGGTAAGTCATTGCAAGGAATGTTGAATGCCGATCTTTTTGCCAGATGGTTTGCGCCCATCCGCCCTGTCGAAATTAAAGATGATACGTTGTTACTCGGCGTCGCCAATGAGTTCAGCCAGATTTGGTTGCAGGATAATTTTCTATCACTGGTTCGCGAAGCAGTGAACCAGACTTCGAAGAATCCGCTCCACGTAAAATTCGTTGTGGATGCGAATGCGCCCCGGCTGGAGCAATCACCGGCGAAGCCGCAGAAGGATGCTTCCGCTCGCCCCACCTTGGATATCAAGCTCAATCCCCGGTACACCTTTGATACTTTTGTGGTTGGCCCCAATAACAGTTTTGCGCACGCCGCCGCGCTAGCGGTTGCACAAGCACCGGCCAAAGCTTACAACCCATTTTTCCTGTATGGTGGCGTTGGTCTCGGTAAGACGCACTTGATGCAAGCCATCGGTCATTGCGCCGCCGCCAACCACAAGTCCGCCAAAGTCTGCTATATCACTTCTGAACAATTCACCAACGAATACATTCAAGCGATTCAGACGGCGAGCATTACCAAGTTCCGGAAGAAATACCGGCAAGTGGATGTACTGTTGATTGACGATATCCAATTCATCGGCGGGAAAGCCCAGACGCAGGACGAATTTTTCCATACGTTTAACAGTCTCAACGACGCCCACAAACAAATCGTGATTTCCAGTGACCGGCCTGCGGCGGAAATCGCCAATCTCGAAAGCCGATTGGTCTCGCGCTTTGAATGGGGTCTCGTTACAGAGTTGCAGCCACCGGCATTGGAAACGCGGATCGCGATTCTCAAAAAGAAAGCCGCCGCGCTGAATGTGAATATTCCCGACCGCATCATCGAATATCTCGCGGAACGGATTCGCACCAATATCCGCCGGTTGGAAGGGGCGCTGATTCGGCTCGCGTCCTACGCTTCATTGACCGGTAAAGAAATTACGATTGATCTGCTCGAAACATTGTTGCGAGATGCGCTGCACGAAGAAGCAAAGCGGACAATCACCGTCGATCTCATTCAACGTAAAGTTGCTGAACATTTCGATATTCGCTTAGCCGATATGACCAGCCGCCGCCGCCCGCAAAATGTCGCGTTCCCCCGGCAAGTGGCGATGTATCTGAGCCGGACATTGACTGATCGGTCGCTGGTGGATATTGGCGAGAGTTTTGGTGGTCGCGACCACGGAACCGTGATGCACGCCTGCCGGCTGATTGAAACCAAGATGAATGCCGACAATCGGCTCCGGCAAACCGTGGCGCACTTGCAGACCGCGTTGCAACGCTGATTACAGCAGTTTCTTCTGCTGATCTTCCGCCACCAACTCCGCCACACTGCGCCGGTACCGACTGCGCCGTTGCTCCATCTCGAGCTTATCGTGTTCGGAATCCACCGGTGACGGATACTGGCCGGTATAACAAGCCGAACAGAATCCTTTCGCCGGTAAACCAGTCGCCTGAATCATTCCGTCTAACGACAGATAGCCCAGCGAATCTGCGCCGAGAAATTCCCGGATAGATTCGAGTGAATTATTCGCCGCCATCAATTCTTTCCGGGTCGGAAAATCAATGCCGTACGCGCAGGGCCATTGGTGCGGCGGACAGCTGACGCGCATGTGGACTTCCTTCGCGCCGGCCTCGCGCAACGTCGTCACTCGCGACCGCGCCGTCGTCCCGCGCACAATCGAATCATCGAGCACCACCACGCGTTGACCGCGCACCATGTCTTCGATGAGATTGAGTTTCACGCGCACCCCGAAATCACGGATGAGCTGACTCGGCTGAATAAACGTGCGGCCAATATAATGATTTCTGACAAAGGCGTTGCAGTACCGGAGGCCGCTGGCTTCGGCGTAACCGAGTGCTGCCCATGTGCCGCTGTCGGGCACCGGTACCACCAAGTCCGCCGGCACCGGATGTTCATGCGCGAGTTGACGGCCCATGTTAATGCGAACTTGCGCGACGTTCTTCTGAAAAATGTTGCTGTCTGGACGCGCGAAATAAACATATTCAAAAACACAAAACGAATGCGGCTGTTGTGTTCCGGCCCACGGGTTGACACTGCGCACTCCATCTTTATTAATCAGGACAATTTCACCCGGCTCGAGATCGCGAACATATTCCGCTTGGATGAGGTCGAGCGCGCAGGTTTCGCTGGCGAAGACATACGCAAAACCGTCCACGCCATCTTCGGCGAGATTGGTTTTCATCCGACCTAAGACGAGCGGCCGGAATCCAAACGGATCGCGGACGCCAATCATTTCATCTTCCCCCATGATGACCAGCGAGTACGCGCCTTGAATCTTGCGCATCACGGCTTCGAGCGTATGGATCCGGTCGCCATTGCCGGGCTGCGCGAGCAAATGGAGAATGATTTCGCTATCGACGGTAGTTTGAAAAATCGAACCTTGCTCTTCCAGTTCAGCTCGCAACCGCGCGGCGTTGGTCAGATTTCCGTTATGACCAATCGCAATTTGTCCCCGCGCGCAATCCACGACTAGCGGCTGCGCATTTTTAATGTGCGAGCTACCGGTGGTCGAATACCGCACATGTCCCAGCGCCAGATGCCCCGGCAACGAACGCAAAATGTTTTTGTCGAAGACCTGTCCAACCAAGCCCATGCCTTTGTGCGTTCGCAAATCCACGCCGTCGGACGCGGTGATACCGGCACTTTCTTGGCCGCGATGCTGCAGTGCGTACAGACCATAGTACGTCAGCTCAGCGGCATTCGGGTGTCCGTAAATTCCAAACAGGCCACAATAGTGACGAGGGTGTTGATTCATCGCGCGTGTGTCATGTCTTAATCAAATTCCCGGCAAAACGCAAGGCGCGCCCGGAAAAATGTTTCGACGCACTCCGTCAAATTTCGTAAGAACCCGCCATCTAAAAAAGTCCGTCTCGCCATTCTCGAGGTCGGCGGCATTGCCGGCGTACATCAACGGCCTCAAAGTCCATGCCAACGGACTTCTCTTCACTACACGGAGACAGATTTGTAATCGACAGGCACATACTGCAACGTTAGCATTAACAAATGGAATCGGGCATGAATCCAAGCCGATTACTGCAACAACTAAACCCCGAACCATGAGGAGAACAGATGGGCGAAAAAGGATACAATACGAATTTAGCGGCAGAATTTTACGTCCTCTCATCACTTCATCGGATGGGATTGAATGCCACACTCACCCTTGGAAACAAGAAAGCGGTCGATATTGTGGTCATTGTAAACAAAGATCATGTGATCACTGTTGATGTGAAAGGTCTTGCTTGCAAAATGGACTGGATATTTGGAAACGGGCCGCTACATGTCGCAGCCAATCATATCATTGCGTTGGTAGGGTATGAGGGAATGATTGATCAAATTGACAAAGAACCCCGAACCTGGATTGTCCCCTCACTAAAACTAAAGCCGTTCATTAAAACAGCAGGGAATGGAAAAACTAAGTATGTGCCGCGTAAGAGATTTCTTGAAGAGGGAAAGCAATACGAGAATGCATGGGATGTGTTAAAAGGAATGACTTAATCCATCATGTCGTACCCTAACAGGTGACTGCATGAATGATAATTTCGTCCACCCAGCAACCAGCCGCATATCGATTACTCGCGACGGCCACAGCATTACTCGCAGTGCTAAAATCCCCAAACCTGTCGTACTGGTGGATACCAGAGAGCAGCAGCCCTTCCCAGTATTAAGAAACCACCCCAACTGGATCAGCGCGGAGAAACGTGTGGCCTTGAAGACGGGTGACTACAGCATCGAAGGCATGGAAGATCTGCTAACGCTCGAACGTAAAAGCTTGGCCGATATTGTTAATTGTACAGTTGTCAGCCGGCAGCGATTTATTGCGAATTGTACCCGTCTGGCCAAGTTTCGTTGGAAAGCCATCATCATTGAGGCGTCATATGAGGATCTGAAGCGTGATTGTCAGGAGTATGGTGTGGAGTCAGATGTCCACCCCAATGCTGTGGTTGGCACTCTGGACGCTATTGAAGCCAAGTTCGGAATCCCCATCATCCTTACGTCACGGCATCGTACGCTGGCCACAGAGCGGGCAGCAAGCTGGCTGTCTAAGCATTTCACATATTGGTGGCTGGAGCAGCACGATTTTGGCAGAGTGTTAGTCGATGAGGATAGGTTGTGATGACCGATAGATCGGTAAAATTAATCATTTACGTCCCGGTTTCCACTCACTAACCGGTTGAGATCCTGCCGCGATATTGTCCGTGGAAGTCTAGTCGCAGCGATTACCGGTCCATCACTTTTCCGATGGCCGACCACCAGGTATTTCGGAGTTCGGTGACCGGCCACTGCAACGAACCGATTTGCAATGCCGCGCCACCGGTCACTCCCAACCGGGCCACCGGTAAGCCCGACGCCAAAATCTTCGCCGCGTTCGCCGGTGTCGCTGACAACACGATCCGCGATTGCGTTTCGCCAAATAATGCCGCCGCCGATACCGGTAGCTCAATGGTCGCGCCCAGCAGCGCGTCGCCGTTGGAAATGCAACATTCCGCCAACGCGGCCGCCAGACCACCTTCGCTACAATCGTGCGCACTCTTGACCCAACCTTGCTTGATAAATTTGAGTACAGCCGCGTGAATCCGTTTGGCATTCTCCAAATCCATTTTCGGCGGCGCGCCTTTTTTGGTTTTGTGAATTCGCTTCAAGTATTCGCTGCCACCGAGTTCCGCACCGAGTTCGCCGAGCAACAGCACCACATCGCCGGCATTCTTGAACCACTGCGTGGTGATATGTTTTGGATCGTCAATCAAGCCCAGCATTCCGATGGTCGGCGTCGGGTCCACCGCCGCCACCGGCGATTCGTTGTACAAGCTGACGTTGCCACCGGTGACCGGCGTGTTAAACGCCCGGCACGCTTCGCTGGCACCTTCGACGCATTGTTGCAGTTGCCAAAAGACTTCCGGTTTCATCGGATTGCCAAAGTTCATGCAATCCGTCACCGCCAAGGGTCGCGCCCCACTGCAAACGAGATTCCGTGCCGCCTCCGCCACCGCCGTCTTGCCGCCTTCATATGGGTCGAGCAAACAGTACGTGCTGTTGCAATCGGTCGTGAACGCGATGTGTTTGGCGCCGGTGCCTCGGTACCCCAAATCCGGCCGGTCTAAATTAATGCGAATCACTGCGGCGTCGCTGCCGGGGAGAACCACCGTGCCGTCTTGCACCATGTGATCGTATTGCCGGTAGACCCAATTCTTCGAGGCAATCGTCGGCGACTTGAGCAATTCCAAAAGCGTCTTCTCGTAATCCTTCGGCTCCGGCAGGCTGAGCGGATTAAATTTCTGATTCTCGATTTCCGCCGCCGGCTGCTTTGCCTCGCGGTGATAAATCGGTGCATCGTCGGCCAGCTTGGCCGCCGGAATCTCCGCCACCACTTCCTTGCCGACTTTCACCCGCATCATTCCGTCGCCGGTCACTTTCCCAATGGTAACGCCGTGCAAATCCCACTTCTTGAAAATCGCTTCGACTTCTTTCTCGCGGCCTTTATTCGCAATTAGCAACATCCGCTCCTGCGACTCGCTGAGCATGATTTCGTACGGCGTCATTCCGGCTTCGCGTTGCGGCACGAGATTCAAATCAATCTCGTTACCTGTGCCGGCTCGACTGGCGGTTTCACAAGTCGAACAAGTCAGCCCGGCTGCCCCCATGTCTTGAATCCCCACCACCAAGCCTTCCGTCCGCATCACTTCGAGACAGGCTTCGAGCAAAAGTTTTTCCATGAACGGATCGCCCACCTGCACCGCCGGCCGGTCGGCCTGCGATTCCTTGGTGAGTTCCCGGCTCGCAAACGCCGCGCCCGCGAGGCCATCCTTGCCGGTGGCGCTGCCGACGTAAATGACCGGATTGCCGACGCCTTCAGCTTTGCCGCGTTTAATCTGGTCGTGACGAATAATGCCGAGGCAAAGCGCGTTGACGAGCGGATTGCCATTGTACGAATCATCAAAATAAACTTCGCCGCCGACGGTCGGAATGCCGATGCAATTTCCGTAATGCGCGATGCCGGCCACGACGCCGGTAAAGAGCCGGCGATTCGTTACCGCCTGCGCCGAGTTACCTTCGATTGGTCCGAACCGGAGCGAGTTGAACCCGAAAATCGGCCGCGAACCCATCGTGAAAATATCGCGAATGATGCCGCCCATACCGGTCGCCGCGCCTTGAAACGGCTCGACCGCGCTCGGATGGTTGTGCGACTCGATCTTGAACGCAATCGCCCAGCCGTCGCCGACATCCACGATGCCGGCGTTTTCCTCACCGGCTTTGACGAGAATGAAATCGCCGTCGCGCGGAAACTTTTTTAGTTCCGGCTTGGAGTTTTTGTAGCTGCAATGCTCCGACCACATCACGGAAAAGATTCCGAGTTCCGTGATGTTCGGCTCCCGGCCGAGGATTTTTTTGATCCGCTCGTATTCGTCCGGCGTGATTCCGTGCTTGGCGATAATTTCAGGTGTGATGGAAATGGATTTCATAACTCGTGTCCTACTTTACCAAGTCTGCTCCGCGAAACGAAGCGAAGAATCGCGCTCCCGGCAAAATAAAATTGCAACCACCACCAGCCAGCGTAGAATGTTTTTGTGAACGACTTCAAACTAAACTCGAAACTTTGTCATTTTGCTAATGAGTTCCGGTGAGTAATAATGTTTAAAAAAAGGAGGGTTGGAAATATGAGAAAATGGATGATCGTCGTCGCGATAGCAGTAGCTACAGTTGGAGGGATTACTGCGCTAGCAACTATGCCAACTAAATGCCCGTTCGTGGACTCGAATACTGGATTAGAGTGTTTGGGTTTTCCTATGCCAGATGGTGTTTGTGTTGCTGGCAGCAAGCGGAGGTGCAACCTCAATAGCGGGCATAGGTGGGTTACAAAAGACTAGCGTGTGAAATGCACATTGTGTGCTTTTGTGTGCTCGGATTAACTTCAAATAATTCGTCGGCTCGACTTACTGGCACGCTTTGTTAGATTACCGGCATGAACTTTTCTGAGCAGCGGTATGACTCGATGGTTTACCGACGATGCGGGCGGAGCGGCTTGAAATTACCGGCGATTTCGCTCGGCTGTTGGCATAATTTCGGCGCGCAAGCCAATCACGACGAAGCCCGGCGGATGTTGCACCGGGCGTTCGACCTCGGCATTACGCATTTCGATCTGGCCAACAATTACGGCCCGCCACCCGGTAGCGCGGAGGAATTTGTCGGACGTGTGTTCGCGGAGGATTTCAAAGATTACCGGGACGAACTGATTATCTCGTCGAAAGCCGGTTACCGGATGTGGCCGGGGCCGTATGGCGAATGGGGTTCGCGGAAATATCTGCTCGCTAGCCTCGACCAGTCGCTGCGCCGTTTGAAACTTGATTACGTGGACATTTTCTACTCGCACCGGCCGGATCCCGACACGCCGTTGGAAGAAACCATTCTCGCACTCGATCAAGCGGTGCGCGCCGGTAAGGCGCTGTATGCCGGCATCAGCAGTTACTCCGGCGCGATGACCGATGCGGCCATGAAGCTGGCGCGGGAACTCCGGTTGCCATTGGTGATTCACCAACCGCGCTACTCGATGCTGGACCGGTGGGTGGAACCGGATTTGTTGCCGGTCACCAAGCGCGAAGGCTTGGGCGTGATTGCGTTTTGTCCATTGGCACAAGGCTTGCTCACCGACCGGTATCTCGCCGGCATTCCCACCGACTCACGCGCCGCGAGTGCGACCGGCTTTTTGAGCGCCAACCAGGTGCAACCGGAAATCGTCGCCAAAGTCCGGCAACTCACCGAGATCGCACAACGGCGCGGTCAAAACATGGCGCAGATGGCCTTGGCGTGGGTGCTGCGCGACGAGGCGGTCACGAGTGCGCTCATCGGCGCGAGCCGGGCCAGCCAGATCGAGGACAACGTCGCCGCGCTCGCCAACCTGAAATTTTCCGCCGAGGAACTGACCGAGATTGACCGGATTCTTGCCGGCTAACTCACGCGCTGACAATCGCGCGTAAGATCGACTCAAAAATCAACCGGCCATCTTCACTGCCGAGTGCGGTTTCACTGGCACGTTCGGGGTGCGGCATCAAACCAAAGACATTCCGGCCTTCGTTACAGATGCCGGCAATGTTGTCTACCGAACCGTTTGGATTATTGACATACCGGACGAGAATTCGGTCTTCGTCCTGTAGTTGTTTGATGAGCGCCGGTTCGGCAAAGTAACAGCCCTCGCCGTGCGCAATCGGAATCCGCAACACTTGCCCGGCCCGGCACTGATTCGTGAACGGCGAGTCGGTGGTCTCGACCCGGAGATTGACGTGCTCGCAAATAAACTTCAGTCCTTTATTGCGAATCAACGCGCCCGGCAAAAGCTGTGCTTCACAGAGAATCTGAAAACCATTGCAGATGCCGATGACGAGTCCGCCAGCTTCGGCGTGCGCGGCCACGGCTTTCATTGCCGGCGAAAACCGCGCGATGGCACCGGTGCGCAGATAATCGCCGTAGCTGAATCCGCCTGGGACGACGACGCAATCGACATCTCCGAGCGCCGACTCTTTGTGCCAGATATACTGGGTCGGTTGATTGAAAACATTGGCCAACACGTGGTAGGCGTCTTGGTCGCAATTGCTGCCGGGAAATTGGATGATGCCGAATTTCATTGGATTGAAAACTCGTAATCTTCGATGACCGGATTGCTGAGAATCTTGTGGCAGGCTTCGTCCATCTTCTTTTTCAGCGCCGCCTTGTTGCCGCCCTTGAGTTCAACTTCGATAAATTTGCCGATGCGCACTTCTTGAATCCCCTTGAACCCGAGCGATTCCAACGCGTGTTGCACGGTTTTGCCCTGCGGATCGAGCACCGTTTTCTTCGGCATGACAATAATCTTGGCTTTCATGATGATTCGTTTTTACCAGACTTACCGGGTTAGCGCTAGTTTCAAGGTGATAATTTGAAATGGACGCACCGTAAATGTCACGCCCCCATTGCTCCATGTGAGTCTCGCTTCGTTGTCTTCAAGAAAATTACAGCGTGTCACCTGTCGGACCGGTAATCCGCTTGTTAAGCGGACTCGACCCCGTGCCCCGTGAGCTTCGTACAACCGCACGATGATGTGACGGGAATCCTCAGCTTTTTTCACGGTGTCAATCACTATGCCAGGCGAATTGACACTGAAGAATGAGCGCTCTCCGGCGGAAGCGTCAGTCGGTTGAAGTAATAACGGCGCATTGAATGCGCGGGCTGCTGGAATAACACCGGCGGTGCGCAAATCACCCGCGTGCGGCATGAGCGCGTACCGGAATTGATGTCGGCCAATGTCAGCCGTCGGATTGGGATATTTAGGCGCACGGAGGAGTGAGAGCTGCATAACATTCCGGTAAGTTGCGTGGCCATACTTGCAGTCGTTGAGTAATGCCAACCCGCAACCCGGTTCACTCAGATCCGCCCACCGGTGGGCGCAGACCTCAAATCGCGCCAGGTCATAACTGGTGTTGAAATGTGTGGGGCGCTGGAGATGACCGAATTGGATTTCGTAGGTCGCCATTTCATTATGAATCGCAGTTGGAAACTCAACTTTGAGCAACTTTTGATTTTCATTCCAGTCCACCGTGGTGGTGAAGTCGAGGCGCGGGGCAACGGCGTCGAGCGTGATGCGCTGAGTCAATCGGCTGGTTGCGCTCAGGTTAAACGCGAATTCCACTGTCACCCGGAGCGGATGCTGCTCAATCACTCGACACTGCTGAGCGCCGGCAAGATCCCGGCGTTTTTCACGGTGGAAGATATCCACGTCCCAGGCATCGCAATTGAACGGGATGTCATCAAAAATTACAAAATGATTCGCCTTGCCGGCGAGTGTTTCGCGGTGGATGCGTTTATCGAACAAGCTGGTCACGTGGCCGGTCCGGTGAAGTACAATCTGGAGGAACTGATTTTCAAGCACCAAGCCGGTCGCGGTTTCTGTGAGTGTGACGGGTTGGTCCGTTTTGAGCGCCGGCGTTTGCACGGCATACCCCATTGCCGGGGCGCTGATGATGGCAGGTTTACCGGCCACGGTGACGGCTTCCCGGCGCGGAAATCCAAGGGTATTGACGACTGCAACCCGTGACCGACCGGCTGGGAAAAGTTGCGCCAATGCCGTCGTACGCAATTTCGTTCCCGTAGTAAGAATTTCCGCATATTGTGCGGCGCTATCCCGGTAGACTTCGGCGGTCGATGAACCGGGAATGATGTCATGGAATTGATTCAACAAAACCAACTTCCACAGCCGGGTAATCTCCGTAGCCGGATACGGCCGACCGGTCATTGCCGCAAGAAACTCAACATCGTGTAGGAGATCTTCACTCCGGCGGTTGCTCAGCTTGTTCGCGGCTTGCGTGGTGTACGTGCCGCGATGACATTCCAGGTATAACTCGCCGACTTGCGTCGTGAGGTCTTTCATATCGGCTTCGAGCCGGCCAAAAAACTCTTCGGGCGAACGCTGAGTTACGCGCGGTAAGCCATCGACATCGCGCGCCCGCCGCAATTGTTCAACCATCTCCCAAGTCGGCCCGCCGCCCCCATCGCCGAATCCAAAGAGGTAGTAACTTTCGTTGGACCTTTCGAGGTCTTTGTAATTGCTGACATTGAATAGCAATTCTTTCACATTACAAATGCCATTATAGGTATCGACCGGTGGGAAATGTGTCAGCACTCGGCTGCCATCAATGCCTTCCCACCAAAACGTGTGCGCCGGCGGTTTGTTGATTTGATTCCAGGAAAGTTTCTGCGTCAGAAACCGGCTGATGCCGGCGCCGCGCATGATTTGCGGCAATTGGCCGTTGTAACCGAAGACGTCCGGAATCCAACACTCGCGGCAATACCGGCCAAATTCCTGCCGGAAAAAACGCTGGCCGATGAGGAACTGCCGGACCAGTGATTCACCAGATGGGAGGTTGCAATCCGCTTCGACCCACATGCCGCCCGTCGGCACGAACTGGCCGGTGCGGACCCGCCGTTTGATTTTGGCGTAGAGCGCGGGCTGCTCGGTCTTCATCCATTCAAACTGCTGCGCCTGTGAGCAGACAAATTTATACTCGGGATATAAAGCCATCATCCCGACGGCCGTCGAAAACGTTCGGTAACACTTGCGTTTCGTTTCGGCCAGTGGCCAGAGCCACGCGGTATCAATGTGCGCATGCCCAATGGCGGAGATGTTGTGCTGACCGTCACCGTTTTGGGCCGACAAAAATTGCCGAGCCATGCGCCGGGCGGCCGGCCAAGTGGCGCGGTTATCGAGATCGCAGGCGTTGATCATTGCATTGGCAGTCCAGAGTGCTTGGGCCGCTCGCGGAGTGCGTGGTGGCAACTGCGCCGCCATCCCGGCAATGACTGTATAATCACAAATCAAGTCCCATGCTTCTCGGTCGAATACGGCAATTTCTGCTTGAACCAGTCGGCCGATTTCACGCACCCGGTTTTCATCGATACCAAACAACTCATTGCAGGCAACCTCAACATAGAGTGTCTCACGTTCACCACCGCGCGCCCGCGCCGTGAGACGAAACCGATTTCGGATCGGACCAGTGACGCCATACATCGTCCCGTCACCAGTCAGACCTTGCAGTGGGACGCCATTTTGCCAGATACACGCTTCGGAAGTCGAATCCCACAGAAAAACCACTTCCTTGCCACGCCACGCCGCTGGAATCGTAATCTCCACTTTGAACCAAAAGGTCGCCCACACCGGCCCGAAGTATTCGCCAATCCGCGCCGGCCGATATTTTCCACAGACTGCCTCGGCAAATGGGATGCGCCCCGGCGCCCGCGACACCGCCAACTGGACTGGTGCTTTGGTTGGATAAAGTTTCCCGGTCAATTGGTCGGGTTTTAGAAAAAATTTGATCCGGGATTGTGTAATCTCAAAATGTTTTTCCATGAGTCGTGCGTATAACATGGCCGACCACGCCGCGCAAGAAAACTACCAACAGCCGGCAGGAGTCCACTCAGCTTTGTGGCCGAAGCCTTGCCGGTTGTCCGTGAGTCGCAGCCAATCGGGTGTGATTTTCCAAAGCTCAGCTTTTGCAAAGGCCGGCGCAAGCTCCGCGACACCGGCCAACGCAAACCGTTTCAAAAAAATTGCCCAGCCAGTCGCGCGTTCCGCGCCAGTCAACTGCGAACAGTGACCAGTCAATTGCACACCGCGAATTTCCTGCCAGTCTTGCCGGTCGCGTTGAATCGTGCCGGCGACTCGGCCGGCCATCGCTGTGCCGTGCCGGGTAGTCGGATCGGTGACGACGTAAAGATTGAGTTCATCGTCCGCCGCATAAAACAAGGCCGCCGCGTATGGCCCATCCACCGCTAACGTGAGCACTTGATGCTCGCGTAAAAATTCCAGTAATTGTGATTTCAGATCACCGGTCAACGGATGCCGACTTTGCGGAAGGTGTTGTTCACTTCCCGGAAGTGGATGCTGGGATTGAACAGCGCTTGGATTTCGCGCGGTGTAACGAGCTTCATCAACTCGGCGTCGGCGAGTAGGAAATCTTGGAATGACTTACCAGGAGTTTGCCAAGTCGCCATCGCGTTGCGCTGGACGATGGCGTACGCCTTCTCGCGGGTTAGACCCTTCTTTGTCAGCGCGAGCAAGATTGCCTGCGAGAAAGTCAGGCCTTTACTGGCGTCGATGTTGGCTTTCATCCGGTCGGGATACACCAGCAACCGGTCGGTGATGTCAGTCAATTTCACCAACATATAATCGAGCAACGTCGTCGAGTCCGGCAAGATGACGCGTTCCACTGAGCTATGACTGATGTCGCGTTCGTGCCAGAGCGCGACGTTTTCCATCGCGGCCAGCGCATTGCCGCGCAACACACGCGCCAGACCGCAGAGGCGTTCGCAGGTAATCGGATTGCGCTTGTGCGGCATCGCGCTGGAACCTTTTTGGCCGACGGTGAAAAATTCTTCGGCTTCGAGCACTTCGGTCCGCTGGAGATGCCGGAACTCCTGCGCCCAGCGCTCAATGGAACTACCGACCAACGCCAGCGCCGCAGAATATTCCGCGTGCCGGTCGCGTTGGAGAACTTGAGTGGAAATATTTACCGGTTGGAGTCCGAGCTTCCGGCAGACATATGCTTCGACTTGCGGCGAGAGATGCGCGTGAGTGCCGACGGCACCAGAGATTTTTCCGACCGCCATGATTTCGCGAGCGCGTTCAAGTCGCGTCAGCGCCCGACCAAACTCGTCATACATCAACGCCATTTTCAAACCGAACGTCGTCGGCTCGGCGTGAACGCCATGCGTGCGCCCCATGCACGGTGTAAATTTAAATTTCTTCGCTTTGCGCGCGACGACTTGCCGGAGCGTTTTTACATCGGCGATGAGAATCTCCATTGCCTGCACCATCTGGTACGCCAGCGCTGTGTCGCCGATATCCGACGACGTCAAACCTTCGTGAATGTGCCGGGAGGCCGGGCCGACATGTTCGGCGACGCAGGTCAAGAATGCGATGACATCGTGGTTGGTGGTCTTCTCGATTTCGTTGATGCGCTCCACGGAAAACTTTGCTTTCCGTTTGATGAGCGCGAGGTCGCGCGCCGGAATCTTCCGGGCTTCGCAGGCGAGGATTTCGATTTGGAGCCAAATCCGAAATTTGTTTTCGTCCGTCCAAATCTGGCGCATCGTTTCTCGGGAATAGCGTCGAATCATAGTGCCGGCAGGCTAACGAACCAACTCAGAGTTGTCAACGCGCGGTCATCTGATATTCTGCGGATTATGAATTTGACAGAGTTGATTTTTCTACCACGGCCGCGCCAACTCCGGGCGGACCGGGGAAATTGTCCGAACTCCCAGCCACGCGTCGTCGTTGACCCACAATGCGGGTTACCGGCGCAAGGCTACCGGTTGCGGTTGACGCCGAGCGGGTCGGAGATTACCGCCGGTGACGCCGCCGGAGCGTTTTACGGTCAGGCCACGCTGACGCAAATCAGGCGGCAATGCCGGGCGGAATTACCGGCGGGCGAGATTGCGGATTGGCCGGATTTTCCGGTGCGCGGCGTGATGCTCGACATCAGTCGCGACAAGGTGCCGACGATGGAGACGCTCTTGGCGCTTATCGATTCGCTTGCCGAATGGAAAATCAATCACTTGGAACTTTACACCGAGCACACGTTTGCGTACCGGAACCATCGCGCCGTTTGGGAACAGGCTTCGCCGCTGACTGGTGCGGAGATTGATCAACTCGATGCCTATTGCCGGGCGCGATTTATTGATTTGGTGCCGAACCAGAATTCGCTGGGACATTTTGAGCGGTGGCTGCGGCATCCGGATTACCATTCATATTCCGAGACACCGGACGGCTTCACTAACTGCTGGGGCGTGCACACTCAGCACGGTTCGACATTATATCCGGGAGAACCGAAGGCGCTGGAATTGCTGACCGAACTTTACGCCGAGTTGCTACCGCATTTTTCGTCCCAAAAATTCAATGTCGGCGGGGATGAACCGTGGGAGCTCGGCGAAGGCCGGAGCAAATCGGAATGCGAGCGAATCGGCAAAGGCCGGGTCTATCTCGATTTCCTGCTGAAAATTCACAAACTCGTTCAACAGCACGGGCGAACGATGCATTTCTGGGGCGACATCATCCTGCATTATCCGGAACTGGTGAAAGAAATTCCGGAGGATGTCGTGGTCTTGGAGTGGGGCTACGAAGCCGACCACAAATTCGACGAACACGGCGCGCTGTTCGCGCAGTCCGGGAAGAAATTTTACGTCTGTCCCGGAACTTCCTCGTGGAACACCATCACCGGCCGCACGGACAATTGCCTCGCCAATCTTCGCAGTGCCGCCACGAACGGTCTCCGCCATGGCGCCAGCGGATTTCTCAACACCGACTGGGGTGATAACGGGCACTGGCAATACTTACCGGTGAGCTATCTCGGCTTCGCCGCCGGCGCGGCAATCGCGTGGAACCAGGCCGCGCATCAGGAGGATGATTTTATTGCCGCACTCGATACGCATGTTTTCCGCGATGCGGCGCAGGTGATGGGGCGGCTGGCGCACGATCTTGGAAATGTTTATCTGAAACCCGGCAAAATCATCCCCAATTCTTCCGCGCTCTTCTGGCTGATTCAGCGGGAACAATTAGAAATACCACCGAATCTCGCGGAAGCCCGCGACTTCATCTCCGCCACTCTCGCGCCACTGGCGAATGCCCGAATGCAGCGCAGCGATGCGACGGTGATTCATGACGAGTTTACCAATGCTGGTCGCCTGCTCCGGTACGCTTGCGACCGCGGTCAATCCGCGCCGGCAAAACAGTTAGCCAGTCAGCTGCGCGAAATTATTTCTGAGCACCGGCGGTTGTGGCTCGCTCGCAACCGGCCCGGCGGATTACCGGATAGTTGCCGAGTGTTAGAAAAGCGGCTCCGTGAAGCTGAGCAAACCTAGACGGTTGAAATCGTCTTGCCGGGTGGAACATCGTGCAGTTTACCGGCGACGTTGATGGTGACCGGAATTGCGCTGGGATTGAAGACGGTGGCGCGATTGGCGGCGACGACGAGTCGCTGCCGAGCGGCTTCGTAGTCGAAAAGCTCGATGTTTGTGCAGTACCAAATATCGGGCTTGCCGGCGAGCGGCTTGAAGATTTTCTCCAAATCTTCCCAGCGATTCTCAAATTCGTAGGTGTGACCCCAGATGAAAAATAGGCCAGTCGAACGCGGATTGGCGTAAAGCTCGGCAAACCGTTGCGGGACCGGTTCGGGGGTGGTGGTAAATTGGTGCGCGGTGGTCTGCCACGCCAACGGTTCGCGCGGCGGGAAACAATTCCAGTGATTCTCGACCGTGCGAGCGTAGACGATGCCGAGCTGCCGGAGCACGGCGATGACGCGGTCATTGTAGGTGCCGAACGGATAAGCCATCCCGCGCACTGGGTAGCCGACTAAATCTTCCAGCGCGCACCGGTCGCGGAGCACTTCGTCGGCGATTTGTGCGTTGTCGAGCTTCTCCAACCACGGGTGCGAAACGGTGTGGACGGCGACTTCGTGCCCCCGGTACAATTCGGCGACTTCGCTGGCGTCAATGTGCCGGGACGTGTCTGGCGCCGGCTTGCCGGTCCGGAGCAATCCGCCGGAATTCAGATTGAACGTGCCTTTCAAGCCCCACTCGTTGAAGGCGCGCACCACGCGCCGGTCGTGGATGACGCCGTCGTCGAAACTGGTGGTGACTGCGAGGCGTTTGCCGCCGGGGAACTGCGTGACTTCGATGCGTACTGGAGTTGGCATGCCGCCACGATTCCATATTCCCGTCCGTTTGCCAAGAATGACTTTGTCTTTTGGCCGAGTGCTAGTATTCTCCCGGCATGGGAACAACACTATGAATCCGATGCCACTTCAGGGCTACATCATGTTTAGTTTCATGGGCGGCGACGACAAGCGCGAGTTCCACAAGTTCGCTGTCAAACAAGCAATTTTAAGCGACGATGGCAAGGGCTATAAACTCGCAATCGACTTCGATTGTGGCCCACAAGGTGGTGAGTACACCATTGTGCTTAAGGGCGAGGATCCGCTATTTTTTCAAGGCGACTGGTCTCGCAAAGACGACTCTACCAAGGGAAGTTGCACATGCCGGAGATACTCCAGCGGAACGCATCTTGCACTCATCGGCGCTTGGCAGGAGGAGAGTGGGGCGCAGCAGTGGATTGCTGAGCTCTCCCTTTGAGAGTTGAACCACCGGTATGCTCGAACCTGCTTTATTGCTGACGGCGTACCGGCAGGGAATTTTTCCGATGGCGCTGAATGCGCGCGGCACCATCGGTTGGTTTTCGCCGGATCCGCGGGCGATTATTCCGCTCGACGACCGGTTTCATGTGCCGCACGGGTTGCGGCGGACGTTGAAGAAGGCGCCGTTTGCAGTCACGTTCGACCGCGCTTTTCCGTTGGTGATGCGGGAATGTGCGGCAAACCGGGCGGAAGGAACTTGGATTTCGCCGCAAATTCATAAGAGCTACGGCCAGCTTCACAAACTCGGTCACGCGCACAGCGTGGAAGTCTGGCAGGGCGCGGAATTGGTCGGCGGGTTGTATGGAGTGCACATCGGCGCGGCGTTTTTTGGCGAGAGTATGTTTCACCGGCAGACCGATGCGTCGAAGGTGGCGCTGGTGGCGTTGGTGGAACGGCTCCGGCAAAAGAATTTCGTGTTGCTGGATACGCAATGGCAGACGTCGCATCTCCGGCAGTTCGGCACGCACGAAATTCCGCGGGTGGAATACCTGCGGATTCTGGAGCGCGCGGTGACGTTCCCGGTCGAATTTTGAGCAGCGTGGTTATTTTGTAACGCACCGCCGGTGGGCCGGTGATTCTGCCGGATTTTTCCATCTTCAGCACCGGCAGTCTGTTACGTCGAATTCACAGAACCGCCATCTGTTCGTGGCATTGGGCGTGCAGAGTAAAGCTGCGAGTGGTGAATATGAAAACAAATCAAATGTTAACCCTAGAAGTTTGTGCGAGTGCGGACGTGGACTATTTGAATATGGCCGCCGCGCTCATCCGGGATTTGCCGCGTGTGTTGCGAGTGCGAGTGCATTTGGATGAGCGGCAATTGGAAATTTTGTACCGGAGAGCGCCGGGCGGATTGTTGCAAGAAATTCACGCGGCGCTCCTGACGGCCGGCGGTGAAATGCCGGCGTTACGCGCGTATTGAAAACGACGAAAGGAGGCCTGGCGATGACAAAAACAATCAAACAATTCCCAACCGAGGCGGCCATCCGGCAACGCGCGCAAGAAATTTCCCTAGCACGTGGCAGTCGGCCCGGCCACGAGATTGATGATTGGCTGCAAGCGGAATATGAATTGACGCAGCTCCCGGTGGAACATCTCGCCAAGCTGGCCGCGCCGAAGTCGAAACGCGCGAATCTTGCGGTGGCCAAGGTGGCGCACGCCGCCATCATTCTTGCCGCGAGCGGCTTGTTGCAATTTCAAAGCTGACCGGTTTTTGCTTGTTCGCGGCCCGCGCCCGGCATACAGCAACGGGCGGATGAAGACCGCAGATTTTGCTTATAACTTACCGGATGAGCTGATTGCGCAGCAACCGCTGCCCGAGCGAACGGCGTCGCGCTTGATGATTGTCGAGCGCGCCACCGGCACGATTCGGCACGAACAGTTTCGCAATCTCGGCGCGTTTCTAAAAGCTGGCGACTTGCTCGTGTTGAACGACACGAAAGTCATCCCGGCGCGCATCTGGTCGCAATCGCCAGCGGTGGAATTATTGCTCGTCGAAAATCTCGGTGACCACCGGTGGTCGGCGTTGGTCAAGCCGGGTTACCGCGCCAAACCCGGGATGAAACTCCGGTTCACACCCTGGTTCAACGCCGAGATTGAAGGCGAAACCGATTTTGGCGGACGCGTGATCCGCTTTACCGGCGATGTGGATTCGTATCTCCAACACCACGGCGTGATGCCGTTGCCGCCGTACATCGACCGGAAGGTCACCGGAGCCGACCGCGACCGGTATCAAACGGTGTTCGCGCAAGCTCCCGGCGCAATCGCCGCGCCAACGGCCGGTCTGCATTTCACACCAGAACTGCTGGCGAAATTTCCGCACGCCTTTATCACTTTGCATGTCGGCATCGGCACCTTCCGGCCAGTGAAAGTTGAAAATGTCGAAGACCACAAAATGCACGCCGAACATTTCGTAATCCCAGCGGCCACTGCCACCGCGATGCAATCCGCTAAACGCATTGTCGCCGTCGGCACCACGGTGGCGCGAACGCTGGAAACCGTCGGTGCGCGCCGCGCCGCCTCCGGTACCACCGATATTTTCATCCGGCCGCCGTATCAGTTTAAAGTTGTGGACGCTTTGCTGACGAATTTCCATCTACCGAAATCCACATTGCTGATGTTGGTGAGCGCGTTTGCCGGGCGGGAATTGGTTTTGCGCGCGTATGCCGAAGCGATCCGAGAACGGTATCGGTTTTTCAGCTACGGCGATTGCATGTTACTGGTTTAGGCCACAGTAGCGAAGCGGCCATCGCCGCCGCCAAGACGCCGCCGACTGCACCGAGCGTCAGAGCGGTGGGAATCTGGCAGACCGGGGCAACTAACATCTTCCCGCCAATCAAAACCAAAATTACACTCAGTCCATAGTGCAGCCGGTGGAACAAACTGAGTGCGCCTTGCACGGCGAAGAATAACGCTCGTAAACCCAGCACGGCAAAAATATTGGAGGTATAGACGATGAATTTATCCTGCGTAATCGCCAAGACCGCCGGAATGGAATCGACGGCAAAAATCAAATCGGTCGTTTCCACTACCACCAGTACCAGCAACAGCGGTGTCGCCCAGAGTCGTCCGTCCCGGCGTACGAAAAATTTTCCGCCGACATATTCCGGAGTGACCGGGACGAACTGGTGAAAGAGTTTTAAGACCGGATTTTTCTCTGGCGTAACAGTTTTGTTTTTCGCCAGCCCCATTTTCAAACCGCTGACGATGAGAATCGCGCCGAAAAGATAGACCACCCAGTGAAAATGTTGGAGCAGCGCCACGCCGGTCACGATGAAGACTGCCCGGAACACCAGCGCACCGAGAATTCCCCAGAACAAAACTGGGTGCTGATGTTCAGCCGGGACGGCGAAATACGAAAACAACATCAGAAAAACAAAAAGATTATCCACGCTCAGCGATTCTTCGATGAGGTAGCCGGTGAGAAATTGCAGCGTCGCTTCTTCGCCTCGGTAATGCGCGACCAGACCGGCAAAACCGACCGCCAACGCAATCCACACCGCACTCCAACGGATGGCTTCTCGGAAACTGATCGTCCGCGCTCGCCGGTGAAACACGCCGAAGTCGAGCGCCAGCATTCCCAGCACCAGCACACCGAAAATCGTCCACAGGAGCGTGTCTGTTGTCATGCCGGCAGTGTGCGGAGGCCGGTAAAAATTGTCAACCGAAGCCTACCGGTATGCATTGTTGACTTAGGTCAACGCGCGGTTTAGTGGTTCATGAGAAACTTCTCACATGAAACCCATCAAACTCATTCAAGCCATCAAAAAGAAACTCACCGAACACCAGCCCGGCTGTTGCAGCTGCGGCGGCACGCCGACCGCGTCAAAGCCACCCGCGCCCCCCAAGAAAAAGAGCTAAAATCTGAACTTGCCACGGGAACACGGCGCGTGGGGAATTTTGCTCATTCCCTTTGCGACCGCCATCGGAATTGCCGGTATCTTCAACGCACCGGTCGCGTTACTACTGGTGAGCGTGCTCTGTTTTTATCTGGCGCGAACGAGCTTTCTGAAAAGCGATTATCGGGGAATGGCCGGATTGCTTGTCGTGAGTTTGGTTGCAGTATTGCCGGTGGTACTCATTTGGCACCGGTGGTGGTTGATTGCATTCGGTGCCGGCGTGGCACCGGTGGCATTTCGCCGAACCGAACGCAGCCTTGCGCTACAATTAGCGGCGGTGGCCGGGCTGACATTGACCGCGCCGGTGGCTTGGTATGTGGCGACCGGGCTGTTGAATTGGCCGGCGTGGCGGTTGTGGTTGGTGAACGCATTATATTTTATCGGCCGTGTGTTCTACGTCAAAATGCACATCACGGCAGCCAGTCAACGGAATGGGAGCCGACTTCGTCTTGGCGCACTAACGCTGGCATACCACGGCGTGCTGGCCGGTGTGGCCGCTAGTTGGTGGCCGGTCGGTTTAGCATTCGTTCCGGGAATTATTCACGCAGTAATTGGTACCGCCCGATTGACGACGGTCTTAAAAATTAAACAAATTGCATGGACAGAAGCTGCTGTATCTGTGGTGTTTGGGGTAAGTTTTGTTGTTGTAATGAGATTTTTCCGGTAAAAATACTTGCCATCTGACGGATGTGTGTTAGTTTTGTAGTACTTTCCTAACTCGGTCATGAGTAAGCCGAGCGAAATCTCCAAGAAGATTGTAGTATCCAAGTTGATTGTCTTTCCTCGCTGATCGTGGTTCCACGACGATAGTTTTTCCTCGATGAATTTTGTTACGAGGTACTATTTATGAAATACATTTATACAATCATTATTGGAGTCTTGGTCTACGCAGGTTTCGCCACGCGAACGTTTGGTTATCTTGACCTCACGACCGCGGGCGCCAGCGTTGACTATTACGGAACAGTGTTCACACAGGAGCAAACCCAACCAGCCGGAACAGGTGTTTTCGATTCATTCTTGCGGATTCAGGCGAATGGCACGGAATCGGGCTACAACACCTCCGGAACTCCAGCCCCGTTGGATGATAAAAGGGGCGCTTGGACGCATAACCTGCAACTCAATCAGTTGGCCCAAGTCACTGTCAATGGAGTCAAATACTACGACTTCAATCTCGATATCAACGAACCATCGAGCGATACTCAGAGTCTACTTTCGCTGGATGTGCTCAAGTTTTACACTTCCGCCACTGGCAGCAAAACCACGGAGGAAGAATTAAATTCGTTGGGCACATTGCGCTACGACCTCAGTGCGCATGGAACGACCTATGTTTTGCTGGATGCGAAAACCGGCAAGCCCGGCAGTGGTAGTAGCGATATGCAAATGCTGATTCCTGTCAGCACCTTTGCCGGTGCGAAGGCCACGGACTACGTTTATCTCTATTCGCAATTCGGTTCCCACGCTTCCTCCGGTGGTGGATTTGAAGAATGGAGCGCGGCAACCGGTAGTGTATCCGGTTCAGTCGCGGCCGTTCCCGAACCCAGCACCACCGCTTTGTTTGGTGGCGGACTCTTGCTCGTCCTCGGCTTCGCCTGGAAGCGCCGCACGCAAGCCGCCGCTTGAAACGCTATTTCGCCGCGCGCCGGTGAATCGTTCGCGAGGAGACGCCGAGTAATTTAGCGGCTTTCTCTTTATCGCCACCACACACGGCCAGCGTCTCGCGAATTAACCGGTCTTCCGCCGCCGCGAGTTTAGTGCCAATCGGAAATGTGACCGCCGGACCATGTACGGCGACACCGGTCTGACCGGGCGCGGAGAGCAATTGGAAACTCTGAATGACCGGCACCGTCGCCACCGCCAAAGCGCGTTGGAAAGTATTTTCCAATTCGCGAATGTTCCCCGGCCAGTTGTGCGCCAAAAGTTGTTCCACCGCTGGCGCGGCGATACTATGAACATCTTTTTGCATTCGGGCGGCGTATTTCTTGAGAAAAAAATCTGCCAACAGTGGTAAGTCATCCTTCCGGTCACGTAGCGCCGGCAAGCCGATATGCACGACATTCAACCGGTAATACAAATCTTCGCGGAATTTACCGGCGGCAATTGCCTTCGGCAAATCCACATGCGTCGCGCTGATAAGTCGCACATCCACCTGCTGATCCTTGTTGCTGCCGAGTCGTTGAAACCGGCCATCCTGCAAAACGCGCAGCAGTTTCGCCTGCAACGCCGGACTCATCTCGGCCACTTCATCGAGGAATAACGTGCCGCCATCGGCGAGTTCAAACTTACCGGGCTTCGAGCCTGCCGCACCGGTGAACGCGCCGCGTTCGTAGCCGAACAATTCACTTTCGAGCAACGTCTCCGGGATTGCCGCGCAACTAATTTTTACCACCGGTCCGCTCCGGCGATTGCTGAGCGCGTGGAGAATATCGGCGACGACTTCCTTACCGGTTCCGCTTTCGCCTTGCACTAAAATACTCACATCCGTCGGCGCAACTTGCCGTAGCAATTTTTTCACTACCACCATCGCCGGCGTATTGCCGATGAGCGATTCTTCCGTGTGTTGTTGCTGAAGTTGTTCGCGGAGTTGCCGGTTCTCATTGGCTAGATGCTGGCGCTCGACCGCTTTGCTGATGGCTTTGAGTAAATGTGTTTTATCGAGTGGTTTCTCGATGAAATCGTAGGCGCCGAGCCGGGTGGCTTCGATCGCTTTCTCAATGCTGCCGTGGCCGGTAATCATGATGACTTCCACACCAGGCCGGAGCTGTTTGGCGCGCCGGAGAACTTCGATGCCGTCGAGGTCCGGCAACATTAAATCGGTAATCAACAAGTCCGCGCCATCAGCTTTGAAGCGGGCGAGACCTTCCTCACCGGTGGCAACGGCGGTGACCCGGTAGCCTTCTTTGATGAGAATTTTTTCAGCAGCGTTTCGCAACGCTTCTTCGTCATCCACCAACAAAATATCCGCGCGTCTGGCCATGGATTGACTCTACTGCGTCGGCAGCTCAATGACAAATGTTGTTCCGGTGCCAGGCGCGCTTTCACACCGAATCGTACCGGCGTGTTCGACGACCACTTGTTGCGTCAACGGCAATCCCAAGCCGGTCCCGCCGACTTTCGTGCTGAAAAATGGTTTGAACAAATTTTGCCGTTCTTCCTCGGTCATTCCCTTACCGGTATCGGCGATGCTCAACCCCACCCAGCCGTCGCGCGCCGCTGTGCGCACCGTGAGCGTGCCGCCGGTGGGCATCGCTTCGAGCGCATTGCGAATGAGATTCAGCACCGCTTGCCACAGTTGATCTTCATCGGCTTGCAGTACCGGTAGGTTGCCGGCAAAGTCCGTCACCAGCTTCACGTGGTTGGCCGCGAAGGAGGAATTCATGAACCCCAGTTGTTGGTCCAGCAGCTCGTTGAGCGCGACCGGCTGACAACGCGGTCGGGGCAGCCGCGCAAATTTTAGATAATCTTCGGTGACGCGTTGGACGCGTTTCACCTCGGAGTCGAGCGCCCGGAGCAATTCACGCGCTTCACCGCCGGTGGCCGGATTTTGGTGTGTCAACGCCGCCACTTCATCACGAATCAATTCAAGATTGAGTGTGACCGAGCTGAGCGGATTCCGGATTTCATGCGCCAACCGCGCCGACATCGTGCCAATCACGGCGAGGCGTTCGGATTGGAGTTTATCTTCTTCCAGCCGTTTGCGCTCGGTAATATCGCGCAAAATTGCGGAGCGCCCGATGGGATTTCCTTGCGGATCGCGCAGGAGCGAAACCATCACTTCCACCGGTACCTCCCGACCATCTTTCGCGAGCCGGCGGGTTTCCAGATGACAATGGCCGTGGCCCAGAATATCGCGTTCAATTTGCACCAGCTCGCCTTGCCGGAGTAATTCCGGCGGGATGATTTCGCTGAGGTGCCGGCCCAGAATTTCCTCCGAAAGCCAACCGAAAACGCGTTCCGCCGCCCGGTTCCACGACCGGAAATGCCCTTCCATATCGAGCGAGAAAATCACATCCGCCGAGTCATTCACAATGCTGTCGAGTTGTTGCAAGTGCCGGTGGCGGTCGCTGGCGATATACGCTTCGGTGGCGAGCGCGGCGTCGAGCATGAAAACTTTTTCCAGCGCGGCAATCGTCGCATCCGCGCGACCGGGATCGCCGGTAAAGTGTTGGCGGATCAGCGGCGTCAGCAAATTGAAAAGTAACCCATGCTCCAACAAATACCAACGCGAACTCAATCCAACCCGTTCATGGGCTTGCCCGATCCGGAGCCGGTTAGCAAAGTACGCTTCGTCAAAAATTCCCTCGGTGATGCGAAGTAGGTAATCCCGCTGGATTTGTTTAATCCGCGCAATCGTCACGGTATCGCGCAGCAATTCCGCGGTGGCTGGAAACTTCAGCAAGTGTGCGTAAAATGTCTCCACAATGGCGTCCACCTGCGGTTCCAGCACCGGCCGCAGCGCTCGCAAAAGTTGCGCATCATCCTCGGTCAAGCCGAGGAAAGCCAAGCGTTGTTCGCGTTCGCCCGAAGTCATCGTGCCACCAGCCTACGAAGGTGGTTCCGGAAAGTCAATTGCCGCGCCATTTGTCACCAGAATCGTGTGCGGATTGTATTTTACACTTGAAACTCAATCGTCCCCAAACCGAAGATGGAGTGAATGAACACGATGAAGACCTTCTTATTGCTTCCCCGCACGCATGAACGGCGGATCCCGAACGGCATCAATGGATCACAGCCTCGGTCAAGCAACCGGAACACTTTATTCTCGGCGATGCGGGGTGCTTGCAGTCATTCGCATTTCCGAGCTGTGATTTTTGTATTACATCACCACCCTATATGCCGAGCCATCATCGCTGGAATCCGTTGTTTCAAGGGAATCCGGGCGAAGCCGGTTATCCTAAATATCTCGACCGGCTGTAGGAGATTTTTCGGCAAGTTTCACTGGTTGTGAAACAAAATGGTTACCTTGTCATTGAAGTTAACAACCTAAAGGGGAAAGAAGTGACTCCGCTGGCTTGGGACATTGCCAGCCGGGTTTCGACCATCATGAAATTTGAAGGCGAGATTATCACCAGATGGAAAGGTCACGCCTTTGCTGGCTACAACCACAGTTATTGCCTCATTTTTAAGAACACAAAACAGCCCAAGTTGGGAGCACGCCGATGAAAGCGTTGAGCGGAATCTGGCTTGCAACCTGCGAATCAAAGACTCGCCAATGTCGGAAAGATGTGGTAAGAGTCTTTCTCGCATGAAAGTGGATCCACGGTTCCTCAAAGAGACCGGCGCGGAAGTTTTCACCGGCAATGAGTTATTGATCAAAGGTGCGCTGGAAGTTGACGGTGGCGTCCATTTGCTCACTGGCTATCCCGGCTCACCGGTGGCGGGCTTTTTCGACACGATGGAAGAAATTGCCCCGTTGCTGAAAGCTCACGGCATCCGCGGTTGTATCGCCAATAATGAAGCGCTCGGCGCGGCGATGCTCAACGGCTCCCAAATGGCACCGTTACGCGGGATTTGTGCCATGAAATCCGTCGGTCTCCACGTGGCAACCGATGCGCTTGCGCTCGGCAATCTCGCCGGCGCACATCCCGATGGCGGCGCGCTCGTGTTGATCGGCGACGATCCGTGGAGCGATTCCACGCAAGTCCCGGCAGATTCCCGGTATCTCTGCAAACACATGTACCTGCCGGTGCTCGAACCCTCCAGCAATCAAGAACTCAAAGACTGGATTAATCTCGGTTTCAAACTTTCCCAAGAAGCCAATCTTTACGTCGGCTATCTCGTCACTACTAACCAAGCCGACGGCGGCGGCAGTGTCACCTGCCGGCCGAACCACTTTCCGGACCTCAGCACACTCCACAAATTCAACATTGATACCGCCGTGATTGATTTCGAGCGGACGGTGCTCTTGCCGCCGCGCACTTGGTTGCGCGAACAGGCGATGCCGGAGCGATTTGCTAAACTTTTTACCAGCGCGCGCCGGCTCGGCCTGAACCAGATCGTTAACGCCCCCGACCATTCCAAATGGCGCGCGGAAATTGGTTTCGTCGCCACAGGTCTCGGCTACAGCTATCTCCAACACGCGTTGCACGAACTCGGCGTCGCCGACCAAGTGCCGATTCTCAAACTTGGCGTCAGCTATCCGGTGGACCCGGTCATCGTTGAAGAATTTTCCCGGCAAGTCCGCAGCATCTTCGTCATCGAAGAACGGCGCGGATTCATGGAAGAACAAATCAGCGAAATTGTCGGCAAGCTGAACCAAAATGCCACCGGCGCCAATCGCACCAATGTTTGGGGAAAAGAATTTCCCGCCGGTCTGCAAGGCATTCCGGCGTCGCGGGGTTTCAATCCCAGCATTCTCATCGAACGCCTCGGCCCGCTCGGTAAATTTTTTCACGATCCGAATCTGACGCTCGACGAACCGCAGATTGACCGGGCCGTTGCGCTCGTTCGCGAGACCGGCACGTTCGAGGTGAAGTTACCGCCGCGCACGCCGACCTTCTGTCCCGGTTGTCCGCACCGGGACTCGGCGAGTTTGTTGATCGAGATTAAAAAACAGTTTCGCGATGCCAATTTCATGCGGCAGCAGCATCAGCGCAAACCGGTTGATCTCGTATTCCATGGCGATACCGGTTGCTACACGATGCTGATGTTCGAGCCGACCAAAGATTTGATGCATAATTATTCCGGCATGGGCTTGGGCGGCGGCACCGGCGCGGGCATCGATCCATTCATCACGAACAAACAGGTTACGTTCGTCGGTGACTCGACGTTTTTCCATTCCGGCATGTTGGGAATTTCCAACGCGCTCAAGCAGGGCCAAGACATCACCTACATCATCCTCGACAACGCCACCACCGCGATGACCGGCCATCAGCCGACGCCGAGCATGGATGTGGACATTGTCGGCGACACGACCTTCCGGCAAAGCATCGACCGCATTGCCGAAGCGATGCTCGGGCAAGGGGTCCATGTTGTCCGTGGTAATCCTGCGTACCGGGAAACGTGGCGACAGACGCTGGAGGAAACCATTTTGCGCGACGGCGTGAAAGTGGTCATCGCCGACAAAGAGTGCGGCATTACTTCTCACCGGCGCGAGACCCGGCAAGAGCGATTGGAGATTCGCGAGCACGGTTTTGTTCGCGAAAAGCATTACGTCAACGTCAACACCGATGTCTGCGAGCATTGCCTGGAATGCACAGTGGCGACCGGCTGCCCCGGTCTCACCTTTGTCGAAACACCGTTCGGCGCAAAAGTGCAAACCGATTTGTCGTGGTGCGTCGCCGACACCGCTTGCACAAAAATTTACGCCTGCCCGTCCTTCGAAGAAATCACCGTCGTGCGCAAACAGAAGTTACCGGCACCGATTGACGCCGTGGACTTGACCGGCATTCCGGTGCCGGAGCCGCGCGCATTCACGGATGTCTGGCATTGCCATTTAGCCGGTGTCGGCGGCCAAGGTATCGGCGTTTGCACGGCGACCATCGTCCGTGCCGGTTTCTTGCAAGGGTACACCGTCAATTTCTGCGACAAAAAAGGCCTCGCGGTTCGTAACGGCAGCGTCTATTCGCAAATCACTTTTACCAAAAACGGCGTGCCGGTCTCTGTTCTCATTCCGTACGGTCAGGCGGATGTCGTCATTGGCGTTGATCCACTCGAAGCCTGCCGGAGTCTCGACCCGAAAGGCAATTTGCGCGTCGGCTCACCGGAGCGCACCAGCGCCGTCATCAACGCCTACAAAACGCCGACAATTCTCACGCTGCTCGGCAAAGACAATTTCGATGTCGCCAGTGTCGAGGAGAACATCCGCCGGTACACACGCCGGGACGATTATTTCGGTCTCAACATCGCCGGCATCAGCGAACATTTCTTCGGCACCAAAATTTACGCCAACGTCGTGATGCTCGGGATTACGTTCCAACGCGGACTGTTGCCGCTCGCGCTCGAAAATGTCGAAGCCGCCCTGAAAGTCACAATGGGCCCGGCGGCCGAGGAGAACGTCAAAGCTTTCCACCTCGGCCGCAAACTCGTGCTCGATCCCGGGCTCGCGACCCGGCACGAACTCCGCGAAACCTACGAACAATTTGTTTTTGAACGGATGGATGTCCTCAAGCGGAATCACCGGTGGGGGCGACGGTGGGCGCTGGACTTTGCCCAACTCGTCCGCCGGAGCGAGCAGAGCATTCAGCTCGGAGACCAAGTCGCGCGCGACCTCGTTTGGCGGCTGTACGATTTGCTCGAATTCGGCACCGGCGATTATGCGCGCCGGTATCTTGATTTGGTCGAACGCGTGCACGCCAAAGATACCGCCGCCGACGATTACGCGGTGACCAAAGCGGTTATCTGGAATTTACACAAAGCGATGATTATTAAAGATGAGGTGTACGTCGCGCATCTGTTGACCAGCGAAGAAAAAACGCGGCGCGACAACCACCGGTACCATGTGGATGCTCAGCGCGGTGACAAAATCATTTATCACCATCTCAACCGGCCCGAATTTGTGCTGTTCGGTCGCAAATTGCGCTTCAAAATTTCGCCGCGAAAGTGGCAGTTGAACGTGCTGAAACATTTCCGCTGGCTCCGGCTCGTGTTACCGGCGTGGCACCGGCAGGAGAGTCAATTTCGGGATTGGTATATTCAGCTCGTCGAAAATTTCCCGGCGGTGACCACGGCCGAATCACGCGCCCGGTATCTCCAAGCATTACGCTGCGTCGAATCCGTCAAAGGCTACCGCGAAATCCGGTATCCGAAAATGGAAGCGGCCCGCCGGCAAGCGGAACAACTGCTTACCCAATCGTCGCCGGTCATTTCCCAACCGGTCGTTACCTATACCAGTCGGTAATCCGCGATGCATATCCCGGACGGATTTCTTGACGCCAAAACGGCGATTACTTCGGCGGTCATCGCCGGCGGTGGAGTCGGCGTAGCGTTATCTCAAGTGCGCCGGCATCTGGTCCGGCGAAAAGTTCCGTTGCTGGGTTTAGCGGCGGCGTTTATTTTTGCGGCGCAGATGTTGAACTTTCCGGTAATGGGTGGCACCTCCGGACATTTGATTGGCGGAGTACTAGCGGCAGTGTTGCTCGGACCGAGTGCGGCGGTCATCGCGTTGACGTGTGTGCTGGTCGTGCAATGTTTTCTGTTTGCCGATGGCGGTGTAACGGCGCTCGGCGCGAATGTCTTGAATATGGCGGTCATCCATCCGGTGATTGGCTACGGAATCTACCGATTGATTCGGCATCGGCTCACCGGCCAACGCGGGATGATTGTCGCGGCGGCGTTTGCGAGTTGGTGCGCGACGGTGCTGGCGGCGATGGTTTGCGCCGGAGAACTCGCATTTTCCGGAACGATTTCCTGGGGGCTCGCCTTTCCGGCGATGACGAATGTTCATCTGCTCATCGGTCTCGGCGAAGGATTGATTACGGCGTTGGTCATCACGGCGATTGCGCGTGTGCGACCGGAGCTGGTCGCGGAATCGCTCCAACCGACGATTGCGCGCCGGTCCGGTGAATTTGTCGGGCTAGGATTGCTGGTGGCGTTGGGACTCGTGATTTTTGTCGCGCCGTTTGCTTGTCCATGGCCGGATGGTTTGGAAAAAGTTGCCGAAAGATTTGGCGTGAAATCGGTAGCAACGATGCTACCGGCTCCGTTGGCTGATTACCAAGTACCGGGATTGAAATCCGCTGTGGCAACGACGGCGATTGCCGGTGCGATTGGCACAATCATGGCACTTGGCTTGGCGCTTTTGCTGGCACGAATTCTGGTCCCGAAACAAACTGATGAAACACGATTTTCTTGACCGGTATAGTCGGCGGGACAGTCTGATTCACCGGCAATCCGCCGGACTGAAATTGACCGGAGCGTTGGTGGTGGTGTTGGTGACGGTGATTATGCCGCGAACGGCCTGGACATTTTTCGGAGTGACCGGTTTGATTTTGGTGGGGCTGGCCGGTCTTAGCCGGTTGCCGGCGCTGTTTCTGTTGCGCCGGATGTTGACGCTGGAACCGGTGGTGCTCGGCGTCGCAATTTTATCGTTACTGCAACCAGGCGGTGGCGTGATTTTTGCGGGGATTCTGGCGAAAGGCACGCTCTGTTTGTTCACGATGATTTTGTTGGCGAATACGACACCGTTTGCGGCGTTGCTGGCAGTGTTGCGGCGACTGCGCTGTCCGGCGATTTTGGTAACGACGCTGGCCTTGATGTACCGGTATTTGTTTGTGCTCGTGGAGGAAACCGAGCGGATGAATCGCGCCCGGCGGAGCCGGACGTTTCGCCGGCAACGTTGGTGGGAATGGAAAACTCTAGCCGGTGTCATCGGGCAATTATTTGTGCGTTCGACGGAGCGCGCGGAACGGATTTATTCGGCAATGTGTGCGCGAGGTTGGAAATGACGCCGGCGCTGGAAGTTCGTGATTTATCGTTCCGGTATCCCGATGGGCGCGAAGCGTTGGCCGGTGTGAGTTTTACAGTCAATCCCGGTGAATGTGTCGGATTGATTGGGCCGAACGGTGCCGGTAAATCGACGTTACTGTTGCATCTGAACGGAATCTTGCCGGAACAAATTCAAGCACCGGTGGTTTTCGTTGCGGGCATGCCCGTCACGGAAGAAAACTTACCGACCATCCGCCGGCAAGTCGGTTTGTTGTTTCAAGATGCGGATGACCAGCTTTTTTGTCCGACGGTTTTTGAAGATGTGGCATTTGGGCCGCAGCAATTTGGTTTGGATGAGGCGAAAGTCCGGGAAGCATTAGCAAAAGTTGGGCTCGCCGGTTACGAGCAACGTTCACCGCAGCATTTGAGTCGCGGCGAAAAGCGGCGAGTTTGTTTGGCCGGGGTTTTGGCCTGCAACCCGCAGGTGCTGGTGTTGGATGAACCGACGGCAGATTTGGATCCGCGGGGCCGGCGAGAATTGAAGGATTTATTGCGACAGATACCGGCGACGAAATTAATTGCGTCGCATGATTTGGAGTTGGTGGTGGAATTATGTCCCCGGTCGCTGGTGTTGGATGGCGGCAAGATTGTCGCCGATGGTGCGACGCGGGCACTCTTGGACGATTCGGCGCTGATGCTCCGGCACGGTTTAGAGCGACCTCATATTTTGCAACATCACCATCCGCATTAATTTTCTGGATTGTGACCGGATTCAGAATAAAGTAAACCCACTGCGCCGGAGATCGGCGTAGCAGTTCACGGATAATGCAGAAAGGAACCCTATGATGAAAACGATTCGAACAATGTGTAAGTTTTCCCAACGGCAACTGATTCTGATTGTGGCCGCGACAATCATCACTCGCATCCCCGCGCTCCTTGCAGCGGAGCCACTGATTCCCCCGCCGGGCGATGTCAGTTTTTTAAAAGTGCCGCTGCCAGCGGGGGAGGAAGCTTTTCTCGACCATCCGGACTATCCCCCCGTCCGGTTCTGGCGCTTTCAGCATAATAATGATGTGGAGATTCATACCACCGGTCGAGGAGTGGGTCCGGATTCAGCGGTCGTGGTCTTCACCGAAAAAGGGGAAAAACCAGGCGAGGTTCTCGCCTATGATATTGGTGCTCACGGTTCCCGGCTCAAAGATTTCAAAGGCCTTTGCTTCTGGATGCGCGGGGATGGTGGCGATGGGAATCTTTCGATTGGCTGCAACTGGAACCAGATGGTTCCCACCTATCCCCGACTCGGGAAATTTCCATTGGCGCAGAAGGAATGGAAGAAAATCTTTGTCCCCTGGGACAAATTCACGCCGGCGATTAACAGTAATGGTTTTTATTTCCTCAACTTGAAAGTGGAACCTACCACCCCGCGCCCCGCCTGGGCTGTTGTCGCCCGCATCGATTTCTATAAGACAGAGACTATGGAAACTATCAAGCCACCGGTGGCGGCTGATTCGGCGGGTCTGATTCCGGCTGCCAACTTTGTCCAGCCCAGCGTGGCGGCGGCAGCGCAGCTGATTCCGAAAACTTTAGCGAAACTCAAAGCGCATCAACCGGTGACCATTGTGGCCGCCGGTGACTCCATTACGGCCGGGGCGCAGTTGTGGTATCGGAACCGCGATAATCAACATCGGCGCGATAGTGATGCCGATATCTATTTCTCCGTGCTCGAACGACGGCTGGCGCAGCACTACCAGTACACCAACCACCGGGCCATCTTGAAAATGTGGGAAACAGTGGATAAAAAGACCGGCAAGACGGCCTCCGGTGCGGCGCAAGATGGTTTTGCGGTGATGAGTGACGGGCCGGCGCTCACCGGACCGCTACCGTTTGATGGTCTGCAGGTCATTGGCGTCGGCGCCGGTGGGAAGCAGACTCAATTCGGGTTTGAACATCTTGCGGATGCAACCATGTACAAGCCGGATTTAGTCATCTGGTTTTATGGGGTGAACGATACGCTGAATAACGTGAAGGGTTATCAAAACTATAGCGCCCAAGCCATTAAGGCACTGCAACAGCAAGGGATTGAAGTAATTTTAGCGCGCCCGCTGTTTTTCGTTGATGAACCGTATTACAGTAACAGCGCGAAGTTGCTGGAGACTGTGACTGCGCTGGCGAATGAAAATAAAGTTCCGTGGGTGGATCAGTTTGGGGCATTTCATGCCCGGGGTCGGCGCTATGTGGGCGATCTACTCAGTGATATTGTCCATCCGAACGAATATGGTCATCAATTACTCGGCAGTACACTCGCCGCGGCTTTGGGTGTGCCGAATCAGCTCGTTTGGGAACAAGCCTATTTCCGGGTACTCGCCGCCGGAGCGAAAGCCCCCTAGAAAGATTGGGTGATGGAAGAACTCTTAGCGCGCAGTATTTGGAAAAGTACCAAGGCCTCGAAAAAGGCCAGCTACCCCGAAGTTAAAATCTTCGCGGGTCTGGTCTTGTTGACGATGGATGTCGTCAAAGATCAAACCGGCGTGCAGGACATCATCCAGTTCTGCGTGAAGCTGGATTTTGCTCTGAGCTGGCCGGAACTCGGGCTGGCCGAACCTACGGTCTGGCGGATTTCCAAGAAAATGGCTGGTAAGATTCGGAAGCCGTATCCAGTCGACGCCAATCTGCTGCACATGTGTTTCGTAAAAATCAATATGTGGGCGGAGAAGACGAAGGGGACTCGGAGTGCGGCTACGCTTGCGAACGAATTACTCGCCGAGAAACTTCCTGCCCGTAAAAAATTGGCACAGCTCAAAGGCCGGCGAATTGCCTTCTTTGGTGACTCCCTGATGACCACGCTCCATTGGGGTGCGCATGCCGGCTATCCGGATATCATTGCAGAATATTTTAAAACCGTGAACCCAACCATGGAGATTATGAATGCCGGGATTGGGGGGCATTCCACGGTCGATGCTTTGAAACGAATCGACCGAGATATTATTCAGAAAAAACCAGCAACCGTCTTCTTCATGTTTGGCGGAAATGATTTTTACGGTGAGCGTAACAAGACCCAAGGATTCACTCTGGAAGCTTTCAAAAGGCGAACGGCAAAAATCATTGCAGAACTCACGCGGCAGAAGATTCAAGCGATTCCGATGACCTTGCCCCCAATTCCTGAATTCCAGGGGCCAAAATTTGATGGCTATTCCGACAAGATTAGCCAAGTCGCTCGCTCAGTCCAGGCTCAATTTGTGGATATCCGTCTGCGAACTCAGGCACTTCCCTTTGAAAGCTTCATTGCCTGCGATCACATTCACCTCAATACGGAAGGTCAACTTTGGATGGCGCGGGAGATTCTCGAGTGGATCGCAGTGAACCTTTGAAAGGGGACGGCGATTGTCCGAATCGCCTCAAGCCTTGGAACCTTTTCCTCTCTCCCGACATTTCGGACGCAGATGCTGCTGTATAGACTACGCGAAAACGATGCCATCACACCAGTCCCAACCGCTCCGCCATGCCGCCAAGCAACTGCGCGATACACGGTTTGCAGCTTCCATTGCTGCTTTTAAAACTTTTCTTGGATTCCGAAACCAAATGGCCTACATTTACCCCTGTGAACGAGCAAAACGACATCGTCATTAACCTAAAAATTTGCCACGGGCAAACCCGTCATCCGCGGTACGCGTGTGTTGGTTGCCATCGTCGTGGGTATATGAGCACTTCTGGCTGCTTCTTCATCGAAGCAAAGTACGCGGCAGAATATCCGGTGGTCGGCTTCTTGTTCCGCAAGGAGGAAGTGTCAAGTTGAGGGCAACCATGCAAGTCGTTTTCGCCCGGTCACTGCGCCGGCTTAACGCTTTGAGTAGGTGTAGGCCGGGACCTTATGAGGTTTTGGGTAGAAGGTGATGCAACCGGACGGTGGTCTCGTCTCGGTCTAAGATACTGGCAGCAACGGCTAGCGTTAGTTCTTCCCATTTCGCTCCATCCACCTTTGGTTCGATCCCATTTAGACGGAGAAATACAACACAGGCGCCGAGCGCTGTCCGTTTGTTTCCGTCGATGAACGGGTGATTCCGGCAGAGATAGAACAGATACGCGGCCGCCACCTCATCGACATCAGCATAAACAGATTTCCCGCCATAACCGGCTTGTGGCGCAGCGACTGCCGACTCCAGTAATGCCAAATCGCGCACGCCATCCGAACCGCCGAATTGGGCGATGGCCTGCGCGTGAATCTCGCGGACAATGGCGACCGTCAGATGAAAGCAGTTCTCGGGTTTCACGCTCATGCGAGCTTCTTCATCGTCCGCGCATAATCTTTCATCGTCGCCTTGATGATCCGCGAGACTTCCGCGGCCGAAGGTCGGGGGCGAATCGGAGTGAGGGTGATGGTTCCGCCTTCATGGACTTCGACATTCACATCATCGCCGGTCTTCAGATGGGCGAGCTCCATTAACGCGGCGTCCAAAATCAGGCCTTGTGAGTTACCGACTTTAGTAATGGTCTTTGTCATTATGTAATACTATGTTTTACAACTGTCGAAGTCAAGTGGGGTTTAAGTTTGGCGGATAGGAAATTCCCTTGGCGGAGCTTCTCGGAAAGCCTGCCAAGGCTGGGTTAGAATAATTCTGGCGCGTGGGGCCGTGGGTGGGCGTTTATTCCTTCACCGTCAGAGCCCGGAGCACCGCGTCGCGAACGACGGCATGCCCTTGGGCGCCCAGATGGACCTTGTCCCGGGCAAAATAGTTCTGTTGCAGGGCTTTTTCGGCACTAACCTTGTGAAACTCCGCAGCAATATCGACTAGGCCGGTCTTTTGTTCTTGAGCCACCTCTTGAACGGCGACAGCCAGTTCCTGCATTGTCTCCCACCGCTCGTAGCTCGGGCAGGTAGTCAGGAGCAAGATATCGGCCTGACCTTTCGTCGCGCGCCGGACGCGATTCACGGAGAGCCGGAGATACTCCTTGAATAACGGTCCGCGGATGTTGTCATCCCAATCATTGAAGCCAAACCAGATGGTCACTAAGTCGGGCGCCGGGGCGTCTTGGAGCCAGCGCGGAATCAGAATCGTGTTCTGACTGAGAGTGGTTCCCCCGATGGCCGGATTGACCAGCGTCACTTCGCCGCCGTAGTTCTCTTTGAGCTTCTTGACGACCTCTTCGGACCAAAGCTTCGGCCGGTTCGCCCAATGGCGCTTGTCGCTGAGCGAATCGCCCATCGTCACGATAGTCACCGGTTGCCTGGCTTTCAGTTTGGCCAACACCCGCGCAAGGCCGGGTTGTTTGGGAGTGTAATCCGTCTTGTCGGGGGCGATTTTTGACTCCAAAACAATATGGTCAATGCTGAAAGAAACCGCCGGATGCTCTCGCCAATACCACCATTTCCCCAACCAGAGATTGCGGAACTTACTCGGCGGAAAACCAGTCTTCGTTCCCAGCAAAGGGCCGGATAGTTCGGGGATTAAATCACTCCAGGCAACGGTCAGCTTCGTCCAGTTTGTGGATTGGATGGGGAAGCAGTATCCGTAGCGCAATTTGAAATCCTCTCCGTCGATAAACTCGAGCCCGCCACAATTCTTCGAGCCATCGCCTTTGACCCAGAAACTAAATCCTTCCGATTGATCCACATTGTCCGGTGGATTGATCCGGGCCGTGAAGAACTGCGCTCCCGTTGACTCAATGAACGTGAGTTGGAGGGCCTTCCCAAACTTTCCGTTCGTCAATTCAGCCGTACCGGCGGGGGCTTTCGTCTTCGCTGGGGTGGTCACTTCGGCCGGCTTGGGGAGTGTCTGCAAATCTAGCAGAACCGGGGTTGCGGTTTGCCCCCAGGAACTCGTAACCAGTCTGCCCGCGAGAAAAATCAGAATGGCCGTCCGGCTAACACCGGATCGTAAATTGGTTTTATGACGGATGGAAGCGGAGGGAAAAGCGTGCGAGTTCATGGAGGTGGATTTTAGAAGTAACTTGCGCGAAGTCAATCCCGGGTTAAGCGGTGCGACCGTTTTGTTTGCGCTTTCGAATTTCTTCTATTGACAACCGGCGGCTAGTGTCGTTAACTGTATTCAGTTTTCACTGAACGATTTTATGACTCGCAATCAAACGTCGGAGTGGAGCGCGGCGTGCCGGAGCTTTATTGAAGCCGGCGGGCATACCACTCAATTGTTCGGACTCGGTCGGATTCTCGGCCAACTCTATGGTTTACTCTATCTCAGTCCTCGCCCCTTATGTCTGGATGAAATCGTCCACGAACTCAAAGTGAGTAAGGCCAGCGTCAGTACGACCGTTCGGCAATTGGAGCGCTGGACAGCGGTCAAGAAGGTGTGGATCCGGGGCGACCGGCGCGATTTTTACGAGGCGGAAACGGATTTTAACCTACTCTTAAAACAAGGGGTCCTAGCGACCTTGCGCAAGAAGCTGGAAACCGCCGGTGTGCAAATTGCGAAAGTGGAGACGGTGCTGCAAGCGGTGCATTCGAATGGGAGTCGGAATCCGGATTCGGAAATCATTGTGGCGCGGCTGAAGAAAGCCAAACAGTTTCATGGGCAGATTCAGGGGTTGCTCGGCAATCCGTTGATTGAACATTTGTTGTAGAATAGTTCGCGGTAAGTTGTGACGTGAAAATGAAGCGACCTTCGCCAGTGGGAAGGATGGAGGAAGCGGGTGAGTGGCTCAAGCTTGAGCCGGCACCGGAGGGGCGGCAGCTTGCCCAGATCCGATGGCGTATATGGCAAATGCTTCTATGAGCAATGAAGTCGCAATCCGCATTGAAAATCTCGGCAAACGCTACCGGTATGGTGGGCCGGCAGCGGTCAGCTCCAACATGCGCCTTTTCTCCCGCGACTGCGCTCCCCAAAACAGAACGGGACGATTTGCCCGGTGGACAAACCGCCCCGCCTGTGTTAACTACCTTCCGTTACTTCGTCGGAGTTGCGACTGCTTGAACAGTCGCGGTAGTTGCTTTGCTACTGGAACGGCGCACCTGCCGGTCGCTGGTGCGTGTGCCGCCGGCCTGTTCGTATTGGGACGAATCCGGGCCATACACGGCACGCACTCCACTGCGCGCACGGGTGACCAACTGCGTCAACGAGTCGATTTGACTGTCCCGTTGATTCAGCAGGTCGGTCATTTCCGTGCGTTTGGTTTCGACCGCAGCGTGCGCCGTTGCCAGCGTCGTGATTGCGGTCGTCATGACATCTTTGGTCGTCGTTCCCAATGTGAAATCGGGATTGGCGTTCCAAACATCCATGATCTTGCTCGCGTCGTTTAGCACGCGCGCTACACTTATGTTTACATCCATTTTACTTCACCTCCTTTGCGATGTTCTTGGCGACTCGTTGATGCGCAAAAGTCTTCGTTAATAACTCGAAGACCATCGCGCCTGAATCGCCTATGACATCTTGTCAGTATGCAACCTATTACACCATATATTGTGTTTCAAGAAAAAAACATACTATTAATTGATTTTTTTAGATTACTCCGTCACTCCTGGACTAATTGTGGTTAGTTTGTGGCCTTAAAACTGCCTGAATTGAGCTTATAAAGACAACATTAACAATTACCGGCGTTATGGTTACGATAGAGAATGTGCCGGGTACCGTCCGCGTTTAGCAATTGCATTAACCCAGCTGAAGCCACAACTAATAGGAAATGATCAACTCTATCTGGTCTGGGTGTAAGTGTTCCGAAACTTATAAACTCCGCCGAAACGTCTCCGGGCGCATTCCGAAACTTATAATCCGATTCCGAAAGTTTCGGATGGCGGCCGAAACTTATAATTCCGACCGGAAGATTATAAAATCGCCCGGAAACTTATAAACCGGCCCGGAAGTTTATGATTTCAGCCGGTAACTTATAATTTTCCCCGGAAACTTATCTGTAGTTTTTTTTTGACTAGTGAACACAGCGGCTGAAACAGCCCTTCGGCTTGAGACCCGCTCGGAGGTGGCAAGCAGAAGCGGAACGACGGTGAACGGCATGAACTTAAAACCTGAAATCCCAGACCAGAACCGCTGGCAACTTCCAGTGCTGACCGTCACCGTCTTCGAGTCCGCGCGCTAATTCTGCTGATTTGGCGGTTGCTGCGCGGCAGATGTTGGGGTCGGTTTTACATGAAAGGAATTGCTATGACGCTCATGCAGATTATTGAGGTTTTGCCAGAAGAGTCCCGCAACGAAGTGCAGGATTTTGCCGAATATCTCTTGCACAAAGCTGGTCCGCGCCAGCACGGCACGCCTTCGTTCCGGTGGGCTGGTATTCTTGCCGATGAAGCCCAGCAACACTCCTCCGTCGAGCTTCAACACGAAATACTCGAGTCGCGTCTGGGCGGGCGATGAAGTTGCTGCTGGACACAAATATTTTTTTGGAAGTGCTGCTGGGACAGAAACAGGCGTCGGCTGCCCAGCAACTGCTCGTGAATGGGCAAAAGCACGGACTGTTTCTGTCGGATGACTATTTCGTTCAAGCAGCAATTTTCCTTCGGTTTCCATAGCTTAGACAAAATCAATGAAGGTTAACATGTTCCACCGCCCGATGTTCCGAAACATTTCCTTAGGAGTTACAGCACAGGCCGTATCAACTCTGCTAGCGATTTTTGTCACTCCATTCATGATCCGATCTCTCGGTCTCAGTGCCTACGGGCTCTGGATATTAGTTAGTTCCGTCATTGGCTACATGAGCTTAACCGATTTGGGACTGCGGCCGAGTATCGGGCGATTTGTGGCCATTCATCTTGCGAAGAAAGAATATCAAGAGGTTAACGAGGTAGCCGTCACTTCACTAGGGATATTATGCGCCTGCGGCATCGCGATTGCCGGCACAACCGCAATAGTTCATTTGTTTTTCTTTCATGTTTTCACTATTGACTCAGCTAACATTCAGATTGCGCGCCAACTCCTATGGATAATTGGTGCCTCACTGGCAATCGGCATGCCATTGTCAGTTATGGACGGTTTGATTTCTGGCTGTGCACGGTTTGACCTCACCTACAGAATTGAAATCATTGCCACGGTAACCCGCGCCGCCGCTACCGTGACACTTTTGCTGTCAGGGTTCGGTGTTATTGCGCTTGCAGTTTCCAACCTTGCCATCCAATTGGCCGTGGGCATAGCACAGATTTGCCTAGCCCACAGGGTATTGCCCTCTTTGCGAATTGCTCCTCGCTACTGGCGATTTTCAAAGGCGAAAGAAATGTATGGACTCGGTATTTATTCTTTTGTGACCGGCCTCTGGCACCGCCTCGCCTTTACGACCGACAATGTGATTATCGGGTTGGCGTTCAATACAGAAACAGTTGCCGTTTACTCGATCGCCAGTCGCTTAGTCTCCTACGCTTTGAGCGGATCAGAATCTTTCAGTGCTGTTTTCTTACCTGCCGCCGCGGGCTTTCATGCACGCGGCGATCACAGCCAGCAAAAGCGCTTATTATTCCAAAGCACTAAGATATCATTGCTGTACGCACAGTTTGTCGCGGTCGTGTTTGTCGTCTACGGTTCCCCATTAATCCAAGCATGGGTCGGCTCAAAATTTCAATATTCTGCGCAGATTCTGGTCGTCCTTACATTACCGTTGGTCTGCTTAATTGCCGCCAAGGCATCGAACATTATTCTATTTGCGATGGGTCAAAGTGTTTATAAATGGGTTGCTCTCATATTCTGGCTGGATGCCGTCGCGAATATTCTACTCAGCGTAATGCTGGTGCGAATCTGGGGTCCAATTGGCGTCGCCTACGGAACAATGTTCACGACGACAGGTACAATGTTGATCGTCATTCCCGTATTCACCTGTAAGCGCTTGGGTATCAGGTATGTCGAGTACTTGCGGCAGACCTACCTCGATGTAGTCTTGCTAGGATTGTGTTTAGCGGCAGTCTTGATAGGAATCCGTTATGCTTGGCCACACCCAGGCCTATTGCCTCTAGCCGGCCTTTTAACAGCAAGTGCCGCAGTGTATTTTGCATATTCTTACCATCGCTATTTTAGTTCCAAACATAGCGAAACAACCTAACATACAGCGTACACAGAATTACTTGGAGTACTGCTCGAAAAAAAACAAACAGTTATTAAGTAAAACGCTAAAGATTATATGTCTACTCTCTTCGATAGGACTCCGCCGCTATCAGTCAGGCTTGCTAGTCGAATTGTCGGCTTCTATTTGGGACACTCCCCTATGCGATTGCGGTAATCGATGCCGAAATTTGGCAGGGTGTAACAGTTGAAAATTGGCTAGCTACCAAGACACCACAACAAGAGCATCAAAGCTTATGAAAATCTGTTTCGTCAGCGACTCTTATCCTAGGGTTGATCGCTCAGGCGGCATCGGCGTTTACACGCGCACGGCGGCCCAGACCTTGGCCGCACGTAGGCATGAAGTCCATGTGTTGCTTGGCAAACGCCAGAAGGGATATGATACCAACGATGGCTCCGTTCAGGTACACGTTCGGCTGGTACGATGGATACCGATTCTGGGACGCTGGCTAGACGGTTTGGGAGAGAGCTTCTGTCTCGCTTGGGCTTTGTTTCGACTTCACCGGCGATATCGATTTGATGTCGTAGAGTTTCCGAATTGGGAAGGATATGGGTTAGTCGCCGCGTTTTTTCATTTTGTGCCAGTTGTTGTTCGTTTGCACACCTCAATGATTGAGTCGGTAGCCGCCCTGAATCGCCTACCAAAGATAAATGAACGGTATATGATTTGGCAGGAAAAGATGTCAGCGCGCTTGGCCAAAGCTGTTGTTACCCACAGCGATTCACACCGTAAGAGTTTACAAGCAAAGTACGGCTTAAAGTCTGTGGAAATGATCCCGCATGGGATCGAGTGGCCGAAAGATGATTCGCATCCTTCCGGTAATTCATTGGCTGTCCTGTGCGTGGGGGCCATGAATCCACGCAAGGGTGCTGATACTTTGCTCGCGGCAATCCCAATTGTGCTTCGTCAAATCCCGGAGGCGGAATTCTGGTTGGTCGGATCTGATGCAGATCATGCAATGGAAAAGAAACTTCGTGAGATGCATCCTGAGATCAATACCGGACGAGTAAAGTTCTTGGGCCGGGTTGAGGACAAAGAATTGAGCAACTTATACGCCGACTGTGCTGTATATGCATCGGCATCAGTGTATGAATCATTCGGCCTAACATTTGTTGAGGCAATGGCACGCGCTAAACCGGTCGTTGGTTGCAGCGTCAGCGCTATGCCCGAACTAATTAGCCACGAGGAGAACGGCTTATTAGTGCCTCCCAATGATCCTGTGCATTTTGCCGAAGCCTTGGTCAGACTATTGAGTGATCGCGTACTACGTATTCAATTTGGACTAACCGGCTACGAGAAGGGGAAGACAAACTACTCATCTGAGCGAATGGCGAAAGATATTGAATGTTTTTTTCAGAAAGTTATCACCACATAGGTCGAAAATCTTGCAAACAAACATCTCAGTCGTAATCCCCACATACAATTATGGGAAATTTGTGTGTCAGGCTGTTGACAGTGTATTGCACCAAACGCTGGGTCCGCTTGAGGTGATTGTGGTGGATGATGGCTCGACGGATGATACGCGTGAGCTGCTTAAGGCCTATGGCAATCAGATTCAGTATGTCTATCAAGAAAATCACCACTTATCCGCAGCTCGAAATACTGGTATTTGCAAGGCCAAAGGCGATTGGATTGCTTTTTTGGATGCCGATGATCTCTGGCATCCGCAAAAACTAGAACGGCAGACTGCCATTATTAATAAAACCGGCATCGGCCTTGGTATCATTGGGAATGACTGTTTAACCTTTTCCAGTCCGATGTCAGTAGTAAATAATCGTTTAAATGGGGTGCCAAAGTTCCAGAATATATCCTTACGTGATCTAGTCTATGGAGATGCTTTTGGTAGTGGGTCGGGAGCTGTTGTACATCGTGACTGCTTTACAAAAGTTGGTTTTTTTGATGAAACCTTGCGAGCAGTCGAAGATTTAGATATGTGGTTTCGCATCGGAGCAAAATTCCGAATTTGCAAGATACTTGAGCCGCTTACCCTTATCAGAATCCACGCAAATAGCATGAGTACACAGCCAGCCATCATGGAGAAAAACCATGACCGGGTTTTAGCGAAAGCTTTTTCAACAATTCCCGAACTGAAATCGCATTATTTTTGGCGGTCAATTTCGTATGCGCGAATGCACCGAGGTGTGGCACTTATGCATGCTAAAGTAGGTAACCGGTCTGCCGCCTTACATAGCCTTTGGCGCTCATTTTGGGACTGCCCGTTGACTAGTGGAAAGACTTCTCTTGGAATACGCTTACGCATGGCGATTTGCTTTTTATTTAGAAAATAATGGCTATTTATTTTCTAGCCCTCTATCTTATTACGATCCTCATCCGCCCGATGGACTGGTGGCCGCCGCCCCGGCCGACCTTCTCGCCGACCGCGCGGCTGTCGCCGGTCAGCATCACGAGGCGGCGCACGCCGGCCTCGCGCAGCCTCCTCATCGCCAGCGCCGCGTCCTCCTTGATCTCGTCGGCGATGACGAGGTGTCCCGCATAGTGCCCGTCCTTCGCCAGATAGACGACCGTGCCGGGTTCGGTGGCTTCGTCGAAGACGACGCCCGCCCGCCGCAGGTAGTCCGCATTGCCGGCCAGGACCGGGACGTCGTCGACCCGCGTCCGCACGCCCTGCCCGGGGATTTCCTCGTGTCCGCCGATCCGCCGCGCGTCGACGGCTTTACCGTAGGCCCTGCCGATCGACGCGGCGATCGGGTGGTTCGAATGGTGCTCGGCGAGGGCGGCCAGTTCCAGCAGGTCACCGTCGAAGGAGGCCGCGCGCTCGACCAGGATGACCTCGAACACGCCCTTCGTCAGCGTTCCGGTCTTGTCGAAGACGACCGTGTCGACCCGGTTCAGGGCTTCCAGATAGTTGCCTCCCTTGACCAGGATGCCGTGCCGCGACGCCGCGCCGATGCCGCCGAAGTAGCCGAGAGGGATCGAGATCACGAGCGCGCAGGGGCAGGAGACGACCAGGAATACCAGGGCGCGGTAGATCCAGGCGGAGAAGGTCGCGCCCGGCACGAGCAGCGGCGGGAGGACGGCGAGCGAGGCGGCGATGCCGACGACGGCCGGAGTGTAGACGCGCGCGAACTTCGCGATGAAGGTCTCCGTGGGCGCCTTGCAGGCGTTCGCATGCTGGACCAGGTCCAGGACGCGGGAGACGGTCGACTCGCCGAACGCCTTCGTCGTCTCGATCTCGAGCAGCCCGTTGAGGTTGATGGTGCCGGCGAACACCTCGTCGCCGGGTCGCACGCCGCGGGGCAGCGACTCGCCGGTCAGTGCGGACGCGTCCAGCGTCGAGACGCCCTCCCGTACGCGGCCGTCGAGCGGGACGCGCTCCCCGGGCCGAACGGAGATGCGCTCTCCGACGAGGACCTCGTCGGGCGGGACCTTGACGAGGACGTCGCCGCGCCGCACGTTGGCGGAGTCGGGGCGGATGTCCATCAGGGCGTCGATCGACCGGCGGGAGTGCCCGATGGCGAGCTTCTCGAAGAATTCTCCGGCCTGGTAGAAGAGCATGACGGCGACGGCTTCGGGGTAGGCCTGGATCGCGAAGGCGCCCAGCGTCGCGACCGCCATGAGGAAGTTCTCGTCGAAGACCCGGCCGTGGAGGATGTTGCGTCCGGCGGCGATCAGCACGTCGGCGCCGACCAGGAGGTAGGCGGCGAGGTACAGGGTGATGCCGAGCGCGGGGGGAAGGGCGGCGGCGAAGGCGAGGGCGGCGGCATAGAAGGCGACCGCGACCGCCAGGCGGACGATGCGGGCGCGGGAGAAGGCGTCGTCGCCGTCGTCGGAGTCGCCGGTGGCGGCCAGGCGGCCGAGGTCCTGGACGACCACGCCGGGTTCGATGTCGTGGATGATCCGATTCGTCCGGGCCATGACGTCGACCGGGGACGAGCCGGGGCGCAGGTCGAGGGTCAACCGCTTCAGGACGAAGTCCAGCGAGGCGCGGGAGACGCCGTCCAGCTTCCCCACCTGCGCTTCGATCCGGGCCGCGCAATCGGCGCAGTCCAGGTTCTCGAGGACCAGTTCTCTCCTTCGTGCCGTTTCCATGGTGCCGACGCTCCTTCCGACCTTCACATTTCATGGATGTGGACGAGGCCCTGGTCGAAGATCTGCCGGACGTGCTCGTCCTCCAGCGAGTAGAAGACGATCTTGCCGTCCTTGCGGCCCCGGACCAGCTGCGCCTGCTTGAGGACGCGGAGCTGGTGCGAGATCGCGGACTGGGTCATGTTCAGGAGGAAGGCGATGTCGCACACGCACATCTCGGAGGCGTCGAGCGCCCACAGGATCCGGATCCGGGTCGTGTCGCCGAAGACCTTGAACAGCTCCGCGAGGTCGTAGAGCGCCTCTTCCTTCGGCATGAGGGGCTTGACGCGGTCGACGACGTTCTGGTGGATCACGTCGCAGGAACAGCTTTCGACGGGGGTCTGGTTCTCTCTCATGGCGGGCTCCTCCGGTCTTCGGATCTCGACGTTCGAAGCATTTTCATCGGCTCATGTGAACATGTGTTCATATATAATATGCGACGGACTCCCTCCCCTGTCAAGATGGAACAGTCACGAGGGGGCGCCTCGTGACTTCTCAGCCACTCGACCCTCACGGGGTCCGCATGCGAGAAGAAGAGGCTCTGTCCCTCGTCCAGCGCCGGAGACGGCTTGCACGTTTTCGTCGGACAGCGCGAAGTCGAACACGCGGAAATTCTCCTCCATCCGCTCCCGGTGGGTGGATTTCGGGATGATCACGACGCCCCGCTGGATCAGGAAACGCAGGGCCACCTGGGCCACGGACTTCCCCAGCCGGTCGCCGATGCCCTTCAGGACGGAATTCGTGAAGAGGTCCTTGCGACCTTCCGCGAAGGGACCCCAGGATTCGATCCGGACGCCGTGCTTGTCCATGGACTCGCGGGCCAGGACCTGCTGCCGGTACACGTGGGCTCCACCTGGTCGACCGCGGGCATGACCTCCACGAACCGGCACAGGTCGGCGAGCCGGTTGGGGTAGAAGTCCGAGACGCCGATGGCCCGTCCAACCCCCTCCTCATTCCCATAGGACCGGGCGGCGTCGACGGAGCGGTAGCCGACGCCGAGGGCGTCCAGCACGCTGCGTTCGCACTCCCCGTCGGAGGCCTGGAAGACCCCGTACTCCAGGTAGGCCGTGTCGAAGTAATGGACCCCGTTCACGCATACGGGGCCCGGAAGTCTGGGCGCGGCGGGACGGCGCGTCCCGAACCGGTTCCTAACGCCCGCCCTCCCGGTCTCTAATTGATTCCTAATGTCAGGCGCGGTACGATGGTCCTGAAAGAGAGGATGCGGCATGGCTTGGTTGATTGCGTTATCGGGCGTCTGCGCCCTGGGACTCCTGGTCTATCTCGCCTACATGCTGTTCCATTGAGGTGTGTGAGATGACCAATCTGATTCTTCAAAGCGTCCTGTTCGTCGTGCTCGTGGTGCTGCTGGCCTGGCCGCTGGGCCGCTACCTCTGGAAGGTCATGGAGGGTCGGAAGACCTGGACCTCCGGGATCTTCGTCCCCGTCGAACGCCTGGTCCACCGTCTCGCGAGGATCGACCCGGAAGAGGAGATGGACTGGAAGCAATACCTCGCGGCCGTCGGCATCTTCAGCGCGGTGTGCTTCCTGGCCGTGTTCGCGCTGCAGCTGCTCCAGAACCTGCTGCCGCTGAATCCCCAGGGGATGTCCGGCCTCTCCTGGCACCTGGCCCTGAACACGGCCGTCAGCTTCGTGACGAACACCAACTGGCAGTCCTATTCGGGCGAGACCACGATGAGCTACCTGACCCAGATGCTGGGGCTGGCCGTCCAGAACTTCGTGTCCGCGGCCGTCGGCCTCGCGGTGCTGTTCGCCCTGATCCGCGGGTTCACGCGCGCATCGATGAAGACCATCGGGAATTTCTGGCAGGACCTCGTCCGCGGCATCGTCCACATCCTTCTTCCGCTCTCCTTCGTGCTGGCGATCCTGCTCGTATCCCAAGGCGTCGTCCAGAACTTCGGCGACTACCAGCAGGTCTCCGTCCTGCAGCCCTTCGTCTCGAACGGGACCACCATCGCTTCGCAGACCCTGCCGATGGGTCCCGCGGCCAGCCAGATCGCCATCAAGCAACTGGGAACGAACGGCGGTGGCTTCTTCGGCGTCAACTCGGCCCACCCGTTCGAGAATCCGACGCCCTTCTCCAATCTGCTGGAGATGCTGTCCATCCTCCTCCTCCCCTTCGCCTGCTGCTTCGCCTTCGGGTACGCCGTGCGCCAGAAGCGGCAGGGCCTCGCCCTGCTCGCCGCGATGCTCGTCATCTTCGTCGCCTGTCTCGCGTTCGCGCTGTACTTCGAGCAGTCGGCCGGCAACATGGAAGGCAAGGAAACGCGGTTTGGTATCGTCGACTCCTCGCTTTGGGCTGTCACGACTACTGCAGCTTCAAACGGGTCCGTCAACGCCATGCACGATTCCTTCACGCCGCTCGGCGGGCTCGTGCTCCTCGTCCTGATGCAGCTCGGCGAGGTGGTCGGCGGCGGCGTCGGCAGTGGGCTCTATGGAATGATCGCCTTCGCGCTGATGGCCGTGTTCATCGCGGGCCTGATGGTGGGGCGGACGCCGGAATACCTGGGCAAGAAGATCGAACCCTGGGAGATGCGAATGGCAGTCCTGGTCATCCTGGGACCGACGCTCACAGTCCTGCTGGGCACGGCCCTGGCCGCCGTCTACTCCGGAACTTCCGCGGCGCTGGCCAACACCGGGGCGCATGGCTTCTCCGAAATCCTCTACGCGTTCTCCTCAGCCGCCAACAACAACGGCAGCGCCTTCGCGGGCCTGAACGCGAATTCGGTCTTCTACGATGTCGCCCTGGCCGTCTCGATGCTCGTCGGCCGCTTCGTGCCGATCGCGGCGACGCTGGGCATCGCCGGATCCCTCGCAGGCAAGAAGCTCGTGCCTGTCAGCGCAGGGACCCTTTCGACCAACAATCTCCTGTTCGTGGGTCTGCTCATTTTCGTGGTGCTGATCCTGGGCGCCTTGAGCTTCTTCCCTGCGCTGGCGTTGGGGCCCGTCGCCGAGCAACTCTCCAGAATCCGATAGGCGACGGGGGTGGATGCGATGAATCGAAGAATGAAGTCGAACGGTGCTCTTACGGGCAGGATGCTGCTGCGCGCCGTGGGGGATTCCTTCCGGAAGCTGGCCCCCTCCACGCAGTGGAAGAACCCGGTCATGTTCGTGGTGTACATCGCCGCGATCCTGACGCTGGTCTTCTATTTCTCGGCGCTCAAGGGCGCCTCGGACACCGACCCGGACTTCATCCTCGCCATCAGCCTGCTGCTGTGGTTCACGGTGCTGTTCGCCGATTTCGCGGAGGCCATCGCCGAGGGGCGGGGCAAGGCGCAGGCGGACTCGCTGCGCCGCGCGAAGCGGAACATCCTGGCGCACAAGCTTGACCGTCCTGATTTTGAAGCCCGGTCGGTCGACGTGGATTCCGAAAGGCTCATCTTGGGGGACTTCGTGCTCGTCCTGGCCGGCGAACAGGTCCCGGCCGACGGCGACGTCGTCGTGGGCGCCGCCTCGGTCGACGAGAGCGCCATCACCGGCGAAAGTGCACCTGTGATCCGTGAGGCCGGCGGAGACCGGAGCGCGGTCACGGGGGGCACGACGGTGCTGTCCGACCGTCTCGTCGTCCGGGTCTCCTCCATGCCCGGAGACAGCTTCCTCGACCGGATGATCGCCATGGTCGAAGGCGCGTCGCGGCAGAAGACGCCCAACGAGATCGCCCTCCAGATCCTGCTCGTCGCCCTCACGATCATCTTCCTCGTCGTCTGCGCCACGCTCCTCCCCTACAGCGTCTTCGCCGTCGCCCAGCTGGGCCGCGGCGCCTGGGCCCGCGAGGAATGCGCCGCCACGCTGGAGGACCTTTCGCTGTACCGCCCCACGCCCGAAACGCTCTACCTTCGCGTGCGAGGGCGCGACTCGCTGCGGCCCAGGCAGCTCGCAATCCTGCGGCAGTTGGCCATCGTTCGCGACGTGGCCGCCCGCCAGGAGAACGTGCCCACGCGAACGCTGCTCAAGGACGAGATCCTGGTCGCCATGGCCCGCCATCCGGCCGCGAAGTTGTCGGAC